>JAEEGJ010019876.1_pt1 | contig 14714 bp, 11 predicted proteins | sample 8958761 | NCBI WGS metagenome assembly JAEEGJ01 (sample SAMN16246546, study PRJNA631951) | gut metagenome | biome: gut microbiome; feature: rumen; material: RS-attached | host: Bos | place: Iran: Karaj | collected 2018-10 | reverse complement strand
ATGGAGACCAAGGCTGTCAACGGCCCTCGCAATGTCGAGAAGAGGCAGGGACGCAAGAGTGAGGACTTCCAGAACGGTGATGAGACAAGCACCATGATCCTTACCGAGAAAGGCAAAACCATCCTCATTGAACACGATGTGATGACCCCGAGACCCTACAGCCGTATGTACCAGCTAGTCGGAACCGATGGCTATGCCGGCAAGTATCCTATCCAGCAAATCTGCCTGAGGGGCGACAAGTTCACAGAGACTCCCAGCATCGAGGATTTCAATACCGAGAAACAGCTTAGTCGTGAGGAAATAGCTGAATATCAAGAGAAATACCGTAACCCGATACTGACTCCCGAGCTTGAGGAGCTGGCGAAACAGGTCGGTGGACACGGCGGAATGGACTTCATAATGGACTACCGTCTGATCTACTGCCTACGCAACGGCTTGCCGCTCGATATAGATGTCTACGACATGGCCGAATGGTGCTGCCTTGCCGAGCTTGGAGAAATCTCCATTAAGAACGGCAACATGCCCGTCGAGGTCCCGGACTTCACCCGTGGCGCCTGGAACCAGGTCAACGGCTTCTCCTACGCTTTCGCGAAGTAAGTCTCCGTAAAGGAACCGAGATCAAGGTACTTTTTATAGAGCATGGAATATATCTCCGTCCTTTCCGGGGCGGGGATATATTCTTTAGAGAACCCGGAGTTCATAGCTTCGATAGCGTCTTCCACCTGGTCATAAACGCCTGCGGCGGTCGCGGCGAACATGGCCGCGCCAAGGGCGCAAGCCTGCATGGTCTTGCAGACTTTGATCGGCTTGCCGAGCACATCGCTCATCACCTGCATCACAAATGGTGACTTCAGAGCGATTCCACCTATGCCGATAACCTCGTCTATCTGAACACCTTCCTCAACGAAACGGTCGTGGATGGCCTTCGTCCCGAAAGCAGTCGCTTCGACAAGGGCCCTGAATATCATCGGTGCGGTAGTGCCAAGCGTAAACCCGGTAATGGCTCCCTTGACAAGAGGGTTGGCGTCCGGAGTACGGCGGCCATTGACCCAGTCAGTGGCCAGCATGGCGCTCTCGGAGATCGGAATCTTCTCAGCCTCAACTGTCAATGAAGGTATAATATTCTCGCAAGCCTCCGCCAAAGCATCTCCTTCAAGACCGGACACAGTCCTCAGAGGCCACTCCAGAACCTTGCGAAACATTGCGTAGACGTCTCCGAAACTGGACTGACCGGCCTCTAAGCCCACCATTCCAGGGATAACGGATCCGTCAACTTGGCCGCATATTCCCCTGATGCACTTGTCTCCAATATCCTCGTATGAAGCGACCATCACATCGCAAGTCGAAGTGCCGATCACCCTGACAAGGGTACCTGGCTTGACACCCGCTCCGACAGCGCCCATGTGGCAGTCAAAAGCGCCACCGGCCACAACCACGCTTACACTGAGACCAAGTCTCTCAGCCCATTCCGGGCAAAGAAAACCCACAGGCTTATCCGCGGTCTCAGTCTTATCGAAGAGTTTGGCTCTCCACCCGGCAAGAAGCGGATCAACTCCAGCGAGGAACTCCTCAGAAGGAAGTCCGCCCCATTTCTCGCTCCACATCGACTTGTGTCCCTGGGCGCATCGACTACGGATAATGTCCTTATGGTTGGTCACACCGGTCAGAACAGCCGGGAGCCATTCACAGCACTCCACGATAGTGCTCGCCTTGGTGGCTATCTCAGGAGAATTCCTCAAGATATGCAAGGCCTTGGCCCAGAACCACTCGGAACTGTAGATTCCGCCCTCGTACATGGAATAGTCGATCGCGGAGGCTTTGCATGCCTCGTTGATCTCCGCGGCTTCCTTGATCGCGGTGTGATCCTTCCATAGCACGAACATGGCGTCCGGATCGGCGGCATATTCATCACTCATCGCAAGAGGAGTACCGGACTCATCAGCGAAAGCGGGAGTGGAACCAGTTGTGTCAAAGGCAATTCCGACCACGTTTGGAGCCACCTCGGGGGCGCATTTGGCCAAAGCGTCCTTGACAGTGAACTCCATCACCTCAAGATAATCCTTGGGATGCTGGCGCCATTGGTTAGCCTGTGGATCGCAATATAAGCCCCTGGACCAACGAGGATAGTTCTTGACACTGGAAGCGAGAATCTCTCCCGTCTCCGCATTCACTACGAGCGCCCTGGCGGAATCGGTGCCGTAGTCCAATCCGATGACGTATCTTGCCATATTACTTCAAAGCTTTTCCGAGAAGGTAATATATCTCATTGATTTTCAAATCCCTCTTGATTCCCTCAAGGGTAGTGTCCGCTCCGATCCTGACCATCTCGATGTCCGCGATCTCGGCATAATCCTCCCAATACTCAGGAGTGAGGTCATAGGAGAAGCAGGAGTGATGGGTTCCTCCGGCCATCATCCAAGCGGCGGCGCCAATCTCAAAACTCGGTCTCGGGATCCACAGAGCGGAAGCCACAGGAAGCTTCGGAAGCGGTTTGGGCTTGATGCAATCAACTTCGTTGACCACCAGACGGAAACGTCCGCCCATATCGACAACAGTGGCGGCGACTCCATAACCGGTCTTGCTTGTGAACACAAGACGCGCGGTCGGGGTCTTACGTATGCCTATTCCCAACTCATGAACCTCAAGCTTGGGCTTGTGGGCGGCTATCAGAGGGCAAATCTCAAGCATGTGGGCCTGAAGGATAGCTGAAGCCGGACCATCAAAGTTGAGGGTGTAGTCCTCAAGGAAAGAACATCCCTCGGACAAGCCTCTAGTCATGAACCAGACAGTCCTATAGAGAGCGGCGGATTTCCAGTCGCCTTCCGCTCCGAAACCATAACCCTCTTCCATAAGTCGCTGCGATGCAAGACCGGGAATCTGGTCGAAACCTCTTCCGGTCTCCTCGACATTCACATCCCCGAGGTCGTCGAAATTGGTCGTGAAACCCTTAGCCTTCTTATCCGCGAGGATTGCCCTAAGGGTCAGTTCGGCCTTGGCAGACCTCCAAATCTTGCAGTAAGGAAGGGTGCCTTTCTCCTCAAGCGAGGTCTCATGATCATATAATTTGAAATATTCCCCGACAAGAGCGTCCACATCTGCGTCAGCCACTTTGTCGAAATATGTCATTAGCTCGCTGAAAGGCACATAATCAACATGATAACCGAGCCTCATCTCCGCCTCGACCTTGTCGCCGTCGGTGACAGCCACATTATTCATCTGATCACCGAAACGAAGGATCCTCATGTCTTTCGCATCGGCCCATGCGGCCGCTACCCTCTCCCAGACAGCGATATGGCCGAGAGTATCCGGATCTTTCCAATATCCCACCACAGTCTTGTGGTTCTTACGCATTCGGGCGAGGATGTGGGCATATTCCCTGTCACCATGAGCGCTCTGGTTGAGGTTCATGAAGTCCATATCCATGGTCTCCCAAGGAATCTCCTTGTTGTACTGGGTGTGGAGATGGAGGAGAGGCTTGCGTAGTGCCTGTAGCCCATGGATCCACATCTTGGCGGGCGAGAAAGTGTGCATCCATGTGATGACACCCACGCACTTCGGATCGCTCTCCGCCCTAGTCATAACATCCAAAACTTCGGAAGAAGAGTTGGCGGTGCCTTTATAAACGACCTTCACCGGCAAGAGACCGGAGGCGTTCATACCAGCGACCATCTCATTGGAGTGACCGTCCACTTGGACGACAGCGTCGCCTCCGTAGAGCAGCTGCGCTCCGGTGACGAACCAGACTTCGTAGTTTTCGTATTGCTTTATCATATTGATACTATTTTTTTTGTCCGTAATATGCGTCAGGGCCGTGTTTGCGGCTGTAATGTTTCTCTATAAGATACTTGTTCATCGAAGGTTCATGGTCGATGACATCCAGTGTAGGCAACTGCAGGGTCGAGGAGATGAACGCCATCTTGGCCACTTCCTCGAGCACCACAGCGTTATGTACAGCGTTGGACACGTCCGTTCCCCAGGTGAAAGGCCCATGGTTCCGAACCAGGACAGCAGGGGTGTCGTCAGGATTCATGTTCTTGAAACGCTCCACAATCACGTTGCCCGTCTCCTTCTCGTATTCTCCAAACACTTCCGCCTTTTTCATGTCGCGGGTGCAAGGGATGTCATCATGGAAATAATCGGCATGTGTCGTCCCGATGTTTGGAATATTCCTCCCTACCTGTGCCCATGCGGTAGCGTAAGTGGAATGGGTATGAACTACTCCCCCGATATTCGGAAACGCCTTATAGAGAACAAGATGCGTCGGAGTATCAGAGGATGGTCTCAAAGACCCCTCCACAATTCTGCCCTCCAAATCGACCACGACCATGTTCTCCGGTCTCATCACATCATAAGCGACTCCGCTGGGCTTTATCACCACAAGACCGGTTGACCTGTCTATCGCTGAGGCGTTGCCCCAGGTGAACAGGACCAGGCCGCTTTTGACGAGATCGAGGTTGGCCTGCCAGACTATTGTTTTAAGTTCTTCTAACATTGTCTACCAGAAATAAATGTAGAACGCTACGGTGACCGCCAGGATAATGCAGGAATGGACGATATCCCAAGTTCCCCAGGACGCCCTGGTCGCTGCTTTCTGCTCAGGAGTGGCCGTGCCGAAACACAGGCCCCGGACCTGCTCATCACTGGGTCTCGGAGTCAACATGGTCACAACAAAAGCGAGTGCCACACAGAAGAGGAACATCCAGACACAGAACGCATAGACATTCATCTCATTGAAAATGAACGTGAAAGCATTGTGAGCCTCGGGATTGACTATCATCGTGACCAAACGGGTAAAGCCAAGCGCAAGGCCAGCGATCAGGGTCCACATACCTGCCTTAGGTGACGTTCTCTTCCAGCAGACTCCAAGGAGGAACACAGCCGCGATGGACGGGGCGACAAGGCTTTGGACGCTTTGGATGTAGTTATACAAGCTCTTCCCCATTTTCTGGATCACCAGAATCCAGAGCACTCCGAACACGACCACGATCACAGTGGCCAAACGTCCGATGCGTACCAGTTTCTTCTCCGGGGTGTCAGGGTTGCGGCGCTTGTAGATGTCGATCGTGTAGAGCATCGCCGACGAGTTATAAAGAGAAGCCAGCGAACTCATCAATGCCGCGAGGATACCACAAATCACAACACCTTTAAGACCGACGGGGAGCAGGGTGTTGACCAGCATCGGGAAGGCCAAATCGGGATTGGCGAGAGTACCGTCAGCCTGAAGACCAAGCGCCGAGGCGAGCATCTGCCCAGTCTGTGAGCCCGGTGTCTTCGTGAGCGCGAAAGCGATCATGCCGGGAATAAGGAACAGGAACACGGGAAGAAGTTTCAGATAAGCCCCGAATATGGTTCCCCGACGGGCTTCTTTCTCGTTTTTCCCGGACAAGACTCTCTGGACGATGAACTGGTCAGTACACCAGTACCAAAAACCGATTATAGCCGATCCGAACAAGGCTCCATACCACGGGAACTCAGTATCCTTGCCGCTTCGCATCAAGGTTGTCATCGAATCGCCATATTCATTTACGCTCTGGGCAGCGCAGATGTCCATCATGGCATTCCACCCTCCGAGCTCCTTAAGGCCTATCCAAAGGATCACCAAGGAGCCGAGCAGTAAGATCGGTGTCTGGAGGACAGACGTCTTGAGGACTGATTCCATACCACCGATGACCGTATATATGGCGGTAATGATAACAAGCGCCAGGGCGGCGACCCAGAAGTTAATGCCTAACAATGCGTTAAGTGCCAGACCTCCTGCCATCACGGTCACAGAGACCTTGGTCAGCACATAACTGGCGAGAGAGAGGTAGGTCAGGATGCCTCGGCTTTCCTTGTTGTAGCGTTTTTCCAGGAACTCAGGCATCGTGTATACCATCGAGCGCTGGTAGAACGGTACGAAGACCCATCCGAGGATGAGTATCATCCAGCCTTGGATCTCCCAATGGGCCTGGGCCATACCTGCGGAAGCTCCCGTGCCGGCGAGGCCGATAAGGTGCTCGGAACCGATATTTGATGCGAATATCGAAGCTCCTATCGCAATCCATGTCGCTGAGCGGCCGTCCAGGAAGTAATCTCCGGAAGTCAGTTTCTTCTTACGGAGCACATCCCAGACGATCCAGACCATGCCCGCGAAGAACAAGGCTATGACTATCCAGTCCCAGGACTGTAGTGTGATTCGGTTAAGATCCATAAACTATTTTGTGGAGAAAGCGAACACGCAATGGCTTGTGTAGGTCTCACCTGGCTTAAGCAAGGCTGAAGGCCACTCAGGCTTGTTAGGAGTGTCGGGATATTTCTGTGTCTCAAGGCAGATGGCGTGACGGAAGTTGTAGACAATACCCTTCTTTCCGGTCACAGTGCCGTCAAGGAAGTTTCCGGCATAAATCTGCACGCCAGGCTCGTTGGTATATTGCTTCAAGACGATGCCGGTCTCGGGGCAGTATAGCTCAGCGGCGAGGACAGTGTCATCTCCCTTGGTATCAAGCACCCAGTTGTGGTCATATCCCTTTCCGTTGTGTAGCTGGTCATAATCGGCGTTGATATCCTTGCCTACAAGCTTGGCGGTACGGAAATCCATCGGAGTACCTTCGACCGGAACTATCTCACCTGTAGTCATAAAGGTGTCATCCACAGGTGTGAAGCATGTGGCGTTGATATAAAGCTCATCGTCTTCTACACAATGGTTCGCCGGATCACCAGCAAGATTGAAATAGGAATGGTTGGTCATATTGATGACCGTGGTCTTATCTGTAGTGGCCTCGTACTTGATGTCGATGGCATTGTCCTCGGTAAGGGTAAAGGTCACAAACGCGGTGACATGGCCGGGGAAGTTGGCGTCTCCGTCGGGAGAATCGAATTTGACCTTCAGGTGGCTTCCGTCAGCCTCGACAACTTCGGCGACCTTGTACTGCCAGCCGTTGGGGCCTCCATGGAGGCAGTGGCCATAGTTATTCTGAGGGAGCTGATACTCCACACCGTCCACCGTGATCTTGCCCTGGGCGATACGGTTGGCGTAACGTCCGATCGTGGCACCGAAATCCGTCTGGTTATTCTCGGGGAAGTAGTCCTGGATTTTGTCAAAACCCAGTACGACATCCTTATACTCGCCATTCTTGTCAGGGACCATGATGGAGACTATACGGCCTCCGAAATTGGTCACGCAGACCTCCATACCGGACTTGTTGGTCAAGGTGTACAGAGCGGTGACACCACCGTCCCTTTCAGCTTTGAAATCCTCAGGGTTCAGACCTGACTTTGTGAGTTTCGGACCTTTCTCAGCGCAGCCCATAACCATAAGGGCGGCAGCACAGACAACAAATAACTTTTTGAACATAGCTATATAATTTAAAATCAATTACATCAACATTTCACTAGGCGCAACCTCGACAGCGTCGAAGTCTTTTGCCAGCCACACGGCCATATATCCGGCACCTCTATGACACCAGGCATAATAAGGCACTAAAGTGGCAGTCACATCTCGTACAATCATCTCACCCTTTCCTAAGCCATGGGTGAAATACCGGCCTCCAAGAGTAATCTTTTTGACAGGATGGCCGACAATATCACCATCAGTGACTTTCAGTTCCGGTTTCTCTCCGACAAGAAAACCGGAAACACGGAAATCGTTGTCAGGCTGTTCGGCGCAATACACAATCGGTCCCATCTCGACCGCAATCCTGCCCTTATCAGCCTCAACCTCCTCACGGGCGGTCACGATCCTGGGTTCCATGTCCAGATGAAGGGAGACTTTATCACCCTTCTTCCAGTTCCTAGTGATCGTGAAATAGCCTTTGTCAAGGTCTGAAGAGACTTCCTCTCCATTAACCAAAACCTTATAACTCAGCGATTTCCCATCAACGTAAGAGTATAATCCGCCAGGAGCGACCTCTCCTCTGACCCAACCGGGAATCCTCAACTTTAAAGAGAAAGACTTCGCCGCGTTCTTGTCTATGATTATATTCACATCCCCGTTCCAAGGATATCCAGTCTCCTGACGAAGGACCACATCCTTCCCCCTTACCTTTTGGGTCAAGGTGTTGGACATATAGAGATTGACATAGAGGTCGTCATCCTTGACAGCGTAGACATATCCCGGAACCGAGGGGATGAAACGGCAGATATTGGAAGGGCAACAGGCACAACCGAACCAAGGCTTGCGCTCATAACCACCTTCTGAAGCCAGAGGATTCGGATAGAAGAATCCATCCCCCTTAAGCGATACTCCGGAGAGGAGCCCATTATAAAGTGTACGCTCCAGGACATCGTAATATTTCGAATCACCGTGGAGGAGGAACATCCTGTGGTTGACATAGACATTTCCGATGGCGGCGCAGGTCTCGCAATAGGCCTCGGCGTTCGGCAGCTCATAATTCTGACCGAAAGCCTCTCCCCGACGGGAAGCGCCTATTCCTCCAGTGATATAATATTTCTTGCTTACTATATTATCCCAAATCCGGTCAATAGCGTTGATGTAGTCCCGGTCGCCTGTCAAAGCGGCAACGTCAGCTATTCCGGAATACATGTAAGTTGCCCTCACAGCATGTCCCACCGCCTCATCCTGCTCGACAATGGGAAGATGGGTCTGGTTATATGGGTCCCGGTTTGCGGTCTTGCCACGACGATCGAGGAAATACTTGGCTTGATCTAGATATTTCTTGTCCCCAGTCACAAGATAGAGCCGGCAAAGTGCCATCTCAGCGATCTGATGGCCAGGCACTCTGTCCACCTGTCCGGGGCCAAGGCCGACCTCCCGTATTACGCAGTCCGCATATTTGATCGCAATGTCAAGGAAATTCCGTTTGCCGGTGGCCTGATAATGAGCCACGGCACCTTCGACCATGTGGCCGAGATTGTAGAACTCATGGCTGAGCTCCTCTACTTTCTCCCATCTGCGCTCCCCGGCCCATTGGTGCGGATGCTTCGGGTTCATAGTCCGGGCAGTGTAAAGATACCCGTCAGGCTCCTGGCCACCCGCGACAATCACCAGGACACTGTCGATATATGCCTCGAGATTCTTGTCGGGATAGGTCTGGAGGACATAACTGGCACCCTCAATGGTCTTGTAGACATCTGTATCGTCGAAAGAAAAGCCCCCGACATTGTATTCATCACTCGGATGGGCGGCCTTGACGAAGTTCTCGTAGCGGCCAGTCTCCTCACACTTGCTGAAAGCCAGAGGGATAGTGACATCCCGGGAGGCCTTGAGCCTCTGACCCCAGAAACCCTCGGAAACCTTGACCGAGGTAAACTGGACCGGAGTTATGGGATAACCTCCAGCCGGAGTCTTTCCGGTGGGGGTATTGCCGGCCGATGTCAGCAGAGTGGCAACGACAGCAGTAATGAGGATATTGGTTATTTGTCTCATAAAGAGTTGGTTATCATTTATCTATTCTTTTACAAAGAGATCACTGGCTATGCCATCAGGGGAATATATAGCCGTATCGTTTCTCCAGATGTAATTGTAGGATGCGGATTCGGTATCCCTGCTTCCAGAGACATAGGTCTCACCGCCAGGAGTCACGAAAAATGAAAAGAGGTAAACATACTCCTGGAAAATAAGAGGATAAAGCAGCTTGCCATTTTTGTACACCTCGATTTTGGACGTCCGGTTATTATTCTCAATGTCATTATTGATGGCAGCGTAAACATCATTCCCGACTATCTCTATCTCACAAGGCCTCCCGCCACGCCTACACAGATGGTCGCAAAGCTGATACTGTCTCTTCCCGTTCTTATAAGCCGCGAGGATGCTTTTATCGTCATTGTAACCTTCCCACACAAGGCACCAAACATCATTCCCTGAAGTGGCGACAGCATAACACCCATTGTGCCTTGAGCCATCTCCAAATGTGGTTTTGGAGATCTTACCATCAACTGTAACAGTCCACATCGTAGCGATATCGATATTATACTCGTCCGTAACTGCCCCGCAGACATAGAGATTCCCCTTGGAATCAGCGTATATATCGTCTATTTCATAAATATAGGACTCAGCACCCTCATAGAGAGAGAACGTCTTCTCCTCTCCGCTATCGGAAACCCTCACGACAGAAAGATTTTTCTTGTAATCACGCTCGAGAAGAATAAAGTAATACCCTCCACCAGCGGCAGATCTCCTCCCGTCATACAAGCCGTCTGTACTGATGGCATGGATGTCCACACCATTTTTGTTAATCAAAAACTTACCATAATTGTCGACATGGACATAGTACATGTTCCCTTCAGGATCGAGACCAGTATTGAAGTAAGTCGGGATACCCAACGGCTCACCACCATATATCAACTGATTATTATTATTCCAATACAAGCCCGCTACCGAAGCGGTTGTCACGATTACTTTGCAGGAAGCCTGGAAACCTCCCTCCGCACTCTTCGCGGTTATCGTGACTTCTCCTGGAGCAAATCCATTAACAATGCCATCAGCATTAACCGTGGCTACAGAAGTATTTGAACTTGTGAATGTTACAACTTTATTATCAGCATAGGAAGGCGTGAATATAAGCTCAAGACGTTTGGGATACCCGATTGCCACACCGTATCTATCGCTAGTGAAAGCTATTCCTCTTAGAGTGTTATCCTGGAGAACCGTCACATCGCAGAATGCTTCTATCTCAGTACCATCCACTCTCGCGAATATCTTGGTCTTGCCAGCCTTGAGAGTCGTGACTGTGCCATCGCTGACAGTCGCCACCTCTTCATTGGTGCTTCTCCAGGACACTGGCTTGGCCGCGGCGCCTTCAGGTAGGAATTTGACTGTCAACTCGAACGTGGTGCCTTCCTTGACTTCCTTTGAGGCCGGATCGATAGCTATTTCATTCAGAACTATTTCCTTAGCTGTCACCGTTACCGAGCAGGTGGCTGTTTTGTCTCCGGCCTTGGCTGTGATGGTGGCCGAGCCAGCTTTAACAGCTGTCACATTGCCGCTACCATCAACAGTCGCCACAGTGTTATCAGAGGATGTCCAAGTGACTTTCTTGTCCGTGGCGTTGTCTGGAGCGACTGTGGCGCCGAGTTTCTGACTCTCCCCTTCCACTATGCTGATCTCAGTTTTGTCAATGGTAACGCCCGTTACAGGCACAGCGTTGGCGGCAACTGTAACTGAACATGTCGCCGTTTTGGAACCATCTGAGGTAGTGACAGTTATCGTGGCTGAACCAGCTTTAACAGCGGTCACCTTACCATTGGCGTCAACTGTCGCGACTCCAGCATCGGAGGACTTCCAGCTGACTGATTTGTTAGTGGCGTTGCTGGGCGACACGGTAGCGGTTAGAGACTCCGAGCCACCCTCGTTGAGGTTAACGCTGGATTTGTTAAGCGAGACTCCCGCGACAGAGACCGTCTCGGGCTCTTTAGGCTCATCTTTGCCGCAGCCGGTAAAAGACACGGCCAACATAGTCAAGGCAAGTCCGGCTGACATGATTCTGGAAATGGTCTTTTTCATAGATTTGATTATTAATTTACTTTTTCTGCATTATTCCCAAATTTATAAAACTATTCCCATTCGCGCAAACAATCAGTTTCCGGTTTTTTTTGTATCTTGCGAAAAAGAAAAACACTTATGGACAAACTAGTATCAGATCTTGTTGGCGGCCTTGGACGGCTGTTCAAGAGCAAAGTCGGCCAGGCGGTCACAAAGGCCGTCGGCAGCAAGACTAAGACCTTCACTTTCGAGACATTACCCCAAAATGCCGATGAGCTGGCCGGCCAGCCGGAAGCGGCTCTGACAGATGTCTACGCTGTCGCTGCCCTTTCGCTCCTTGCCCTGACAAGGTTCGAGACTAATCGGGACGAATCTGTCGCGATGCTGAACTTCCTAAAGGGGCCTGATCCGATGACTCCCATGGCGATACAACAGATAGCCGACCGATTCATGGACGGGAAGTTTTACGTTGTCAACTCTTTCTTCGAAGGAGCCACTCCAGCCAACAATTACACACCCTCAAAACCCTACAAGATCAGGGTGTCTTCCACTCCATATTCATTTGATAATGAGAATTGGGCTGTTCTTTACCTCCACTCCGGAGGAGCCGACAGCCCCCGCCCGGTCAAACTGAGGAAGAAACCCAGCACCGGCCAGTGGTTCCTCGTTGAGATTCAGTATCTCGCCGACATCCGTCCACCTATCGCCACCGACAAGTGGGCCTAGGTCGTTAATAGCCTAGTCAAATAGATTGAAGCTCGGAACCTATTGTTCTGATCGTGGAATAAATCTCTTCAAGCCTTTTTTCGGAAGGCTTCTTGATTCCGCTAACATATTGGGCGAATAAGCTTTGGGATATTCCCATACGCCTGGCAACCGCAGAAATGTTAAGTTCTGGATGAGCCAGGAAAAGTGCTTGTAAGCTGGTTCGTACCTTCGGAAGAAAAAAGGCGTCAAATAACAGATCCTCATCTAGTTCCGGCCATCTTATACCGAAATCATCAACGACAAAATGTGTTCTCTGGCTTTTTGTCGCATGACTTAGCCGTGGATAATCCGAGAAGGATTCCGAAGCCTCAACCCCGTCATCTCTCCTTACCCACACGGCATCATCTGTCAGCCATATCTTCTCAATCTTCATTCACTTTGTCTCCATTATTGAAATACCTGTTCCAATGCTCAGCGATAATCTCTTGATTCTCCTCAATCACAGATTCAACAAGCTTAAGTTCAGATGGTTTCAAACCGTAGTTTTCCACAAGTTTCACTGGCGAAATGGTGAACTTTGCCCTTGACCTTCCCTTGATAACATGAATATGAATAGGTGTATGGTCATTAGAATAAAACCTGAAGATAAAACCAAAAACAATAAATACAGTAGGCATAATTGAAGTTTTTCATTTTCGCGAATATAGGTAATAAAATTATTACCCACAATAAAAGTCAAAAAAAAGTCGGCGTCATTTCCTTTGAATTGACGCCGGCCACTATTTTCAGCGATAGACTCTAGTCGAGTGAGTGGATGAAGAGTCCTGAGCGGAGCTTGGGCTCGAACCAGGTGGTCTTCGGAGGCATGATGTTGCCGGTGTCAGCGATATCGATCAGCTGACCCATCGAGACAGGATAAAGGGCGAAAGCGACCTTCATCTCACCGGAATCAACCCTGCGGGAAAGCTCGCCAAGACCCCTGATTCCACCAACGAAATCAATCCTTTTGTCAGTACGCAAATCCTTGATTCCCAGGATGGAGTCCAGGACAAGGTTCGATAGGATCGTGACATCCAGCACGCCGATCGGATCACTGTCATCATACCTTCCGGGAAGAGCCTCGAGAGAGTACCACTTCCCATCCAGATACATCGAGAAGTTGTGGAGATGGTCCGGATGGTAAATCTCGGCACCCATCTCAACCACAGTGAAATCCTTCGCCAATGCAGCCAGGAACTCCTCGGAAGAAAGGCCGTTAAGATCCTTAACCACACGATTGTAATCCAAGATCTTGAGCTGGCTCTCCGGGAAGCACACAGCCATGAAGAAGTTGTACTCCTCGTCACCCGTGTGGTTAGGGTTAAGAGCCTTCTTCTCAGCGCCGACCCGGGCCGCGGCGGCGGTACGATGATGACCGTCAGCCACATAGAAAGCCTCAACATCACCACAGAACAACCTGGTGATCTGGTCGATCGTCTTGTCGTCATCAATCACCCAGAATTTGTGGCCGAAGTTATTCTCATCGATGAAGTTATATTCAGGCTCTTTCAGGACGGTCTGGGCGACGATCTTATTAAGGATGTCGTTGTCCTTATAGGCGAAGAACACGGGCTCGATGTTGGCGTTCTGGATACGGACATGGATCATACGATCGTCCTCCTTATCCTTGCGGGTGAGCTCATGCTTCTTGATCTTGCCGGAAGCGTAGTCGTCGGTGTGGGCGCAGAGCACAAGACCATACTGGGTGCGGCCCTCCATGGTCTGGGCATACACGTAATAGCACTCCTTGGGGTCACGCTTGAGCCAGCCCTTGGCCTGCCACTCCTTGAAATTGGCGACAGCCTTGTCGTACACGAGAGGATCGTGATCCTCAAGCATCGGATCGAAATCTATCTCGGGCTTGGTGATATGGAGAAGGGACTTCTCGCCAGCCATCTCCTTCGCCTCGGCGGAATTGAGCACGTCGTACGGCGGAGCCGCGACCTCTGTGATTATATCTTTGGGCGGACGAATCGCCGCGAAGGGTTTTACTCTTACCATAGATTCTTCACTTCGTTCAGAATGACACTATTTGTTAACCTGGAAACGGGTGTTACCTGTGGCGAAGAAGTCGCAAATCTGGCGGGCGGCGGCGAGACCGGCGTTCATGTTGGCCTCAGCGGTCTGGGCACCCATCTTCTTGGGAGTCGCGAAGACCCGCAGCCCGAACTTCTCCTTGAGAGCCTCGTAGTTGTCAGGCATCACGTCGGTGACATACTTAAGGTCAGGGCGCTCCTCGAGAGCCTTCATAAGTCCCTCCTCGTCAATAACTTCCTTGCGGGCGGTGTTGACCAGGCAAGCGCCTTTCGGCATCTTGGTTATAAGGTCGTAACCGATGCTCTTGATAGTCGAAGGCAGAGCGGGAATATGGATGGAGACATAGTCAGAGGAAGCGTAAAGCTCGTCCAGATTGAAGACGGGCTTGGCTCCACCAGCCTCGATCTGCTCAGGGGTGAGGAACGGGTCAAGGGCGAGAACCTCCATACCAAGAGCCTTGGTCTTGGCACCGACAAGACGGCCGACGTTACCGAAAGCCTGGATACCAAGT
>JAEEGJ010019875.1_pt1 | contig 14714 bp, 11 predicted proteins | sample 8958761 | NCBI WGS metagenome assembly JAEEGJ01 (sample SAMN16246546, study PRJNA631951) | gut metagenome | biome: gut microbiome; feature: rumen; material: RS-attached | host: Bos | place: Iran: Karaj | collected 2018-10 | reverse complement strand
AAGAACGTCGCGATGCTGAGAACAAACCCCGTTATCAGACACGAGAGGTGAAGCAGGAAGTGATGCTGCGCCACATGCGTGCCGACGAGGCTGTCCGCATCAAGTACGACTCGAAATACGCCAGCAGCTCGAACTACTGGAAGAACTCCATTGGTATGAACAAATGTATCGACAGTATCGGACTGATCCAGCAGAAAGCTGCCTACGAGCAGAAGATCCGCCAGTGGCAGGATTCTACAGGTTTCCTGAAGGGCAAGCTCGACTTCGACTTGCTGCAGCGCCTATACGAGAAGCGCTTCAATGCGACCCGTGCCCTCACATTCTATTACGAAACCTTCGGACGCAGAAATACTGATGAAATGACCCGTAGAGCTGTCCGAGTACAGAATGGTGCCATCATCAACGGTAAGGAAGGTAAGCCCAAGAGCTACTACGTGGAATTCAAGAACAACGCTGACGAATGGGACTACGATACAGACCGCGAGATTCTTGCCGCCTTGTTGAAGAACTATCGTGAGCAGGTGGAAATCAAATATCAGCCTGACTTCTACAACGTAATAGACCACGATTTCAAGGGCAACTATCAGAAGTTCGTAGACCATCTCTACAAGAAGTCGAAGCTGATGAAGAGCGACAAGAAGATCTACGTGAACAAGGGTGGCTACCACAAAGATCCTGGTGTGGTCTATGGCCAGAGTCTGGTCTCTGCATTGGCAGACATCAATTTGGATCTCGAAAGTACCATCGATTCCATCGCTGTTCAGGAGCGCTATCTCTGTGCCGCCAAGCTGCGTATGGAGGAGGATTTGCCCAACTATTCAGATGCCAACTTCACCATGCGACTGAGCTATGGACAGGTGGGCGAGTATCTGCTTGCAGGACAGCCCTCGGGCTACTATACGGAGGCCAGCAGCATCGTGGAGAAGATGGAGAAGGGCGAGAACGGTATCATCGACTACGAGGCAGAGCCTATCATGAAAGAACTGCTCTCGAAAAAGGATTTCGGCAAATACACAGACAAGCATACAGGCAAGCTGCAGCTCTGCTTCCTCACCAACAATGACATCACAGGCGGAAACAGTGGCTCACCCATGTTCAATGGCAAGGGTGAACTAATTGGTCTCGCCTTCGACGGAAACTGGGATTCGCTGTCGTCAGATATCTTCTTCGACAAGCAACTGGCGCGCTGTATTGGCGTAGATATCCGCTACGTGCTATACATGATGGAGTCGTGGGGCAAGGCAGATCGTCTGCTGAAGGAGATCAACGCCAAGTAAAGGAAAGGTAAAACCTCAAGAAATAAACTGAAGACCCAATGAGAAAACTAACTACATTACTACTGATGACTGTCCTCTGCCTGAGAGTTCAGGCAGAGGATCAGTCGAAACGAATCGATCTGAGTGGTACCTGGCAATTTGCCTTAGATCGCGAAGGCACCATCAAGGCAGGTGACGTGATGACAGAGACTGTGAAGTTGCCAGGAACCACAGACACAAACAAAAAGGGCGATTTCACCGCTAAAAGCGAGGAGACAACTCACCTGACACGTCCTTGGTCGTATAAGGGAAAGGTCTGGTATCAGCGCGAAATAGAGATACCCGTCAGCTGGAAAAACAAACCTATATATCTCTTCTTGGAGCGTACGAAACCATCGGAAGTCTATATTGATGGAAAACTCATAGGCTCTTCTAATGATATCTCCACCCCACAGATATATAACCTCCCCAAGACTCTGAAACCAGGCAAGCACCAGCTCGCCATCATGGTGGATAATGGTAGTGGTGTGCCTGAGCAACTCTATGCCAGCAGTCACGCCTATACGGAGGATACCCAGACAAATTGGAATGGTATCATCGGAAGAATCGAACTTTCGAACGTTTTACCATCGCCATCTCCAGTCAAAGAGATCCATCCCAATTTCCGTGATTTCCACATCGAGGGTCAGCATTTCTACGCCAATGGACACCTGATCTTCCTTCGCGGTAAGCACGATGCCTGCGTCTGGCCACTGACAGGACACGTCGCTATGGATGTGGAATCGTGGAAGGAGTACCTTGGCACTTGCGATGCCTATGGTCTGAACCATGTCCGTTTCCACTCCTGGTGTCCGCCTGAGGCAGCCTTCATCGCTGCCGACGAACTGGGTATCATCCTGCAGCCTGAGCTCCCATTCTGGGGCGATTTCAACGAGAAGGACACGGTGCTGATGCAGTTCCTCCACAAGGAAGGTGAGAATATCCTGCGTACCTACGGCCATCATCCTTCCTTCCGTATGTTTGCTCTTGGCAACGAGCTTTGGGGCAGCATCTCGAAAATGGCCGAATTCATCGAGGACTTCCGCAAGATTGCTCCTGATAAAGTCTACACCTTCGGCTCAAACTATTACCTTGGCTATCAAGGCGTCAAGAAGGGCATGGACTACTTTACGACCTGTCGTGTAGGTGGTGAGGCATGGGGCGACTACAATACCCATACCCGTGGATCATTCTCATTTGCCGATGCGGCTGATGGTGGTATGATCAACCACTTCTACCCCAACACGATGATGAACTTCGAGGAAGGTTGCAAACTGGCCTTCCCTGAAGGAAGTGCATGGACCAAGGCTGTACCAGTCATCTCGCACGAGACCGCCCAGTTCCAGACTTATCCAGACTACAATGAAATCAAGAAATATACGGGTACACTCTATCCTTATAATATGGAAGTGTTCCGCAATCGTCTGGAGAAAGCTGGTATGCTGGATCAGGCCGAGGATTTCCATAAAGCCAGCGGATTCTGGTCGTTACAGCTCTACAAACAGGATATCGAGATGGATCTGCGCACGAAGAATATGGCTGGTTTCCAGTTGTTGGACTTGCAGGATTATCCAGGACAGGGAAGCGCTTATATCGGCATCCTCGATGCTTTCATGGATCCTAAGGGACTCTGTACAGAGCGCGAATGGCGCCAGTGGTGCGCTCCTGTAGTACCCTTGCTAGTTGCTGACAGATTCTGTTTCACCATCGAGGATGGCATCCACGCATGGATCCAGGTAGCCAACTATAGTGGCCAGTCCCTCAATGGCAAGACCCTCCGCTGGGAATTAGCACAGAAAGATGGTTCGTCTGTGGCATCTGGCGAGATGAAGCTACCCTCTACTGAAGGGCTCTTTACCGCTGGTGAACTGAATATCGACCTAAGCAGCATCAAGCAGCCTACACAGCTGCAGCTATGTCTCAGTATCGATGAAACAGCGTATTTTGGTGTACCCTATCATAACACCTACGACCTCTGGGCCTATCCCGCCTGGAGCGACCTGAGCAAGCTCGAGAGTATGCTGACAGTGACAAACGAACTCGATGCATTGGCCATCAGTCAGTTGGAGAAAGGCAAGAGCGTGCTGCTGATGCCTGAAGCCTCAGACCTCTGCGTAGGCGGACTCTTCCAGACAGACTATTGGAACTATCGCATGTTCAAGACCATCTCAGAGAACAACAAGAAGAGTGTCTCGCCTGGCACATTAGGTATTCTGACAGATCCTGAGCACCCCATCTTCAAAGGGTTCCCCACCCAGATGCACACCAACTGGCAGTGGTTCCCCATCATCAAGGCCAGCCATCCTTTCATGCTTGACAATACAGGCAAGGATTACCGACCAATCATACAGGTGATTGATAATATCGAACGTAACCATAAACTAGGCCTCGTCTTTGAGTTTGCTGTCGGCAATGGCAAACTGCTCGTCTGTATGGCTGATCTCGAAAGTGCGACCTCCTATCCTGAAGGACGCGCCTTCTATCGCAGTGTGCTCGAGTATATGACCTCACCTGACTTTGCCCCCAAGACACACATCACTTTGGAAGACTTCCAAAAGCTGATGACCACGCCTGTTGTAGAAGGGAAGATAGGTGAGCTGAATAATATCTCACCGTATTAATACAATAAAAAGCCCCGATGAAACGGGGCTTTTTCTTTATTTCTTTTTCTTGCGGGGCTTGCGCATCGCCCAACCTTCTTCAGAGAAGTCGGGCTCTGGACCCCTCAAGTCGCGAGGTGCCTTACCCATCAAGTCGCGCCAACTTTCCTTCTTCTGACGCTTGGGCTTTTGAGGCTTCTCCGTCTGAGGTCTGCCTCCCTCGTCTGCATCATTGCAGCGAACCGTTCTTCCTTTATATCTGATACCAGACAGCTGGATCATCACTTTCTTGGCATCTTTCTCAGGCACCTCGAAATAAGAGATGGTGTCCAGCAGGTCGATATGTCCCACCTCCTGGCGACCGCCTACAAAACGGTTCAGCGTCTGCATCAGTTCACCAGGATAGAAACCATCGCGCTTGCCTAAGTTGATAAAGAGTCTGCGATAGCCCTTCTGTGCCTTGTTCTGCAGTTTCTGCTTATCAGTCTGAGGTTTCTTCTCCTTTTTATCAGGCTTCACCTCCTCAATCTCAGGTGCTTCGGCATAGTAGGCCAGGAACTTACCAAACTCCAGCGATACGATCTTCTTGATCAGCTCCTCCTTGTCGATATACTCGAAATAGCGGTTGATATCCTTCATGAAGGGTGCAATCTCCTCGTCGTCGACATCCGTCTTCACGATCTGGTCCATCACCTTGTAGAGCTGTTTCTTACAGATTTCCTCTGCCGATGGAATCTCGGCTTTGACGAACTCCTTACCTATCTCCTTTTCGATATTGCGGATCTTGAACTTCTCGCGAGAGTGGACGATGGAGATCGAGGTACCTTTCTTGCCTGCACGACCCGTTCTGCCGCTGCGATGCGTATAGTTCTCGATATCATCAGGCAGTCCGAAGTTGATGACATGCGTCAGGTCATCCACATCCAGTCCTCGTGCAGCCACATCTGTGGCTACGAGCAACTGTGTCAGGTGCTGACGGAACTTCTGCATGGTCAGGTCGCGCTGCTGCTGACTCAGGTCACCATGCAGCGACTCAGCGTTATAGCCATCCTTGATGAGCTTGTCAGCAATCTCCTGCGTCTCAACCTTGGTGCGACAGAAGATGATGGCAAAAATGCGCGGATAGTAGTCAACGATACGTTTCAGAACCAGGTACTTGTCCTTGGCGTTCACCATATAATAAATATGGTTCACATTCTCTGCACCTTCGTTGCGACTGCCCACAACAATCTCCTTGTAGTCATGCAGATATTTCTTGGCTACGCGCTCCACCTCCTTGCTCATCGTGGCAGAGAACATCAACGTGTGATGGTCTACTGAGAGCGATTCGAAAATCTCGTTGATACTGTCAGAGAATCCCATGTTCAGCATCTCATCTGCCTCGTCGAGCACGATATTCGACACCTGCTCCAGACGGGCATAGCCACGATGCATCAGATCCACCAAGCGACCTGGTGTGGCCACGATAATCTGTACGCCCTTCTTCAAGGCACGGACCTGTGGTTCAATCGCAGCACCACCATAGACTGCCTCCACATGGATGCCATCCATATATTTGGCAAAGTCACGGAGGTCATCAGTTATCTGCAGACAAAGCTCACGCGTAGGCGACAATACCAGTGCCTGCGTTTCACGACGAGAGGTGTCGATGCGCTCCAACAGGGGGATGCCGAAAGCAGCAGTTTTTCCTGTACCTGTCTGGGCTAGAGCTATGACATCGTTCTCATTCCCCAACAGATAGGGAATCACCTCTTCTTGTACAGGCATCGGCTGCACAAATCCCAACTCTTCAATGGCCTTGCGAATCACCTCGCTGACCCCTAATTCTTCAAATGTCTTCATCTTGGCTGCAAAGTTTATAATAGGATGCAAATGTAACCAATTATCTGTTACCAACCAAATTTTGACGAAGTTTTTTATACTACCTAAAAGAGTTTCCTTTATTCATTTCACATTATTCAAATTGCATAATGCAAGTTAAATAATCCAAAATAAATAATGATTCGAGGATAATTCCTGTTTTGACAAACATACCATCAGCAATAATTACATAACCTTCTTTATAGATATCCTGAAGACATCCACATTGCAGGAATTCACCTATGAACTGGGCAAAGCTGTCTTCAACACTCTTGCCTCACGAGGCCAAAAGATGCAGAAATTGGCAATCGCCACAATGCGTTCTCTTACAGGTAACATTGGCTTCGATCCTGTAACGGCCCTTCCCACCTTTGGTATAGCCATCGGCGACATTCAGAATCCCACTTACTCTTTAGAGGAGATATTCCGAACCTTAGAAAGTGCAGGTAAGAAATGCCTTGTTGCCATTGACGAATTCCAGCAAATCACTAATTATCCTGAAAAGAACATAGAGGCAGAGCTTCGTTCACACATTCAGAAGCTGACCAATACGCAGTTTATCTTCTCTGGAAGTGAGCGTCATCTGTTAGAAGAGATGTTCCTCGACTCTGCACGACCATTCTATAACAGCGCTGATATTCAGAGCCTTGACGTCATCGAAGAAGAAAAGTATGCCGAGTTTGTTCATCATCATTTTCTTGCTAACGGGAAACGGATCTCAGATGATGCCATCAGCCACGTGTATCACACGTTTGATGGTAACACCTATTATAATCAGAAGACCATGCGCGAAGCTTTTGCAGAAACAGCTTCAGACGCCCTTTGTACGAAAGAGATGACAGAACAGGTGATTAGCCAGATGGTCAGGGAAGCCAACAGACATTATAGTGAAATCATGGCTCGCCTCACTTTACCTCAAAAAGAATTGCTATATGCCATCGCCAAAGAACACAGGGCTCAGCAGATCACATCTGGAGCCTTCATCCGCCGACACAGTCTCAAGTCAGCCAGCAGCGTCCAAAGTTCTATCAAGAAGCTACAAGAATTCGGTTTGGTTTCCTTTGACTCTGGCAACTACTACATCGCCGACCAACTGATGAGACTTTGGCTCATCACTTAGAAGGGCAAAAAAAGGGATTGACCCCTTTAAAGATTATGAACTGATTATGATGGCGATATCTCTCAGAAGATGTTTGATTTTGCAAATTTACTATTTAGAAATATAAATCCTACTAAAATATTACTATATTATTGTTTATAATGTGTATATGTCGTTTTACAAGTCCTACTTATATCCTACTTAAACCCTATTAAAACCCTACTATAATACTATAGGATCTATACTGATGGCAAGTAACTGCTGATAAGGGACGTAACTCGAATGATAAAAGGGGCTTGGAAGTTTTTTGATTAGATGTTGCTGTTGAATTCTCTAGAGAATTTGAGAGTCCCATTACTGGGAACGATTGCGAGGATTAGTCCAAAGCTTTCAATTCTCTAGAGAATTTAGGAATTAGGACTAATAGATAAAGTTGCGAGAAGTAAGTAAAGAGTCTGCGAGGTCCTACTTGGACGAAGATAAATGGTCTTTAATGGAATATTCACAGAATTTAGTAGTGCTTTAGTAGGATTTCAATAGGATTATTATAGTGTTTTAATAGGGTTATAAAAGTAGATAAAACCTATTATATACAGTAGTTTATATTGGATTTAGTAGGATTTGAAGGAATTATAATATTAAATATATAGACAAAAAAATAACAATTCTGCAAAGGCCGCTGGTGGGGAACCACAGAGATCCTTAACCTCTTTGCATCAAAATATGCCTATTTCGATACAGCCAACACATCACCCCACAAGCTGGGCAAGTCGATGAACAACTACAAGTTCAACTTCAAGCATCGCGTTGTCAACGGCCTCTCGGAATACTTGCTTTGTGAGAAATAAGACAGCAGCCAGCGACGCAAGCATGTTGGCGTCACTGGCTGCAGGTGATGGGTGGTAGAAAGCCCTTAACGGACTACCTCTGTGAATTCTGGCTTGGCACCCTCTTCCTTACCAACGGTAACGAAAATGGTAGAAGTGGACTCTTCGCCATTCATGCCCTTACCCTTAACGACAAACTGATAATCAGTGCTCTCGCTGGTCTCACGCTTGCCAACGGTCTCAGGAGTGCCGAGGGGGAACTGATAGTCTGAGCAGGCAGCATCGAAGATGGCCTTCTCCTCGTCTGTCACAGCCTGCTGGGCAGAATACTCTGGCAGTGCCTCTACATTTCCTTCCTTATAGCCGTTCTCAATCAGGAAACGGTTGAGTTCCTTCTCTACAGCAGCCACTCTGGCAGTACGAACGCCATAGCCTTTCTGAATATTGGCTTGGGGAAGTGCCTTGATCAGTGCTTCAGAAGAAGTGTTCAGACCTCCACTGCCAAAGGTGCAGAAGGGTACAACGGTCTTGCCTGCAAAATCCTGTTCCTTCACGAGGGTAGCGATAGGCATGGCGTAAGTACCAAACCAGATGGGATAGCCGAGGAAGATCACGTCGTAATCAGCAATCTTCGACTGCAAAGGCTTCAAGGCAGGTGTCTCACCCTTCTCTCGCTCTTGTCCGCTACGCTGAATCGTAGCCTGGAAGTCACCAGCATAAGGCTCTTCAGCCTCGATGCGTTCCATGTCAGCACCCAACTGCTTCTGCAGTTCTTCTGCCACTGCCTGTGTGGCACCATTCTGTGAATAGTAAAGTACAAGCACTTTCGGAGCCTGTTCTTCTTGTTTCTGTTGTTTCTGGGCACAACTTGTTGCTATACACGCAAAAATTCCCATTGCAAATAAAATCTTTTTCATTAGTTAAATATTTAGGGGTTATACATCTTTATTTCCTCATTTCGTTTGCAAAGATACGAAAAAGTCTGTAACGAAGGACGGCCCAGTTTCTTGACGGGGAAAGTGAAGTAGGTGTCGGGAAAAGGCTCGTCGCGGAGCGTGAAGTGCCACCACTCCGTGTCAAGGGGCTTGAAGCCGTGGGCGAGCATGGCGCGGCGCAGTATCATGCGGTGCTCGAACTGCTCGGCGGTGATGCTGCGCTTCGGCTCGGCGGGCGATTTGCTATTGTCGCCCGTATATTCACCCGTGTCGGGATTGCCGCAGAAGTCGGGATGGCTCTCGGGGCCGAACCAGTCGAAGGTGCCGCCCATGTCAAGTTCCTTTTCCGTGGCCATGTCGAAGAGCGTCAGATCGATGGTCGAGCCGCGGGTGTGACCACTGCGCTCATAGATGTACTCCTGCTCGAAGAGCACGCTCTTGTCAAGATCGGGATAGAAGTAGGGCTTCATCTTCGTGTCGGCGAGGTCCTGCGCCCAGCGCACGAAGTGGTCAACACCCTTCTGCGGACGGTAGGCATCGTAGATCTTCAAACGATAGCCTTGGGCCATCACGTCGTCGCTCACCGCCTTCAGCGCCAGGGCTGCCTGCTTGGTGAGCAGGGCCGTAGGCTCCTCATAGCCGTCGATGCGCTGTCCCACGAAGTTGTACGTGCCGTAGTAGCGTATCTCCAGGATGGCGTCGGGCACGACATCCGTCAGGGTTACAAACTGGCTGCTGTCGTCCGTCGGACTGACAGCGGGACTGTCGTCCTTGCTGCCCCAACAGGTTATCACACACGCGCCGCAGATAATAAATAGGATGGCGGCCATCACCCAGAGTTTTTTCTGTTGTTTCATTGTTGATTCTCCACTGAGGTTTGTCGCCAGTGATCAAGGGACAAAGGTACAAACTATTTCTGAAAAATCCAAGTTTTTTTCTTACTTTCAATTGTTTTGGGGGCAAAACATGCATAAATGCGCCCTTATTTGTGCAGATCTTTACGTGTGTAATGAAATAATCTGGCGGATTATTTTGAATACTGACAGAATTGTAGTAAATTTGCACCTCAAAACAACAAACATGACAATATCCTTCTCTCCTGGCTCACGTTGTTGGGCCGCTTTTTTGAAGATGGGCGCTCGTCACGAGAATGGTCCTACAATACTCCTTTGATACTTGAAGGATTAGAACTAGACTAATCCAATTGCCTTACTTTTTTGTAAGCGGCAATTATTGTGTTATTATTGTCAAACTCACAAAAACAAGTAGCAACTGGAATCCAAAGTGAATGATACGATTGTCTTTAACGGAAAGACTGTACCTGTGGAAGAACTCAAGAAAAGAGCGATGGCCACAGGTGAGGAAACTATTCTCCGACTCTTAGAGTGTCATGCCTTTGATTCAAATGATCTACGTCTGAATAATTTCATCTTCGAAATCCGTCAACTATTTAACAAAAGACCTTACCAAGAATCCCCCGAGATGTCAATTAATAATGAAACGCTCTGTCGGCTATATAATAAGTTGAGAACTGCTAAGCGTGAACGATTGTTATATGAATCAATTATAGAACTTAACGAATATGAACCTATCGTCAAGAAGCGAGATTGGATCAGCTTTTATCTTGTCATTGTCTACGACCTGAAACGCACCCTTTCAGGCACAGACTTTAAGAACCTTGCAGATAGAATCACCCCAGATGGTTGCTGTAAGATAGGTTCTCTTATGAGCAACTCTTCAAAGTATATATTACACAATACTCATTATATGAAATGGACGAATCAAGATAAACGCCAACGGGAACTATGTCTTAAGTTCCTTGAAATTCTAAAGAAGAAGATTCTTTTAGTAAAAGCTGCATAGGTTTATACTATGATCTTACTATGTTTTTACTTGTTTCTTTTGGAATGCCTCCCAATCATACTTTGATTTTACTTTGCCTTACTAATCTTTTGTTGCTTTCCGAGGGATCACCTACCTTTGCGGCCGTTTAAAAACCAAAGACAAAATATGAAAAGACTAAAACTTTTTTTCAACATCCTGAGGGATGTCTGGCAAGGCAGAATAGGTCTGTCGTGCCTTCACTGGGAGGGGTCGAAAGTCGACCTGATGGAGTTCACTTACTGTCTGTATCGTTCTGGCGCATTGAAACACGACCTTGGACGTGACGCCACACTAGCCGAAACAGCGTCACTTGTGTATGGAATGTTGGGGATTCAAGAACCGAAAAACCCCAGTCGCATCGTCGATTCTTTACGACAACGTAAGAATCCAAAGTCGTTAAGTGTGGCTTTTAAGGCACTTTGTGAGATGTATCCTGGTGAATTCTCAAAAAAATGATGGGAGTAAGGCATTTACTCCCATCTACTCCCTTGACAAAGGTCTTCAAATGTTGTAATTTTGCAAATGAATTGCACAGTCAATCAGACAAAATGTTCAACATTCTAAAAACAACAACGATGAAACAGAAAAGCTTTTTGAGATTATTACCGACGGGCGCCACTACAATGAGTGGCGCCCTGACGTGCGTGGCTCTATTGGCAGCCACCGATTGTAATTCACATCATGTACAAATTCTAACAAATTATGAAACCACTATTCGATCCCCATATGCTCCTGTCGGAGCACTTTACACTCGGCGAGATGCTGCGATCAGAGACGGCCGAGAAGAACCACATCAACAACACACCGCTGAAGAGCCATATCACGGCTCTGCAGAACCTCTGTGTGCGCTGTCTCGAACCTACGCGCTGTCACTTCAACCTGCCCATCCAGGTGAGCTCGGGCTTCCGCAGCCCCGACCTCAACAAGGCCGTTCATGGTGCCGATGCTTCCCAGCACATGAAGGGCGAGGCCGCCGACGTCACCATCCCCCGCCGCGCGTGGCCTTTTTGCTATACCACCACGGAACAGATAGCCCGTCTGCTGTTCGAGTGGATGAAAGATAATATTGACTACGACCAGCTGATTCTGGAGCACAGTGGCTCTGCCTGGTGGGTCCACGTGTCCTGTCGCGTGAACTTCCGCCACAACCGCCACGAGAGACTCTTAATCAGCAACGGCAAAACAACAAGAATTGAATAAAAAACCCCACGATGAAAAATAAAGGATTCATTAAGCTCTACCGCAATGTGCTGTCGAAGCCCGAGATGACCGACCTTGTTGCCAAACATGGTGCGGAGGGCTTCGGCGTGTACATGATGCTCATGATTTATCTCTCCCAGTGTGATGACTACGAAGGCCCGTTCACCAACGGTCTGCTGTCGTCCATTGCTGTCCAGGCCCATAAGTCGCGCAAATACGTGCGCCATATCGCCTGCGATTTCCAACTGTTCGAGATTAACGGAAAACGGTTCAGGGCCGCTTCAGGATTCGGTCAGGATTCAATCCGGAATGAAAGTAAAACCCAAAACTCACCTGCGCGTACTAATAGGTATGCAGGCGAAGATATAGAAATAGATATAGAAAAAGAAAATAAAGAAAAAGCAGGCTGCGTGTGTCCAGGGGACACGCGCCTGCCGAAGGAGAATCATTCCACCCCCGACCCCTCCGAGGTGATCGGCCTCTCGGCATACGAGCTGGTGGATCGACAGGGCGTACGTCATGGCAGTCAGGGTGAGACCGTACCGTGGTGGGCACCGCCTCAGACCGACATCCGACTGCGCTGGAGTGTGATTGGCGACTGCTGGACACCAGCCGAACTCTTCAGCAGCAGTGACGAACGTCGACGGCGAAAGGAGATGGCACTGGAGGACTTCATGATGAAGACCGCCTATGAGACGCTAACGGAACAGGAACATCATCGTATACAAGACTATGCAAGGAGAGAATTTTAAACCCATCAAGGAATGGCAGCAGACGCCTACGGGCTATTACATCGTGCCCGACGACCAGCTGGACATCAAGCACTCGAAGACCGACAAGGATGGTAATGTCACCATTGCGCGCTGCACCTGCCCCGACTGCTCGGACAACCGCCTTGCAAAACATAAGGATGAGCCCTGCGTGAGGCTCGATATGACTACCGGTCTTGGCAAGTGCTACAACTGCGGCTTCAAGTTCATCATCTCGAGCAAGGTGACGAAGTACAGACGCAGCCAGCCAGTGAAGAAATACAATTGGAAGCTGCCTACGACCACCCACCTGACACCGCTCGACGCTGTGGCTATCGACTTCCTGATAAAGCGGGGCATCCAGCCGCAAACGGCATCCAAGGCGGGTGTCCGCTCGGCCAGGTACAGCATCCGGGGCGTGGAGTATTACTGCCTGGCCTTCACCTACCGCGAGGGCGACAGGGTGGTAAACATCCAGTATCGTAGCACCGACAAGCACTTCGCCATGGAGAGTGAGTGTGAGATCATTCCCTGGAACGTCGACGCCTGCATCGGTCAGGAGAGCATCATCATCACCGAGGGCATGATGGACGCGCTGGCACTCATGGAGATAGGCTACGACAACGTGGTATCCGTGCCCAACGGAGCCGACACCGACTTGCACACGTTCGACCGCTTCCGCTATTCGCACTTCGACTCGCTGAAGACCATCTATCTGGCGGGCGACATGGACGAACCCGGCGAACAGCTGCGGCAGAAACTGGCGGAATACTTCGGTGAGGCGCGCTGCAGGATTGTGGAGTGGCGCATAGAAGTACCTATCTCGGACGAGGAGGGGCAGACGAAGGAACTGGTGGCGAAGGATGCCAACGAGATGCTGAAAAGCCACGGTGCCGACGCCGTGCTGCAGTGCATCAACCACGCAAGGCTCTGTCCCATAACGGGTGTGGAGACCGTAGGTCAGTATTACGAGAAGACACTCCAAATCTGGGAGCACGGCATCGAGCCTGGTAAGAAGGTGGGGTGGGGCGAGTTCGACGACCACATACAGTTCGAGCTGGGGCGTTCGGTCATCATCGTGGGAGAGCCTAACACGGGTAAGTCGACGCTGGCCGACGATCTGATCCTGAACCTCGCCCTGCTACATGGTTGGAAGGCCGCCCTCTATTCGCCAGAGATGTTCCCGCCCGAGCGACATATCAGCCGACTGGCCACCACCATCGCCGGCAGGAAGTTCCGCAAGGAGATAGTCAGCACGGAGCGGGGCGTGGATTACCGTCGCACCAGCATCCCCAGGTCCATGGCCGAGCGCATACTGGGCTGGCTCTGCGAGAACATCTTCTTCGTCACCGAGGAGAAGGGACGTACCATCTATAAGCTGCTCCATCGTGCCGAACAGCTGCAGCGCCGCTATGGTGTGAACATGCTGCTGCTCGATCCCTTCAACTACATCCAGCTGCCCGACGGGGCGAAGAGCGACACGATGAAGATAGGCGACGTGCTGGCTGAGATAGAGATGTTCGCCCACCGCACAGGCATGCTGGTCATCGTGGTGGTGCATCCCGCAAAGCTCAAGAAGGACGAGCAGATAGAGTCACTCTACAACGCCTCGGGTTCGGCAGAGTTTCGCAACCGTGCCGACTATGGTATTGTGCTGGTGAACGACGATAATGCCCACCGTACGCCTGAATCCGACAGCAGTCTCCATGTGCTGAAGGTCATCATCGACAAGGTGCGCGACGACGAGATGGGTTACAAGGGCACCTGTCATCTCTCGTTTGATGCGTCGAACTATCGTCACGGACCGGTCTGGGTCAAACACATTCACGGAGAACTGAACCAGCTCATTGTGAAGCCGGTCAACTCTCAGTGCTGGCTCGACCGCACGCCCCAGTCCGAAATCGACTGGCCCGAGGAAATAACCACGCCTGAAGATGATCTGCCATTCTAAAGGTAAAAAGGTAAAAAAGTAAAAAATGGAAGAAATGATGAAATGTGAGCGCTGCGGGCAGTACCTGCCCCGCTCGAAATTAGAACGCATGAAGACGGGGACGTACCGTCGTGTTTGTAACCATTGCAAGTGGCTCTACTACGTCAAGCCCAGTCGCGACCGCCGCATCCTCCGCGAACTGGAGCAGCGTCGCAACGGCTGATAATGGTCGCCCTGTCAGCGCCATTACGGCCATTTTACAAGAGATAGTCTTTCACCTCCCGAAAGACTATCTTTCGTCCTCCAAAAGATTATCTTTCGCCCTGCAAAAGACT
>JAEEGJ010019874.1_pt1 | contig 14716 bp, 11 predicted proteins | sample 8958761 | NCBI WGS metagenome assembly JAEEGJ01 (sample SAMN16246546, study PRJNA631951) | gut metagenome | biome: gut microbiome; feature: rumen; material: RS-attached | host: Bos | place: Iran: Karaj | collected 2018-10 | reverse complement strand
TCCGCCAGGTGAGCGAAGTGATCGGCATTCCGATCGACGACCTGCGCGACCTCAACCCGCAGTACTATAAGGACATCGTCCCCGGCGCCCAGGGCGACCAGATCCTCCGCCTCCCCTACAACTACAGCAACGCCTTCATCGACAGCCAGGACACCATCTACAAGCACAAGGCGGCCGAGATGTTCTCCGGCTCCGTGGAAGTGGGACGTCCGCAGCCGGCCGCGTCCGCGCGCAGAGGTTCCGGCGGCAGCGGCAACTGGGTCTATTACAAGGTCCGCCGCGGCGACAACCTCGGCAAGATCGCCTCGAGGAACCACACCACGGTCAAGAACATCAAGTCCTGGAACGGACTCAAGAGCGACCGTATCCGCGAAGGACAGCGGCTGAAAGTGGGCAAGCGCTAGCGGTCCACCATCAATTGAAGTTTGAGCCCGGCCACGCCGGGCTTTTCTTTTTGTATGCGGTAGGAGCCGCGAAGGTACAGTTTGACGTCCGTCTTCTTGATCCTCCGTTTCCACTGCGCCAGAGCCATCACCGAGCATCCCGTTCCATAGCAGGCCGGGACGGTGAAGTTTCCCGGCGCGTCCCGCTCGTAGGAGTAGATGCGGGACTGCCAGCCGGAGGTGGAGAAGGCCGTGAACCGGATCCAGCCCGTTCCCCCGGGCGGCTTCCAGCCCCCTTCCAGATAGCCCAGGAATCCGAATCCGCCGTCATGGACGCCGTTCAGCCGCCCCTTGACGGTCCAGACATCCTTCGTCCAGGCGACATCGGCCCGGACATCGGCCCTGTCGTCCTCGTAGTTGCGCCAGCGGTACACGAGCCGGGACTCGAGGAGCCAGCGCGCCCCGGCATTCCATGACAGGAGTCCTGTCGATGCCACCTGCCGCCGGCCCGTATCCGTCGCCGGCCTCGGAAGGAGGGCGGCATCCACGGTCAGGGACGACTTGAAGGTGCGGGCGTCCGACAGGAAGGACACCCCCGCCGCCGCGCCGTATTCCCCGTTCTTCTTGGCGGAATAGGCGCTGGGAATGGCCCTTACTTGGAGGGCGCCCTTCCAGTGCTCCCCCATCGGAAACAGGCTCCCGGCCACGCCGGCGAAGGTTTTCCAGTTCCAGGCGGCCTCGCCGAAGAGGTCCACGCCCCGGATGCCGGCCCTTCCGTCCAGCGAGACGCGTTTCGGGGTGACCGTCACGCCCGCCTGGCCGTAGCGCCCCAGCCATCCGGCGTGCGCCCCCGCAGTGCCGTCCAGCGTCCCGAACAAGGCCAGCTGCAGATGCTGGCCCGTATAATCCCATGCCAGGCCCCGGTAAGTGCCCGAACTATTGAAGGACCAGGAAGGCGTGATTCCGTTCGCTTTCCTGACGAAAGCCTCCAACGTCGTGCGTCCGGAAAGCTGGAAGGCGCTCCAGAAGGCCAATCCCTGCCCGTAGCGGACATTATAGTCGCCGATGAGTATCTTCCCTTGCCCGAGCCTGTAAAGGCCGTAAAACGTGCCGTTTCCGGCCCTCCACGCTCCGGCGCCCTCCGCGCGGCCGACGGTCAGGCGGTATTTTGCGCCCACGTCCTTCAGCGTCGCGCGGAAAAGGGCGGAATGCTTCACCAGCAGCGTATCGCGGACGGCCTCCCCGGGAAGGCGGGTGGATTCCAGGGAAAGGAAGGGGCGGAGCGCCGCCACCGTCTCTTTCCCGAATCCATCGACCCGTTCCAGTTCGGCGAACGAGAGCACGTCGCCGGAAAGGCTCCGGTACTCCTGCAGCGCCGCGCACTGGTACGGCGTCAGGAGGCCGCTTTCCAGCAGGCGGGCGCGGGAGGCGCGGTTCAGGGGCAAGGGATGGTTCCGGTAGGATTCCAGCTCGTCGAGGAGCCGGCCGTCCAGTTCTTCGGGGCTGTCCGCCCCGGTCAGGTACTGGGCCGCGCGGACGGCCTCGTCGCTCTGGGCGGCGGCCGGGAAGGCGGCCAGCAGTGTCAGAAACAGCACAAATCTTCTCTTCATATGCTCAAATTAGGGATTTCCGGCGAAAGTTGAAGGAAGACGCGCGTTGTTTCAGTTTAATTTAAATCTTTTCGATTATTTTTTGTGTTTTTCTTATTATTTTTGTGTGGTAAAAAGACCCCTTATGAACAAGATCCATCTTCACGACAAGACTTTCAAGAGCTTCATTCCCGAGGAGCGCATCGAAAAGGCCATCGACGCAGTCGCCGCCAAGCTCAACGCCGACTATGAAGGCTCCGGTACCGTTCCCGTCCTCCTCTGTGTCCTGAACGGCTCCATCCTCTTCACCGGAGAACTGATGAAGCGCCTGACCTTTGACGTCGACCTGATGTCCATCAAGCTCTCCTCCTACCAGGGCACCTCCTCCACCGGCACGGTGCACATGGACATGGGCCTCACCGGCGACGTCACCGGCAAGGAAGTCATCATCGTGGAAGACATCGTGGACACGGGCCGCACCATCGAGGCCCTCGTCAAGATCCTCTACGCCCGCAAGGCCGCCAAGGTGAAGGTGTGCACGATGCTCCTCAAGCCCGAGATGTACAAGAAGAACCTGGACCTCGACTACGTGGCCATGGAGATTCCGAACGACTTCATCGTGGGCTTCGGCCTGGATTACGACGGTCTCGGCCGCAACTACAGGGACATTTATGTCCTGGACACGGACACTCAAGCATAAAACGAATGAAATACTACATCCTCTTCGGCCCTCCGGGGGCCGGCAAAGGGACCCAGGCCAGCGCCATGGTCCAGAAGTACAACCTGTGCCACCTCTCCACCGGCGAACTCCTCCGCAGCGAGATTGCGGCGGGCACTCCCCTCGGCCTTCAGGCCAAAGCCCTCATCGAGGCCGGCGCCCTCGTCCCTGACGAGGTGGTGGAAGGCATGATCGAAGCGAAATTCAAGGGCACCGCGGGTGTCGACGGCTTCCTGCTGGACGGCTTCCCCCGCACGATCGCCCAGGCCGAGGCCCTCGACGCCATGCTCGCCAAGAGCGGCGAAGCCGTGACGGCCGTCGTCTCCATCATGATCCCGGACCAGATGATCCACGAGCGCATCGCGCACCGCGCCACCATCGAAGGCCGCGCCGATGACGCCCGCCCCGAAGTGGTCGAGAACCGCATCCGCACCTACCACGACAAGACGGAACCCCTCGTGGACTTCTACAAGAAAGCCGGCCGCTACAACGAAATCGACGGCGTCGGCACCATCGACGAAGTCCGCTCCCGGATCTTCGACCTGATGGACAAGTTCTAAAAAAGGTCACTTCGAGCGAAGTAATCTCTGTCATTTCGAGCGAAGTAGCCTCTGTCATTTCGAGCGAAGTAACCTCTGTCATTTCGAGCGAAGTCGAGAAATCTATTTACCTGATTCCGAACCTCTTCCAGGGTTCGGAATCAGTCTTTTTACGACCTTCAGGTCCGGGAAGAAGCGGCTGGCGATGACGCGGATCACCGTGTAGGACGGGATGGCGACCAGCATGCCGAGGACGCCGCCGATGTGCCCGGCGAGCAGGATGACGATGAAGATCTCCAGCGGGCTGGCCTTGATGCTGGTGGAATAAATAAGTGGCTGATAGACAAAGTTGTCCACCAGCTGGGTGGTGAGCATGATGGCCAGCACGACGAGGGCGAAGATCCAGATGTTCACGTCCAGCCCGACGCCGGTGCCGTACTTGAGAATGACGGCGAGGACCACGCCCACCGCCTCTCCGATCAGCGGTCCAACGTACGGGATGATGTTCAGGATGCCGGCGATGAAGGCGATGCCCAGGGCGTTGGAGAAACCCAGCCGGGCGATGAGCCACAGGCCCAGGAAGTCGAGGAGGGCGACACCGGTCATCTCGATCAGCAGGCCCACGAAATATCGGGACAGGAGCGACTCGATGTCGCCGAGGGCCTTGGCGATCTTTCCTTCCATCCGGTCCGGTACCAGGGCGCTGACGATCTTGCGGAACAATGTCTCGTCGCGGACGAAGAAGAAGGAGATGAAGACGATGGAGAACAGGCCCACGGCGAAGCTCGTCACGAACGAGGTGACGGAGCTGATGACCGCCGTGACATTGGTGAAGTTCGTCACTTCCTTGAGCTTGTCCATCAGGATGGCGATCAGGTCGAAGTCCGGCCCCAGGCTCGGGAACAGGCCGATGATCCAGTCATTGATCCGGTCCAGCGGGTTCCCCGTCACGTTGGCGCTGTTCAGGACGGCGGCGTCCCGGACGATGTTCGTCACCACCGGGATGGCCTGCGTCAGGATCAGGATGAGCACGCCCAGGATCAGGAGGATGGTGATGATGGCCAGGAGCCAGTTCGGCGCGGACTTCCCCTTGACGGTGATCTTTTTCAGCAGCCGCATGACCGGCTGTCCGATGAGCGACACGACGAAGGCCGCGATGATGTACACGAGGACGCTCTTGAAATACCAGCACAGCCATGCCAGGATGGCAATGGTACCCGCGCCGATCAGATACCGGGCCAGCCGGTCTATGCTTCTTTCCTGTTCCATAGATTACAAAGATAGGGATTTTCAAGGAATTGAGCACCATCCGAGTTTTTAAAATATTTTTGTTGTAATTTTCTGAAAAAATATTGTTTTTCGATAAATTCTTTCTATATTTGTGGAAGAAACCTAATTACTTCCTGATATGTTAGCAACCTGGTGGGCCGATTTGAGCCCGGTCATGAAACTCCTGTGGGGCGTCACCCTCGCCGCCACCCTCGTCTTCATCATCCAGACCGTGATGACCTTCCTCGGCGCGGATGCCGACGGAGACTTCGACGTGGACGTGGACACCTCCATGGACGGAGCCGACCTCTCCAACATCGAGGGCGGCTCCAACCTGTACACCTTCCGCAACTTCGTGAACTTCTTCCTGGGCTTCGGCTGGACCGCCATCCTGCTGCAGAACTCGGTGAAATCCACGGGCTTGCGCATTCTGCTCGCCGTCATCGTGGGCGTCGCCCTCGTGATCGCGGTCATGTACCTCTTCAAGTGGCTGAGCTCCATGCAGCAGAGCGGCAACATCAACGTGTACAGGGCCGCCGTGGGCTGCCAGGGCACCTGCTATCTCCGCATCCCGGCGGAGCGCTCCGGCGAAGGGAAGGTGCAGATCACCATCCAGGGCGCCGTGCGCGAATACGACGCCGTCACCGACGGAGACGAAATCAAGACCGGAACGTCCGTCAAGGTCCTCGAGGTCATTGACGCGAACACCCTCCTGGTCGAAGGACTGAACTCTTACATTATCTGATATGGAACAGCTTTATCTTATCCTGATCATCGTGGCGGTGCTCTTCGTGACGCTCGCCGCCATCCTCAAGCGCTACCGTCGCTGCCCTTCCGACAAGATCCTTGTCATCTACGGTAAGACCGGCCGGAATTCCACCGGTTCCATCTCCTCCGCCCGCTGTATCCACGGCGGCGCCGCCTTCATCTGGCCCGTGTTCCAGGATTACGCCTTCCTGGACCTGAAGCCCATCTCCATCGAATGCAACCTGACCAACGCCCTGTCCAAGCAGAACATCCGCGTCGACGTCCCCTGCCGCTTCACCGTGGGTATCTCCACCGAGCCGGAAGTGATGACCAACGCCGCCGAGCGCCTGCTGGGCCTGTCCATCGACAGCATCCAGAACATCGCCACCGATATCCTCTTCGGTCAGCTGCGTCTGGTGATCGCGACCATGGACATCGAGGAAATCAACGCCGACCGCGACAAGTTCCTCGCCGCCGTCAGCCAGAACGTGGAAGCCGAACTCCGCAAGATCGGCCTGAAGCTCATCAACGTGAACGTCACCGATATCCGCGACGAATCCGGCTATATCGACGCCCTCGGTAAGGAAGCCGCCGCGAAGGCCATCAACGACGCGAAGAAGTCCGTGGCCGAGCAGAACCGCTTCGGTGAAATCGGTAAGGCCGAGGCCGACCGGGACAAGGACATCCGGATCGCCGAGACCACCAGGGACACCCGTATCAAGACCGCCCAGGCCAACGCCGTCGCCGTCGAGGGTGAAAACCAGTCCAAGATCACCATCGCCAATTCCGACGCCGCCCGCCGCGAGAAGGAGGCTGAAGCCGCCCGCATCGCCGTGGCCGCCGAAAAGGTCCAGGCCGCGAAGGCCCTCGAGGAAGCCTACAAGTCCGAGCGCGACGCCGAACTCGCCCGTGCCGAACGGGAAGAGGCTACCCGGAAGGCCAATGTCGTGGTTCCCGCCCAGATCGAGAAGGAAAAGGCCATCATCGACGCCGAAGCCGAGGCCGAGCAGATCCGTCGCAAGGCCAAGGGTGAGGCCGACGCCATCTTCGCCAAGATGGACGCCCAGGCCCGCGGTGTCCTCGAAGTCCTGACCAAGCAGGCGAGCGGTTTCCAGCAGCTCGTCGGCGCCGCCCAGGGCGACGCGCAGAAGGCCGTCCTGATGATGATCGCCGACAAGCTCCCCGAACTGGTGAAGACCCAGGTCGAGGCCGTCAAGGGCATCAACATCGACAAGGTCACCGTCTGGGACACCGGCAACGGCACCGACGGCAAGACCGCCACGTCCAACTTCATCTCCGGACTGATGAAGTCCGTTCCCCCGCTGAACGATCTCTTCAAGATGGCCGGCATGGAACTGCCGTCCTACCTGAAGGGTGAAGACAAGCCGCAGCAGCCCGAGGTCCAAGAGGAGGTGAAATAATGCCTATCATCATTAATATCGATGTCATGCTGGCCCGCCGGAAAATGTCTTCCGGCGAGCTGGCGGAAAAAGTGGGCATCACGCCGGCGAACCTGTCCATCCTCAAGTGCGGCAAGGCGAAAGCCATCCGCATCTCCACGATGGACGCCATCTGCCGCGCCCTCGACTGCCAGCCGGGTGACATCCTGGAATACCGGCCGGAAGAACCTGAAACCTGACCTCTCGAAGCTATTCACCTAAACTCCTGAAAAACAATCACTTAAATATAATACCCTGGTACATCTGCACCAGGGTATTTTATGTATATGCCGTTCAATCAGGCAGTTGACTGATACGCCGGGATTCCTACTTATCCTTGACGGCGCGGACAAGACGGCCGAGCCACCGGTCATTCATCCAATACAAGTTAAGACTTCCCCTACCCATCGTAAGCGTAAACGCTTGGGATGGAACAAACTGCGAATAAAGAGATGAACTCCAATAACTTGACCGCTCAATAGCATCGTCCGGATCCCATACGAGCGGGATGAACAAGTAATTATTCTCATAACCCTCATTCTCGGCTATGAAAATCATACCCTCCCGGCCATCAATACTCGCATAATTCCAATGAGTATTATCCACCAATTCGAAGATTTGTTCCATCGTCGGAATATGCCACCCTTCTCCGTAGGCCACATAGGCGGCATCGTCTTCCAAATCCAGTTCCATCTTGTTATCCACCGTCCCGAATTCCTCAAGATAACAGTATTTGGTCAGGCCGTCCGGACCGTTCCACTTGTAGTTTTCTTCGGTGTACTCGTCCTTCGGAGCAGTCTCACCCCAGGCAAAAAGCGATCCGGGTTCTTCCGCGCGGGTAGCTCCGACATTGAAACTGGCCCACTTGACCGAAAGGCCTAAATCCACAGCCTCCGGAGTCTCGGATGCTCCTCCCAACTGATAAACGGTTATCTTTCTGGTAACGGTTACCTGATTGGCATAGTTAACGCTGAATTCGATGATTCCGGAACGACCGGCAGGGCTCGGATTATCCGCTACACTGAAAGTCTGTTTCTCAGTCGTCGTTCCCTTCGTTCCGGCCGGGCTGATCCAGGGCGCCCGGATATTGACGGAGTATTCGAAATTCGTTATCACCGGGACTTCGATGGTCCGGGCATCGGCATTGACAAGAACAAACGGCTCATACGGCTCATGAAGGGAGATCTGATCCACACTCAAATAAAACGTCAGGCTACGGAGCTGCTTGACGGAAATAACTTTCGTGAGACCATCCACCGTGATCGTCACCTCGGCGGAACGGTCCTCATCGCCCTCGTTCGAATCGCAGGATAAAGTGATTTCATTATAGTCGGAAGCCGTGCCGGAAAGCGGCTGGATATGCAGCCAGTCTTCCGGGCAGCTCACAGTCCAATCCCGGTTGCTGAAGAAAGAAATCTTTTCTTTTTGGGTATTGCCGGCATCGAAATCGATGGAAGTAATGTCTCCGTCCACAAGAATTCGGGGGTCCTTATCGGGATCCTTATCGATGATTGAAGGATTCTTTTTACAAGAAGAACCAACAACTAGCAGGCTTGCGAGAACAAGCGTCGCATTCAGGATAGAAACCGATCTTTTCATTTTCGTATCTAAAAGAATTCAATACAAATTTACTCTTTATATTTATAATTCCGAATAGTTTTGGGAGTTTTCCGAGCGACTTTATGATGAATATGAACGCCCCTTGTGCTGAAACCCGATCATTTTTCGTAACTTTACGCATTCAAACACCTTAAGAATGAAGAAAATCCTTCTCCTGGCGGCCCTGGCCGCCGTTGCCGTGGGTTGCGGCAAAAAGTATGAGACCGTGAAGGGAGATCCGCTGGACGCGAAGATCTATACCCTGAAGAACGGTCTGACCGTGTATATGACCGTCAACAAGGACGAGCCGCGTATCCAGACCTACATCGCCGTACGCGCGGGCGGAAAGGACGATCCCGCCGACAATACGGGTCTCGCCCACTATCTCGAGCACATGATGTTCAAGGGGACGGAGCAGTTCGGAACGCAGGACTACGAGGCCGAGAAGCCGATGCTCGCGGCCATCGACAGCCTGTTCGAAGTCTACCGCACCCTGACGGATCCCGAGGAGCGGCTGGCGTTCTACCACCGGATCGACTCCGTCAGTTACGAGGCCTCCAAGATTGCCATCCCGAACGAGTATGACAAGCTGATGTCCATCATCGGCTCGGAAGGCTCCAACGCCTATACGTCCGACGACGTGACCTGCTATATCGAGGAAATCCCCTCCAACCAGGTCGAGAACTGGGCGAAGATCCAGGCCGACCGTTTCAAGAACTGCGTCTTCCGCGGTTTCCACACCGAGCTGGAGGCCGTGTACGAGGAGAAGAACATGGGCCTTGTCGACGACACGGAGAAGGCTTTCGACGCCATCAATTCCCTCCTCTACCCGAACCACCCGTACGGCACGCAGACGGTCATCGGCACCCAGGAACACCTCAAGAATCCGTCCCTGAAGGCCATCCGCAAGCAGAAGGACACCTTCTATGTCCCGAACAACGTGGCTGTCTGCCTCTCCGGCGACTTCGACCCGGACCAGATGGTCAAGATCATCGAGAAGTACTTCGGTGACTGGAAGCCGAACAAGAACCTCCCGACCTTCACCGTGAAGGCCGAGGATCCCATCACCGCCCCCAAGGAGAAGCAGATCCTGGGCAACGAGGCCGAGTTCGTGCTGATGGGCTGGCGCACGCCGGGTTCCTCCACCGTGGACAGCGAGATCAGCGAGATCATCTCCTCCGTCCTGTTCAACGGACAGGCGGGCCTCATCGACCTGGACGTCTTGCAGAACCAGGCCGTCCTGGACGCCGGCATCATGCCATATAACCGCGTGGACCACGGCGAACTCCTCATCCAGGGCCTGCCCAAGGAGGGCCAGACGCTGGAAGAAGTCCGCGACATCCTGCTCGCCGAGGTGGCCAAGCTCCGCGACGGTGACTTCTCCGAAGAGCTCGTCGAGGCCGCGAAGGCCAATTACAAGCTCGCACAGATGCAGGCGCTCGTGCCCAACGGCAGCCGCGCCAGCCAGTTCGTAGACGCCTTCGTCAACCGGATGCCCTGGAAGACCGCCGTCGGCAAGATGGACCGTATCTCCAGGATTACCAAGGCCGATGTCGTCGCTTTCGCGCAGCAGTACCTCGGCGCCCGGAACTATGCCGTCGCTTACAAGCACATCGGCGAAGACACCTCCATCAAGAAGATCGACGCCCCGCGCATCACCCCGATCGTGACGAACCGTGACAAGCAGAGCGCCTTCCTCGCCGGCATCGCCGCGGCGGAGGTCGCCCCCATCGAGCCGGTCTTCGTGGACTTCTCCAAGGACATGTCCGTCGCCGACTGCGACGGCCTGACGCTCCTGTACAAGAAGAACGAGAAGAACGACATCGCCACCCTCACCTTCCGCTATGACCGCGGCAGCAACAACGACCCGGTCCTGGCCCTGGCCGCCAGCTACTTCGACTATCTGGGCACCCCGGAGAAGTCCGCGGCCGAGATGGCGTCCGAGATGTACGCCCTGGCCTGCAGCTACGGCCTCCAGGTGGGCGCCACCACGACGAACGTCCGCGTGGAAGGCCTCGGCGAGAACCTTTCCAAGGCGCTCCCGCTCGTGGAAAGCCTGCTGCGTAACGCCGAGGGCGACGAGCAGGTCCTGGGCGAACTCAAGACGGACCTCATCCGCACCCGTCTGGACAACAAGAAGAACCAGAGCGCCTGCTACAGCGCCCTGCAGAATTACCTGATGTACGGTCCGGAATACGTGAAGGCCAAGACCCTCTCGAACCCCGCCGTCGTCGCCCTTACCTCCGACGAACTCATCGGCTCCGTCAAGGACCTCCTCACCAAGAAGCCCACCGTCCTATACTACGGCCCGGCTTCCGTCGATGAAGTCGTCGCCCTGGTGAAGGCCGCCCATCCGACCGAAGGCCTCGAGCCGCTCGAGAGAACCTATGCCGTCAAGCAGCTCACCCCGGCCGCCAAGGTCCTTCTGGCCCCCTACCCGTCCCGTCAGTTCAACTATATGCAGTATTCTGACCGTGGCGAGACGCTGGCCCTGGCGGACGACCCGTCCATCGAACTGTTCAACGAGTACTACGGCGGCGGCATGAACGCCATCGTGTTCCAGGAGATGCGCGAGTCCCGTGCCCTGGCTTACGGTGCCGGCGCCTACCTGGCCGGTCCTTCTTTCAAGGACGACACCTACGCCTTCCGCGCCACCATCGCCTCCCAGAACGACAAGCTGCAGAAGGCTGTCGAAGGCTTCGACGAAATCATCGAAACCCTGCCGCAAGCCCCTGAGAACCTGGACATTGCGAAGGCTGCCATCCTCGGGAAGCTGCGCACGCAGCGCACGACCGGCTCTGCCGTCCTGTACAGCTATCTGACCGCGCAGGAACTCGGCCTCACCGAGCCCCGCGAGAAACAGATCTTCGAGAAAGTGGGCAATCTGACGATGGACGACCTCCTCGCCACGCACGCGAAATGGATCAAGGACCGTCCCTACGTCTACGCGATCCTGGGTGACCCCTCCGACCTGGACATGGACTACCTCAGGACCCTGGGTCCTGTGCAGCAGGTGACACTGGAGGAAATCTTCGGATACTAAATCGCGCCCTCGGGGTTGGCCGAAAGGACCACCGCGAGGGTTATTTCATTCTTTCCAGCAGACCGGCAAGTGCATCAAGGTCACCGGGGTAGGCGTTGACGTCAAGTACAGTGCCGTCGCGATCGATGAGTCTGTAGGTAGGGAACACCCTGACACCGAAGTAATTTTCGACGGCGGTCTGCTGTCTTGCGGGCAGGTTGTAATGGACGACGTTGTCGCCTTCGACCTTGTATTCCTCGATAGCGTTCTTCCAAGCCTCGTCGCTGGATCTGCTGGCAAGGTAGAGATAGACGATGTCAAAGTCTTTCAGCCGCTCATATTCTTCCTGCGAATGCTTAAGGAGCTCCCTGCAGGGGGAGCACCATGTGCCCCAGAAGTCAACAAGGATGATCTTGCCTTTGTACGGCTCTATGAGCTTGCGGAAAATCTCCTCGCCGTCGCTCATGTCCTTCACGACATCGTTTGACTTGAGGTTGTCTTCGCGCGAGAGAACGCGCTGCTGGCCAATCTGCACGTATCTATCGTTGACGGTGTGTACGGCGCTGCGTGCGGCAGGGATATGGAGGCACTCATCGGCGAAGGCGACGAAATCCTCGCTGAGAGGGGTGCGCCTCGAATTGATTCCAGAGCATAGATGGTAGCTGAGAATGATGTCCTGCGGGGTCTCCGACAGGCCGCGGGCACCCATTTCCTTCTTCATCTGCTCCGCGATGTGCTTATCGAGCGCCTGTAGATCATAGTCGCGGAATTTCGGGTTGCGGGCTTGGATTTCGAGGACGGCTTCTACGATGTCGTTCTTCCCAGACTCCTCGTCAATCACCTTTTTGAGGCTGACGGGAGCGTTCTGATGCTGCTCCGACCAAGCATCATACCGTCTGATGGACTCCCTGTCCTTGGCCGTCAGTTTAAAGAGTCCTGCCCTCTCCGCCGGCTCCAAGATGTCCTTCATCGTTCTGGGATGCTCAATCTGGACTTTCAACATCAGGAAACCATAGTAGTCTCTCAGAAAATGCGAGAACTCGTAGGATGCCATCGAGTAAGGTTCGTCGAATTCCTTCAAATATTCCTCATCGACGGTTCTGATGTATTCCTCTAGCAGTCCACGGTTTGGCTGCAACCTCCAGCCCTGCATCAAGGAGTAGGCGTTCTGAGCCAAAATGCGGTTCCGAATGAAAATGCGATAGCGCTCCGAAAGCGTCGGATGCTCACGGCATACCTCGTCCAGCTTCTGCAATGTCAGTTTCGTGTTGTTTTTGATTGAGACAAGGATGCTGTCGATGTCGCCTATCTCCGTCAATTCCGTAATCCCGTAGGGAGGTATTTCAATTCGGTGGGCCCGTAACTCGTTCTGCAGGCGGGCTCTCCTACCCATGAAAAGCGTCTTTCCCCGCGCATCGTCCTTCATCAGGAAATAGGTCTCGTTGGGCTCCGCCACGATTTCGGCCAATATCCTATCCTGGATCGTCAGTGTAAAACACGTGGTGTTCTCTATCGGAATGCGCAGCGTAAAACGGCCAAGGGAGTCAATGGGCACCGTAAATTCCGGCACCTCACCCGAAAAGATATTGGCCATCATTAACACAGTCACTTCTTTGCCGTCAGTTTCGTTCTTCGCCAACGCAAAGAGCCCCGTCCTGGGCTTCACCCATCCGACGACGGTCACGATGTCACCTTCGGCATAGTGGTTGTCGGCCAGCGCGGTGCAGGTGTCTTTCTGCGGGTAATCGGGCAGATGCCGGCCATCGATGAGACTGCAATCGAACTGCTTGTCGCCGATGCTGACGGTTCTCCTGCCGCCGTTTCCCTTTCCGAAACAGACGTCAAGACTGTCCATGCCATATTTCGCCTTTATGGAGTATGTCCCATTGCTTTTATTCATCGACGCAATATCCCATATCTTGCAGTCGTAGATAAGCTTTTCCTCCGTCAGTCCTATCAGCCACTCGCCAGTCTTGTCATCGCGCCAGTACGTGTCCATGATGCCGCCGCCCGTACATCCGCAGAGTACGAGCAGCCCCATCGCCAGTGAAACCACACTAAGTCTCTTCATATAGCTCTTATAGATTATCTTACACAAAGATACAAGTTTTTCCGGGATTCCGAAATAAATTAGTAGTACCGAAAAGGGGTTAAACCTCAACCACAGTGATCGCCCCCTCGGGATTGGCCGAAAGGACCACCGCGAGGGCGTGTTCTTTCGGCTCGATGCCCCACTTGGTGAGGCTTTCGGCCAGGGCGGGGGTCATTTCGTCGAACCAGCCCACGAGGGCGGTGTCGATGTCGCCGAGGGCAATCTGCATCCAGGCGTCCTGGAGGGCGCTTTCGAAGGAGCGGCCCCGATGCGAGTAGGTGGCGTTGTAGCCATGGGCGCCCAGCCGGATGGCGATGAGGGAAGAAATGGTGTTGTGGGTGGACTGCATGAAGTGCGTCGGCTTCATCGGGGCGTCGTCGATGCCCTTCAGGGCCTTCAGAAAGGCCTCGGAATTCTCGATGCAACCGTAGTCCGTGCCGATGATGACGGCGTCGGGGACGTCGATGCCGGCCTCTTTCAGGGCTTCGGACGCCGTCCAGACCGCCCGCTTGAGCAGACGGCCCATCCGCCGGGCCTCCATCACGGAGAAGAGGCTGCGGAAATCGGGTTCCGGGTCGCCGGGCTTCAGTTCGTACCGGGCATGCAGATAGACCTTGCGCATCATCGGGAAATCAATAAGGAAGAATCATTGCCTCCGAAGCCGAAGGCGTTGCAGAGGATATGCTTCAAAGTCGCCTCTCCGCCGGCCGAAGGGACGATGCAGGCCGGGTCGGCCGCCGCCCAGTTCAGCTGGGCCGGGATGAACCCGTGCCGCAGGGCCAGGAGGCAGAACACGGCCTCGATGCTGCCGGAAGCGCTCGTCGTGTGGCCCGTAAAGGCCTTGGTGGACGAAACGGGCGGCATCGCGTCCCCGAACACGCGCCTCAGCGCGGCGCTCTCGGACGCATCGTTGTTGGGCGTACCGGTGCCGTGGGCATTGACATAATCGATGTCCTCCGGCTTCAGCCCCGCCATCCTCAACGCCTTCTGCATCGCCAGGAAAGCGCCCTCTCCGTTCTCGGAGGATGCCGTCTGGTGGAAGGCGTCACAGGCGTTGCCAAAGCCGCTCAGAACGGCCAGGGAGGCCGCTCCACGGCGTTTCATCGACGCTTCCGACTCCAGGATCAGGAACGCTGCGCCTTCACCCAGGTTGAGTCCGGCGCGGGTGGCGTCGAACGGCCGGCAGGGCGCCGTGTCCAGGATCATCAGGGAGCCGAAGCCGTGCAGGTGGAAGTCCGACAGGCTCTCGCTCCCCCCTACCGCCACGATTTCCGCCTGGCCGCTCCGGATCAGGTTCGCGCCGAAGATGACAGCGTTCG
>JAEEGJ010019873.1_pt1 | contig 14716 bp, 20 predicted proteins | sample 8958761 | NCBI WGS metagenome assembly JAEEGJ01 (sample SAMN16246546, study PRJNA631951) | gut metagenome | biome: gut microbiome; feature: rumen; material: RS-attached | host: Bos | place: Iran: Karaj | collected 2018-10 | reverse complement strand
TGTTTTGTGTGATTACTCAATTGGACGAGCCTCAGCCTTGACAGTCACCTTGAGCTTGCCTGCCTCTGACTTAGCATCAACAGATGTCTTGATGATACGCGGAGTGGCTGGGATGGGATTCCAAGGGAAGTCACCTCCTGTTACACCGCAAGGAGAGCCATCAGTACCAACATAAGTGGTTCCATCAGCTAATTTCCAAGTACGTGGATTACCATCAGCATCATTATAATTCAAATCGTTTTGTCCATCAGCAAAAACGGCCGCATAGTTCGTCTGATTATAATTACCGCTAGAAGTAACATCACTACCCGAAAATTTAGCGACTGGACCTACATTATTAAAAAACGTGCTACCTGCAGTCGTGTAAAAAGCACCTGTATTAAATACATTATTGCTGTAAAAATATGATCCAAAATAGTCCCAACTATTTGAGGATAATATGCAATGGTCAATGCCTACGTCACTACCAGCTCCAAATTGGTTTATCCAAGCCCCAATATAACAGTTAACAGCTAAGAAATGAGTAGACTTGTTATTTTCTCCTCTAACAGCACCACGACAATAACTTTGACGGATAATTGTATTCTCCGTTTCAACCCTATTATAAAAGTTACTAAAACCACATTTTACGATTTCTGTGCCGGAAATGGTCTGCGTACCAGACATAATTATATTATTCGAAACATTGATACCTTCGAGACGCACGACAGGAGTAATATCATTAGTACTCTTAATGTATAAGTCACCAGATACATTCGTCTTGCTGACATTATTCTCAGTATCGTCTTGGAATCCGGCACCATAAACTTTCAAGTTCTTTGAGAGATCGCCAGGATTTCCAAAGCCTCCTGGAGACAAAGTAATGGTGCTAACACCTTCTGTTGGAGCTGCTGCAACAGCATCCTTGAAAGCATCATAACCATAAAACACTGTGGTGGTCTCACCAGCCTGAAGCGTTGCGGTCACACCGTCTGAAATCTGTGCATAGCCAGCTACTGAGCCAACCAATGCGATAATAGTTAAGAAAAATTTCTTCATAGTTTTTGATTTTTAATTATTATTGTTTTCTATATTTAGTTATTGTTTTTCTTCTCCTTCAAAGATAAATCCACTTTTCTTGAGGACCTGCATGACTTCCTGCTGGTCCATGCGTGAACCGCTTGACATGATGATATTCACCATACCCACAATGTCTGAGACGTTGACAATTCCATCTTTATTTACGTCAGCAGCCACTGTGCTGAAGGTACCAGACGGATTCTCCATGATGTAGTTGACGGTAGCCACGATGTCCGTCACATTGACCAAGCCGTCCTGGTTAGCATCACCAGAGATAGAATAGTCGAATGAAGCAGAACGTACAGGAGTTACCTCTCCTTTGTTGTCAACCAACTGGAACCTTAACTCATGAGAACCATTCGTCTTGAGTTTATTGGTAGAGACTTGGACAATCTCAGCAACATCCACCTGTTGTACCTCGGTGTCTTCGTCAAACCAATAACGTATCGCTGTAGCTGTGGATGATGTTTTCGCACTCACTTTGAAGAACATCTTGGTAACGACACAACCTAAGTCTCCCTTGTCATCTACTATCTGGTAATGTAGCATGTGGATACCCTCCACGAGAGAAGAGGCATCGATCGTGACAGCTTCACTCTGTAGTGCTGTCGTCTTCACACTGGTCATATCCTTGTCAAACCAATAACGCAACGACTTAGCCTTAGTGACAGTATTCTTGCCAAGCTTGATGAAAATTTTCGAGACAACGATTCCTGCAATATCCTTGCTATCCACAATCTGGTAATGCACGGTATGGACTCCCTCCTTCAGTGAAGAAGCATCGATCGTAGTAACACCACTCAGCGTTGTGGTGGTCTTAAGTGAGTTAGCATCGGTGTCAAACCAATAGCGGAGAGATTTACTTTTAGCCGTTACCTCCTGATCAAGCTTAATGAACATCTTAGAGTTGGGAATACCTGCTATGTCCTTGCTATCTACAACCTGATAGTGGACGGTATGGACTCCCTCCTTGAGAGCTGAGGCATCGATGGTGGTTGCACCACCCGAAATGGATGCAGTCTTGACGCTGTTGGCATCGGTGTCGAACCAATAGCGAAGTGAAACTGCCGTTGTGGACTTTGGCAGTCCAGATAAGTCTATCTCCGGGTAGGATTGTCCCCTCGCACCTATGCAAAGGAAGGAGAGCAGTATTGTTAATAATAGATATTTTCGCATAATCTGTAAGTTACTTCACCTCAATTGTTACTTCTAACTGATCCTTGTCGTCGGTCTTTTCACTGACCTCCATCTTAGAGATCAGAGGATAAGACAGAGTAAGGTTGAATGGCTGTGGACCGCCGTAGAGGCCCACTTCCGTCCCGTCGGTACCCTTGAAATTCTCATTAGCCTTGGCTGCGTCAGATAATTCAAAGGTCTGTTCGTCTGTATAAGTGCCTGTGAAATCCTTGAAGGCTTCAGCGTATGTTGCCATTGAACAACCAGACTTGATTGTCAGGTTTCTGAAAGGGTCATTGCCGTAATTGACTGCCACACAATTCGTACATTCACTATCAGTAGGCAGTGCATCGGAATAATGTCTACCGCTAAAGAAAATGCAATTCTTCCAAACAGAATGGTGCAGTAAGTCCACACGGTCTTTCCAGAGCACGCAGTTTAAGCCCATAAAATGGGCATCATCATAAAAATTGACACCATCCATGTAACTGTTTATTAAAGAGGCTCTGCAAATACCTCCTACATTGAAATGGTCTAGAACCTTGCTATTAACTACCAAGATGTTAATATCATCAGTTATGGTTTTCGTTGTAAAGCCACTTTTCAACTTACATTTCACGATTTGGGGGGTTGAGAAAGTTCCGCGCATACTCATTTCATTATTACAAATGATACCCTCCATCGTGAAATGGTTGGGGTCGTCTGCAGGAATCTCGATATGCAGATTTCCATTAAGATAAGTAGGATCGTCACTATCAATACCGGCACCACGCAACGTGATACCTACCTTGATTGTCGTGGCAGAGAAGATACCCCGAGAAAGGTTGATCACGTCGCCGCTCTGGGCATTCTCTGCTGCTTTAACTAAGGCTGTCATTCCATAGAACATCGTGGTTTCTCCTTCATGGCTCAGTGAGGCCACCACTGTTTCTTGTGCGAAACTTATAGTTGCAACCATCATGGCAACCAAAGATAATAATACTTTTTTCATCATTCTGTATTTTTTTGTTTTTATTTGCTTACCTCGATTGTCACGCCCAGCTTACCATCGGTATCTGTCTGCTCATCAACAGTCATTGTCGTAATAATAGGATATGACAAGTCCTGGTTGAATGGCATCGGACCACCGTAGAGTCCTACTTCTTTTCCATCAGTACCTTTGACTGCCTTGCCGGCATCTGTCAATTTGAAGGTCCAATCGTCTGACCAATCACCATTGAAATCTATGAAAACATCAGTGAGAGCAGCCATAGTTATGTTGTTTGGACTATCGGTCAAATTCTCAAACATATTATACCAATTGGGTATACCTATGCAGTTTATTGCCTTACTACTGTTCGGTAGTCTATAACCATATGAATTCGTCGTCCAGAAGATACAGTTTTTCCATATAGAATTTTGCATCTGATCTGATGGGGCATATTTTGAAACAATGCAGTTGGTAGCCATGAAATGAGCATTCTCATAAACACCTGGCTCAGCAATATAACTGTTCACAAGAGATACTGTCGTAGTACCTCCCAGCCTGAAGAATTCTGTTACTTTACAGTTGGCAACCATGACATCCTTAACAGCATCAGTATTAGCGATACCATTAATTCTCCAAAACTGGCACTTTACAAATTGTGGACTGGAAAACGATCCTCCCAATTTTACCTCGCCTTTACATCTGATACCCTCCATTGTTAAACGGTTTGAACCTTCTTCTGTCACATTGATGGTGAATCCTCCCTCTATATAGGTTGGATTATCGTTGTCAATACCTACTCCTCGCAGGACGATGGCTTTAGAAATATTGGACGCATTAAAAGTGCCGCTGGAAAGATTGATGATATCACCGCTCGCTGCTGCATCCACAGCCTGTTTTAATGCTCCGACACCATAGAACACAGTGGTTTCTCCCTCATGGCTCAGTGAAGCCACTACTGTATTTTGTGCAAAACTCATGGTTACAGCCGCGCTAAACAGAACCATCATGGAAAGTACTAGTTTTTTCATATTCGTTGATTTTTAATGTAATTAAATGATTAGTATTCGCAAATTTAGCGATTTTACTTGTTGTCGTATTTCCACATTCACAAAACTTACTCCCATAATCACAATTATTATGGTTTTTGCAGGAAAAAGAGAAAGTTTTCCACTTAAAACTTGCATATATCGGGAGAAAGACATAAATTTGTCAATACTATGATTTACCACCTCATCACATCACTGCCATTGATGACATGTGCACTGTTCACAGTGCTCATCGCCTTGGAGTGGAACAACTGCCGGTTGCGTGAGCAACGGACACTTTTTGTGTTTATGCTCACGACAACAGTGTTATATGCTGGACATTATGTGTTCTTCAACCATGTCGTCCACGTCGTCCCATTCATGGACGTGGTGTATGTGGCAGCAAACCTGGCTGTCTATCCCCTATACCTTATTTATATTATAAGGCTGACTGCCCGATGGAAGTCATGGTACTACTGGGGATTTCTCCCTGCCTTCCTCGCCGCCCTCGCTTGCGGCATCAGCCTCTTCACGATGTCTGACGAGGAGAGCAGCCTCTTCACGGAGCAGTATCTCTATCATAACCTGACGGAAGGACTGACTGGCACAGCCTTGCTACTGGCATGGATACACATCGTATGCAAGATCGTGTTCGCTATTGAGGTGATTATAACAATTGTGGTGGGGGTACAGCTGATTCGCAGGTATGACAATGCCGTCAACCAGTTTTATGCGGATACCGACGACAAGTCGATGCGTAACATCAAGTCGATATTCTACCTGATAGTCATTGCCTCCGTGATGTCGTTTGTGGCGAATGTCATCGGGCGTTACCGCTTTACGAATGCCACATACCTACTTGCGTTCCCTTCCATTGCCTTCACCATCTTACTATTTGCCATCGGCTACCTGGGCCTACATCGGGAGTTCTCCATCATCGACATGGATCGTGACAAAGCCATCATCAGCAAGGAGGAGAATGAGAAGACCGCCCTTGACAGAACCCTGACGGAGCGTATCGTGGAACTCGTTGAAAAGGACAAGATATTCTTGCAGCCTGATTTGAAACTGGAAGACCTCGCAAGGATGATGAGCACTAACCGTACCTATATCTATCAGGCTATCAACCAACAGATGGGTATCACTTTCAATGAGTTCATCAACAGACAGCGGATCGCACATGCCGAACAACTGATAGCGAAAAATCCCAACCTCTCGGTGAATGATATCGCCATACAATCGGGATTTGCTTCTCTCAGCTCCTTCTACCGCAACTACAAAAAGTATAAGAAGGGATAAACAATAAAAGTGGGACATTGCCATCGCAATGCCCCACTCTATTGTGAGTTCAATCGAAATCTTACTCAGCCTTTGCCTCCTCAGCAGCAGGTGCCTCAGCAGCAGGTGCTTCCTCAGCCTTAGGAGCCTCCTCAGCGGGAGCCTCAGCAGCCTTGGGCGCCTCCTCTGCAGGAGCCTCAGCCTTGGCAGCAGCAGACTTACGTGAACGACGAGTCTTCTTCTCTGCCTTTGGAGTCTTAGCCATGTTCTCATCGAAGTCTACGAGCTCGATGAATGCGATATCCGCACCATCACCCTGACGAGCACCCAGCTTAATCACGCGGGTGTAGCCACCGGGACGGTCACCTACCTTCTGTGAGATAACACCGAAGAGCTCTTTGAGAGCCTCTTTATTCTGCAGGTAGCTGAATACTACACGACGTGAGTTTGTGCTATCGTCTTTTGAGCGTGTGATCAGGGGCTCAACATACTTCTTGAGTGCCTTTGCCTTGGCGAGAGTCGTAGTGATTCTTTTGTGCATGATCAGTGAGATAGCCATGTTGGCAAGCATGGCACGGCGGTGATCAGCAGTACGACCCAGATGGTTAAATTTCTTTCCGTGTCTCATTTTTTCGTTTTTTTCTTCTTTGGAAGGAGTTCATACAGTTACTATAGTGACTATAGTCTTATAAGATTACTCCTTGTCTAATTTGTATTTTGTAATATCGGTTCCAAACGACAGATTCAGACTCTCGAGCAAATCATCAAGCTCAGTGAGCGATTTCTTACCGAAATTGCGGAACTTCAGGAGATCCGTCTTGTTGTACTGTACGAGATCACCAAGGGTCTCTACATCGGCAGCCTTCAGACAGTTGAGGGCACGAACGGAGAGGTTCATGTCTACCAACTTGGTCTTGAGCAACTGACGCATGTGCAGTACCTCCTCATCAAACTCCTGGTTGCCCTCACTCTCCGTGTTCTCAAGAGTGATTTTCTCATCTGAGAAGAGCATGAAGTGATAGATAAGGATCTTGGCGGCTTCCTTCAGCGCGTCTTTCGGGTGTATGGAACCATCCGTCGTAATCTCCATCACCAATTTGTCGTAGTCGGTCTTCTGCTCGACACGATACGGCTCAACGGCGTATTTCACATTACGAATCGGAGTGTAGATTGAATCGATAGCTATTACATTGACATCGGTGCAGAACTCACGGTTCTCATCAGCGGGAACGTAGCCACGACCTTTGTTAATGGTAATATCAATCTGCATCGAAGCTTTGGAATCTAAATGACAAATCACCAAATCGGGATTTAACACTTCAAATCCAGTCAGATACTTGCCTATATCACCGGCTTTAAACTCGGTAGAATTCTCAACGGTGATAGAGACTTTTTCGTTCTCGAATTCTTCCACTACTTGCTTGAACCGAACTTGCTTCAGGTTCAAGATAATGTTGGTCACGTCTTCCTTTACACCAGGTACTGATGAGAACTCATGCTCAACACCACCGATGCGGACAGTATTGATGGCATAGCCCTCGAGCGATGAAAGAAGAATGCGGCGCAGGGCGTTACCAATGGTCACACCGAAACCAGGCTCAAGAGGACGAAATTCGAACTTGCCGAACTTGTCGTCAGCCTCCAACATTACGACTTTATCAGGTTTTTGAAATGCTAATATCGCCATTAATTTAATGATTATTTAGAGTACAACTCAACGATTAACTGCTCCTTAATGTTCTCGGGAATGTCGGCACGCTCAGGCTTGTGCAGGTACTTACCACTCTTTGTCTGCTCGTCCCACTCAATCCATGGATACTTGCTGTGGTTGAAACCTGCAAGAGCTGCAGCGATGACTTCCAAAGACTTTGACTTCTCACGTACAGCAACAATCATGCCGGGCTTTACGGAGAAAGAGGGAATGTTGACTACAGCACCGTCGACAGTAATGTGCTTATGACCCACCAACTGACGGGCAGCGGCACGTGTGGGAGCAATACCCATACGGAACACTACATTGTCAAGACGGCTCTCCAAATTCTGAAGCAGTACCTCACCGGTAATACCCTCAGCCTTTGCAGCCTTCTCAAACATATTACGGAACTGGCGCTCAAGAACACCATAGGTGTACTTGGCTTTCTGCTTCTCTGCCAGCATGACAGCATACTCCGACTGCTTGCGGCGGCGGTTATTGCCATGCTGTCCCGGGGGGAAGTTCCTGCGGGACAAAACTTTGTCTGCGCCGAAGATGGGTTCACCAAAACGGCGTGCAATTTTTGATTTCGGTCCAATATATCTTGCCATAATCTTAAAAAAATTTCTTTGTTTTCGTTATTACGATATTACGTTATTACGTGATAACGCTGAATTATACTCTGCGGCGCTTCGGGGGACGGCAGCCATTGTGTGGCAGCGGCGTAACGTCAACAATCTCCATAACCTCGATACCAGCACCATGGACGGCACGGATAGCGGACTCACGTCCGTTGCCGGGACCCTTCACGTATGCCTTTACCTTACGCAGACCGAGGTCGAAAGCTACCTTAGCACAATCCTCAGCTGCCATCTGAGCAGCGTACGGAGTGTTCTTCTTAGAACCGCGGAAACCCATCTTACCGGCAGAAGACCAAGAGATGATCTGACCCTCGTCGTTTGCCAGCGCTACAATAATATTATTAAAAGAACTGTGTACGTGAAGCTGGCCCATGGCGCTTACCTTCACGTTTCTCTTCTTGGAAGTGACTGTCTTCTTTGCCATAATTCTTTAATCTTTAATGTTTAATGTTTAATAGAATTACTTCGTGGCCTTCTTCTTGTTAGCAACAGTCTTCTTCTTACCCTTACGTGTACGAGCATTGTTCTTTGTGCTCTGACCACGAACGGGCAGACCGTTACGATGACGGACTCCACGATAGCAACCAATATCCATCAGTCGCTTGATGTTCAACTGGATCTCACTGCGGAGATCACCTTCTACCTTGAATTCAGCGCCGATGATTTCACGGATTTTAGCAGCCTGGTCGTCACTCCACTCGTTGACTTTCAGGTCGCGGCTCACGCCGGCCTTGTCCAAAATCTTTGCTGAACTACTTCGACCTATTCCGTAGATATAGGTCAATGCGATTTCGCCACGCTTCTCTTGGGGCAAATCTACTCCAACAATTCTTATTGCCATTGTTAAAACTAAAAAAAATAATGATGTTAAAATTCGAATTTTTGCCAAAAAGCATGCAAAGGTACGCAGAATTTTTGATATTCCGCCACCTTGTTATGCTTATTTAACACAAAAATCAACCCTGACGTGTCTTATACTTGGGGTTTTTCTTGTTGATAACGAACAGACGACCCTTGCGACGTACGATCTTGCAGTCGGGGGTACGCTTCTTCAATGATGCTCTTGTCTTCATTTTATTGGTTCTCCTTATTTATTTGTATCTGAATACAATTCGTCCTTTTGTCAAGTCGTAGGGACTCATCTCAACCTTCACCTTGTCGCCAGGGAGAATCTTGATGTAATGCATACGCATCTTACCCGAGATGTGTGCGATAATGGGCACACCGTTCTCCAATTCCACCCGGAACATTGCATTGGAGAGAGCCTCCACGATTGTTCCATCTTGTTCAATAGCGCCTTGCTTTGCCATGCTAATATAATTTACCTTCTATAAGTTCTACTTCTTCGAATGAAGACAACACTTCTGCCTGTCCCTTGCGAACGGCCACCGTATGCTCGAAATGAGCGGCGGGCTTGCCGTCACGGGTGCGGACACTCCAACGGTCCTTGTCGAGCCAGATGTCGCGCTTGCCCATCGTAATCATCGGTTCGATGGCAATGCACATGCTGGCTTTCAGCATAGTGCCGTTGCCTCGGCGACCGTAGTTGGGCACTGGCGGATCCTCGTGCATCTCGCGACCGATACCGTGTCCGGTCAGTTCACGGACAATGCCGTAGCCATGAGCCTCGCAGTGTTCCTGGACGGCACTACTGACGTCACCGAGATGGTGACCGGCAACAGCCTGTGCAATACCGAGGTAAAGAGACTCCTTGGTCGTACGGAGCAGTTGCTTGACTTCGTCGCTGACCTCGCCGACGCAGAACGTATAGCAGGAGTCGCCACAGAAGCCGTTGAGCAGCGTGCCACAGTCAACGGAAATGATGTCACCGTCCTTGAGAACGGTAGTGGCGTTAGGAACGCCATGCACGACAACGTCGTTGACAGAGGTGCAGATGCTGGCAGGGAACGGCCCTCCATATGGATTGGGGAAACCCTTGAAAGTCGGAACGGCACCGTGGTCACGGATGAACGTGTCGGCAATCTTGTCCAACTGGAGGGTCGTTACGCCAGGCTTGATATGTTTTGCCAATTCGCCAAGGGTCTTACCAACAAGTTGGTTGGCCTGGCGCATCAGCTCAAGTTCGTCTTCAGTCTTCAGATAGATCTTCATACTGGCTTAATACGCACTCATACCACGTCCGTGGATGCGGCCTGAATTGAGCAGACCGTCGTAATGGCGCATCAGCAGGTGGCTCTCAATCTGCTGCAGCGTGTCGAGGACAACACCGACGAGAATGAGAAGGGACGTTCCACCAAAGAACTGAGAGAAAGCGTCTTGCACATTCAGCAGGCTGGCAAAGGCAGGCATCACGGCGATGAAAGCGATGAACAGCGAACCGGGCAGGGTGATGCGTGACATCACGGTGTCGATGAAGTCAGCTGTAGGCTTGCCGGGCTTGATGCCGGGGATGAAGCCGTTGTTGCGCTTCATGTCCTCAGCCATCTGCGTGGGATTGAGCGTTATGGCCGTATAGAAATACGTGAATGCAATAATCAGCAGTGCAAAGATGACATTATACGTCCAGCTATGATGGTCAAGCAAGGAGCGGACAAAGAAATTTGCATTCTCCGGAGCTGCATACTGAACGAAAGCCAGCGGGATGAACATCAGTGCCTGGGCAAAGATGATAGGCATCACATTGGCTGCGAACAGCTTCAGAGGGATATACTGACGTGCACCACCGACTTGCTGGCCACCAACAAGACGTTTAGCATATTGTACGGGAACCTTGCGGACACCCTGTACCAGAACGATAGCTGCGCAAACTACTGCATAGAGAATGATAATCTCGACGAGGAACATCACGAGACCACCACCAGTGATGGCGGTGAAGCGTGAGGTCACCTCCTGGAAGAATGCCTGCGGGAGGCGGGCAATAATACCGATCATAATGATCAGCGAGATACCATTTCCAATACCTTTGTCCGTAATGCGCTCACCCAGCCAGAGGATGAACATACTGCCGGCAGCCAGGATGATTGTGGCCGGGAATACGAATACCGACCAACTGATTCCTGATGCCAGGGCAGCACCGGCCTGCATCTTCAGATTGATGAGGTAACTCGGAGCCTGGAACAGCAGGATGGCTACTGTCAGGTACCGAGTATAGGTCATAATCTTCTTGCGGCCGCTCTCACCCTCACGCTGCATCTTCTGGAAATAAGGCACAGCGACGGCGAGGAGCTGCATAACGATGGAAGCAGAGATGTAAGGCATGATTCCAAGCGCAAAGATTGATGCGTTGGAGAATGCACCACCAGAGAACATATCGAGCAACGACATGAGGCCACCGGCAGTCTGCGACTGCAGCTTGTCGAGGAGTGCCGGGTTGATACCAGGCAGCACCACAAACGAACCGAAACGGTAGATGGCTACAAACAGCATCGTGATGAGGATGCGCTGACGCAGGTCCTCGATCTTCCAAATGTTCTTCAGTGTCTCTATTAACTTCTTCATCTTGACTATTAGATAATTGTTGCGTTACCACCAACTGCCTTGATAGCTTCCTCGGCAGTCTTTGAGAATGCGTTGGCCTCAACGTCAACCTTGGCCTTCAACTCACCGTTGCCAAGAACCTTCACGAGTTCCTTGCCACTGGTAAGACCTGCAGCCACCAACTCGGCAATACCGATCTTGGTGAGTCCCTTCTCCTCTGCCAGCTTCTGCAGGGTAGAAAGATTCACTGCGAAGTACTCCTTTTGGTTGATGTTCTTGAAGCCAGACTTCGGCAGACGACGCTGCAGCGGCATCTGACCACCTTCGAAACCAATCTTCTTCTTGTAACCCGAGCGGGCCTTGGCACCCTTGTGACCACGAGTTGACGTACCACCGAGACCAGAACCAGGTCCGCGGCCGATACGGCGACGTGAATGAGTGGAACCCTCAGCCGGCTTTAAAGTATGTAGTTTCATAATCCTAATCTGTTTTAAATTGTGACTAAATTAATCGATAACTTCCACCAGGTGATGAACCTTACGGACCATACCACGGATGTCGGCAGTGTCCTCCTTCTCCACGACCTGACCAATCTTGCGAAGGCCAAGAGCCTGGAGGGTGCGCTTCTGATCTACGGGATAACCGATCTTGCTCTTAATCTGCTTAATCTTAATTGTTGCCATAGTTACTGCCTCCTTATCCTCTAAATACTTTTTCCATACTGATTCCACGGGTACCTGCAACAGTGTAGGCATCACGCATCTGACTCAGGGCTGCAATGGTAGCCTTCACCAGGTTGTGAGGGTTAGAAGAACCCTTCGACTTGGCGAGCACGTCCTTCACACCCACGCTCTCCAGCACGGCGCGCATAGCACCACCGGCAACAAGACCGGTACCGGCTGCTGCGGGGCGGAGGAACACCTGGGCACCACCGAAGCGGGCTTCCATCTCGTGAGGAATCGTGCCCTTGAGCACGGGAACCTTCACCAGATTCTTCTTTGCAGACTCAACACCCTTGGCGATGGCGGCAGTGACTTCGCCGGCCTTACCAAGACCCCAGCCGATGATACCGTTGCCGTCACCGACAACGACGATGGCTGCGAATGTGAAGGTGCGACCTCCCTTTGTTACCTTGGTAACACGGTTGATGGCAACCAGTCTGTCTTTCAACTCTACGTCACTATTTATCTTAACTTTGTTCATTGCCATAATCGTTTAAAATTTAAGTCCACCTTTACGGGCTGCATCAGCAAGAGACTTCACGCGGCCATGATAGAGATAGCCGTTACGGTCGAAGACGACTGTCGTGATGCCAGCCTCCTGGGCCTTCTTGGCTACCAGCTCGCCGACCTTCTCAGCCTGCTCAATCTTCGGCATGGCCTCCATGCCGATAGAAGATGCCGATGCAAGTGTTTTACCTTCCAAATCGTTAATCACCTGAGCGTAGATCTGCTTGTTGGAGCGGAACACACTCATACGGGGACGCTCGGCAGTACCGAACACACTCTTACGAATTCTATATTTGATCTTGATTCGTCTTTCTACTTTCTTCGTTGTCATAATCTTTGTAATTTTTAAATTGTTACATTTTTACATTAGTAAGATTACTTAGCGGATGCCGACTTACCCGACTTACGACGGATAACCTCACCCTTGAACAAAATACCCTTGCCCTTGTAAGGCTCCGGCATGCGGAAAGAACGAATCTTGGCACAAATCAGTCCGAGCAACTGCTTGTCGCAAGACTCCAGAATGATCTGGGGGTTCTGGTTACGCTCCATCTTGGTCTCAACCTTCACCTCCTTAGGAAGCTGGATGAAGATGGGGTGTGTATAACCCAGGGAGAACTCAATGAGGTTGCCCTGATTTGACACGCGGTAACCGACACCAACAAGCTCCATCTCCTTCTTGTAACCCTCGCTGACGCCGACAACCATGTTGTTGACCAGTGCGCGGTAAAGGCCGTGGAAAGCCTGCTTCTGCTTGATGTTTACGGGGCTGTTCTCGTCAATCTCAAAAGTGACATGTCCATCCTCGACCTTCATCTTGATGGAAGCGTCAACCTTCTGTGAGAGCTCACCCTTCGGACCCTTCACTGTAACGACACCGTCCTGACCCTGAGCGACAGTAACGCCTGCAGGGATGCTAATTGGCAATTTTCCTATTCTTGACATATTCAGGTCCTCCAATTAATAGACGTAGCAAAGCACCTCGCCACCGATTTTCAGCTGCGAAGCCTCCTTGTCTGTCATTACACCTTGGGATGTAGATATGATGGCAATACCCAATCCGTTAATAACTCTCGGCATGTTCTTGTAACCAGTGTACTTACGAAGACCTGGTGTTGACACGCGCTTCAGGCACTTGATGGCGTTAGCCTTGGTGGCCGGGTCGTACTTCAAAGCCACCTTGATAGTACCTTGTGGGCCATCCTCAATGAACTTGTAGTTCAGGATGTAACCCTTCTCGAAGAGGATTTTCGTGATTTCCTTCTTCAAGTTAGACGCAGGAACCTCAACCACGCGGTGGTTGGCCATAATGGCGTTTCTGAGTCTGGTCAGATAATCTGCTATAGGATCTGTCATAAAATAAATTGTTTAATTAATCGGGACTGCCCCGACAATATTAAAAAATAACTCTTATCTCTCTTTACCAGCTTGCCTTCTTCACACCGGGGATAAGACCGTTAGAAGCCATCTCGCGGAACTGGATACGCGACAGACCGAACTGACGCATATATCCCTTGGGACGACCGGTAATCTTACAACGGTTGTGCAGACGGATGGGGTTAGCGTTCTTGGGGATAGCCTGCAGTTTACGAGCAGCCTCGTAAGCCTCTGCAGGATCCTCAGATGTAGCTATCACCTTCTTCAAGGCAGCACGCTTTTCAGCGTAACGGGCCACGAGCTTTGCGCGCTTGACCTCACGAGCCTTCATTGATTCTTTTGCCATATCTCTTAATCGTTTTTAGCGTTCTTAAACGGCAGACCAAAGGCCTTCAGCAGTGCGAAACCTTCCTCGTCAGTCTTGGCAGACGTCACGAAGGTGATGTTCATACCCTGAATGCGGTCCACGGTATCAATGTTAATCTCAGGGAAGATAATCTGTTCCTGAATACCGAGTGTGTAGTTACCACGACCATCGAACTTGCTTTCAATACCCTTGAAGTCACGGATACGGGGCAGAGCCACGCGCACCAGCTTCTCCAAGAATTCATACATGCGCTCACGACGCAGGGTTACCATCACGCCGATAGGCATCTTCTTACGGAGCTTGAAGTTGGCGATATCCTTCTTAGAGAAGGTAGCGACAGCCTTCTGTCCGCAGATAGTTGAAATTTCGTTGATAGCAACGTCGATAATCTTCTTGTCCTGTGTGGCGTCGCCCAGTCCCTGATTGATGACAATCTTCTTCAGGACGGGAACCTGCATCTTGG
>JAEEGJ010019872.1_pt1 | contig 14716 bp, 14 predicted proteins | sample 8958761 | NCBI WGS metagenome assembly JAEEGJ01 (sample SAMN16246546, study PRJNA631951) | gut metagenome | biome: gut microbiome; feature: rumen; material: RS-attached | host: Bos | place: Iran: Karaj | collected 2018-10 | reverse complement strand
ACCCCAAATTAAAGATTAGTCCCGGAAGCACACAAAGCTGCCCATATTTATTACAGATTTCAATCCCCTCTTTTTCAGTCTCAAGAGATTTTTGAAACATCTTTTTCTGACCATACCAGTTTGAAATATTGAACATTAAAACAGGAAGCAACGAAGCCTTATTTACCTCACTAACAAAAGTTTTATCCTTATAATAATGAATTAAAAACTCTAAATGCCGGAATGCATCTTTTTCTCTCTTGCATTCCCATTCACATAAAGCAATACAATTTATAATCTCCAATTCTTCATTTCTATAATAGCGGTCCTGTAGTTCACCTTCGGGAGTAAAATCCTTTAATGTCAATTGTAAAATAGATGTAAGTTCATCCAAATAATTTTGTTGATTCAGTAGACCTGAGTTTTCATAATCTAAAATTGTTTTTGCATGTAAATAATATTGTTTACTAAATACATCACTCTTATCATAATTCTTTTCATATTTGTCTAAAAGTTCATTATAATCATATCGATGATTTGCAATTCTGTTATCAATCTCAACTTCTAAATTATGCAGCTTTAAATCCATTGCAGTCATAGGAATAAGATTCATAGGTGGTTTTGTTCCCATATAACTGAAAAAGGCTTCCAGCTGTTTCCTGCTTGGAAGATGCTTTCCATTTTCCAGCCTGGATAATGTTGAAACTGCACACGAATCTCCACATAAATCTTCCTGCGAAAGTCCTAATCGTTCTCTATATTCTTTTATGAGCTTACCTATTAATGAGCAGTTCAATTATTCACTCCTAATAATAGTTTGGTATATTTTATCACATTTTTTGCGAAAAGTGAAAATTTGCACTTTTTGCTATGGTGTTTTGCAAATTCCCAATTGAAAATTAAGTTTATCAAACGAAAGGAGAAAAGAAATGAAAAAGACTTTCAAAATTATTGCATTTGTAATGGCATTGGGAATTGTTTCGAGTTTTACACTTTGTTGTAAACAGAATTCAATTACCGACATTTTATTGGATTCTCAGGATTCAAATGAAATATTGTATTCTGATGAAGATAATTCCAGACATTGCATTCCAGGCGAAAAAAAAAGAAGTAATCAAGGAGGTGGTACAGGCAATACAAGTACATTAGGCGGTTGATAATAAACCGTATAAAAGAGAGTTTATCAAAAAAAATTAAGTAATTAAAAGGGTATTGTAATGAAAAAGATTTGTAGAATTGTATTGGCATTGGTTGTAGCTGTAACATTGTTCGGATGCAAGGATGTTAATCAAAATATCTTACCAGAAAACACAGATAGTCCTAATAAACAGGTTGTAATTGGAGATGATGTCATTTACGGAGAAACATTTGATCTGCATTCGTTGTTTGAATCTGAAATACGAGCTGAAGGAATAGAAGAAGAAAACCTTGTAGATATGGTATATTTCTCAGTTTGTCCGAGTAGCATTGAATCAGTTCATCAGGTTAATGATATTATGGGATATTTAAATCCAATTGAAATGAATAAAAGAATTGAGCAGGCATGTGATGCAGAAAGCCTTATTTTTGATTCTGAAAAGGAACTTACTAAAGATGGTAATGTAAATGAATTAATCAGACTGAATATAAAATATTATTATATAGTTCCAAAAGAAAAAGCCGAAAGTGTAAAAGATATTTTGGAAGCTTACGAAGTAATAGATGAATTCGCAATGCCAACAGAAGAATTTATTGAAGAAACTCCATTGAAAAGTGAAAGATGGCCTTGGACTAAATATTCTGTATATGGAAAAATCTCTTACGAAATTGATGGTGTAACTTTACCAGCTTATGGAATTGAAATACAAAGATTAAACGGTTCGACGCGCCAAACAGATACAGAAGGAAATTTTAATTTTGGCTCGATAGCAAAATGTTGTCTTGTATGGCTTTGGATAAATTATAATAATGAAGCCTGTTCGTTATCAAATATCGCAGGTCTAACAGCAACTAATCTAATTACAGTTGATTTTCCAAACAATTTGGGAAACTATAATTATACTGTATCTTCTAACTATACAGCTTCTAAACTTGCAATATGCAATGAACTTCTTACACGTTACAAATATGAAAAAGAAAATCACCAAAATGCTTATATTCCTAAAGTATCAGTATGGACAACACCACTTTTAGATGGAACCTGTTCTGCTCCATGCCTAAATATACTATGTGACAATAGATTGCCAGATATTTTCATTTCCGGCTGTAAAGAATTCAATGAAAAAAACATAAACACAATCCAACACGAATACACTCATTTTATCCATTTCATATATGCCAATGATAAAAATGATTTCTGGGAAAAAATTGTATTATCCGAATTTCATAGTACTTTAAATGCAATACAAAGTGATATCAATTATTTCTTGAAAAATTTTACCACAAAACAATCTATTTATGATTTTACAAATAAATACGTTTGTTTCGCAGAAAATCTTGCAGAATGGTATAGCTATGTTGGTAAAGCAAATAGTGCGTATGGTAAAAAAACAAGAAAAGATTCTGGTAACCAATATAATTACACAAGCGATAATGAAATTAGAGGTTTAGAATTAGGAATCAAAACTTATGAAAACACAAAAGTCTTTAAAAAACTGATGGAAACTGAAATTTGTACACGGATTTATAATAACAACAAAATAAATCTATTAACTCCAGTTAAACTTATGCAGCTTGTAGAAAAATATGATATAATTACTTTTCAAGAATTATATGATGCACTTGTAAAAGAGTATCCTTCTTATAAAAAAGAAATACAAAACTGTTTTTCACAAGCTAATTACACATCATACGGAAACAATATAGTATTCTAAATATTTTTACTGCGGCAAGAGAAAAGCTTGTCGCAATAAAAAAAGGAGCTAGTATTATGAAAAAAATTTTATATTTTTTTATTCTTTTCAATTCCATACTTTTTTCTTCCTGCAACCTTATTAATGCTATGATTCCAGGTACACGACCTACAAATATTATTAGAGATTCTATTACAGTTTCTCTTAGCCCAGAAAAAAAGAATCAAAGTTATAATTGGCAAACATCGATACATTATGAAGACCCTTACTCTGTAAATGATGAAATAACACTATCTGTTATTGGAAATCTAGATAAATCAATATATAAAGATGCAGTCATACAAATAGAGTTCCAAACTAAAAAAGCAACTGATGAGGACTTTTTATATCTCCCGAAAAATATAGAAGATGAAAAAGTATTATCTTTGACTTCGGAAACAAATAATCATAATTATGAAATATCTATACCCAAAGATAATCTTGATAACTTCGACAAAAAACTTACATTTACGATTCTAAAAGCAGGCAGTTATTTTATTGATGTTTATGTATATGCAAATGCACTAAAAACAAATGGAATAAATGGAAGATGTCAAAAAACTCTTTACTTTGACTGTTGCGAATGATTACCTTGGTAATAATCAGGTCTTTTTCATCTGTTTTTAAGACAATTATGGTTGAAAATAGCAAAGTTTAGAGTGAAAATAAAAGAAGAAGATTTATTATATGAAAAAGTTAATACCTTTGTTCTTCATTACAAGTTGTATGTTTTTTTCTTCCTGCAGCCTTATTTCTGCAATGTTTCCCGGAACAAGGCCAACAAATAATATTGGTGATTCAATTACAGTCTCTCTTATTCCAGAAAAAAAGAATTATATAGATAATGACACGCAACAAAAAAGAATACACTATGAAGAATCATATCCAATAGAAGAAGAAATAACACTTTCTATTTCAGGATGCATTGATAAAACAATTTATAGCGATGCAATTATACAAATTAGATTTGAGGATGATATAACAGCCGACGATGCTTTTGAAATTATAAATAGTTTTGATGATGATCCTTCATTCACTAGCATTTCAGAAACAAAATACCATAAAATCGAAATATCAATATCTAAAGACAACCTTGATAAAATAGAAAAAAACATAACATTCAAAGTTCTAAGCAAGGGAAGCTATGATATTCGTGTTCATGTATATGCATACTCAAAAAAAACTAATGGATATGATGGATGGTGCAATAAAACTTTATACTTTGACTGTTGCGAATGATTACCTTAGTCATAATCAGGTCTTTTGCAATTATTTTTGAGAAAATTAGATTGAAAATAATAAATATGAGAGAGAAAATAAAAGTGAGGAGATTTGTTATATGAAAAAGAAGTTTCTAATCATTGCTTTGCTGTTATCATCATTTGTTGTTTTTGCGGAAGGTGGATTCAATTTTAAAGTGGGTATTGATGCTGCAGCTTCCTTAAAGTTCAAGCCATTTGTTGGTGCAAATCTTTCTTTTAATTACAGCTGGAAAAACGGATTTGGGCTTGGCTTAGGACTTAGAAATTATTGGAATATAAAACAGGACGAAATAGTGCCACAATCGGATATATATGAATCAAAGTTCATAGGTGGACTTTATAGTTTTATTAAATATAAATACTTCCAAACAGGTTTGGGATTATTATTAGTTGAAGGTGGAGCCTCATTATATTTTAATATTGGAGGAGCAATTCCTGTTTGGGAGATGAAAAAGGGTAAGTTAGGAATTGATTTTGGAGCCGAATTATGGAAGACAGCTGAACCAATTGAAGTAGCGTATGGACAGTCAAGTTCAGGAAATTATCCATCATCAACAAAAAACGAAAATAGTCCTCTGAATGATCTTAAGATTTATGCAGGAGTGACGTATTTCCTGCCGTTTTAATGGTTTGTATCAATAATAATATAGCTTATTCTGGTCGAAAAATTACTTCAAGAAAAACTACAAAAGAAAAGTCATATAATAAGGCACTGTTATTATATTATTTACAACCCCAATATTATTTTCAGATAGTTTGTAGCAAACATTTACATCATATTGAGGATTCTTCAAAACTGTTTTTGCTGATTTTGTATTTCCTGTAGTAGCCTTAACTTCAATCAGAGAAATCTCATTATTAACTTTTGAAACAAAATCTATTTCAAGTCCGGAATCCTGCATGTAAACCTTAAATATATTATCTATTTTATTACCTTCGAGAGGATCGGAAATATTATTAAGATTGTGACATAGATTGATGATTCCAAAATCATCTCTATATTCTTCAATAATGTCATGCTGCTCCTGATAAACTATATTCATATCATTTGTTGAAATAAATCTGTCAACAATATATGGAAGTCCGCCAACACATTTTTCCAAAGAAATGATATTACATTCCAGTTTTACAGTTCTACGTAAGTTTTACCGGCACCACCATCTTCGGCGGGGGCAAAAGAAAAGCTTTTTACTACCGGACAGTGGGAAAGGTAATCCTTTACTGCCTGCTGCAAAATGCCGTCGCCTTTGCCGTGGATAACGCTAAAATGGGTAAAGTTATTCAAAACGCACAAGTCTATCTGGTGTTCAAGGGCACGAACTGCTTCTTCGGAACGCATACCTAGCAAACGTAATTCAAACACAGGTCTTTCTAAGGCTTTGTCGTTTACGTATTCGCCGCCCTGCTCAAAGCCGGACAACTCATAGGAAACAGAAGCAGTCATATTTGTTTTGGAACGGACAAGCTTCATATCCTTTTGTTTAACAGACATTTTTACGCTGCCAAACTGAACAGACCAGACTCCCCTGCGCTCTTCCTTAATCAACACGCCTTCGTTTTTGTTAGTGCCAACTACAACACTTGCGCCAGGTTCGAAATCAAGAGGTTTTTCAACATCACTTATTCCAGCCGCTTTGTCTTTACCCTGAACATTGCCATTGGCTCCGGACTCCGCTGATGAAGATGTTACAAAAGATGTAGCATACTTTAACGCTTCAGCATTACTCATCTTGCGTTTTGCTTTTTTGCCTTTACCACCGGTTCCGTCTGAGGCATTTTTACGTGCATTTTTTTCCTGCAATTCTTTTGCAAAAGCTTCTTCGGCACGAGTGATTTTTTCATCTTCAAGCTCTATTTTAGCGTTGAGCCGTTCGGTATTTTCTTCAAGCTCATTTATAAACTGCTTTACGGCTAAAGTTTTTTCTCTAGTGACTTCGCCTTCTTTTAATGTGCGCACAAGATTTTCAAGCTGGCGGCGCGAATGAATAAGAAAATCATTCATTTCCTGCTGCTTGTTCTTTTTAAGCTCGTTGTCGCGGCGGCGAAGCTCAAGCTCCTTTGCCTTAAGCCTGTCACACTTTTCGGTAAACTCTGCCTCTTTGCGCTGTGCTTCCTTCTGGATTTTATTGAGCTCAACATGCTTGCGGTTCAAACCACGGATTAAAGCAGAAACATCGGCCTGTTCGGTAGCAATATAATTTCTTGCCGCCTTGCAGATTTTTTCCGGGAGACCACTGCGTTCTGCAATATCAAGCGCATGACTTTCGCCCGGCACACCCATCAAAAGCCTGAAGGAAGGAGAAAGCGTAGTCTGATCAAACTCAACACTGGCATTTATACAGTAAGGATTTGTATAACCATAATTTTTTAAGATTCCCATGTGAGTTGTAACTAACACAAAAGATTTCTTTGCTATTAACTCATCAAGAACTGCCATTGCAACAGCCGTTCCTTCCTGAGGGTCTGTACCGCTTCCAAGTTCATCAAGCAGAATCAATGTATCTTCTGCAGCGCCACTAACTGCTTCTGCAATATTTTTCATGTGACCGCTGAAGGTAGAAAGATTCATATCCATATTCTGACTGTCGCCGATATCTGCAAACACATTGCTGAAAACAGGAAGCCTTGTACCTTCTGCAGCAGGAACAGGAAGTCCCGTCTGATTGAGCATTGAAAATAAAGCAAAGGTTTTAAGCGTTACGGTTTTACCACCAGTGTTCGGTCCTGTGATGATGAGGATTCTTTTTCCTGTCATAAAGCGGACATCAATAGGGACAGCCTTTGTTCCAAGCAGAGGATGACGCGCCTGAAGCAAAAGAGGCGGCTCATCACGATTCTGGCCTGATTTATCATAAGCAAGACACGGGATTGCATAAGTACAGTTGTTTTCCATTCCCCAGCGGGCGGCGGCAAAGGTTGTATCAAAAAAGAGCATGAGTGGAAGCGCATCCCTGAAAAATGGAACAGACGGCTGTAATTCCTGAGTAAGCTCCAGAAGAATGCGTTTGATTACCTGCTGCAGCTCGTATTCTTTTTGAACAAGCTCGTTACTGCAGACAACTGCTTCATCCGGCTCAATGTAAACCGTCTGCGCAGACTGAGAAACCTCGTGTACAATTCCCTTAATTCTGTTCTGCTGATTTGCCTTTACCGCAAGCACCTGGCGACCACCACGCAAAACCGGTACAGAAGATTCAAGTACGCCTGCAAGCTTCTGGTCTGAAGTATAGCTTTGCATAATATTTTTAAGGCGGGCATTCAGGCTTGCAATTGCCCTGCGAATCTGTACAATTTCCGGCAAATCTCTAAGCTCTCCGTCCGGGGTGATTATGCGGAAGATTTTCTTTTCGGTTTCTTTTTCATCAGGTAAGAGAGCTGATTGTGACGGCAAAACCTTAAGCTGTAAATCATCGGTGTGGGCAGCAATATTTTCGCGGACTTTTTTTACCGCAATTGTAAACTGTCCCAGAGCCTTTACCTGTTCAAGATTAAGCGATGCTCCGCTTGTTTTAATAATTGAATTGAGGCCTTGAATGGGTTCCCAAAAGGAAACAGGAACACGATGCGTACAGGAATAATAAGTGCACCACTCTCTTGAGGCATTTTTGTAAAACTCAATTTCTTTTGCTTTTGTAAGCGGTTCCCTTTGTGACAGAGACTGCTTACCTTCAATAGTAACACAGAATCCCGCGACTTCATCACGTATTCTGTAAAAGTCAATTTCTGATAATGTTTTTTTGTCCATAGTAATTTAGTTTAATCGCACCAGGAGCCGGTTCTGATTTCATCGGAGATTCTCATCCAGGAATCATAACGTTCTTCTGTAATATTACCGTTTTCTACTGCTTCCCGAACGGCGCAACCTGGTTCTGTAAGATGCTTACAATTCAAGCCGAACTTACATTTTCCAATAAACGGCTCGAACTCCCTGAAATATAAAGCCAGATCATCGGCTTCTATATCATCCAAAACAAAACGCCTTATACCCGGCGTGTCGATTATATCTGCTTTTCTGCCCTTGATTCCGTCCATCAGGGATTCATTTAAAACCAGATGGATGAGCGTACCCTTTGTTGTTGTGTGACTTCCGCGGCCGTATTTTTTAGAAAGGCTGCCTGTTTTAAGCACGCAGGAATTATCCATAACATTTATTAGGCTTGATTTTCCTACACCAGACTGGCCTACAAAAGCAGAAAGCTTATCTTCCAGCAGCTGGGCAAACTCAAGCATACCTTCGCCAGTTTTTGCAGAAATGCGCATCACCTTATAGCCCAGATCTTCCCAGATTTCAAGACGGTTCTGGATTTCTTCCAGTTCATCGGCACGACCGTCTGTTTCCATAGCTTCGGCTAAATCCCACTTGTTGCAAACAATAACCGGTTCTATTCCCTGGTGTTCTGCCTGAGCCAGAGCCCTGTCTATAAAACGAGGACGGAAAGGCGGTTCATCGGGCGTGGTTACAAGAATAAGATAATCAAGATTGCTTGCCAGAAGCTGAGGACATCTGCCTTTAACGTTCCAGCGCAAAAATGTATTTTTACGCGGCTCAACAGAAAGCACCTGTCCTTTTGAATCATTTATAGGGTCAATTTCAATATCAACAACATCGCCCGGGGCAATAGGATTATAAAACTGCTTAACCGATTTTAGAACCTTACCTTTTATAGTGCAGCTGCGTGTTACCTCATCATCGCACTCAACGGTAAAGAGATTATTCGTACCGGCTATAATAAGTCCTTTCATAAACTTTTATCCCCACAAAAGCCAGAGCACCAGAGCCGCCGCACCAGTTGTTAAAATTGTAAATGGAACGGCAGTTTTAAGCCAGCCTGAGAACTTCATCGGGTAACCTTCTTTCTTGACGATTCCCATACTAACAACATTTGCACTTGCACCATAAGGTGTAAGGTTACCGCCAAGACAGCTTCCAACAAGCAGGGCAAACATAAAAATCTCTTTGTTAATTCCCATTTCCATTGCCATAGAACCCGCAACCGGCAGCATTGCAATAATATAAGGCACGTTATCAATAAAGCCGCTGATGATGACAGACACAGCAAGAATTATGATAAAGCCAATCAGCTTTGAACCGCCGCACAATCTGGCAAGAAGAATTGCAAAATCATCAAGAAGTCCGATTTCCTGAATTGCACCAACAACTACAAAAATGCCAAGCAGGAAGAAAATTGTTTCCCAGTCCAGGCCTTTTACAAGCTCCCAAAGCTCACTCCAGGATTTTTTCTGATTCAGCTTATACCAGGCAAGAGCAATAATTCCAAGTGCAAGCACGTAAAGTCCGCTCAAGTAAGCAAAATCAGTTTTAATAAAGGAAATGCCGGCAAGTCCGAAAATCATTACAAGAAGAATGATAAAAGGCACCCAGGAGATGACATTTGACTTATCTACAGTAATGCGCTCTTTTCCAACCTTTGCAAAAAAGCAGTAGAAATAAATACAGCCGACGAGCAAGCCTGCCTGAATTATAAAGAAGATTGAAAGCGTACCGTTGTGAACAAAGAAGTCGTTAAAGTTATAACCGGCATAGGCAGCAAAAATCATGCTTGGAGGGTCGCCGACGAGTGTAGCGGTTCCTTCAAGGTTAGACATTACTGCAAGTCCAATCATAAAGTACGTTGGATTCATCTTAAGCTTTTTGCAAAGTGCAAGCGCAATTGGAGCCATTACAAGAACTGTTGCAACGTTTTCTACAAAAATAGAAATTATACCGGTCATGGCTAGAATTAGAACTATTGCAAGTCCGGTGTTTTTGCTTGAATTGATTATGCTGTCTGCAATTCTGGAAGGCACGTTGGAGTACAGAAACAGAGCCGCAATTGTCATGCTTCCAAGATAAATCATAATTACGTTCCAGTTGATTATGGTTCCGAGTGAGTGAGTGAGCGCATAAAGGTGACCGTTTGCAAATGTCGATAAGGAAGATTCCATATCGAGCGGGAAAATTACATCCGGAAGAATCATTCCCATAAGGATGATTGTAATTCCGGCGATAGTGGTAAACAAAACCTTTTTTTCCTGCAAAAGGATTACAAAGAGGTACATAAAAATTGCAATACCAAGAATTATATATTTTAGTGCGTTCATTTCTTTTTCCCGTTATCCTAACATTGTGCCTTCGATTTCGCTGAACAGGGCTTCGTAGAGAGTGGCCTTATCGTTATTTGTTTTGCGGACTGTCTGCGACATTCTTCTGGCAAGATGAAGAAGTACACGGTAACCTAAAAGTGGCTCCTGGTCGCAAACTGCAAGAAACTTTTTGCTGGAAAGTGTGATGCAGCTGCAATCGTTTAAGGCTTTTACGGTAGCTGTGCGGGCATCGTCACTGATAAGGGCAGTTTCCCCAAAAAAGATGTTCTGCTCGGCATTCAGATTTGCAAGGGCGATTGTATCTCCGGCTGGAGTCTGGCGTTCAATTTTTACTGCTCCTGTATAGAGGATATAAAACAAATCGCCGTAATCGCCTTCTTTTATTATTACTTCGCCTTTTTTAAACTTTTTGATTATCATATTTTCGTAGACAATCTTAAGTATGCGCTTGTCGTTTTCATCATTGATGTTAAAATCCGAAAACAATTCAATGTTTACAAGCTTAGGCAAAACCTTTTCAAACTCATCCATAAAAACTCCAAATAGATTTCCGGGTCAAGCCCGAAAATGACACTAATATACGAAAATCGCCTTTGTGTTCTTTTGAATCACAAAATCGGGCGACGGTACAAGAACAGGCTCGTTGCTCTTAAGCAGCTTTACCTTCTTCAAATCATCAACTATCTTCTTTACATCAGGATTTTTCTGAGCCTCACGCAAGGCATCTTTTCTTCGCTGATGGAAGTTACCGGTATTCAAAAGTAAGCCGATCAGCACACCCTTCTTTTTAAGCGACTGCTTAAAATCTGCATAGGTTTTACCAATAAAGCTTTCTGGAATATCTTCTATAATAATTCCGCTGGAAGCATCTTCTCCAATCAAAGCGCGGATTACGTTACTGTAGCCCATTCCGCTGGAAGCAGTTGCAAGAAGACTGTGCTCATAATCGGTAGTAAGGATAATTTCGTCACAATGGGCCATCTGCAGATGACGTTCAAACTTTGAATCCATAAGCTCGGCTGCAATGTACAAATCCGGGTTCAGGCTTTCCATTGTAAGAACGGCAAGAACTGTTCGGGAATCAACTTCCAGGTCTGAATAATTCTTGGAACGGTCGGAAATTACAAGGGCACGAATAGCGTTATCAATTTCTGCCCGGTGCAAAACATTTTCATCTGTAAAATCACCGGAAATATAATTAAGTTCCTTAAAACGAAGCTTTGAACGAAGCTGCTCAATCTGTCCATCCGGAGCATCGTTCACAAGTACAATCATATCAGGTGTAATGTCGGGGTTGGAGTTTAAAACACTGTCAAGAATCTTATCAAAACCAGGCCGCCAGCCGCATAGCAAAAAATGTCCTTTCATACTCTTTAACTTCTTCAATCCTTTATCTTTTTTTATCTGCATATCCATAAACGTGGACGCAATTTTACCGGTAATAACACTAAGGAGCAGCATGCCCAGAATAAGCAGGACAAGTGCCGAAAGTCTTCCAGGAATAGACTTTACACAATAATCAAAATAACCCGCAATAACTGTTACGAGCGTGAACCAGACTGAATCAAAAAAAGTTTGAATGCCGCTTTCTGTTTGAGTTTCCGACTTGAAAACCATAACCGTAGCAATCGCAAGGATGATGACGATGCAGATATACGCATAGGTCATCGGATTTTTGAGAGCATACCTTATGTGCCGTACAATTTTCTTACCTGTGGATTTTTTAACGGCAAGCTTTTTTCCGGCTGACTTTTTTCCAGCTACTTTTTTTGAACTCATATTTAGTTAATATAACATAAATTGGGAGGTGATTCTAGCGGCGACTACTGCTTTATTATAACTACAATTGATACTGTCGCCGCTTGCAGTTTTATAAAATAAAACTGCATACTTCTTAAAAAAATTGAACTTTTTTTCGGAAAAATGGTCCGAAATCTCATATTTTTGCAATTAATAGTATAGGGAAAATTAATTTCCTAATCTATTAAAATCAGAGGGGTATCAATATGTATGTTGAAGCTTATGATGAAATCCCAACATGGGAAACAAGAAATGAAGATGACGTGCTGGATCCTTGTTGTGATCCTGTGTTCAAGTCTATGTTTACAAACAATTCTGATGAGGCAAGAGCTGCACTTAAAGGCTTCCTGTCTGCAATCTTTGATCGCAAGGTCAAAAAGATAAGGCTTACAGCAACAGAATTACCTAAAGAAGCCGTTTCTGACAAGGATTCGTTTTTTGATGTGTCTTGCCTTTTTGAAGGTGAAAATGAATATGTAGAGATTGAGATGCAGGGCCGGAATGATGATGATGCATTTGACCGTCGAGCCGAATACTATGCGGCTCACCTTCTAAATCACAACACAAAAAAAGGCACTTTGTGGCGAGAGGTACCTAAAGTTTATCAGATTTCAGTTCTTAATTTTATTTATGATAAGGTTGATAATGACGGATTCAGTTGGTATTCAATGAGGAAAAAGAATGGCAGAGTGCTGGCTGAAAGGTTAAACGTTATTTTCATTGAACTCAAGAAAATGATTCCACCGCAGATAATGGAATTACTTGAACTTCAGCTGAAGCTTCTGAGAAATGAAGATCCAAAGGTTAATAACCCGGAAGAACTGTCGAAACTGAATGAAGAATTGAAGGTCCGGATAAATAAATTGACGGCTCTCGAAAAATGGTGTATTTTTTTATCATATAGGAGTAATAGTCAGCTACAAAACCTTATAAAACTTGTTACCGTAGAGGAGGAAAGCATTATGGATGCAGATGTTGTTCTTTCAGAAATTAGTCAGGATGAACTCGAATGGAGACGCCAAAGGGCTTATTATGACAATATATCTCGCATTGCTTCCGCCGAAGACTACGCCAAACGCCGAGGATTAGAGGAAGGCAAGGCTGATAGCAGAAAAGAAATTGCACAAAAAATGAAGACAAATGGTATTGAAATAAATATCATTGCCAATTGTACAGGGCTTTCTAAAGAAGAAATTGAAGCATTATAGAAGAGCTCCAGACATAAATCAAAATAGATGTATTATCTGTAAACAGATTGTCGGATCAAGTCCGACAATGACATGATTGTTTAGGCCGACAATGATATTCAATGTATAAAAAAAGCACTTGCGTGAGAGCAAGTGCTTTTTTTGTAAGGTTAGCTAATTGATAAAGATTACTCGTCTAATATTACATAAATAAATAAATAACAAACATTTATAAACTTTTTTTCTCCAAAAATGGTCCGAAATCTCAAACTTTTGAGATATTAATAGTGTGAGATTTTATTAAAAGGAACTCATAATTATTTATACTTGAGGAGGAGTTTATGCAAACTCAAACTACATTACGGCCCTATCCGGGGGCAATGCTCAACCCAAAGGTTGATCCGATTTTCAAATCACTATTTACACAAAACTCTGAACATTCAAATGCAGCACTTACAGCCTTTCTAAGTGTTATGCTCCAACAGAAAATCACGGATGTTTCCATCTCACAAAACGAGCTGCCGATTGAATCCGAACGTGACAAGCAGGCAGTTTTTGACATTACCTGCCGGAGTGAATTACAGAGTAAGGTTTTAAATGTGGAGATGCAGGGCAAAAATGATTTAGATTCTTTTGACAACCGTTCCGAATACTATGTAGCTCATCTTTTGAATCATTTTGTAAAAAGGGGCATGCCCTGGAATAAAGTACCTGAAGCAATAATGATTTCGGTCCTCAATTTTGTATACGACGATATGGTTGATGACGGCTTTCTGAATTACACAATGAGGCTCGAAGATGGAAAGAAACTTCAATCAGCAAGGATGAAAATCATTTATCTTGAGCTCCCTAAGTACATTGATATTCCGGATGAGCCGATTGAAAAATTGACAACTGTGGAAAAATGGGCTAAATTCTTTCTGTACGCAGATTGCAGTGACAAAAAAGATTATGTTGACAGACTTGCCAGAACGGAGGAAGGAATTATGCATGCACAGGAAGCTTTAGATTCAATCAGCCAGAGTGAAGCCGAATGGATTCGGGAACGCAATTATTGGGATGCCGTTGCCACCGAACGTACCATCCGTGAAGAAGCCGAAATACGAGGCCTGGAAAGCGGCATGCAACGTGGTATGGAACAGGGGTTACAGCGTGGAATACAACAAAAAGCTGAGGAAACTGCAAAGAATCTTCTGAAAATGAAACTTGGTACAATTGAGCAAATTGCACAAGCTACTGGACTTAATATTGATGAAGTGAAAAAGCTGGCTGATGAAATGAATGTGTAAGTGGCATTTTAAAGATTGGTAGGGAAATTAGGAGATTGTCGAGTCGAGTCCGACAATGACAAGGTAATTGCGCCAGTCAATGATACAGTAATTGAAACTGATAATGACAGAATAGTTGAGTCAGGCAATGACATGATTGTTGAAGCCGACAATGATATTCAATGCATACAAAAAAAGCACTTGCTTGAGAGCAAGTGCTTTTTTTGTAAGATTAGCTAATTGCT
>JAEEGJ010019871.1_pt1 | contig 14716 bp, 14 predicted proteins | sample 8958761 | NCBI WGS metagenome assembly JAEEGJ01 (sample SAMN16246546, study PRJNA631951) | gut metagenome | biome: gut microbiome; feature: rumen; material: RS-attached | host: Bos | place: Iran: Karaj | collected 2018-10 | reverse complement strand
CCAGATTCTGATACTGATTATGTGATTTCAGCTGCATGGTGATCATATAGCCCAAAATAATACATACCAGAAATATTAATATTCTGGTATGTTTATTTTTTACTGTCATCATCTGTAGTTCCTCTTTTCTGCAACCTGTTCCGTCAACAGGAATCTCTGCAGTTTTTACTCTCCCGTATATTTAATATAATAATACAAATCATGGAATTGGGCAATCGGCGGTTTTGCTTTATTGTTCCTGTTGCCTCAGGCGGACAAAGGGCTTGCTGTACTGCAGGTCCATATACTCGATCTGCACCTTTTTCCCTCTCATTTCGTTAAAAACGGTCATGAACAGTTCCGCCTTCCCCGCCAGTTCATTGACAGGACCCAAAATAACAGGAAAACCGTACCGCATGTGTACAACCAGTTTCTTTTCCGTATCCACGTTCAGGTCCGCAATCTGTTCCTTTGCGTCCGGCTGCAGTTTATCCATAAATTTCAGCACTTCCCGGATCATATCGTTCTGCAGGGTGTCCCCGATAAACGCATTGCCGCAGGCAACGCCTGCCAGACGGGGAATGGACGCGTCTTTGATTCCGTCTGTCATCTCCACGACCAGCGCTGTCTTATCCAGCTTGGCATAATTGCCGTAATCCGTTATTACATATAAAACAGGCTTACGTTCTTTGATATACACATTCAGTACAGAGGGAAAATCATAATGGGCTTCCGCGCTCTCCACTCTCACATCCCCCTGCAGCGCTGTCACGATTTTGTTTTTGGAGACCAGAAACAGATTGACCGGTTCCCTTGCGCCTGCCATCTGTAACAAATTTTCCCGGGTGAACTGTTTGCTCCCGTGAACCACAATATCCCCAAAGGCAAAGTCCGGCCGGTGTACATATTTCCAGCCGGCAACCACAAGAGCGGCGAAAAGCAGCAGACCTAAAAGCCATACTATATCATTAAGCCGTTTGCGGCGATGGTCTGCCTGCAGTCTTTCCTGAGAAGATCCCATACTCAAAGCCTCCGGGATATGCGTATTATTGCCTTACAGATGCGCTGTTTCCAATATCATTTCACATAAGTCGCCGAAGTCCGTTCCTTCGGCCCTTGCTGCGTCCGGTACCAGGCTGGTAGGCGTCATGCCGGGGACAGTATTCATTTCCAGTACATAACACTTGCCGTCCTTGTCAACCATACAGTCCGTGCGGGCCACACCGGCACACCCCAATACTTCAAAGGCCTTCACGGAAATGTCTTTCAGGGTCCGGGTAATATCCTCCGGCAGCGGTGCCGGCACCAGATGATCCACGCCGCCCGCTGAATACTTGGCATTAAAATCGTACCACTCCGCGTGGGGATGGATCAGAATCACGGGCCAGACTTTTACGGAACCGTCTTTTAAGCGCATCATGCATACAGAGGTTTCCTGTCCGGCGATATACTCCTCCACCAGTACTTCTTCATCGTATTGGAAAGCATCGTCCAGCGCTTTCTGAAGACCGGAAATTTCCTTTTCGATAGTGACTCCCAGCGAACTCCCCTGGGATACAGGTTTCACAACCACAGGCAGGGAAAATTTATCCGTGATGGCTTTGATCATATCCTGTTTTCCCCGGTCACGGCGATGCAGGAACATATAATCCGGTGTCGGGATATTGCTGCCCAGGAACACCCGTTTGGCAGTCAGTTTGTTCATGCTCACGGAACTGGCCAGCACCCCGGAACCAGTATAGGGAATCCCCATCATTTCCAACGCGCTCTGCAACCTTCCGTCCTCGCCATATAAACCGTGTACGGCTATTACTACCACATCTGCGCCGCTTTCTTTTACCTGTTCGGAAAAACTATGCGGCACCAGTCGGATTTCCTTCACGTTATAACCTTTACTCCGCAGCGCTGACGCCATAGCGTGACCCGTGGACAGGGATATCTGTTCTTCCGCCGAAGGACCTCCCATCACAACGGCCACTGTTTTGTCTTTATCCATATCATTTCCCCACTTTATTTTTCTACTTGCCTGAACTCTTTTACCAGTTCTTCACCGATCCGGAACACATCCCCGGCCCCCATGGTGATGACCAGGTCGCCTTCTTTGCAGTTCTTAAAGAGATGTTCTTCCACTCTGGAAAAGCTGTCAATATACATAACATCCTGCCCCGAAGTAACTTTTATGGATTCCGCCAGTCCCCTGCCGCTGACACCGGGAATCGGAGCTTCGCCGGCAGAATAAATATGAGTCAGAATCAGTTTGTCACAGTTGGTAAAGCATTTACAGAACTCTTCATATAACAGCTTCGTCCGGCTGTAGCGGTGGGGCTGGAAAACGCATACAATCCGTTTTGCCCCGGTTTCCTTCGCTGCCTGCAGCGTTGCCATAATCTCGGTAGGATGGTGCGCGTAATCGTCCACGATCCAGATTCCGTTTTCCTTGCCTTTTGTTTCAAAACGACGTTTGGCTCCGGAGAATTTTGCCAGCGCATCCACGCTGACTTCCGGCGAGATACCCATCAGGGAGGCAGCCGCAAAAGCTCCCAGCGAATTCAGCAAATTATGCCTGCCCGGCACAATCAGATGCACAGAGATTAATTTCGCGCCCCCGTGATACAGGTCATAGTCCGTACCTTCTACACTGTGCCGGATATTCTTTGCGTAATAATCGCAATCCTCTGTCAAACCATAGGTAATAAAAGGAAATTCAGTTTCTTCCGACAGGCGGCGCACTTTTTCATTATCCAGGCACAGAACAGCTGTCCCGCCGTCCCTCATGTGGGAAAGATATTCTTTAAAGGCCTGATAAATATTCTCTTCCGTCCCGTAATGGTCCAGATGATCGTCTTCAATGTTGGTAATAACAGGAATAAACGGGGTAAATTTTAAGAAAGAACCGTCGCTTTCGTCAGCTTCCGCCACAACCCATTCGCTTTCACCGTTCAGGGCGTTCCCCCCCAGCGCCGTCACATCACCGCCAATCACAACCGTCGGGTCGATACCCGCTTCGGCCGCGATTACACCTATCATGGCGCTGGTTGTGGTTTTACCATGGGCACCTGCTACGGCGACCCCTTTTATTCCCTCTCCGTTCAAAAGCGCCATCAGCACATCGCTGCGGTGTAAAACAGGAATATTCTTCTTACGGGCAGCAACCAGTTCCGGATTTGTTTTGGGAATAGCAGAGGAAACAACTACAGCCTCCGCTCCCTCTATCTGGCAATCATCATGTCCCATATAAACCAAAGCACCTGCTTCCGCCAGCTCATAGGCCATATGGCCGGCCTGCAGATCGGAGCCTGTTACGTCAAAGCCGCGTTTTACCAGCACATAAGCCAACGCGCTCATACCGGCGCCTCCGATACCGATAAAGTGGATATGTCTGTACTTGTCCAACATCTGCTTTACCTCCGCTTTTTGGGTTCCCTTGCATTCTTTTATGCCGGCCATACAGTCGTGCCTGCCGGCATGCAGTCATACGGTCAGGACTCCCTTGTATTTATCAAAGCTGTTGCCTGTTTTGCTATTTCCATAGCGGCCTCCGGCCGTCCGGCCTTTGCCGCGGCCTGCTTCATCTGCCGCAGTTCGTTATCATGAAGCAGCAAACGCTCTACCTTTTCGTGAAGGACATCTCCTGTCAGTTCCCTGTCTAAAATCACCTGCGCCGCGCCGGCCGCTTCCAGCGCCCTGGCATTGAATTCCTGGTGGTTGCCCGTTGCGTATGGGAATGGTACCAGGATGGACGGAATTCCTTTTGCCGTCAGTTCTGCCAGACCAATTGCCCCGGCGCGAAACACCGCAAGATCGGCCGCAGCCAGCGCCATGGGCATATCGTACAGATAAGGCGATATATGGATATTCGGTTTAAAGCCACCGGCTTTCTCAACCTGCTTCATATAGGCTTCGTAATTGTTTTTTCCGGTGGCGTGCAGTATCTGCACGTCGTCCCTCCCGGACAGATCCTTTTCCAATAGGAACGCGGCTTTATTGATGGACGCGGCGCCCAGGCTGCCACCGGCGATCAGGATGGTCTTTTTATTCATATCCAGTTGAAAGAACTTCAGCGCTTCCCATCGCGTATGGCTTAAAATCTCTTCCCGGATCGGGTTGCCTGTAAAAACCTTTTGCGCTTTTCCCTTAAAATATTTGTCCGCTTCCTTATATCCTAAAAATATCTTTTTAACAAAATGAGACAGTATCTTGTTGGTCACTCCCGGCAGGGCATTCTGTTCCTGCACGCAGGCCGGAATTCCCTGGATGGCTGCCAGAAATACGATAGGCCCGCATACATAACCGCCCGTGCCGATGACCAGGTCCGGTTTATGGACAGCCAACAGCTTTTTCGCGTCCCCGAGACCGGAAAACAGCTTATATACAGAGCGGAACGTGTCTGCGCTTAGGCTCCGTCTGAAACCCTGCACGTCAATAAAATCAATAGGGTAACCCGCGCGGGGCACCAAATCCTTTTCCAGTCCGTGGGTCGTCCCCACAAAACGTATCTCCGCTTCCGGATACAGTTTTTTGATTGTATCCGCAATGGTAAGCGCCGGATAGATATGTCCTCCGGTGCCGCCGCCGGATACGATAATCTTCATCTGGTTCTGATCTCCATTCTGATTCTTTATTTCAGTTCATGTACCAACTTCTTAAAATAGCGTCCCCGTTCACCCATATCGTGGAACATATCAAAGGAGGAGCAGGCCGGTGACAGCAGCACTACCTGGGGTGCTTTCGCCCTGGCATAGGCCGTGTCAACCGCTTCTTTAAAAGAATCCGCTACAACTATATTCTCAACACCGGCCGCCGTGGCAGCCTTGTAAAACCGTTCCTTAGCCTCGCCCAGAAGAATCAGCAGGTCTGTTTTCTCCCGGATCAGGTTCATCATGGGTTCCAGCGGGGTCATCTTGTCATGACCTCCCGCCAGCAGGATGATATGTCCGCTGGGAAACGCTTCCAGCGCTTTGATCACAGAATCCGTATTGGTTGCCTTGGAATCATTATAGTACGGGACGCCGTGAATTGTCTTCACATACTCGATACGGTGTTCCACCCCCTTAAACCCCAGCAGGGTTTCCCGCATTTTTTCCGGGGTCACTCCTGCAAAAAAGCAACAGGCAATGGCTGCCAGTACATTCTCTTCATTGTGGGCGCCAAAAATCTGCAACTCGTCCTTATGGCAGATTTCTTTCACTGTATTCTTCCATCTGATAAAGAAACTGCCGTCTTTCATATAAACGCCTTCCGGCAAAGCTGCCTTGCGGCTGAAATAACACAATGTGCCTTTCGAATATTTCCCCCAGGTGCGGACTTCCGGATCGTCATAGTTCAAAATCGTAATCTGTCGGGCAGTCTGATTGATGAAAATGTTCCGCTTACAACGGGCATATTCCTCCATGGTTTTATGGCGTTCCATGTGGTCCGGCGTAAGGTTCAGGACTGCCGCCACATCCGGGCAAAAACCTTTGATGCCTTCCAGCTGGTAGCTGGAAACTTCCGCTGCTACCCAGCTGTTCTTATCCAGCCCTTTAACTTCTCTGGAAAGAGCCCGGCCGATATTACCGCCTACCGCGGTTTTCACCGGCAGTGTCTTCAGCATTTCCCCGACAAGTGTCGTTGTGGTCGTTTTTCCGTTGGTTCCGGTGATGGCCACCATGTGTCCGGTAAAATTACGCCAGGCCAGTTCGATTTCGCCTATAACCTCAACTCCGTTTTCACGGGCTTTCTGTAACTCCGGAAGGTTTCCGGGCACCGCCGGGGATAATACGACCTGCTGTACCTGTTCCAGTACCTCCGCAAGTTTTCCGCAGACAAATCCGCCTCCCTGCCGCGCCAGCAACTCTTCTAATTCAGGTTCCAGCTGTTTCGGAGTGTCATCATACAGATAAACCGTCCTGCCCTGCTCCGCAAGTTCCGTTGCCGCGCCTTTGCCGCTGATACCGGCGCCAAATACCATTACGTTTTGAATATCGGACATATTACATGCCACCCTTTCCCAGGAACCACAGCCCTAAGCCGGCCAGACAGAAAACACAGCTTGCCAGCGTAAACACTGTCACGACTTTCGTCTCTTTCCATCCGCCCAGTTCAAAGTGATGATGGATCGGCGTCATACGGAAGACGCGTTTTCCCCCTGTATGTTTAAAATACGCGACCTGGATAATAACAGATAATGCTTCCAATACATACATTCCGCCTAAAACCACCAGCAGAATTTCTGTATGGGTCAACAGGGCCAGAGCCGCTACCGCACCGCCTAAAGCCAAAGAACCCGTATCTCCCATAAAGACTTTTGCCGGATGATGGTTCCAGACAAGAAATCCCAGACAGCTTCCCAAAACAGCCGCGGCAAGCAGACACAAATCCCCTTCGCCTGCCTGCCAGGATATACACGCATAGGCAGCCATAACCGGTATACTGACACTGGAAACCAGTCCGTCCAGTCCGTCCGTCAGATTCACCGCATTCGTGGTTCCCACCAGAAGAAACAGGACCAATACGTAATACAGCCATCCCATATGGACCGTAACAGAAGTTCCCGGAATCCACAAATCCGTACCGGATGCTCCCGCGTGCTGCTCCACATAATAAATATACGCCATTGCCAGCGCAATCTGCAGGGCCAGCTTCTGCTTTGCCGTAAGTCCCAGATTCCGTTTCATCACGACCTTGATATAATCGTCAAGAAAACCGATCAGCGCATGGCCAAAAGTCAGTACGAAAGCGATGATGATCAGCGGTGTAAAACGATTCCAGACAATCATGGCCACAAACAGCCCGCACAGCATCATAATGCCCCCCATGGTGGGCGTACCGCTTTTTTTCATGTGACTGGCCGGGCCTACGTCACGAATACTCTGCCCGAACTTCAATTTATGAAGGGCCGGAATCAGCACCGGTCCCAACGCTGCGCATACAATCAGGGACGTCAGCAGCGCCCCTACGACCTGCATGCCCGTTACATCCATACTGTGCACCAGACTTTCCTAATTTATTCCGGAATTGCCAGAGCATCCTGCAATTTCCGGACAACATCACAAACAAAACTTACCATGCACTTTACTTTTTGAAAACCAGATCAATGATTCCTGCCACCTGCATGGAATGGGAACCTTTCAGCAGAACGATATCCCCCGGCTGCAGGATTTCGGCTAACTTATCTGCTGCGCCCTGCCTGTCAGTAAAATGACAGGCTGTAATGCCTTCAGCAGCAGCCGCTGCCACAGTGGCTTTTGTTTCCGGTCCATACCCTAACAGGATATCGGTTTTTGCGTTAGCAGCCATCCGCCCGACACTTTGATGCGCTTCCGCAGCCGTGTCGCCCAATTCCAGCATATCTGCCACCACCGCAATGGTACGGCAGGGCGGTTTTGCGCTCTGTTTCAGCCTGGCCAGCGTGGCAAAGGCGGCTTCCATAGACGCGGGACTGGCGTTATAAGCATCATTAATCACCGTATAGCTGCCAAAATGCAACAGTTCCTGCCGGCTTCCCGTCAGTACCGTTCCCTGCAAAGCTTCTCTTATATTATTTAATTTTACACCAAAATGCCTGCCAACTGCAATAGCTGATAACGCATTCATCACATTATGCTCGCCGATTTGCGGGATAAAAAACGCCGCCGTTCCGTCTGGCGTTTTGCAGACAAAACGACTCCCGTCAGCCGTGATTTCCACAGACTCAGCCCGCACATCATCCGCTTCGGTGAACCCGAACCAGCTAACACCGGTATGGATTTTCTTCTCCATGGCCCGTACTCTGGGCAAATCCCCGTTTAACACAGCAAACCCGTCCGCAGGCAGGTCTTCCAGAATTTCACTTTTCGCTTTTGCGATATTGTCCAGGCTTCCCAGTTCGCCAACGTGGGTGGAACCCACATTAGAAATCACTGCCACATCCGGGCGGGCAATGGCGCACATGGCTTTGATCTGGCCTAACCCGCGCATACCCATCTCTACCACCGCGATCTCCGTATCCGGCTGAATGCTTAACAGCGTCCGGGGCAGACCGATCTCATTGTTGAAATTCGCCTGGGTCTTCACTACGCGATACCGGGAAGAAAGCACCGTCGCTATCATATCCTTGGTCGATGTTTTCCCGTTGGAACCGGTAATTGCCACGACTTTCAGATTGGGGAATTTCATACGGTACGCATGGGCGATGTCCTGATAGCCTTTTAATGTGTCTTTTACATAAATGACCGGTATCCCCTCCACATCTATCTTATGGGACGCAAGAATCCCCGCCGCGCCGTTTTCCGCCGCTTTGCCCGCATAGGCGTGACCGTCAAAGTTCTCACCTTTTAAAGCTATAAACAATTCTCCGTTTTTAATGGTCCGTGTGTCCGTATTTATACCAGTAAAATCGGGATTACCGGCAAAGTCGCATTGGCCGCCCGCAGCGGTCACAACTTCCTGTAACGTAATCATGCTTTCTTTCCTTTCCAATATTCTTCCACCACTTCTTTATCGTCAAAATGGATAGTCCGGTCTTTCAGTATCTGATAGTTTTCATGGCCCTTTCCGGCAATCATGATCACATCTTTATCTCCTGCATGAGCCAGTGCATAATAGATGGCTTCTTTCCTGTCAGCGATCCGTGTAACCGTTTTCCCCTCCGGCACCGGTTGCAAGGCCACTTCGATCTGGTCGATAATCTTTTCCGGGTCTTCACTGCGGGGATTATCCGAAGTAACAACCACGTCATCCGCCAGTTTCAATGCAATACTGCCCATGATGGGGCGTTTCTTGTTGTCCCGGTCGCCGCCGCAGCCGAACACAGCCCACAGGCGTCCTTTGGTAATCAGCCGCGCCGTATTCAGAACGTTTTCCAGCCCGTCAGGCGTGTGGGCATAATCCACGATTACCGTGTAAGGTTGCCCCGCTTCCACCAGCTGGAACCGTCCCGGCACTCCGGCAAAGCCGTTCAGTACCTTTTCGATTTCCGCCTTATTGATTTTTTCTGCCAGCAGGGCGCCTACGGCGCACATCACGTTGTAAACGTTGAACTTACCGGTAATATTTAAATGCAGATCCATATCCCCCGCCGGCGTGTGCAGGCACAGATGCATGCCCTTGGCTCCCACTTCGTAAGCAAGCGGGTAAATATCGTTCTCTTTTCCCATGCCGTAGGTAAGATAAGCCGTTTTCGTTCTCGCTTCTATTACCTTGCTGGCCGGTTCATCCGCATTAAACACCGCTGTTTTGTTTGGTTTTTTCCCATCCGTCAGGTGTTCAAACAACAGGCTCTTGGCATCCCGGTAGGCTTCCATGGTTTTGTGGAAGTCCAGGTGATCTTCCGTGATATTGGTCAACACCGCCGTGTCGTATTCAATACCGGCTACACGTTTCAGCGCCAGCGCATGGGAGGAAACCTCCATCACCACATAACTGCAGCCCGCTTCTTTCATACGGTACAGGAATTTCTGCAAATCCACTACGTCCGGTGTAGTATTATGTGATACGATGGACTCCTCATCGATCAGCACGTTGATGGTACCGATCATACCGCACTTAAATCCGGCGCTTTTCAGGACCTGCCGGATGATGTTTGTGCTGGTAGTCTTGCCATTGGTCCCGGTCACGCCGATCATGCGCATGGTCTTGCCGGGATAATCAAAAAAGAACGGCGCGATGATTTCCATCGCCTCACGCACATCCTTAACCTGAAGCAACGTTAATCCTTCCGGAATTAAAGCGGGAACATCCTCCACCAGGGCAGCGACAGCTCCGGCTTCTAACGCTTTTTCAAGGAATCTGTGCCCGTCCACATGGGCGCCCTTTAACGCAATGAACAGGCTTCCCTGCTGTACAACGCGGGAATCTGCCGTGATATCCGTCACCATTTTATCCGTTGTACCAATTACATTTACTCCGGGCAGCAACTCAGTCAGCTGTTGTAATTTTTTCTGCATAGCACACTCCCCCTTAAATTGAAATGGCAGCCCGGAAAGGCTGCCTCTCAAAATTCTTTTTTCTTTCTTACACAAAATTTTAAAAGGCTACGGTAAGTTCAAGACCTGTTACTGTCTTTTCTTAACAATAACCTATTGATTGACGGCTTTGACATAAATGTTGCTGCGGGCCACTTTCATTCCTAACTGTTTCTCTGCAATTGAGGTGATCCGTTCAGGTCCTTTCAGCTGATCCACCTCGATTTTCAGTTCGGCATTCTTGGCTATCAGCTGGGATTCCTGGGTCTGAAGCTTAATCAGATGGTTGCCTGCGCTCACCAGGGCGGCGCTGCGCATAACTGTAGCAAAATACATTGCCAGCACCAGTCCCACTGTAACAAACAAGCGACGGCGGAACAGTTTATAATTGGCTTTCCGGATTCGCTGGCGGCGCTGTTCCAGTTCATTAAGTTCTCTGAGCCGCTCCTGCTCCGACTGCGCCCATTGTTCTTCGTAATTGTATTTTCTAGCTAACATATGTCTTGCCTGCCTTTTTTATATAATACTTCTATCCGAAGGTTTATTCTTTATTGATTATTCCTGTTATAACTTTTCCGCGAAACGCAGCCTTGCGCTTCGTGCTCTTGGGTTCGTTGCAACTTCCGGGTCCCCGGGAACCAGGCTGCCCGGTTTGCCGATCAGCGGTTTTCTTCCGCACACACAGGGCATATGAGGCGGACAGATACATCCTCTTGCCATTTGCGCCAGTTTCTGCTTTACAATCCGGTCTTCAAGTGACTGGAAAGTGATGACACCGATACGCCCGCCGGGTCGTAACGCATTCACTGCGTCTTCCACTACCTGGTCAAGGATGTTCAGTTCGTCATTCACTTCAATCCGCAGTGCCTGAAAGGTTCGCTTTGCCGGATGAGGTCCGTCTTTACGGGCTCCTTTGGGAATCGCTTTTTTGATAATTTCAACCAACTCGCCGGTAGTATGCAACGGCTTCTTCTGCCGCTCCGCTACGATAAACTGCGCAATCCGTTTCGCCCACCGTTCTTCCCCATACCGCCAGATCAGTCCGGCCAGTTCCGTTTCACTGTACGTATTCACAATGGTGTCCGCTGTCAGCTCGCCTTCCCGGTTCATCCGCATATCCAGCGGACCTTCGTGCATATAGGAAAAACCCCGTTCCGGCGTATCCAGCTGATAGGAGGATACCCCCAGATCGAACAGGATACCCGTAACCTTTTCTATGTCCAGCTTATGTAATACTTCCTTCAGTTCCTTAAAGTTAGACCTTACAATATCTACCCTGCACTGCGCATTTTTTAGTCGCTCTTTAGCCGCTGCCAGCGCGTCATCGTCCTGATCGATACCTATCAGCCGTCCTTGATCCGACAGGTGCGCAACAATTGCAGAAGAATGTCCCGCCCCGCCCAGCGTACAGTCCACATAAATGCCATCCGGATCCGTAACCAGCCAGTCTATACATTCTTTCAGAAGAACACTTACATGAGCAAATTCCATAAGCGCCTCATCAAATGTCCAGATTCAGGTCATCCAGGCCTTCCTCTATCATCTGTTCCGCAGCCGCGTTCCGTGCTTGCCACTGTTCTGCCGACCAGATTTCCGCCTTGTCTCCTACCCCGACGATCACGGTATCCTTACTGATTCCCGCGTGTTCCCGCAGACCGGCATTCAGCAGCACACGTCCCTGCTTATCGCAGGAAAATTCATCAGCGCCGGAAAAGAAGAACCGCTTAATGTCCCGGTTCTTTTTCTGTCCCATGGAAAGCGCATTCAATTTATCCGCAAACAGTTTCCACTGTTCTTCATCATATATCATCAGGCAATGGTCAAAACCTTTGCTGATGTAAAAACGCTTTCCCAAAACATCCCGTAATTTGGCAGGAATGAAGAGACGACCCTTATCGTCCAGAGAATGCCGGTATTCACCCAGGAACATCTTCTTCACCCCTTTGCCCCACTTTTCACCACTTTTCACCATTATACAGGCATTTCCCTTATTTTGCAATACTTTTGTTATCGTTTTTTGAAAAAAGAATGAATTTTTATTTCCTGTCTTTTCCTTTTCATACAACAATGCTATAATATCACTGCAATAAAATTTCTACGAGGTGAATAACATGGAAGGAAAAAACATTAAAAACGCTGCTGACCTTATTACGGCAGACACCAATATTATCGAAGCCGTTCAGGCGCATCCGGAGATTATGCAGGTATTTGCCGATTACGGTCTGGGCTGCATCGGCTGTATGGCCGCACAGTTCGAAACCATCGGCGAAGGCGCCGGCGCTCACGGACTGGATGTCCCCGCCCTGATCAAAGATATCAATGAATGCATCAAAGCAAACGCGGCAAAATAAGACCTAATACACAGCAACACAAAAGTGGCTGTACCTTTTCAGGTACAGCCACTTTTACTGTTGGAACTAATGTGCAAAATACTTAGCGGTCTGCTATTTCTGGCAAGCCGCTTTTGTATGCCGAACTGTTACGGGTTCATCTATTCACTTCTTCCTCTGTCCTGCAGTTCTTTCCATAACTGCTCTGCCGTTTTCCGCAGTACCGGATGCACCGCGTGCGGCGCAATCTGCACCAGCGGACACATAACAAAATCCCTGTTCTGCATGTCAGGATGGGGCACTTTCAAATCCGGCAAATTGATGATTTGATCGTCATACAGCAAAAGATCCAAATCAATATTCCGCTCTCCCCAATGACGGATGCGCTTCCTTCCCATCTCCCGTTCAATCTGCAATAAAACCCGGAGCAATTCCGTGGGAGAATTGTCTGTTTTTACTTCCGCAACCGCATTCAGAAAATTCGGCTGGTCTGTTACGCCATAAGGTCTGGTCATCATAAAATCAGAAACCTTGCAGACGGTTATGCCTCTTTGGACTAACCGTTGCAGGGCTTCTTTCATATTACTCTCCTTGTCACCCAGATTGCTTCCCAACGCAATAAAAATGGACATTTTACACCTTCCGGATGGCTTCCAGCATGTGGATCAGCCGCACGTTTTCCTTTACGTCATGCACGCGTACCAGGCTGGCGCCGGCATATACAGCAGCAGCCGTAATCGCCAGTGTTCCTTCCAACCGTTCTTCCGGTGGAAGGGGCTGTTTTACTCCCAGCACATTTCCTATTGTAGTCTTACGTGATGCCGCCATTAAGACAGGATACGCGTTTACGGTAAGGGCATTCAGATTCTGAATCAGGCGTAAGTTTTGCTCGTCGTTTTTGGCAAACCCGATGCCCGGGTCCAGAATGATTTTGTCCGGACCAGCCTGCCGCTCCTGCAAAAGAGCGGCCCTGCCCAGCAGATATTCCGTAACTTCCTGCACTACGTTTTTATATCCACACTGCTGCTGCATGTCTTTCGAAGTGCCTTTGCGATGCATTAAAATGATGGGGGCTTTCGTTTTAGCCACCACATCAGGCATAGTATCATCTGCTGTCATGGCGCTGATATCATTGATGATATCGGCCCCGTCCTCCAGGGCCTCCTTTGCCAGCGCAGCGCGGTAGGTATCCACGGAAATAACAGCTTCAGGGAATTTCTTTTTGACAGCACGGATTGCAGGCAATACCCGTTCCCGTTCTTCCTCTGCAGTAACCGGGTCACTGCCGGGCCGGGTGGACTCCCCTCCGATATCAAGCACCGCAGCGCCTTCGTCCAGCATCCGTTCAGCCTGTTCCAATACGGCGTCGATACCGTTCTTCCGGGAATCAGCATAAAAAGAATCCGGTGTCACGTTGATGATGCCCATCACTTTTACAGAATCGTAGCGCAGCACGCGCCCGTCTGACAGCAGTGTGCATTTAGGAACAGCTGCAAGATACCGTTCCAATTCTGCCACAATATCCGGAATGCCGAAATATGGCATCTGTTTCAGTTTATAGACCAGCATTTTATAATGCTTCCCATTGCCCAGCAGCAGAATATCCACATGGGGAACCGCACAGGTAATTGTCGTTCCCGGCGTGGCGCAGTCTCCTCCTGCCGCCAGCATTTCCTGCTTGATGATGTTGGCCGCCGGCGTCCTGACATGCAGCACCTTCAGGGGCGTTATTTTTCCTTTGCCCAGCATGATGACCACGCTGGGCTTATATACGCCCAAATGCTCCAATTCATAACGCAGCGCGTCCTGGTTGACTTCGTACAGCATCATTTCCACCCTTTTTCCACGCAGGCAAACGCATTATGATTGTGAATGCTTTCAAAACTTTTTACCGTCGCCCGATACCAGCTGATACGTGGATCCGCCTCCAATCGCAGGGCAATCTCCCGCACTGCGTCCTCTACAAAACGGGGATTGTCATAGGCTTCTTCCGTCACAAACTTTTCATCAGGGCGTTTTAACAATCCGTACACCGGAGCACTGGCACCCGCATCAGCCATTTCCGCCAGTTCCTCAATCCAGACAAACTCACTGGCTTCAATCTCCAAAGACGCCACGGCCCGCTGGTTATGAGCTCCATAGGCGCTGATTTCCCTGGAACAGGGACACAATGTCTGAATAGGCACCTGCACTTCGACCTTTTGGGTAAAACGGGTTCCTTTTTCCATCGTATACACACAATTCAAATCCATGACAGAACTCAGTCCGCTTACCGGTGCTTTCTTCTGGATAAAATAAGGAAACTCCAGTTTCAGGAATGCCCTGTCGGCCAGCAGGCTTTCTTTCAAATCATCCAGCACCTCTTCCAGTGCGGAAAGATTGACGATATCCAGCTTCTGCAGGCACTGCACAAAACGGCTCATATGAGTGCCCCGCAGGTCTTTCGGCAAATCTACCGCCACGGATACCGTGGCCACCGTATGC
>JAEEGJ010019867.1_pt1 | contig 14717 bp, 6 predicted proteins | sample 8958761 | NCBI WGS metagenome assembly JAEEGJ01 (sample SAMN16246546, study PRJNA631951) | gut metagenome | biome: gut microbiome; feature: rumen; material: RS-attached | host: Bos | place: Iran: Karaj | collected 2018-10 | reverse complement strand
ATCGGTCTGACCAATGTGGGTGGCGTGCGTAACGGCCTCAAAGCCGGCGATGTGAGCTATGCCGATGCCATCTCCGTCGTGCCCTATGATAATGCCGTTTGTCTGATTGAGGCAACAGGTCTGCAGATACAGAATATGCTCGAGGCCTGCACGGCTTCTTATCCGCAGTTGGATGGTGATTTCCCGCAGCTGTCGGGACTGAAGTTCACGCTCCACGCTTCGGACCACTCCGTCTCCGATGTCATGGTCTATGACGAGCAAAGCAGCACTTTCGTACCCATAACCGCAGACGGTATCTATACGATCGGTACTTCGGATTACTATGCTACCGGCGGTTTCTATGGCACGCTCAAGGATTGCCCCTTGCTCAATGAACCGACGAAAATGTGCTATGATGTCTTAGCGGATTATATGGAGCATACACTCCAGGGCGTTATCCCCGAAGCATACCGCCAACCCGCAGGACTGATCACCATCGTTGAATAATCATAATAATATACTGTATGAAACGCAATTTTTATTGGATCATTGCACTGTTCTGTGTCACATTCTGCGCGTCCTGTAAGAAGCAGCAGAACGTACCGGAGCAGCCGCAGGGGTTTTTCTCTACGGAGATTAACCGGCTCATTGATGCCAACTATCCCGAAGTGGAGAAAGTCGGCTACGCCGAGTTACGTGTTCCGGCTAATCTGTTCGACCAAAAAGCCTTTACGATGCCGGCTGATGCGGCCGGTGACATGGACTACGTGGTCAATGCCGGCTACGAGGCCTATGTGAATGGAGGCTCTGTACGCGATGCAATCATGGGGAAAGTGCCCAACGATGTGGATTTTACGACCGATGCTACACCCGATCAGCTGGTAGAGATAGTGCCGAACACCACGATCTTTACCGCACCGAGTGGCTTTATTGTGGCGCAGGCATGGCATGGCGACGAGTGTACCGATATGGGCACGATGCGCTCTATCTATGAGTACCTGCGTGGCAAACCCCGTATTCCCGAATCCCAGTATGAAGGCATCTTCAGTAAGTCCCTGCTTGAGGACTCTTATTCGCGGGATCTGACTATCAACGCCATCTATTACGATTATGTCACGGGCGATCTTCTGGACTACCACGGTGGTTTGCACGATTTGCGCGAAGGCATCATCCGATCCTTTATTGACCCGGATCTGGCGTACCCGCAGAACCCGTCCAGCCTGCTTAGAACGGTGCGTTTTGCAGCACGGTTTAACTTCACTATCGAACCCGTCACCGAGGCCGGTGTTTACAAACATCTGCCTGAATGCGATGCCCTCGGAGCAAGCGGTATAGCGTACAATGTCAGCAGCGGATTCCATGATGGTAATATGACGCTTACCTATAGCTTGTACAAGAAATATGGCATCCTCGGCCGTTATTTCCTAACCCTCTCCGATACGCTCGATACGGAGGACTATAACGCCTATGCCGGCAAAGTGTATGCTTATCTGGATGCACAAAAATGCAATACCGTTGTGGTCAACGAGGCCGCTCTCTTTGCTCCCGTCGTACAGACTGCACTTGCAGGAAAGACGGTCACAGCGGATGAGGTAACCGCTACATGGAACCGTCTGGAGCAAGAGTCCGGACAAGACCAATGGTATGAGATAGACGAAGAGGACAAAGCCGACATGTGCCAATTATGGTACCTGCTGAGCCAGATGAGTTCGGACGATGTCATCAACGATAGCGCCAAGGCGGCACAAGTACGCGCCGCTGAGCAGTTCGGCAACGCGGTTATCTTACTCAACGCCATGGCTCAAGCAGACAGCCGGTTGAGCAAATATACAGCCTTTTGGAACTGATGATTGAATAAAGCATGAATAGTAACCACAAAAATAATATGCTTATGAGACACAAATTTAATTGGGTAATTGCCTTACTCTTTATTGCGTTCTTGCCGTCCTGTACGGATAAGAACACGCCGGAGCAGCCGGAAGAACAACAACCGAAGTACTATGTGATTTACGACACCGACATCGGTTCGTCCACAGATGACCTGTTTGCGCTGAAAATCCTCTATAACGCTTCGAAGCGCGGTCAGTGTGAGTTGATCGGTGGTGTTGTGTGCCGTATGGGAGAGTCCAAGGCAGCCTTGGCGGATCTGATGAACACGCACTACTTTGCAGACGCCCATCTGCCCTTGGGCATTGAAAGAAACGGTGTGGAAGAACCGAATGAGTATATTTCCTACGAAGGGATAGCGGATCTGCAGAAGGAAGACCAGACAACGATGTTCCCGCGCAGCACATCCGATTATTCGACCTTGCCGGACGGCTGGAAACTGTACCGCAAACTACTGGCGGACAAACCTGACCGGTCGGTGAAGATTTGTGCCATCGGTTTCATGTGTACGCTGGTGCATCTGCTGGAGTCCGAACCGGACGAGTATTCACCCCTCAGCGGTGTCGAACTGGTGAAGCAGAAAGTACATTCGATATACGTGATGGGCGGCAAGTTCGGCGAAGAATCCTTACGACCCGGGTATAACTTCGGCCACAAAGGCGCGTTAGAGTACTCCAAGCGATTCTTTAACCTGCTGCCGGGCGAGGTAAAGGTGTATTTCTCGCCCAGTATTGTAGGGGACGGTGTGGATTATCCCACCGATCTCGTTTTGAGCGACATCTACTGGACAGACGAGGATCCCATCAAACAGGTCTATATGAACTACGACTGCAACACAGGTCAGCGTATGTGGGATGCGCTAAGCGCGCTTAACCTGCTCTATGCAGACCTGCTGTTCGATTTCTCACCGGCGGGCGAGGTGTATATCAACGATAATGACGAGATGGTTTACACTCCAGACCCCCAAGGTAATGACTATTACCAGACCTACGACGAGGAGATGAATGCAGTCTATCTCAAACTCATCCGCCGTGAAACGGTGTGGCGGTAACAATTCAGAATCTAAAAAACAACTATAAAATGATTCTCACAATGAAACACATTATTCGAAGAGTACTACTTTTGGTAGTGATGATGCTGAGCATCAGTTGGGCTTATGCTACGCCCGATAACGGTTCTACGTATTTTGAAAATGCAGACAACTTCGATGCGTATTCCATGGGCAACGGCAAGATTCACTTTAAAGTGCTTATTTTCGCAGAAGGTGACGATCACAACTACAATGCCGGTGCAGGTATGCGATGCAAAGATCCGAATTTCGCGGATGAGACCGGCTCACGTATCCGTTTCACCGTACAAAAGCCCGGCGGCGGTGAGAGCAATACGATCTTCATTCGCTACCGTGCAGATAATTATTGGAATGCCCCCGGGTATACAGGCGGTCAACAGCCGAGAGATGCCGGTCGTGTATGGTTCTATCTGGAGAGAGGCGTAATTGATGTGACCAATACCTACAACGGAGTAGTTGAAACGTACACTGCTTCGGAGATAGAGCGTGAAGTCGATCTAAAACGTTCGGATAGTGGCGACCATTTGACGTTTTTTGAGTTTGATTGGTATCCTCCTATGGAGCTGGACAGTATAGAATTCGAGGTATCCGTAACCTCCGATCACCATAAATCCGGAGGATGCGACTTCAAAACAAAGCGTCATATGCTTGGTACCTATACCGGTGCTTCCTCGGATAAGGCTCCGCAGTTGAACAAACCGTTTTTCTATGCGGTGAACGAAGCAGGTGCTGCGGGGTATGGTAAAGCAGCTGTGGTCTATGTCTCTGTTAATGATGTAGAGAAATATACGACCTCTCTGGATCCGAATGAGCACCATACGGATCAGAATACCGATATTATCTATGTGGATACTAAGGATACCGTACAGCATGGTTTCCGTGCCAATTTCTATATGCACCGTGGTACGGACAAACAGCCGTATTGGATATGGTCGAATAGAGTGGATATTCCCGCTTATCACAAGATACATGATTTTAAGATCAGTAATTATCAGTATCGAACAAGTTCAAACTTGACGTTTATTGACGATCGGGTTAAACAGATTTCGTGGAAAATATACTATCCGAAAGAGGAAGATCTGGTAGAGAATGATATGTTCGAGATCCAACGGGCATATATGTACGATTTCTCGGACGCGGAGAGTATTGGTCTTATCCAGATGGCATACGACTCGCTGACTACAGATAGTCTGACGGATATACAGACCTATACCTTTGTCGATTCGACTGAAGCGGCATGGTGGAATCCGATAGAGAATAATTACACCATCTATTACCGCGTACGCCGTGTTTCCTCCTCGCAGTGGGGATGGATAGGGCATGATTATGCGATAAAAGGCTACTCTGTTCCGGATAAAAATTACTACCCGATGCCGTTTAGCGACAAATACAGCGGTGGTTTTTATACTTTGGCGGAAGATTTTGAGAAATCCCGCAAACTGGATATCACTATCCGTTTGTTCGCCAAAGAGAGCATAGATGGTGACGGCAGTGCCAAAAAACCTGCGTATGACCGGTTCTATTGGGATGATAATCAGACTTTGAAAATCCGTAAAGTCTATAAAGAGTTGCAAGATACTGTATATATAGAGATTCCGAGTGACAGTATAAAGGCGGCCCGTGACCGCTTGAAACAAAGTTGGTACACGGATTTTAACAAGGTAAATTATATCGATGTTCATTATAGCGATGTAGCCAATACGCCTTGCGTACACTATGAGTATTCGACTGTTATTGATACTACGGGTGTCATCGTGAAACAGTTATACGGTTCGCACAATTACACGGAGTATATGCCTATTACGGGCGATAGCATCTACTTTACTGAGGCTGCGAACCTCGAAACTCTCTATGCCTCCAAAGGGGATTATTCCGATGGTGTGTTGTTGCGCTGGCAAACAACGGACGGCAATGTGGGCTCGTACAAAATCGAGACCCGTCCTGCAGGCAAAGATACAGCTTGGACGGTATTGGTGGATAACTACGATGGTAATTGGTTTAAAGACCGCGAAGCGAACCCCTTTATCTCCCTGCAATGGGATTATCGCCTGACGATGACCTACGAGTGTAATGGTATTGTCAAAGCCCAAGAAGTTGTTGCGGTAGGTTCCCGTAATCCGTACGGCAAAGTGAGCGGTTATGTGCGCTATGAGGACGGCTCTGCCTGCCCGAATATAACGGTGACCGCTTCTCGTACCAGTACGGGCAAAACGGTACAGACCGTCACTACCGACGAGAACGGATACTACCTGCTTGACAGTCTGATCTACGGCGAAGGTTACGCTTATTCTATACAGCCTACCAGCATGTCGGCGGAGTTCCAATACAACAACACCTCCTCTCCAACGGCTGCTATTACGCTCGGTTTGAACGACTGCGTACGCGAGGGTGTCAATTTTGCCAATATATCCTCTGTGCCGTTCTCGGGTCGCGTGCTCTTTGAGAACTCTACCATACCGGTACGCGATGTACAATTCCTGCTCAACGGCATCCCCGTCAAGAGCGGTACTTCGTATTATAAGACCGATGCGTCCGGTAACTTCGAGTTCCGTGTTCCGTTGAAGTCACCGTTCACCCTGCAGGCATACAAAGATGGTCACGTCTTTGCCGGAGACGGCTATATTCGTATGTTCAACGAAACGACGCAGCGCGAGGATAGTCTCCTCAGCCTGGATAAACGTCTGCCCGGAGTACGTATCTTTGACCAGACCAAAGTACGTATCATCGGACGTTTATGCGGAGGTAATGATCAGGCGGAAAAACCGCTTGGTTTCGGTGTAAGTCAAAACAACCTCGGTGACGACCTGAAGTTGGTATTAGAGTTGGAAGGCGATAATATCTCCCAGATCGTGCACTATAACGACGACCTCCTGCGCGACAGCGTCCTCGTCAATCTGCGTCACGATGTATTGACTCAGGAAGGAGCAGATTCGGTGGGTATTACTCGCACGGAGTACTACAAGAAACGCATCATCATCTATCCGGATGTGAAAACAGGAGAGTATTATGTAGATCTCTTCCCTGTCAAATATAAGATCACGCAGGCCACCGCAAAAGGTTATGCGACGCTCTATGCTGATGGAAAGACCGGCGAAACGCTTGATTTGATCGAAGCCCCCTTGCAACACCATGTTAATACCTACGGGGACATGGAGGTCTATTACAACGGGACGTATAATATCACCTATCACAGCCCGATAGCTATCTCCTGTAGGCAGCTGCTATATGGTATGCCGGTACCCTATTACGGCGAGAAAACCATAACCCGCCAGAATATTCTGAATGAGAAGATTGAGGTGCCGGTAGTAGAGATGCAACCTGACGGCTCCTGCGCCTACCTTTTCGGTGCGCCGGTCTTCAATTCGGATACTTATCAGTTCAGCGTTACCGCACATGAGGACTATTATTACAACAATGATCTTACTTCTTCGAAACACGAGGAGGTACGGCTTCGTGGCGGTACGCTCAAGGTCTATAACGGTCTCCATGACGCCAAGGATACAGAGATTCAGACTCATCAACTGGACACAAATGGTCGTGCCACAATTGCTCTGCCGGTGGATTATGTATCGTTTGTCAAGACCGGTGAGAATGCGCTGCGCGTACTGGATCTGTCCGTAGAATACCAGGGCGCCTATATTGAGAGTCAGGCTTTCCGCGCTTATGTAACCGGTGACAAATTAAAAGGACAGGAATATGCTGCTTCTACGCACGGAGATGTAATTTTGCTCGATATTTTGCGTGATCCTCCTGGATCAGGTAGTACCGCTTATCTGGATGCAGGTTCTTCCTACAGTTACAACTGTAATACTGACCTCAAACTCACCTTCGGTATGGGCATTACTCTCAAATATGGTTCGGGAGCCAATATCTATATGGGTGCCTTCGCTGGTATGGGAGGCGGTGTATGGTCCGGTATGCCTACAGAGGTGGCATCCAGCTATTCAATGACGCTGCCTATCACCAATACGTTCGTCTATAAGCATAACGGTACCTATACTTTCCAAACAACGGAGCGTATCACTACCGCTGGCGATCCGTTCTCGGTAGGAGCCGATGCGGATGTGTATATCGGTGCTACCCAGAATGTGCTGTATGGTGCGATGGATGCAGTACAGCCGCTTGACTCGCTGACCTATGTCACGCTTGCAGCACGCGCAGCGGACGGTACTATGCGCACTATCGCTGAGGGTAGGGATGCTAACGGACAGAAATACTATCTCGTTATCGGTACCGAGTTCGGAGCTACTTCGTATATCAGTTCGACGTTCGTCCATACGCAGAGTTATATCGAACAGACCCTCCTGCCGCAATTGGTACAGATGCGTAACAGCCTGCTCATGACGGGTGATAGTGCTACCGTTGCAGGTATTGCCATCGCGACCAACAAACCGGCTTATTGGAGTAAGGTAGGTCCTGAGGACGAGAACTTCGGTATGGATGGCTATTACGAAATGATTGTGCCGGATGGAGAGAAAGTGTATGACGATGAAGTGGCAGCCTACAACCGTCAGTTTGTCAACTGGTTCTCATTACTGATCAAGAACGAGCGCGAGAAAATCAATGCGCTCCGCGGATCAAACAGCCAACTGGTAGGTACATGGTCAACAGGCGGTGCTACCACCGTGACACACACCGAGACCTACAACTCCTCCAGCTCCGAATATTTTAAACTATTCTATCCGGGATTGTCGCTCAAAGGATCGTTGCCTAAAGGTGACATGAACATCATACAAGGCGACAGAGCCGGTATGGACAAACTCATGGAAACCGCATTCAAGCAGAAGGATACCGGCGAGAACAAGCCGTTGGAGGTATTGGGTAAAACCTCTGCAGCTACCTGGAAATTCGAGTTCACGCCTATCATCAATGCGGACTTTAACATGAGTCCTGCTACCAGCACTCACGGTCATTCCAAAACGGCAAGTTTCACCCTCAAAAACGATGATTTCAATTACAGTCATCTCAATGTCTCTGTTTATCGCGTGGTGGACAAGAATAACAAATTCAATGATGAAACCGATGATAACCGTGATTTCACGGGTGCTGACAGTGACTACCGTTATGGATCGTATGTCTATTTCGTTAACGGAGGTGCTACCCGTTGCCCGTGGCAGGGACCGGACTCGACACGATTCTATACTCCTAAAGTGCCTCTCTCGGCAGGTACGCTCAAATTGGAAAATCCGAAATTAGATATCGACGTACATGAGCGCAGCAATGTGCCGGTAGATCAACCCGCGGTATTCAATATCCAAATGAGCAACGAAGGCGAAGTGCCTTATGGTTCGGGTACCGGCATGCTTAAGTTTGAGCTCAAAGTGCAAAGAGGTACTAACCCCAAAGGTGCGAGAATCCTGATTGACGGAGTGCCGCTTACAGAGGAAGCCCGCGAATTTGGTCTAACCCGCGGTTCGATAATGAACAAACGTGTAGAGGTCTATGCCGGTGAAGGCTATGACTTCGAGAACATCACGTTAGCATTGACCTCGACATGTAGTATGTCGGAGTTGGCACGATGCACGTTCTCCGTTCACTATATGCCGGTAGCATGCCCGGTAAATATCTCCGCGCCGCATGATAAATGGATCATGAATACGCTCTCGCCGCAAGACTCGACAGGATGGTATCTGCCTGTTGTGATCGACGGATTTGATGTAAACTACAAGAACTTCGACCATATCGAGTTCCAATACAAACTCTCGACTCGCAGCGACGAAGAATGGATTAACCTCTGTTCGTATTACGCGAATGACAGCCTCTTTGCTCTGGCTTCGGGCAACAAGGCGATGATCAGTGGCGGTCGTATAGAGAATGTACGTTTCTACGGCGAGCGCGACCCGATGGAGCAGGAATACGACCTGCGCGCCGTGGCTTTCTGCCGTCATGGTAACGGATTCATCACTCGCGCGTCGGAAGTAATGCGCGGTATTAAGGATACGCGCGTACCGCGTGTGTTCGGTGAAGCCGAGCCGGCTAACTCCATTCTCGGCGTAGGAGACAAACTGTTGCTACGATTCAATGAACCGATCGCCGGCAACTACCTTGATGAGGATAATAACTTCCAGGTCATCGGTTATACCAACGAGACGGGAATATCCACCGGTATATCCCTCCATTTCATCGACACGGAAAAATCCTATGCAGAATCCAAAGTGCTGCGTTCCATCTCCGACAAATCGTTCACAGTCGATATGATGGTACGGCCGCAGGATCCGGAAGCCGAATATACCTTCTTCAACTATGACACCAAAGGCCGCAGACGTTTCAGCTTCGGTAAGACCGCAGATAACCGTCTGTTTGCCAAATTAGGCAGTGGAACGATCTATTCCGACACCTTGCCGGAGAAGATGATCGGCTTTACCCGTGTGGCTGTAGTCTATGACCGTACGAACCATTTGGTACGTTTCTACGCAGGAACGAAAGAGGTAACAGATACCTTGATTGCTCCGTTTGAGGAAGATATAGAGTTCAACGGCAGTGCGCCGATCTCTATCGGTAAGGGCTTTGCCGGCAACATGATGGAGGTTCGTCTCTGGACCAAAGCTTTGGCTCCCGACGAGATCACACAGACCTATATGACCCGCCTCACCGGATACGAACGCGAACTCGTGGCATATTATCCGATGGACGAAGGTAAAGGATCTACCTTGGCGGACAAAGCCAATGGCGCTACCCTCTATACCTACCAGGCTAACTGGGAGTACCAGAAAGGTATATCGCTCCGTGTGAAGGACGGACAGATAGTCAAGATGAACGATGCTTTCTTGTCGCGCTCCAACAAGCAGGATGAGACCCTGATGTTCTGGTTCAAGACCCCGAGCAAAAACGGTACGATCTTCTCTGCCGGACGACTCTCCGATAAACAAGGCACCGAACTCGTGCTCAGCAACGGGAATGTCTTCTTTAGAAGTTATGAGAACGAATGGAAGATCGACGGTAATTATTCGGATAACTCATGGCATCATTTCGCGTTGACCATCAACCGTGCGTTCAATAATGCATCGGTTTATCTGGACGACAAACAGAAAGTCTCTACAGCTGCTACCAAGATAGGTGAGGTCAGCGGAGAAATGTATCTCGGAGGCGCCGGATTCGACGGTAATATAGACGAGTTCATCATCTTCGAGCAAGCTCTGCCGCAATCGCTCATGGAGACCTATGGAACGATCTCTCCGAGGGGTGACGAAATGGGTCTGATGGCTTATCTGCCGTTCGTGGAGATGAAAGAGAATGACAATGGTATTCTGGAGCAAGTCTTCTCTATCAACGACCAGCGCGTCTTCCGCACCTCCGAAGGAGATGTAGTGGAGAAAGTACAACCGCTGATCGTGAGCGTATCCGATTCGTCGGATGTGATGTCCCTCGGTGACAGAACGCTCTCTGCTCCTGTGCAAGACATCGGTCAGCTCACGAAGATGAACTTCGACTGGTCGTTCAATAACGACGAACTCCTTATCAATCTCAACATGCGTGACCGCGAGATTAACAAACAGACCATCTATATCACCGTCCGCGATGTGGAGGACCTCAACGGTAACCCGATGGCTTCGCCTGTGACATGGACCACCTTCGTTGATCGCAATGCTATCAAATGGGCGAAGAAAGAGATTACCGCCAAGGCTATCTATGGTAAAGACGAATCCGTCACACGTACCATTCGCGTTGTCAACTACTCAGGAAAGCGTCATCAGTACACCGTCGAGTCCCTGCCAGACTGGCTGTCAGTAGATGCACCCAGCGGCGCTATTGAACCGACTGACGAGATAACGCTGACGCTTACCTTCGATGCCAATATAGCCGTAGGTCTTTATTCGGATGTGATCTATCTGACCGATGAAGACGGACTGAGCGAACCGCTCCGTATCGAATTCAATATAGAGGCGATACCGCCGTACGACGGTGTGGATAAAGGCAAGTATCCGCTCAATATGTCTGTCTGCGCACAGGTATTGCTCGACGAATCGGTTTATGATACCGATCCAAGTGATATCGTCTATGCGCTCTACCGCAATGAGTGTGTCGGTAAAGAAAATGTCACCTTTGACGATATCACCAACACATCCAAGGCCTTCATCACTGTTTATGGTAACGATGATATGAACCGTCAGCCGGTTCGCTTCCAACTCTGGCAGGCTTCGACCGGTAAAGTCTTTGATCTCACAGCAAGTCGCAATATCCTCTTCGAGCATGGCTATGTCTATGGCTGCGACGACGGAAAACCGATTATCCTCATGACCAGCGGTAGCGAGATGCAGCATATCGCTATCGAGAAGGGCTGGAACTGGATATCCCTGAATCTCGATCTGACCAAGACCGGCGGTTCCATGGCGGCTTGTATGACGGCGAATGACCCGTGGGTGGCTAATGACAAGATCAAGAACACCAACTCCTGTCTGTTCAGCGACTATGATGCGGCTACAGGCTACTTTGTGGGTACGCTTGAAACCTTGCATTTCTCGCAAACCTATATGGTGCTTAGCGCAGCAGGTAATACCATCCGTATCGCGGGTGAGAAACTGCCTGAGGATTCGATGAAGATATCCGTCAGCGGTAACGGCAAATGGAATCCGATGCCGTGTCTGTTTGACCAAGCAACACCGCTTACCGAAGCATTGGCGGGTTATTACGACAACGCTACTCAGGGTGACCTCATCAAAGCACATGACCGCTTCGCTACTTTCTCGGCTAACAATCGCTGGGAAGGTAACCTCACTGCCCTGCGTCCGGGAGAAGGATACCTCTTCCGTCGCATGGCACCGGGCACTGTCACCATCCCGTTCTATCGTCAGTCTCTTTCCAAAGCTCCGCGTCGCGCTCAGGATAACAGCAGTCATCCGTCTGTATTCAGTAACCCGAAGGCTGCAACCAACATGACCGTGATTGCAATGATTAATGATGGAATGAGCGCGACTGCGTCGCTCAATGATGTAAATGATGTATTGAAGGTTTACGTAGGTGATGAACTCGCTGCCGTAGCTACACCGCTCACGATTGATGAGGAAACATATTACTTCCTCACCATCCAGAGCGATAAGACCGGCACGCTCCGCTTCGAGATGGACGGACAGACACTCCAACCCGAAAATGGCGCCATCATGTACTCGACCGATAGCCATGCAGGTAGTCTGAAAGCACCAATCATGCTTCGTCCTGCCGATGAGACCGGTGTTTATAAGATCATCGAGAACAACCATGTAGTAATTATCCGAAACAATGAGAAATATGATGTTACTGGAAAGAAATTATAAAATCCTTGGTCTTTGTGCCCTGCTGCTTTCGGCAGCAGGCACAGTAGGAGCAACCGCCCCGAAAGGCGTGTTCTCCGTCGGAGACGGCGTGTATGTAACGCTGGCGGACGAGAACTATTCTCAGAGTACAAAGACTTTCTTCACATTCGCTGAAACGCAAGCAATCAGTGAGGAAGGATGGCATGTCTTGGACAAAGATGAATGGACCTATCTGTTGGTTACCCGCGATGCGGGATTGGCTGCAGCCGACCAGCGTAACGGCATCGGTACGGTAGACGGTAAACACGGCTTGATCATCATTCCGGATAACTGGACGCAACCTGCAGGTGTACCTGCCTTTACGGCCGGCGCTGCTGCTGAAGGCTGGGACACCAACATCTACGATGCTGCCCAGTGGGCGGCTATGGCGGATGCCGGAGCCGTGTTCTTGCCCGCCGCAGGTTACTCGGAGGACGGAACAACCGCCGAGGATGCCGGAAAAGACGGTACGTATTGGAGCAGTTCGGAAAATAGCGATAATACGGCTCAGGGCTTTGCCATTCAGTTTCAGAATTCGGTAATTCATGACCGCCAGGCGAAAGCTAAGACAATGTACTACAGCGTTCGTTTGGCGCAGACGGTAACTGTGTTGGACGAGAAGGATAATGAAACCACCTTTGCCTCTAAGTTCGCTACTGCCAGTATGAAGGACTATGCGCTCATGATCCGTTCGCTCTACAAGGATGGCTATTTCAACACCATCTGTCTGCCCTTTGATGTGAACAGCATCGCCGCTTCGCCTTTAGCCGGCGCGGAGATCTTCACCTTCGAAGGCGGCAATGTCGTGGAGACCGGTGCCGGCACGGAGCTGCAACTGCAACTGTCTCCGCTGGTAGGCGATGTATTAAGCAAAGGCGTTCCGTACATGATCCGTTGGACCTCCGGCGATGACCTGTCGTTCCTGAAATTCGATGATATCGATTGGGGAACGGGTAGCGATGCCGGTCTGACGGGCGATGCGAAGGTGACTTTCCGTGGTTTCTATCCTGTGACGCAGATCGAAGAGGAAAACCATTATAACCTCTTCCTCGGAGCAGACGATGTCCTCTACTGGCCTGACTCGGACGGCACGAGCATGAAAGGCTTCCGGGCGTATTGGCTGGTTGATCCCGGTCAACCGAGTCCTGCGCCTATCCGTCGCGGTATGCCCGCTTCGCTGCATATCCGCCGGATAACGAGTGTCACGACAGGGTTAGAGAACGAAGAAATGAAAACGAAGAGTGCAAAACTATTGCGTGAAGGACGTGTGGTCTTGCTCATCAATGGTGAACCATATAGCATAGGAGGACAGAAATTATGAGAAAGTATATGCAACCTTCCATGTCCGTGCAGACTTTAGTTATCGCAGGTCAAACCCTTTGCGCGAGTAGCATGCCGGTAGGTGGCGGCAGCTCGCAAGGTGGCGCACGTGCGCCGGAACGAACGTTCTGAAAATAAATGATAACCCTATCCATGTAAAATAATTCAAAACAATGAACAATATGTTACAGGTAAAAAAATCTAACAGACCAAAGGTCGGTCTAACAGCGTTAGCGGTCGCACTTCTAACAGTGCTAACGGTCTTCTTTGCGGGCTGTAAGAAGGACAAAGAAAGCGTACCGGTTGATCCTTTTGTTACTGAGGGAAATACACCGAACCCCAACTGGGTCATCGCAGGCGAGAACGACATGTCCTCATCCATGACGTCAATCGTCAAAGTCTCCTTTGCCAAGTCGGAAGGTACCCTCGCTGCTTTCATCGGCAACGAATGTCGAGGTATCGCTACCTACAAAGCGGACTACGGCCTCTATTGGCTCTATATCTCACCCGCTACGGAAGCAGGCGGTGACGTGCAACTGCGTTTCTACTCTCCGGACTTGAAGCGTATCTTTGTCGCCAAAGAGGTTTTCCCCTTCCGCAACGATACCCAGCTCGGTTCTATCACCGAACCCTACACTCCCGAATGGACCGTAGCTGAATAGCATCCCTGCAATGGCAACATTCCTGATCATATTGCAACTGCTCGTCGTGCTGGCGATGATCTTCATCGGCGCGAAAGTAGGGTCTATCGGCTTGGGTATCTACGGCATGGTAGGCATGTTCATCCTTGTCTTCTGCTTCGGTCTGGAGCCCGGAGTGATACCTGTTGATGTGATGCTGATCATCGTCAGCGTCATCACCGCCTCTGCGGCGCTGCAGGCGGCCGGAGGACTCGATTACATGGTGCAGATCGCGGCGAAGATACTTCGGCGTCACCCGACGCATATCACTTTCTACGCACCGTTTGTGACGTGGCTGTTCTGCTTCCTGGCAGGCACGGCTCATACCTGTTATGCGCTGTTGCCGATCATCTCGGAGATAGCCTACAAGGAGAAAGTGCGCCCGGAGCGACCGCTCAGTGTCGCTACGATTGCTGCATCGCTCGGTATCACGGGTTCGCCGGTGTCGGCGGCTACGGCGGCTATCTTGTCCCAGACCATGCTCGGTGGGGCTGGGATCGGTATCAAACAGAT
>JAEEGJ010019864.1_pt1 | contig 14718 bp, 10 predicted proteins | sample 8958761 | NCBI WGS metagenome assembly JAEEGJ01 (sample SAMN16246546, study PRJNA631951) | gut metagenome | biome: gut microbiome; feature: rumen; material: RS-attached | host: Bos | place: Iran: Karaj | collected 2018-10 | reverse complement strand
AAATACGGCTGACGGGGCATCTTATGCGGCTGAAATGTTTACCAAGACTCAGGTTTTTCATCAGAAGTTTTCGGAAGCCGAACTGACGGATTTTCTGAAGAAAAACTCCGGAATTACTTTTAAGAATGTTGTTACACGAACTGATACAGAAGAAATTACTCTGCTTACAAATAAAAAGGGAAAGATTACAGAGTTGAAGAAGACAATAAATGTTACTTCAACTCCACTCAAAGTATTACCTGCAAAAAAGAAAAATTACCTGCTGCCGGAAGGGATGCCTGTTCCATTCCTTGTACTGCTTGGAATTATGAATGATGAAGGCAAAGTGATTTCTTCACGCTATGATAAGTTCCGGCAGATAAACCGATTTCTGGAATTCATTGATGATATTCTTCCGGAATTTGCTGATAAAACAAAGGACGGAGAATCGCTTCGCATTGCAGATTTTGGGTGCGGAAAATCTTACCTGACTTTTGCAGTTCATTATTTTCTTACAGAGATCCGCCACATTCCATGCGAAATTGAAGGTCTCGATCTGAAAGAAGAAGTTATTAAATACTGTAATGACATGGCACAAAAACTTGAACTTAAAGGTCTTATTTTCCACACAGGAAACATTGCTGATTATTCCGGCTCTCACAGTCCTGACATTGTAATCACACTTCATGCCTGCGACACTGCAACTGATTTTGCTTTGAAATACGCCGTAGAACGAGGTGCCCGTGCAATTCTTAGTGTGCCGTGCTGCCAGCATCAGATAAATACACAACTTCAGACTCGCGGAAAAGCAGGCGGTGCAGAAGGCGAAGTTCCAGCAGAATTTGAGCCGTTATTAAAATGGGGAATCATAAGGGAAAAATTCAGTTCTCTTGTTACAGACGCCCTTCGCGGTGAATGGCTGGAGCAGCAGGGTTACAAAGTTCAGATGCTCGAGTTTATTGATATGGAACATACGCCGAAGAATATTTTGATCCGGGCGATAAAAAAAGCCGGTGGTTTAGATGCAACTTCGCAGTCTCAACCACCGGAGTTAATGAAGTCACTCGGAATCACCCCCGAACTTTATAAATAGATCCCGAATCAAATTCGGGATGACGTTATAATACGTGCTTCTTTATAAAATCACCGACACCGTCGTGATTATTGTCTAAGTCTGTAACAAAGCGGGCAGCCTTTTTCATTTCCTCAAGACCATTGCACATTGCAACACCGTAACCTGCCATGCGGATAAGGCTTTCATCATTCATACTGTCGCCAAACCCCATCACCTTGTCCATTCCAAAGCCAAGTTCATTTGCAAGCCAGCTTACAGCTTCTCCCTTTCCGCAGTTCGGTGGAAGTATTTCAAGGAAGTACGGCTTACTTGTAAAGATTACGGCGCGTTCTCCAAACTCAGCGCGAAGCTCACTCTGCAGTTCAAGAAGTTCTGAAGGTTCTCCAGGAACGAGCATTTTTGTAAAACCGCGCTTAAGGAATTCATCATAATCTTCAACCTTTGCACCTTTAAGTCCGCACAGGTCAACATCGAGTTTAGTCCATTTTGTTTCTTCACGATAGTAAATTGTATCAGGTGTATAAACTTCACTGCGTAGCCCGCGTGCCTCTGCAACTTCATTGGTGCGGGTCAAAATATCAGCTTCAACTTTACGGCAGAAAATCTGTTGACGCTTATGCAGATCAAAAATTGAACAGCCGTTTATGGCAATCAAAAAACGCCCAGCTTCTTTTCCGGCAATTTCAAGTCTTCTCACAAAAGGAAGAATTGCATCTTCTGCGCGGCCTGAACAAAGCACAACATAAATTCCGCGCTCAGCACATTCGCGAAGAGCCTCAACCGTCATATCTGTTATTTCACGGTTATCATTTAAAAGAGTATCATCCAGGTCCAATGCAATCAAACGGACATCTAATTTTTCACAAGAATTCATGAATGGGAGTATATCAGAAAAAATACCGATTTAACAAGTTTTTATTGGTAAATTAAGATTTGTATGTTAAAATTAAATACTTACAGTTAAGTGAGGGGAAGGAGAGTTTTATAGTTTATGGATAGCATGAATGCTGATGGACTGCATTTAAGTCCTGTAATTAACGTTGATAGCGAAAAGTGTTGTAACTGTCATCGCTGTATTTCAGTATGTCCGGTAAAGCTTTGTAATGATGGTTCAGGTGATTATGTTACCTTAAACCATGATTTATGTATCGGCTGCGGTGCATGTATTGAAGCCTGTACACACGGAGCCCGAACCGGAATAGATGATACAGCAGCATTCTTTAATGAGCTTAAAAGCGGCACACCATTTGTTGCAATTGTTGCACCTGCTGTAGCCGTAAACTTTAAAGGCCATGACCTTGAATTAAATGGCTGGCTCAAATCGATTGGTGTACAAGCCATCTTTGATGTTTCATTTGGTGCAGAGCTCACAACTAAAACCTACGTTGAGCAGATGACAAGGGAAAATCCACCTTTAATGATTGCTCAACCTTGTCCGGCCCTTGTTGCTTTTATCGAAACTTACAGACCAAATCTTATTCAGTATCTTGCCAAGGGCGACAGTCCTATGGCTCACACTGTAGAATTTATCCGCCATTTCCATCAGGAGTATAAGAATCATAAGATTGTTGTTATTTCGCCTTGTTATGCAAAGCGCCGTGAATTTGATGAAAACGGCCGTGGTGACTATAACGTAACAATGAAATCACTTTCTGCATATTTTGAGGAAAACAATATCAATCTGGAAAAGTTCCCTAAGGTTGATTATGATAACCCTCTTGCCGAACGTGGTACACGCTACTCTACTCCAGGCGGACTCATGCTCACTGCAGAACGCCTTGTTCCAGGAATTGCACGACAGACCCGTAAGATTGAAGGACACCCTGCTGTTATTGAATATTTTGAGCATCTTGATGAATGTATGGCTAACGGTGCAAAACCATATTTCAAACTTGTTGACTGTCTGAACTGTGAAAAAGGTTGTAACCGTGGTGCCGGAACAGTAAATCATAATATCTCACTTGATGAAATTGAATCTTATGTAGAAAAACGCTGTATTGAAAGACGCGAACAACTGCACACTTTAAGCGGCCATAAAAAACAGAAGGCAATTAAAGCACTTCAGAAAAAGCTTGATGCATACTGGAAGCCTGGTATTTATGAACGTGCTTATACAGACAGAAGCGCAGTTTTCCATTCGCTGCTTAAACTTCCAACGCGCGAAGAAGTACGAAGAATTCTTGAACAGATGGGAAAGCATTCTCAGGATGATATTTATAACTGCGGTGCCTGTGGTTACAATTCCTGCGAACAGATGGCTCTTGCAATTTTCAATGGAAAGAACAAGGTTCAGAACTGTCATCACTACGTACTTAAGAAGGCTAATGAAGATCACACAGTAGAATTAAATGCTGCAATCAGAAAGGTAACCAGCGAAAGTATTTCCATGCTTGAAGTTGCAAAGAACAACATCATCTCCCTTTCTGATGTTACAGAAAACATGAGTACTACAGTTTCTGATTCTTCTTCTGCCGTTGAACAGATGATTAAGGCAATTCAGTCTATTTATACAATCATTGATAAGAACTTTGTAATTGTAAATGATCTTGAAAATGCAACTGGAATTGGACGTACAAACCTTCAGGAAGTAACAAATCTTGTTGGTGAAATTGAAAAGGAATCTAAACAGCTGGTTGAAATGAGTAAGGTAATCGGTCAGATTTCCAGCCAGACAAACCTTCTTGCTATGAACGCTGCGATTGAGGCTGCTCATGCCGGTGAATTCGGTGCAGGCTTCAGTGTCGTTGCAGATGAAATCCGAAAGCTTGCCGAAGACTCAGGTCGTCAGGCAAAGCAGATTGGAGAAGTTCTTAAGAATATTAAACAGATGGTTGATAATGCATACTCCAAGGCAGGTACTGTTCAGCAGGAATTTGATTCGGTTGTAAGTCTTGCCGGTGAAGTAAAAGACCAGCAGCTTGAAGTTAAGAATTCTATGGATGAACAGAATGCGGGTAATGAGCTGCTCTTAAAGAGTATTGCAGAAATGAAAGACGGAACTCACTCCGTTCAGGATGCTGCTAAGCACCTGAAGGATGATGCATCGTTTATCATGGAGCGAATTATTCACATCCACGTCTGATAGATCCTGAATCAATTTCAGGATGACAGTTCCCAGGCGTTCAGGAATTCTATCATGAATTGCTGAACGTCTCCGAACCACTTCTTCTGGAACTGGCACGCTGTTACACCAATGTAGCGGAAGTGCCAGCATTCCCAACGGTATCCTGTTACATCTTCATAGCCCTGCGGAAAGCTTAATGACCAGCCGTATTTTGCAGCATTTTCGTAAACCCATTTTCCACCCGGAGTTTTATCAAACGCATCATCAACAGGAGCAAAATCTAAAGCCATTCCGAGCTGATGCTGACTTGTTCCAGGTCTTGCACTTTCACGCTCAGCTTCTTCAAGACCATCAACACTTACCCAGTAATCAAAAAGATTTTTCTGATAATCATAAGAACGGTATGTTGAACTGATTGTAAGTGTAACGCCATCTGCCTTTGCAGCAGTTCCGAGTTCTCCCAATGCTTTATAAGCTTCAGGACGAAGACTCAAATTATTTTTATTCACCTTATATGCAGAGCAGTTTTCAAGATGAATAAGTCCCTTAGGTTCGTAAGTACTGCTTACTGTATGAGTTTTATCTATCAGATAAAAAGGACTCAAATCCTCTGAACTAAAATCTGCAATTGAATCCAGAACTTTATGAAGATCTGCAAGAAACTCTTCTGGATCTCCATTTGGAATAGCAGCCTTACAACGGTCTGTCATTGAAAGCAGAACTTTGTTTAATTTTTCTATTTCAGGATTTACAACTGTCTGTACCAGCTGTGCTTCAGCTTCTGGCTGTACTTCATTTGATTTTTTTGATTTTGCACAAGCTGTAAAATTCAAAATCATAATGGACGAAATTATTAACAATGATTTTTTAAGATATTTACACATATATTTTACTCCTTTGGATATGCACGTTCTTCAAACTCTGCAACCGGCAGAGGTTTAGAAAAATAGAAACCCTGAATAAGATCACAATCCTGCTTTGCAAGAAAATCAACCTGTTCACGAGTTTCAATTCCCTCTGCGACAATTTCCATACCAAGTTTCTTGGCAAGTGAAATTGTCTGGCTTACAATAAGATTTGAACGTTCAATATCATCTACACTTCTAAAAAATTCTGCATCAAGTTTTATTATATCAAGAGGAAGTTCCTTAAGAGAATTCAGTGAAGAATACCCTGCACCAAAATCGTCCATAGAAACTTTAAAGCCAAAATCTTTTAACTTACGAACGGTTGTTAGCAACACAGCCTTATCATCAAAGAAGGCGCTTTCTGTAAGTTCAAGCTCGATGTATTCATGAGGAACCTTAAACTTATCTACAATCGAACAGATGTGTTCAGCAAGATTTTCCTCTGCAAAATGAGCGCGAGAAACATTCACAGAAATCGGAACGAGCTTTTTCCCCTGACTCATCCAGGCTGCCTGTAAATGCGCAACTGCATCAAGCATATAATCATCAAGTTGAAGAATAAAACCGTTTCTTTCAAAAATCGGAATAAACTTTCCAGGCGATACAAATCCTAACACAGGATGAATCCAGCGAACCAGAGCTTCTGCTGCAGAAAGTTCTTCTTTCTTTGTTGAATATTTTGGCTGAAGGAAAACCTGAAACTCATGATTCTCCAGAGCCTTTTCCATATCATCTTCAATACGACGTTCCCAAACTTGTTCTTCTTTCATGGAATCATTGAACCAGACAATTTCATCCTGTAGTTTTACAGTTTTTGGAATAGCAAGTCCGGCACAGGTTATAATTACCCCGATATCCTCATCACGTGCAACAACATGGCAAACACCAGCAGAGAAAGTAAGATGCTGTCCACCCCTATGCTCACGCAAAATATTCATCATATTTCGAATCCGGATTTCCAGAGCTTCATCATTCTGATAATTAAGAAGAAGAGCAAAATCAGATTTTTCAACATGAGCAACAAACTCTTTTTTCATAAGCATCTGAACAAGAGTTGAATTGATTTCTTCAAGAAGATTTTCACCCTGCTTAAGTCCATAAGCTGTACAGTAATTTCTATACTTTTCAAGACGCAGCTGAACAACAGCATAACTTCTGTGTCCGCGTGAAATCTCTTTTTTTGCTTTCTGCAGAAAGTATTCTTTATTATATCCGCCTGTAATTGTATCTGTTGTTACAAGCTTATTGATACGCGAACGCTCGTGAACAGCATCAATAAGTTTGGTTACCTCATAAATTGTACTGACAAATAAAACTACAATAAAGAAAAATAAAACTGTTACGAGCAGAGTAAACTGAAATTCATTAAGCCTGTAGACAGTTTTAAAGCACAAGTTGATTTTCGGAATATCGGTGCGATAAACAGAAATCACATGAAGTCCAAAACTTTCTTTTGCTGCCCAGGAAATATATTCACGGTCCTGCAAAAATCTTTCAACATGAATCAACTTGAAAAGATTTTTCGGATTGTAAAAAATTATATTCCGGATTAAATCAGAAGGCCTGTCATTATCTGTTGATACATGAAACTCAATGTCATCATCATTGTAATCTTTATCAATAAAATGAATCACACCAACTGTATCAAATAATTCCAGGGTTTCTTCATCGAGGTTCTGCTTTAATTGCGGCAACAAGTTCACCACATTGTTATGATCATCAAGATATATTTTGTTTATATCTCTATAAGTTTCTGTATAATAGGAAAGTCGTTTCTCAAGCTGTTCAGGAGTATCTTTTTTCCAGTTTTCCTCAACAGCTTTTACTACGGTACGACATTCTTGTGCATTATTAATTATAAGAGTATTTATGATTCCCAGAGCGGCTAACATACAAATGAAAGACGTAAATACAAAAATTGCGAATTCAGTAAATATCATCTGCAGTACAGTTGGCCAGATTGGAAACCACTGCAACCGTTTAATTCTACGGTCTTTCTTCTTACTCATGCTTTACTCCAGCTGCAATGAACCATCCTGTAAAATTGTGCGGGAAGTTCCGTCAGCATAAGTAAGAGTAATTGTCGGATCGCGCACAACTCCATCAAGATGAATTAAACTTGGTGCATCGTTATCGTAATTTTCTCCGATTGCAAAATGACATGTATGGAAAGCTTTTTCGTCTTCGAGCATATTTCCAGTAATTGTAGCAGCAGGATTCAAACCGATTCCAAGTTCACCGATATTGCGTGCATTCTTTTTATAAACTGCTGCCTGTCCCTGTGGAAGCTTACCTTCTTTTTCAAGGACGAAAGGACGGAGCTCTGCTTCAAGAACTGTCTTAAGGAGACGACGAGCCTCTGCTCCACCAGAAATATCTGTTACATAACCTTTTTCAACCTTACAGGTAATTGGAGTTTCTATGATTGAGTCTCCATCTGAAAAAGTCATTGAACCATCGTAAACAATAACGCCCTCACAGCCATCGCTCTGCTGCTCAAGAACTTTACCGTCTGCAGACTTAAGCTGACTTCCACCTACAACAGGACTGATAAAAACCTCGCCGGCAGGAATATTTCCGCCAGTTCCAGGCTTTGAGAAATCTCCGTCATCAAACATAAGGGCACGGCCATTTATTGGAATTATGAGATCTGTTCCCGCAGGTGCTGTAACATGAACACTTACTGCATTCTTAAAAAGCTCATCAAGGCGTGCACAGCGGCTCTGAAGTTCTTTGTAATCGATGGCGGCAGTGCGGTTCATCATGTCTACGGTGATTCCAGGTGTCCAGGCACCACGCATTACCTTAAGACCGTCCATAAGATAATCTGCAATATGAGTAAACTTCTGACCATCATCTGTTACATATGGATTTGCTGTAGCCTGAGGATCTTTACCAAGTTTGATATTAGAAATTGAAAAATAAACGTCTGGACGCGAAGCTAAAGCCGCAAGAACTTCCGGATTCGCATTATCAAAGCTGGTCTTGTCCGGCTGGAACATCAGTGTTGTCTGACCACCTATTTCGCAGCTGGCTGAATATAAATCCTGTGCAATTTCTGAAGTTGCTGGGTTTGCAATAATTAAAACTCTCTCGCCTTTTTTGATTTTTACTACATCCTGTACTACTACCTGTGCAGGTGTACGGTTTTTATCTTTCTTTATCAAGCTCATTATTAACTCCTCGTATCATGCCGATTTTCTCGACATCTATTTTGTGATTACTACAAGATTTCTCTCCGAATCTTCAAGGCCTGGAACTGCAAGCGGGAAAACTTCGTACTCTGGAACAAGTGCGGTAATTCCATCCATTTCGTCTTTTATACTTGCAGCCTTTGCCTTATAAGCACAAAGCTTACCTCCTGCTTTTACAATGCGCAGTAAGGTCTTTGTCATTTTTTTATCAAGCGGGCGGAAGGCACGGAAGGTTATTAAATCATAAGCTTCCGGATCTATACGTTCTGCTTCGCTGTTGATTACTGTTACGTTTTTGAGTCCGAGAATTGCTGCGCAGTTTTCAAGAAAGGCACAGCGTTTTTCCATACGCTCAACAAGCTCAAAGCGAATATTATCAACCCCTGCACAGGCAAACGCTGCCGCAAGAGGAATGCCTGGAAGGCCACCGCCGCTTCCAATGTCGGCTAGAGTAACAGTGGTGGTTTCGGCACAGTCGCTTCGTGAACACTCAACCAGCGACATAATTTTCGGCCATGCTGCAAGAGAATCAAAAATATGTCTTACAACAAGTTCATCGCGGTCACTGGTATTTGTAAGATTATACGCAGAATTGAAAAGTATAATTTCTTTTATATAGGCTTCCATTTTTACTGCAAGCGGTTCTGCTGCAGAATCTGGAATGCCACATTTTTTTAAGCCATCAATTAAATCAATCATATTCTATTTACTATCTATATCCAAAAGTAAATCTGCTGAAAGAGAATCTCCAGAAAAATGCATGACAACAAGATTTCCAGTTTTTTCTGCTTCCAGATTTTTTATATTTGCAAGTCTGTATACATAAGAATTTTCATTCTTTGAATCCTGAACTATGCTTGGCTGAACCTTATAGGTAATGGAAGAGCCGTTTGAACTCATTGTTTTAAAAAGCAGATAAAAAGTTTCTGTTCGAACCTGCTGATTTACAAAATATCTTCTGTCTCCTGTCAAAAGAAAAGTTCCGTCTGGTTCTGTTTCGCTGAAGAACACTTTTATAAGTGAATCAGATATATTATATCCGTTTATTTTAAAACGCAGGATTGATGGTTCACGGCGCTTAAAAGTTTCTGCATCAGTCTTAACTGCCTGCAGCTCATTCTTTTCTTTTGCGCTTGCTCCCTGCTGCTGCTTTTTCAATTCATTCAAACTATTCAAAACCTGCTGAAGTACCACGTTGGTAGAAGTTGAAGTATTATAGTTCGAAGCTGATCCGCCGGAATAAAGTGATGAAATATCACTGAAAAGTCCTGAATCATAAAGCGATGAAATATCATAAGCAGTAAGAGTATTACCCTTAGACAAAGCTGCATTAAGTGTACTTTCCGGAGTCAGGGCCTCTGTAAGTACGCTTTCTGATTTTTCATTTGAATTTTCTGAGTCTGGAGAAGTCTTCTTATTGCCCGGTCTTGTTGGAAAACTTGGCGTATAAAAACCGCCTCCAACAGTCGGCATAGAAGGCATCTCCGGCATTTCAGGCATATCCAGTCCAAAAAGTAAACTTCCTGTTATGAACATGACCACCAGAGCTCCAGCCCTTTTTGATTTACATATTTGCAAGACTCTCCTCCACATATTCAAGGCGCTGTGTAAGCTGCGCAATTGTTTTTTCAAGTCGTGATTTTTCTTTTTCAAGTTTTGTTTTAGGATCAGTTCCATTTGCCTGTGCAGATTTCTGCTTCATCATTTCGCGTACAGATGAAGGGCTCTTTCCGCCGGCAAGGAACTCCTGTTCTACTTCAGCACGGGCATCCTTCTTACGAACACTCGCAACTACTTTCATATTTTCAAAACCGATTGCAGGATTTACTTCTACTGCACCAACCTTACGGATATCCTTTGCGGCGCCACGTGGAAGACAAAGTACACGGTCAACATAATCTTCATAACGGATATCTGCTTCCTGACAAAGGTCAAAAGCACGGGCAAGTTTTTTACCGAATTCCTGCATGAGCTGGCCGTTCTTTGCAAGATAGTTTTCTTTAATATCCTGAGTAAGAGCCTTGAGTTCTTCGTTGCTTTCCCAACCGATTGAGTAATAACCTTTTTCTTCTGCTATTTTCAGAAGGTCACCAAACTTTGCCCAGAATTCCTGAGTATGAACCTTGCAGGCTTTTCCGTAACTAGGGTCATTTTCCTGCTTTTCTATAGTACAAAGATGATGTGTATATTCATGTACTGCTGTATAAATCAGCATGTTGTCAGATTTAAAATTCAGATTATGAAGGAAGATTTCATGTGTATCTGGTTTGTAAAAGCCGTTAACTCTCTTGCTTTCTTTACCTGTCTGGGTAACTGTAAAATCAATCTCACATGGAGAAATGTCCAGCAGGATTTCTTTAATTCTTTCGTTATTCAATTCAAAAACCTCTTCCCCATTTTAACTGTCTTTTAAAGATTGGGAAAGAGGTTTTTGAGCAAAATTAGAACTGATAACTTGCTGCAAGACTCACGAAGCTGTTATCTTCCCAAGACTTGAACTCGCTGTTATCGTCACCACACCAGATATACATACCGCTGGCTGTAAGTGTCAGGTTCTGATCTGCATTGAAAGCAAGTTTTGGCATTACTACGAGATCTTTATTTTCAATTCCGTACATTACTGTAACTTCCGGAGCAATCTTGTCATTCATGAATGATGTTGTGATATTGCAGACAATCTTATTGTTTGTATATCCGTTTACACCATAATCAACATCGAGTGCATTTTTATCACACTCATCTCCATGGAAAACAAACGAGCCGATTTCCTGAACGTTCAAGTTAGCATTCCAGAACGGAAGATCTATATCAAAGCCACCAAGCCATGCAATTGAGTTATTATGTACCCATGAATCAGTTCCATCTATATCATCAGTAAGGTTGTAGGCAAACTCACCGCGAACATTGAAGTGCCAGAGTACAGTTGAAGCCTCGAGTCCGAAAGTCTGCTTTTTATCGTAAGCAAGGAACTTTTCATCTTCATCAACAGCACCATCTGCAAGATAGCTTGTAAGGAAGCTGTTTACTTTTGAAGCATTTACAGAAGGCTGCTTGTACCAGCCGTTGTAATAGCTTACACCCATATCAACCTGACCAAGAGTCCAGGTAGCACGAGCACCGAACTGTCCGTATTTAAGTGTCCACAAGTTTGGATAGATTACATCAGGATTTGCAGAAAGATTATTTGCGTTTGCAAGGCAAAGAGTATATTCAGTATTTGCTGCTGTCAGATTTTCTTCGAGATAATCTTTATATGCTGCAGCGAGTACAAGAACTGTTGCTTCCTGCTGAGTTTTTCCAGCCTGCATCAAAGCGGCAACCTTTGTTGGATCAGCAGAAATCTTTCCATCTGCATAAGCCTGTGTAACAAGAGCTGTAAGACTTGCATTTGCCTCCGAAGTTCCCAGTGCTTCCAGAGCAGATGCAGTTGCAGCTTCAAGTCTTGCATTTTCAAGATTAGCAATTGCTGAAGCGAGATGTACCTTTGCAAGCTTTGTAAGACCTTCAGACATTTCTGCAACCTGTGCTGGTGTCCAGCGTCCATCAGCAGCAAAGCGGTCTACAGGAAGAAGCGGTGTATAAATTCCTTCAAGATTCAGATTAGCAACAGGAAGGCTTACAATACCACGAACCATTGGTGTACTGATACGACGGTCAAGATAATCTGGAATTATAAAATCTGAATAGTCGTCTGCATTAAAGTTATCAAGTACGTGGAGTTTGTCTCCCTTACCCCAGACAACCTTCATCTTACCGGCTTCAAGAGTAAAATAATCTCCGAAGCGTCCGCGAAACACTGCCTCGTCGATTATATCTTCCGGATGATTTTTGATAGTATATTCATCAATCTTCAAATTGAGTTCTACATCAGATTTGTTTCCGCTGTATTTCAATTCAAGGTTTGCAGAAGGAATTACATCCAGCTCAATATTATCAGCCTTAACTTCATCAACATCTACATACGCGCGAAGCTCTGTGTCTACACCGCCGCTTACTTCAAGTTTAGAAGCAGTACTGTCTGATGCATCGTCACCAAATCCACCGAAATCTCCAAAGTCCTCAGCCCAGGCAGTTCCACCGAGCAGCAGAGCCAATGTCATAAGAATATATTTACTAAGTTTCATATATATACCTCTAGTATCCGTCATTGCGAGGAGCGGAGCGACGTGGCAATCTATTTAAATGGATTGCCACGCACTTCGTGCTCGCAATGACGTTGTAATTTTTTATTTACCAGTTGTAAGGAAGTTCTGTGTAAAGTAACGTGCAGGAATCTCCTGATCGAGCGCTACAACCTTAGCAATCTTAAGAGTTGTGCTGTGACCTGTCTGAACGTTAGTCAGTTTGTTTTCCATAGGCATGTCGTAGCCGCTGATTTTCTGGATGTCGAGAACCTCGAGCACCTTAATCAACTTATCGTTCTTGTCATACATCTCAGTGTGAATAGGATACATAGTTTCCTTATCAACCCAAACCATGCGGAAGTTGTACTGAGTTCCCTTCTTATCGATAGGAATCTCTTTGATTTTATAGCAGTCATATTCCTTGCCGCTTTCAACCTTCATTTTTTCTTCACCCAGATACTGGTGCTCATCTTCAGAAACATCACGTGTAGTCAAATCATCATAAGTTGCATCAGATCCCATGAAAGCCTTAGAACCTTCGCTTGAGTTTACACGACGAACAGACTTCAAAGCTGGCAGGTAAATATGTTTTTCATCAGGTCCATTGTCATCAGTAATCTGAAGGAAGCGTGTTCCCTTGTTAGTACCGGTCTTAAAATCCATTACGATGTAAGTCTTGCTGCCATCTTCCTTTCCATACTCGCGGAAGCCGTTAGAATCCTGAGTTCCCTTCTTGTCAGTAAGAATCATGTAAACATCAGTAACCGAATAAGCAGGCTTTTTGAAGTCTGCAACCTTGTTCATAATTTCGTTTCCCTTTTCATCAGCGAAAGCGAATCCGTTTAATACTGCAAGCACTGCAGCGACCATTGTAATTTTTGTTCTTTTCATATTTCTATCTCCTATCTGTTTGATTTTTTGCTAATAAACTTCGGTGCATACATATTCAAGAAGCCCGGAATAACTGTCATAGCAAGGAAGCTTGATGTAAACATTACGATTGCTACCAGGATTCCGATGTATCTCAAAACTACGAACTTTGAGAAGCACAATACCAGGAAGCCGAAGCCTACTGCGATTGCGTTTGTTACAATACCGTGACCACTCTTGCGGAAGGTCATGCGAGTTACTGTTTCAAGATCGTCAGATTTTGCACGCTCTTCTTTGTAAGTTGTAAGGAAGTGGATTGTGTAGTCGATTCCAACTCCTACTGCAACTGATGCAATAATACTTGTTACCAGGTCCAGGTTGATTCCTGCAAAGCCCATAACCATGTAGTTCAGAATGATTGCCAGGGCAAGTGGAACAGCACCGAGCAATCCGGCACAGCCGCTCTTGAAAGCCACTGCAATGATGATGAATACACAAAGCAGTGAAATCACAAGGCTTGTAAGCTGACTTGATACAATCATCTTTGTCATTGTGTATTCCATTTCTGCAGTACCGGTTGCTTCAAGTGTGTAGCCTTCTGGGAAGTGTGTTTCAGCATACTTCTGGGCTGCAGCAATAATGTCGCCTGTTGTCTGTGTTGAATGGTTTCTAAGCTGAACTGTAATTCTCATAATCTGAGGATTCATGTCGTCATCAACAAAGCGGTCAAGTGAACCAGAAAGCAATGTGAGATATCCCTGAACAACACCAGCAAGTTCTTCTCTGCTTACAACCGGATACTTTGCTGCATCATACGGAATCTCATAATAAGCAGTACCGTTGTAGTTCACAGATTTCTGAAGTTCGTTTACGATATCTTCGACACTTGCAGTTTTTCCGCCGGCTGCGACATAAGCCTTATTAATCATTCCAATTACATCTTCCACTGTTACCCGCTGTTCAAGGGCAGCAGCATAAGCTGTGTTTGGATCAGTCCAGTTAGATGCATCAAAAGTTGAAGTTTCTGCATCTGCAAAAGTATCACTTCCAAAACTGTCATCACCGAACGAATCATCACCAAAAGTATCACTTCCGAATGTATCGTCGCCGAAATCTCCAAAATCATCAAAGCCGCCGAAGTCATCTGTATTAGCTGTGTTAGCTTCAACCATCGCAGCTGCATCACCGGCACCAGCCGCAGCACTGCCATCAGTTACAGGCACATGCCAAACCTGATTAATTCTCTTAATGAACTCAGTGAAAGAAACAACCTTACCGATATCAGGATATTCTTCTTCAAGATATTCCTGCATATCATCAACCGCCTTAAGAATTTCCGGATTTGTAAGAGAGCCTTTTTCCGGACCCTTTACATTCAGATACAAACTGTTAGTTCCGGCAAACTGCTTGTCGATATAGTTGATATCCTGTCTCATATCGCAGCTCTCCGGGAAGTAATTAACAAGGGCTGTATCAATGTGGAGCATACGAAGTCCACGAACAG
>JAEEGJ010019862.1_pt1 | contig 14719 bp, 16 predicted proteins | sample 8958761 | NCBI WGS metagenome assembly JAEEGJ01 (sample SAMN16246546, study PRJNA631951) | gut metagenome | biome: gut microbiome; feature: rumen; material: RS-attached | host: Bos | place: Iran: Karaj | collected 2018-10 | reverse complement strand
ATCAGGTCCTTTTCCTCCAGGCCGTTCAGGGATTTTTTGACGCAGGTCTCGCTGCAGCCCAGGTCCTTCGCCAGGTGGGCGATGGGATAGCAGATAAAGACACGGCCCTCCCCGTCCTGCCATTCGGCGCTGCGGGCGGAGAGGTTGGAGCGGTTCAGCAGGAGCATATAGACGCGCATTTCCATGGCGGTGAGGTCCGCTTTCAGGAGAGCGGCGGGGAAGTCCAGGTGGACGGGGCGGGGCGTTTCGGCGGTGCGGAATGTGTTCATGAGCGTCTCCTTTCCGAAGAGAGAACCGGCGCCGCGCCCTTCCGGCGCGGCGCTGAAAAAAAGTCCCTTCATAATGGAGACGCCGGGAGCGGGCAAAAAGCAATCGTCAAAATGCCGAAATTTCCCTCCGCGGCTTTCCGGGTTTCTGCGGATTCGCCCTCAGGTTCTGCTTGCCGCGGGCTTATACCGTCGCCTCCGGCGGGCATCTTTCTTTGCTCGCCCAAAGAAAGATGCGAAAGAAAGGCGCCAAAGGGAACCTATTCCGATGCGGTTCCCTTTGGAATCCTTCCCCGACGGCCAAGGGGGGAACCGCGCGGCGGTTCCCCCCATTGGATCCTCCCTCCTGGGAACGGGAGAGGAAACCGCGGAACTCCCGGTATAGCCGCTGCTTCACCTGGAAGAAGCAAAGCGACCGACCATGATGAATCATGGGCAAGGCTGAACGCCTTGCCCATAGTTTGTCCTGCATGCAGATCAGTGAAACCGATGTACGTTTCCTTTGCTCGTGAGAGCGCTTTGGTACCTGGAACAATCAACGATATCCCCGATTTCCACGGAATCGTACTGTTCCTCCGTGCATCTCAGCTTGTACTGCGCTGTCTTTTGCCCTTCACGAAAACCTTGCTCGATCGTAATCGTGAACCCATGGTCATGCTCTTTTGCCAGGATCCTCACTTCCCCGTCCATGGGATAGTAAGACCGTCGGATCACAAAACCGGTCAAAGCAGCCAGGAGGAGCAGCGCCGCAGCAAGGGCCACGATCACGGTAATCCTTTTCCGTTTTCCCGGACTCTTCTCCGGCACGTCATCACCCTCTCCCCGCACTGGGAAAGTCACGCCCCCGGCAGGGCCCCCGCCGGCGCGGAAGCCCTTCCCGCCGGACAAATCATGATGCGGAGCATCCATTCATGACGCATCGCGTCAATTCACGTTCCGAAGGAACATTTCACGCGCCCGCCAGGGCGCAATTCATCGGTCTCAGAGCCGAAACCGTTCAGAACCGCCCGATATCCCTGGCGGTGTGGAAGGCGGCGGAGGTGGCGGCGGTGATGTTCCGGGGGCTGAGGCAGTCCCCGATCTGGTAGAACTCCGGAGCGCAGAAGCGCAGGGCCAGGGCGGCCTCGGATTCCGGCCGCTGGCCCACGGCGTAGATCACCGTGTCTGCCTCGTAGAGCTTCTCCCCTTCCGGTCCGGCGCACAGGACCCCCTCCGGCCGGATCTCCAGAGCCTTGGTGTTCAGGTCCACCTTCACCTTCCGCTTGTTCAGCTCCGCCTTCAGGCCGATGGCGTGAAGGAAGTTCCCCCCGTCGTTGATCTGGGGCGCCATTTCCACCACCTGGACCTCCCGGCCCTGCATGGCCAGATAGATGGCCAGCTCCAGACCCACCAGACCGGCGCCCAGGATGCAAACCTTCTTTCCCGTCTTCTCCGGCTCCAGATAAGCCTGCTCCGCCCCCAGGACGTCAGCTCCGTCGATGCCCGGTATATTCGGCCTGATGGGCCTTGCCCCGGTGGCGGCGATGATCACGTCCGGCTTCAGAGCTTTCGCATACTCCGGCGTGACCTCCGTATTCAGCCGCAGGTCGATGGGGGCCTTCTCCACCGCCCGGGCCTGACTGTTCAGATAGATATCCAGCTTCCGTTTGAAAGGCACGTTCCGCTCGCAGCGGATGGAGCCCCCCAGCTCGCTCCCCTTTTCGCAGAGGATGACCTCATGTCCCCGCTCCGCGCAGGTGAGGGCGGCCTGCATGCCGCCGACGCCGCCGCCAACCACCAGGACCCGGCGGGATACCTTCGCCTTGGGGAAGTCGTACTTCATGTCCAGCTCCCGCCCGGTTTCCGGGTTGATGGCGCAGTAGGGCTCGCCGCAGTTCATCTCCGTGGAGAAGCAGCTGAGGCAGCGCATGCACTGCTTGATCTCGTCCTCCCGGCCGGTGCGAATCTTCAGAGGCAGATCCGGGTCCGCCAGGAGCGCACGGGCCATCTCCACCACGTCCGCCTGACCGGAGGCGATGATCTCCTCCAGCATCTCCGGCTCTCCCAGGGCGCCTACGGTGGCTACCGGGGTCTTCACGTGCTTTTTGATCTCCGCGGCGTATTTCACGTTGGGTCCCTCTCCCAGGAACATGCTGGGATGGGTGACGGCGAAGACCTCCTCCACCTCGTGGTTCCCGGCGGAGACGTGGATCAGGTCGCAGAGGCCGTCCAGCTGCCTGGCAAAGGCGATGCCCTCCTCGATGCCGTAGCCTCCGTCGTAGCATTCGCTGCCGCTGATGCGCACCTCCACGGGGAAGGAGGCGCCGCAGGCCTTCTTGATGGCCTTTACGATCTCCACCGTGAACCGGGCCCGATTCTCGATGGGAGCCCCGCCCCACTTATCCTTCCGGGTGTTGGTGATGGGAGAGACGAACTGATGCAGCAGCCAGCCGTGGCCCGCGTGGACCAGGACCATGCCGAAGCCCGCCCGCTTGGCGATGAGAGCGGCCTGGGCGTATTTCTGAATGGTGCGCTCGATGATCTCCTCCGGCATCTCCGGCACCACCCGGTCCCCCACCTGCATCTCCACGGGGCCGTAGGCGAAGCCCATGTTCTTTGCCCCCATGAAGGCGGGGACCCGGTTGGCGAACATGCCCGCGTGCTGCAGCTCTGCCGTGGCCACCGCCCCGTGACGGGTGACCTCCTCCGCCAGACGGCACAGGGGATGAAAGGCCCGGGGATCCTCGATGGCCACGTGGTCCGCGCCGCCCCGGCCCAGCTCCCCGTCCGTGATGAGCTCGCAGGTGGCGACGCTGGCCGCGCCGCCCAGGGCCTTCCGGGCATAGTAGGCGGCGGCGCCGGGAGGCAGGATATTGTCCCCGGTCATGTTCACATACCCGGTCGGGGAGGCAAAGATCCGGTTGCGGAACAGGGTGTTCCCCAGTCGGATGGGTTCGAAAAGATGGGGGTACTTGAATTCGCTCATGGTCGTCCATTCCTTTCTTCGTTCTCTGGTCCGATCAACCGCCGGGAGACCCGGGGCAAACTGTCCTTCATTCCGGGGATCCGGGTGGACGCGGGCCTCACGCCTCCGTCTCCGTCCAGGCGGCCCACTCGATAAAACCGCCCTTCCCCGGTACCGCCAGGATCCCGTTCCGGTCCCCTTCACAGCGCACCAGCAGGCAGGTCATGGGCTCATCCCCGGAGCAGAGGGAGGCGTACCGCTCCAGAAAATCCCGATCCGCCAGCAGATCGGTGAGGAAATTTCCGAACTCCATCTCCTCCAGAAAGAGCTCCGCAGCCACCCGGAAGGGCCGCTCCCCGTCCAGGGGATGCAGAGCCCGCAGCGCCTCCAGATCCCTGGGGCGGCGGACGAACCAGGCTCGACCGTTCAATTCCCTCACCTTCCTTCCGGCTTATTGTACACGCCCTGTCTGATCCTGTCAATCAAGGGAGACAGGCTGCTTTCTCCCCGTCTTTTCTGCGCCCATGGCTTGCGGAGGAGGGCGGGGTATGATAGAGTGAATATATCCCATGGAAAGGAAGCCGGGCCGGATGAAGAAGACGATCGACGAATTGCTCCGGGCATCTTACTGGATCATCGATATCCTGCCGGAGCAGGTCCCGAAGAACAGCCCCGGGCAGTATTTTGCCGTCGAAGCATACTATCTCGAACCGACGCGCCTGGCCGCGGTGAAGCAGAAACACATCGACCTCGTTCTCAAGCTGAACTGCTACCGGGACCTTTCCCTGGGGGAGGACGGGCCCCTCAACCCCCCGCCGGAGCAGATCGCGGAGGCGATGCGGGGGGGATACCTCTCCATCCTCCTGGAGGACTCCATGATCGTTTCCCAGCCGGACGAGACCTGGCTGACGATCTATGCCCCGGAGGAAAAGCTGCTGGAGCTGCTCCGGGTCCTGGCTGTGGGAGAGGGACTGTATCTCTGGCAGCCCCCGGATCAGGGGTCGGAAGGAGGTCGGGAGCATGGCTGAGCTGGTCGCGGTCTCCGGGGTGAAGAATTCCGGCAAGACCACCTTTCTTGCCGCTCTGATCCCGGAGCTGAAGGCCCTGGGGCTGCGCGTGGCCGTCATCAAGCACGACGGGCATTCCTTCCTGCCGGACCGGGAGGGGACGGATACCTTCCGCCTCCTGGAGGCGGGAGCCATGGGGACCGCCGTGTTCGACGGGGAGAAATTCCAGGCGGTGAAATACGCCCGGGTATCGGAAACCGAGCTCTCCGCCCTGTTTCCCGAGGCGGATCTGATCCTGCTGGAGGGCTTCAAGCATTCCCCCTGGCCCAAGATCGAGATCCTCCGGGGGGCCGTTTCCCGGGAACCGGTGTGCGATCCCGCCGCCCTGCTGGCCCTGGTGACAGATACGGAGGTCCGGCTTCCCGGGGTGCCCGCATTCGGTCTTGCGGACGCGGCGGGGGTGGCCCTGCTGCTGCGGGACCGGCTGAAAAATGTGCAGGAGAAATAACATATACAGGAGGAGTCGTTATGGGTATTCAGGATTTTCACGGCAAGACCGCATTCGTCACCGGCGGCGCCAGCGGACTGGGGCTGGGCATCGCCAAGGCCCTGGCCAAACGGGGCGCGAACATCGTCATCGCAGACTTCCGGCAGGAGGCGCTGGACGCCGCTCTGCCCATCTTCCGGGAGAAGGGCTGGCCCTGCCATCCCGTTCTGCTGGACGTGATGGACCGGGAGGCCTTCGTCCGGGCGGCGGACGAAGCGGAAGCCGCCTTCGGCAAGATCCACATCCTGGTGAACAACGCGGGCATCGGCCTCATGGAGGGCCCCATCTGGGAAGCCAGCTATGAGGACATGGATTTTGCCATCGACATCAACTTCAAGTCCGTCCTCAACGGCATCAAGACCATTCTTCCCCGGATCCTGAAGCACGGGGAGGAGGGCTGGGTGGTGAGCACCTCCTCCAAGAACGGGATCATCCCCCTGCCGGGCATGGTGCTGTACAACTCCACCAAGCGGGCGGTGATGGCCGTCATGGAGACCCTGGCCCTGGACCTGCAGGAGACCAACGTAGGCTCCAGCGTCTTCTGCCCCGGTCCCTTCAAAACCAACCTGAACGTCACCACGGACAAGATCCGGGAGATGCATCTGGGCTCCCCCTTCGCCAAGCGGGTCAGCCCCAACAAGGGCGTCAAGAAGGCCGATCTGAGCGGCCTGGACATGAGCAAGATGGAGCGGGATCCCGAGGAAGCCGGGGAACGGGTCGTCCGGGGCATCATGCGGGGAGACCTGTTCATCTTCACCCATGCGGAGTGGAAGAAGGGCTGGCAGGAGCACGCGGACGCCATCACCCGGGCCATTCCCGACGAGGAGCCCAACCCGGATTTCATCAAGGTCTTCCCCCGGAACGTGGCCGCCCCCATCTACAACAAGCAGACCCAGGTCCCGGCCTGGCATCCGGAAGACTGAGCGAAGCCATGGCCGTTATCCGCATCCGAAAGAAACCTCCGGAGGGGCGGCATGATTCCGGCTGTCTCCTCTGCGGCAGCCCCCTGGTCTATTCCGCCGCTGCGGAGGAGCGCGTCTGCGCCGTCTGCGGGGAGAAGCATCTGTCCAACTGCGCCTGCGAAAAGGGGCACTACGTCTGCGACCGCTGCCACGCCGCGGGACTGGAGGCGGAGTTCATCCCCCTGCTGCTCCGGAGCCGGGAGAAGGATCCCCAGAAGCTGCTGGAGGAAGTGTTTGCCCTTCCCGGCGTGCATATGCACGGACCGGAGCATCACGCCATCGTCCCCTGCGTCCTCCTGGCCGCATACAGGAACTGCGGCGGGGAGCTGGACCTGCGCTCCGCCCTGGGGGAGGCCCTGAAGCGGGGCCGTCAGGTCCCCGGGGGCACCTGCGGGTACTGGGGCGTCTGCGGCGCCGCCGCCGGGGCGGGGATCTATTTCAGTATCCTGACCCGTTCCACTCCCCTGGCCGGGGAGGTCTGGGACCTGCCCCAGCGCCTTGCCGCCCGCTGTCTGAACGCCATCGCGGACGCCGGCGGTCCCCGGTGCTGCAAGCGCACCGCCCGCCTCGCCGTGCGGGAGGCCGTGCGTTACACCACAGAGCGTCTGGGCCCGACCATGCCGGAGACGCAGCCTGTCTGCGGGTACGTGAGGAAGAACCGGGAGTGCATCGGGGCCCGATGTCCGTATTATCCCCGATAGGTTTCCCGTATATATGATATGGGGACAGAGGTCTGACCTCTGTCCCCGTCTGTTTTCCTCTTGATGCTCCTGCGCCTGCTGGCGCGGCATTTTTCGTTTCCCTCGTCCCCGCCGCGCGGTCTGCCTTCCCTTGGGGGAAGGTGTCAGCCGCCGCCTCCCGCAAGGCGGCTGACGGATGAGGGGCGGAGGGAGCTTCCGCGCCTGCGGCCACGGCCCCGCAAAGCAATTCTCCCCCGCGGCGCTCCTGAGCAGGCAGCTGCTGCGGGGGGGGGGGCTTTTCCGTTGGCAACGTCAGCCGCTTTTCCGCTTCCCTTTTCCGGCGGTGTATCCCCGGCGGATGCGGCTGTAGCAGTCGTTGCACAGGCGGCCCGAGTGGTACAGGGGCATGGGGGCGCCGCAGCGGGCGCAGAAGCGGATGTTGTTCTTCAGGTTATGGAGCAGGATCTGGTTGATAAGGTCTGCGGTCTTCTCCCGCTCCTCCCGGAGCTTTTCCTCCTCCACATGGCAGCCGAAGGCCTTGGAGAAGGAGAAATACAGGTCCAGCTCCCGGTAGTACAGCTCCAGCTCCGGCAGGGTATAGGCGGTGCGTTTTTCCGGCAGCACCGGCTGTTCCGGCTCCCCGCCCCCGTTCCAGATCCGGAGGAAACGGAAGAAGAGCATGCTCAGCTCGTCGTCCGTCTCGTCGAAGGGGATGTTGGCTGCCCGAAGCTCCATCTCCTTGTCCAGCCGGAAGCCCCGCTCCCGCATCTGGGTGATCATGGTGATATACCGGGTGATATCCAGCTTCCGGTAGGGCTCCGCCGTGGGCATCCGGTTCCACACGCTCAGGACCTCCAGCAGGTCGAAGTCCACCATGAGCACCAGGTCGGAGAAGCCCGCCACGGCGTACTGGAGGGGCGGGACCACGGTCTCCATCCCCGCCTGGATGGAGGAGAGGTTCTCCGTCGCCCCCACGTAGCCCTTGTCATAGATGCCGTACCGTCCCGCCCGTCCGGCGATCTGCTGGATCTCCTCCGGCTTCAGAGGGCGGCGCTCCTTGCCGTCAAACTTCTCCGTATCCATGAAAATGATCCGGCGGATGGGCAGGTTCAGCCCCATGCCGATGGCGTCGGTGGAGACCACGTACTGCCGGTCCCCGTTCAGGAAGCCCTCCACCTGCTTCCGCCGGGTGGCGTAGGGCAGGGCGCCGTAGATGATGGCGGGCTCCTTCCCGTGCTGCCGCAGGTCCTCCGCGATGCTCAGCACGTTCATTTTGGAAAAGGTGATGAGGGCGTCCCCGGGCTGGATATCCAGGTAGTTCACCACCTTGTTCATGCACAGGAGGGGCGTCTTTCTGGTGTGTTCCACCACCTCCACCTGGTCCCCGCAGCTGCGGATGAGGCGCAGGAGCAGGTCTTTGGCCTGGGGGGCGGCGCAGAGATGGATCTCCGGGGCCAGGACGCCCAGGATGGCCCGGGTCCAGGCGTAGCCCCGCTCGGAGTCCGCGATCATCTGACATTCGTCGATCACCGCCACGTCGAAGCGGCGCTTCATCTCCAGCTTTTCCGCCGTGGCAGCCACGTGGGTGTCCCCTTCCCGCACGTCCTCCTCCTCCCCGGTGGAGAGGCTGCAGTTCACCCCGTAATCCAGCAGGGTCTCCTGGGCCTCCAGAGCCAGGAGGCGCAGGGGAGCCAGGTATACGCCGGTCTCCGCCCGGATGAGGCGCTGGAAGCCCGCGTAGGTCTTCCCCGTATTGGTGCCCCCTATGTGGAGGATAAAGCGCCGTTCCATGGCCCGGGCTTCCGGATACTCGTCCTTGGGATTCAGGGCTACCAGGGTCTCCAGGCTGTTGCGGATCGCCCGGGGAACGTAGGAAACGGAATACACGTAGCTCAGGGGATGGTCCAGCAGCTCCTGGGCCGGAAACTTTTCCAGGTTCAGCAGGGCGTCCATATCCGCCTCGGGCTGGGCCTGGGTGAATTCCGTCAGCGCGGCGGCGGCCACCGCCTCCAGCACGGGCACGTAATGGTCCCAGATGCGTTTGCACCAGTCCGACGCAGGGTTCCGGCCGAGCCATACCCCGGTGTTGGCAAAATGCCGCAGGTCCGCGGCGGCGCTCACGTCCGGCAGGCCCGCCCGCTTTTCCAGGGCCAGAAACTGGCCGATATAGCCCATGGCCTTGCCGCTGCGGAGACTGGCGGAGGCGGTATTCCCCGCCATGCGCTCCACGAGGCCCCGATGGAAGAGCTCCGCCAGCCTGGCGCAGCGCTCGTCCCCGGTGCGGGGACAGGCGTTCCAGGCTTCCTCCAGCAGCTGGCAGGCGGCCTTCAGGGCGTCCTCCGTCTCCGCCATGGCGGCCTCCCGGGCCCGGGTCTCCGCCTGGGCCGCGGCATGGACGACGGAGCGGAACCGCTCCCCCGCCTCCGCCTCCAGAATGACGGATTTTTCCCAGGTGCGCACCCGGCGGCCGTTATAATGATGGTACGTCGGCGGGGGCAGAAGCTCCTTCAGCAGAGCCTCCGTCCATCCCCTGCTCTTCAGGGTGCCGAAGGTCCAGTTTTTCTTGCTGTTTCCACCAGACATGAGGTACTCTCCAAATCAGAATCGCATAGTGACAAAGTATTTTACCACAATTCCCGCCGGGTTACAACTTTTCCCGGCTTTCTTGCCACATCGCAAAACCGATGCTATACTGAGCCAAACGATCAGAAGGAGGAAGATCCAATGAAGCTTCATGTGGGAGATACCATTCCCGATATGCCGGTGCAGACCGCCTACGGCACGGCGGACAGCCTCTACGGTCTCATCGGCGGCAAAAACACCCTGATCTGGGCGGTGCGGTACATCGGCTGCCCCCCCTGCCACCTGGACACCCACCGGCTGGCGGAGCGATATGAGCGGTTCAAGGCCGCCGACGCCAACGTGGTGGTGGTGATGCAGTCCGACCCCGCCGTGTTCCGGGAGGCCACGGAGGGCGAGGCCATCCCCTTCGATATCCTCTGCGACCCGGAGATGAAGTTCTACAAGGCTCTGGAGATCGAAGCCGCCAAGGACCGGGACGAGATGACCGGCAAGGACCTGGGCGGCCTGGAAAAGCTCATGGAGAAGGGCGCGGCCTGCAAGGAGCTGGGGTATGAGCACGGCAAGTACGAGGGGGACGAGATGCAGCTCCCCGCCGTCTTCGTGGTGGACGGGAAGGGCACGGTGAAATACGCCCATTACGCCCGGTACATCGCGGACCTCCCCCCCTATGACGACATGGTGAAGTTTATGGAGGACCTGAACCGGTGATCCCGGAGCTTCGCGCCTTTCTGGATGAAAAGGGCCGGCTCACTTCCCTGCCCTCCAAATACAAAAAACAGCTGGCGGCGGTGTGGTATCTGGCGGACAGGCTGGAGCCCGGGCGGGACTATACCCAGGATGAGCTGGGAGACGCGCTGGACGCCTGGCACACCTTCCACGACCCCGCCGCTCTCCGCCGGTATCTGACGGACCTGGGCCTCATGACCCGGGAGCGGGACGGCTCCCGCTACCGCCGGGCGGATACGCTCCCTTCCCTGGCAGAGTTCCTGGGGCGGAACATTTAGAAGACCCGGAAGGAAACAGGATACGGAGGATCTGCGCTTGGAAACGCTGTGCATTCGATACGGACACCCGCTTTGGGAAAAGACGATCGCCTTCGCCCGGGACTCCTCCTGGCGGGCCGGGCCCGTTCTGGCCGAGCGGATGGAACGGAACGGCTTTCAGGACTGGGAGCGGGTGATCGCCGCGGCGGAAAACGGGAGCGTCGTGGGGTACTGCACCTTCACGGAGCAGGACGAGCTGCCCGAAGCATACGGCTATTCCCCCTTTATCGGCTTCGTGTTTGTGGAGGAAGGGCGCCGGGGGAAACGGATCTCCCAAAGCATGATCGAAGAGGCCCTGCGTTACGCCGGGAGCATCGGATATGAGACCGTCTATCTCATGAGCGGCGAGCGGGGCCTGTACGAAAAATACGGGTTCACAAAGCTCGGGGAGTACGATACCATCTATGGGACCCGGGATCAGCTGTTCAGCCGGAGCACGTCGGATCCCGCATAGAGAGAGGAGGGGCTTCTTTGGATTACCGCCGTCTGCCTTTTGAGCAGTATTTCATCAACACCAGCGAGGACTACAACCGCAGAGGCGGCGTCTCCCGCCCCATCGAATACACTGCGGTCCGGTACACCAACACCGCTCTGGAGCGTCTGCTGGGGATCCGCCACGAAGTGAACTACGAGATCCATTATGAAGAGGACCGGAACGTGATCCAGCTGAATTTCCAGCGCACCGTGGGATTCTCGGACTGGATCGCCAACGTGGGCGAATTCGCGGTGAAGTATTACGACTCCATCGAGTTCGAGGGTCAGCCTCTGCAGCTCCGGGTGCACCGGGGCTGGGGCGACATGTATCTGACCATCAAGCGGGAGGTGCGGAAGCAGTGGCTGCTCCTCCATGAGCAGCATCCCGGGGCCGAAACGGAGATCCTGGGCTGGTCCCTGGGTTCGGGACAGGCGATCCTGTGCTGCCAGGACCTGAACTATAATTTCGGCGTCAGATCCCATCTCTATACCTTCGGGAGCGTCCGGCCCTTCAAAAGCATCCGTTCCAACGCCGACCGCATGAAGAAATACCTGGACACGCTGTGCAAAGAGTGCTGGAACTTTGCGGATATCAACGATATCGTCACCTATATGCCCCCCTTCCGGGGCTTTCTCATGATCAACCGGGTGGACCTGGGCGCTGGCCTGCGCCGTTCCCTCTTCCGACTGCTGGACCCCTACCGCTACCACACGGGGTACGACCGGGCGGAGCTGTACGCCGGTCTGGAGGAGAAAAGCCCGGCGGCGAAGGACTGACGGGGAAAGCGCGGTACCGGATCCCGTATATGCAGAAAAAGGAGCGCCTCGGGGTGTACTCCGTAAAGAAGTTGCTTTGAGGTTTCAATCACCGTCTCAAAAGGATATGAGACAGGCGTGACCACAACGGTCACGCCTGTTTTGTCTTTTGGATTTTGTGGGGCAAAATCCGATGCTCGTTATGAATGTGGACAAGGATGCATCCCCACCTCATCCGACCTCGCTTCGCTCAGCCACCTTCCTCTCAAGGGGACGGCTTTTTCTGCCCTCGCGGCATCTCCGCAAACTGGAATTTGTCGCTTCATTTATCCTGCTTTTTAAAATCGCGAACTACTCCATAGACTAAGAAGCAAATGCCTGCAATGAGTGCGATAATGGCTGCGACTTTCAAAGGCGATCCTACATAACTTAATCCGGCTTGGAACAAGGAACTATCCCAACTCACCACATTACTCATGAAAATCGCTGCTGCTATGTATCGTGCACTCATTAAAACAGCTGAGATCAAGCAGAATATTGCGCCAATACCTTTGTTATTCATAAAATCACCTCCATAAATCCCGATTTGTTTTGATCATTATACTGTTGTTGACCGACGTTGTCAATTACCTTGCACTTGAGACAGAAGGAGGCGCTTCCTTACGAAGTGCCTCCTTCGCGGGAAGCGCTTTTTTCATTTACGGGGTTTTTGCCGCGGGTTCAGTTCACATGCAGCGTGATCGTGTACTGCGGGTACTCGGTCATGGTATCCCTGCCGACCCAAATGCCGTCATTCATATTCACGGAGACCGTTTCGCCGAGCGGAGGATCGATCTCACGGATCGTGTTTCCGGACGCGTCCTGTTCTATCCATTCGGTGACCGTATGGATGTACGGGAAGAAGGAGACCGTTTCGATCGAGGACAGCATTTCCTGCGGTACATTCCAGATCCCTATGACGGTCCATTCTACGGTTCCGTCCTCAAGCGTGTTGAGGGATGCATACGGTCCCCAATCGCCGCTTTCGCCGTTGAGCAGGACATTGAACTGCAGCGATTGGAACAGCGCTTCCCGCTCGTCCTCGGACCACGAATCCGGTACGGTGATGCGAATTCTGATATTGCGGATACCGAGTGCGTCGATCGTGGCGTCCGTTGCATCCAGACGGATTTGCACGCCCTCCATCGGCGCCTCATACACGGTAAACCGATCGAGGCCGTCCGAGTCAAGCGTCGTGCGGCTGAGCAGCACAGATTCCGGACCCCAGACAAACGCGGCGTCGTCCGCGGCGGCAAAGCCGCGCTGATCGAGCGTCTGATACGCGGTCATATTGACCGTGATCGTGCCGAGCTCGGCGGAAAACAGCTCGGTGTCCGGAACGTGAGGCGCGTCTGCGCGATCCTCCTCGATGACCCGGACGTCATAGAGGACCTTGACGGTCATGTTCCCGTCCGCGTCCGTAAATCGGTCCCAATAGTGCGCAAAGTCCTCGGAAAACGGCACGATCTGCGCGACGGCGACGACGCCGTTCTGCCGAAGATACGCCGCGTTCCGCTCGTTCAGCTCGTTCTGCTGCTGTTCGGAAAGCGGATTTACGCCGTCGATCAGTCCGTCCGCAAGCAGGGAATGGATATATGGCTCGATCGCGGCGGTCAGGTCAAGACTGCCGCCGTGCCGCGAGCCGTCCGGCATCTCGTAGAAGATCCATCCGTTCGGCTGCTCATACAGCGTTTTTTCGCCGGAGAGATATTCCTCCAGTATGGACGGGTCGTACATGCCCGTCATTTTCTCGGGATCGACCGGAACGGCGGTTTCGAGCCCGCCGACCCACGGCTCCAGAAGGTACAGTCCCGAAAGCCCGTTGAACCGGATCGACTGGTAGAGGTTCTCTCCGTCGAACATGGCGTCGCCGAGCTCGATATCGCAGTTCTCGTGCAGAAACGCCGAGACCTCCATTGCTTTTTCGCTGTTGACGGCTTCGGAATCCGTGCGGTCGATCGGGATCGTCACGGCTTCGTTTTCGTCCGGGTTCGGCGATGAGACCAGCGGATCAAATTCGGGGATCGCCTCCTGTTCGTTATCGTTTGCGGAAAGATAATCCGAAATGGTCTCCGACGAAGTATTGCTCCTGAACCAGCTGAATACCTCCGCTCTTGCCGATGGGATCAAGAGCACAGTGCCGCAGACAAGCGCGAGGCACGCCGCGATCGGCAGCAGGATCCTTGTCCATGCGACCGGCTTTTTTTGCTTCGCGGGCGCTTCGGAAAGCACCGCGCGGCGGATGGATTCCTTATCGATCAGTTCGTTTTCCGCAAAGGAAAGAATTTGTTCGGATGTGTTTTTCATAATACATTCTCCTCTCCGAAGGAAGTTCTGAGCTTTCTGCGCACGCGGGTGAGCTTTGATTTGACGCTCGCTTCCGTCGTGCCGGTTTCCTTTGCAATGTCGCCTAACTTCATGCCGTAGCCGTAGTACAGAATAAACATGCGCTGCGTGCTTTCGGGTTCGCGCTTCAATCGGTCGAGCACGTCGCCGACCGCCGCGCGGTCAAGCGAAAGGTCCTCCACGGAAACGTCGTCCGGCTCGTCGGAAACGAGTTCGAGCGGAACCGTTTTCCGCTTTGCGCCCGAGCGGTAGAAGCTTGCGATCTCGTGCTTCAGCGCGGTAAACAGATACGCCTTCGGATCGCGGATCGCGCGGACGCCTTTTTTCATCAGCGTGCGGTAGAACTGCGCATAGGTGTTCTGCAAAAGATCGTGCGCGTCCTCCAGAGGCGCTTTCAAAAGGCAGCAGCGCATCAGCTCGCGAAACGTCGCGTCGTATACGGTGTTGAATGTTTCGGTTACATCGTTCATCAGGGGTTTGCTCCTTCATTTTTCACGGCCGTTCACCTATAAAGACGTTTGAAACGGGCAAACGGTATCGCAGAGGAGAAAAGTTTTTGTAGGGGGCGTCGACCCCGACGCCCCGTCAAGCAACATGACAGCGGAACGGGAAGATGATTCCACTTCGTTACAGCGGCAAATCGTGCGCTTCCCGCGCGTACCATGCCGGCTTCCCCCGGGGAGAAGCCCCGGTACATGCCTTCCCCCTCGGTGGGGAAGGTGTCGCCGTAGGCGACGGATGAGGTGGAATGAATCAAAACAATAACCCGACTCTAAAACAATACTCTCAAAATCTTAGAAAAGAAATGACTAAAGAAGAGAGACATTTGTGGTATGACTACCTTAAAAAACTACCCATAACGATTAATCGTCAAAAGGTTGTGGGTAATTATATATTGGATTTTTATTGTGCACAGCGAAGAATTGCAATAGAATTGGATGGTTCACAACACTTTGAAAAGGAAGGCTCTGAAAAAGATAAAGAAAGAGATGCTTTTTTGAGGAGTCAGAGTATAACAGTACTGAGGTATTCCAACTATGACCTGAACAGGAACTTTGAAGCTGTATGTGCA
>JAEEGJ010019861.1_pt1 | contig 14720 bp, 7 predicted proteins | sample 8958761 | NCBI WGS metagenome assembly JAEEGJ01 (sample SAMN16246546, study PRJNA631951) | gut metagenome | biome: gut microbiome; feature: rumen; material: RS-attached | host: Bos | place: Iran: Karaj | collected 2018-10 | reverse complement strand
CTCAACGTGATCGTCAACATGCATCACGACGAGAACCACGGCGATGACCATTGGCAGGATATCAAGAATGCCGTGAACAACGCCGAACTCAACACCCAGATCAAGGACAAAATCCGGGGGGCCTGGACCCAGATTGCCAATAAGTTCAAGGACTGCGGCGACTGGCTCATCCTGGAAGGATTCAACGAAATCAACGACGGAGGCTGGGGCTGGAGCGAGGACTTCCGCAAGGATCCCACCCGCCAGTGCAACATCCTGAACGAGTGGAACCAGGTCTTCGTGAGCGCGGTCCGCGCCACGGGTGGCAACAATGCGACCCGCTGGCTGGGCGTCCCCACTTACGCAGCCAATCCGGCCTATGAAGTCTATGCGAAGCTGCCGGACGATCCCGCCGGCAAGACGATGATTTCCGTCCATTTCTACGACCCTTCCGACTATACCATCGGCGAGAAACAGTATACCGACTGGGGCCATACCGGCGCCGCCGGCAAGAAGGCGGACGGGGGAGACGAGGACCACGTACAGGCGACCTTCAACAACCTGACCCGCAAATATGTCAACCGCGGCATTCCGGTCTATATCGGTGAATTCGGCTGTTCGATGCGCGCCCAGTCCGACTCCCGCGCCTGGGCCTTTTATCTCTACTACATGGAATATGTCGCCAAGGCCGCCAAGACCTACGGCCTGCCCGCTTTCCTCTGGGACAACGGCGCCAAGGGGACCGGCCAGGAACAGCACGGCTACATCAACCACGCCGATGGCGCCTACATCGGCAACAGCAAGACCGTCATCGACCTGATCGTCAAGGCGACGACCGATGCGACCCCTTCCTATACCCTCCAGTCGGTGTACGACCGGGCCCCTAAATTCTAGAAAATGAAAAACGTACTGAAACCTGTACTGACCGCCGCCTTCATCCTCGTCCTCGCCGCGTGCGGGGATGGGGAGAAGACGGTTTCCCTCCGGGAGCAGCTGCTGGACCGGCTGGAGGCTTCCGTCGCCGACGGCAAGATCCTCTACGGCCATCAGGATGACCTGTCCTACGGCCACGCCTGGAAGGTGGAAGATGTCGAAAACGACCCGTTGGAACGCTCCGACGTGCGCGATGTGTGCGGCCATTTCCCCGCCGTCGTCGGGTTCGACCTGGGCGCCATCGAGTCCGGGGGACCGGATAATATCGATGACGTTCCTTTCGCCTTGATGCGCCGCGCCGCGCTGACCCATGTCGCGCGCGGGGGCATCGTCACCTTCTCCTGGCATCCCTGGAACCCGCTGACCGGCGAAAACGCCTGGGGCATGCCCGCGGGCCGGGCCGTCGCGTCCGTCCTGCCGGGCGGGGAAAAATACGAACAATTCCAGGGCTGGCTGAAGGCGGTCGGGGATTTCTTTGACAGCCTGCGCGATGCCGGCGGGAAGTGCATTCCCCTCATCTTCCGCCCCTGGCACGAGCATACCGGAAGCTGGTTCTGGTGGGGCCACGACCACTGCACCACCGAGGAATATGTCGCCCTGTTCCGCATGACCTACGACTATCTGGCCGTGGAGCGCGGCATGGACAACATCGTCTGGTGCTATTCGCCCGGGCGTGAGGCCGGGAAGGAAGATTACATGGAGCGCTGGCCCGGTGACGACGTCGTGGACCTGATGGGCCTCGACTGCTACACGTACCTCGGCGAGGCCGGAATCGATGCGGCGCTGGACCACTACAAGGAAGTTGTCGGCGGCGCCCTCGCCTACATGACGGAACTGGGCCGGCAGCACGGCAAACTCATCGTCCTGTCGGAAACGGGCTTCGAGTCGCTGCCCTATCCCGCCTGGTGGACGGAAGTCCTGTATCCGACGATCCGGGACTATCCCATCGCCTACGTGCTGACCTGGCGCAACGCCTGCGACAAGCCCACCCATTTCTACGCCCCGTGGAAGGGCTTTGAAAACGAAGAAAACTTCAAGCAGTTCGCCGAACTGGAAAAGATTACGATGTTATGATGGATTATCGAGAGAGAGAACGGTTCCTTCGGGAGCGCCACGAGGCCTGCATCGGCCGTCGGAACGTTCCGGTCGAGGACAACGGTGTCTTCGAACGCTACCTGCATCCGGTCGTCACGCCGGAGCATGCGCCCCTTGAGTGGCGGTATGACTTCGATCCCCGGACCAACCCCTTCCTGATGGAGCGCTTCGGCATCCACGCCACTTTCAACGCCGGCGCCATCAAACTGGACGGCCGCTATTGCCTGCTCGTCCGGGTGGAAGGGGCCGACCGCAAGTCCTTCTTCGCCGTGGCGGAGAGCGACAACGGGGTGGACGGTTTCCGTTTCCGCCCCCGTCCGCTCACGATGCCCGAATGGGGTGAGCCGGCGACCAATATCTACGACATGCGCGTGGTGGCGCACGAGGACGGCTGGATCTACGGCATCTTCTGCGTCGAGCGCAAGGACCCCAAGGCTCCGGCCGGCGACCTCTCTTCGGCCGTGGCCTGCGCCGGTGTCGCCCGCACGAAAGACCTGGACCATTGGGAAAGGCTCCCCGACATCGTTTCCGGCAGCCAGCAGCGCAACGTGGTGCTGCATCCCGAGTTCATAAACGGGAAATATGCCCTCTATACCCGCCCGCAGGACGGATTCATCGAGACCGGCAACGGCGGAGGTATCGGCTGGGCCCTCGTGGATACCATGGAAGGCGCCGTTATCCGGGACGAAAAGATCATCAACCTTCGCCGTTACCACACCATCAAGGAGGCCAAGAACGGGGAAGGCCCCGCTCCGATCAAGACGGACCGCGGCTGGCTGCACCTGGCGCACGGCGTGCGCTACTGCGCATCGGGCCTCCGCTATGTGCTCTACCTGTACATGACCGCCCTGGATGATCCCAGCCGCGTGATCGCCGAGCCGGCCGGCTTCTTCATGGCCCCGGAGGGCGGTGAATATGTGGGCGACGTGATGAACGTGCTGTTCTCCAACGGATGGATTTCCGATCCGGACGGGACCGTGTACATTTATTACGCTTCCTGCGACACCCGCATGCACGTGGCGGTCTCCAGCGTGGACCGGCTCGTGGATTACTGCCTCCACACGGAGCCCGACGGCCTGCGGACCGGCCGCTCCGTCGAGACGCTGAACCGACTGATCGACAGAAACCTCAACAGACTTTGATATGGGCAAGATACGGACCTCTTTCGCGGAAAAGGTGGGATACGGCTTCGGGGACATGTCTTCCTCGATGTTCTGGAAGATATTCTCCTACTACCTCCCGTTCTTTTACAGCAACATCTTCGGCTTGCGGCTGGACCAGGTGGCTCTCCTGCTGGTCGTGACCCGCATCTGGGACGCCGTCAGCGACCCGATGATGGGTATTCTGGCCGACCGGACCCGCACGCGCTGGGGCAAGTACCGTCCCTACCTGCTGCTGATGGCGGTCCCCTTCGCCTTGAGCGGCATCCTGCTCTTCACCACGCCCCAAGCCAGCCCGACGATGAAGCTGGTGTGGGCCTATGTGACCTATATCCTGATGATGACCGTCTACACCGGCATCAATGTCCCGTACGGGGCGATGCTGGGCGTGATGACCGACGATTCGGACACCAAGACGGTTCTCAGCTCGTTCCGCATGTTCTTCGCGTACGGCGGTTCGTTCATCGCCCTCTTCTGCTGGGAACCCCTCTGCAACGCCCTCGGCGGCTATGGCACGACGGGTGGCTGGCAGCACGCGATGCTGGTAATTGCGACGGTGTGCCTGGTGTTCTTCCTGCTCTGTTTCGTGATGACGAAGGAGAAGCTCCATACCATCAGCACCGTGTCCGTGGGCAGTGACCTCAAGCTCCTGCTCAAGAACGCGCCCTGGTGGATCCTGATCGGCGCGGCCCTGTGCTCGAACCTCTTCAACACGGTCCGGGGCAGTACGGTGGCCTATTTCTTCAACGACGTGATCGGTTCCAACGTCCACCTGCATCTCGGTGCCTGGAGTTTCCTGTTCTACGCGGGTTTGTTCCTGTCCATCGGGGAAGTGTGCAACATGATTGGCGTCGCCTTGGCCGTGCCCCTTTCCGCCAAGCTCGGCAAGAAGACGACCTACATGCTTTCCTTCGCCGCCCTCATCGTGCTGAGCATCCTGTTCTTCTACATCCCCGTGACCGGCAGCGGTTACTGGTGGATGCTGGTCCTGCAGGTGGTCATCAGCATCTTCACGGGCGTGATTTCCCCGCTCGTCTGGAGTATGTATGCCGACGTAAGCGATTACGCGGAAAACCGCGACGGCACCGCCTCCACGGCCCTGATCTTCTCTTCCGCCTCGATGGCGCAGAAGTTCGGCGGAGCCTTCGGCGGCGCGGCCGTGATGTGGATTCTGGCCGCCTTCGGCTACAATACGGCCGCAGGCGCCGTGCAGACGCCCGAAGCCATCCAGGGCCTGAAGATCCTGATGAGCTGGATTCCGGCCGCCGTGGCCGCCCTGGCCGTCGTCATCGTATTCTTCTATCCCTTGACACGCAAGCGTATGGATAAGATTCAGGAAGAGCTGGCGCTCAAGCGTGGATTGACGGACGAGCAAGAATCGGTAACGGCGGACTTGGTGCGGTCCGGCGCGGGCATCGGGGAGCCGGAAAGAACCCTGTCGGGGAAGGCTCCCCTCAACCCGTCGCCGGCCCCGCAGTCGTCAGCCGATGCGAAATCCGTATGGAAGGGCCTGCCTAAGGTCATGCGCTGGGTTCTCGGGGTGCTGGGCGTCCTGATGCTGCTGGAGCTCGCCTTCGTATTCTTCAAGGGCACGGACAAGGCTGTCGCTCCGGAGCCGGAACCTCTGCCGGGCTTATACGTGGACGGCACGACACTCAAGGAACGCGGATCCGATACGCCGGTCGTCTTCCGGGGCGTCAGTTTCGGCTGGCACAACATCTGGCCCCGATTCTACAATGCGGGCGCGGTGAAGACCCTCCGGGAAGACTGGAATGTCCGGATCATCCGGGCGGCCATCGGCGCCGACGACCATGCCAAGGCGGACAATCCCGGCATCCGCAGCGGTTACATGGGTGAGCCGGAATGGGCGCTTGAATGCCTCTACAAAGTAATCGACGCCGCCATCGAGAACGGCATGTACGTCATTGCGGACTGGCATTCGCATGTCCTGCACAAGGCGGAAGCCGCTGAATTCTTCCGTGCCGTCGCCACCCGCTACGCCGACTGCCCCAACGTCATCTATGAGCTCTACAACGAGCCGGTTGAGGACAGTTGGACGGAACTGAAGGCCTACGCCGAGGAACTTTGTGCCCTGATCGACAGCATTTCCACGGTCCATCCCCTGATCCTGATGGGCTGCCCGCACTGGGACCAGGACATCCACCTCGTTCCGGAAGATCCCGTGACGGGGTACGACAACCTGATGTATACGGTCCATTTCTACGCCGCCACGCACAAGGATTACCTGCGGGAACGCTCCGACCTGGCCCTGGCGGCTGGCATTCCGGTCTTCATTTCCGAGTGCGCTTCCTGCGAGTGCACGGGAGACGGGCCGATGGACGCGGAGTCCTGGAAGGCCTGGAGCGACTGGGCCAGGGAACGGGGCATCTCGATGATGACCTGGAGCATCTCGGACAAGGTCGAGACCTGCTCGATGCTGACCAAGGAAGCTTCTTCGGAAGGTCCTTGGGAAGAAGCGGTCGTCAAGCCCTGGGGCTGGGAAGTGCAAGCCTGGATCCAAGAATAACAGATGAAACAGTACGGTTATTTCGATGACGACGTACGGGAATTCGTAATTACCGATCCCGCAACTCCGTGGCCCTGGATCAACTATCTGGGCTGCGAAGATTTCTTTTCCCTGGTTTCCAATACAGCCGGCGGCTATTGCTTCTGCAAGGACGCCAAATTCCGCCGTATCCTGCGCTACCGTTACAACGGCGTGCCAATGGACAGCGGGGGACGCTATTATTACATCAAGGACGGAGACAGCGTCTGGAATCCCGGCTGGAAGCCTTGCAAGACGCCTTTGGACCGTTATGAATGCCGGCATGGGATGGGTTATACCCGTATCATCGGCGAGAAAGGCGGCCTGCGCTGTGAAGTGCTTTTCTTCGTGCCGCAAGGAGGCCGCTGCGAGGTGCACCGGGTGCGCCTGACCAATACCGGCGCCGCGGTGAAGCGCGTGCAGTTGTGGTCTTTCGTGGAATGGTGCCTCTGGAACGCCTCCACCGACATGGAGAATTTCCAGCGGAATCTATCCACCGGTGAAGTCGAAGTCGGAGACCGCATCCTTTACCACAAGACTGAATATCGCGAACGCCGGGACCATTATGCCTTCTTCGGCGCCAACCGTCCCTTCGACGGTTTCGATACCGACCGGGAATCCTTCCTGGGGCCTTATAATGGTTTCGACACCCCTCAGCAGGTGTTCGCCGGCACATCCGGCAACTCGGTTGCCCATGGCTGGAGCCCGGTCGCCTCGCACCGTTTCGACCTGACGCTGGAAGCTGGCAAAAGTGAAGAGCTGATCTTCGTGCTGGGTTATGTGGAGAATCCGCCGGAGGCCAAGTTCTCCGCGCCCGGCATCATCAACAAGGCGCCTGCCGAGGAGCTGCTCGAGGCTTTCGGTACTCCGGCCAAGGCGGATGCCGCCTTCGCGGCATTGAAGGGATATTGGGACGGGCTCTTGGGCCGGTTCCAGCTGGAATCTGCCGTGCCTGAACTGGACCGGACGGTCAATATCTGGAACCAGTATCAGTGCATGGTCACCTTCTTCATGAGCCGCAGCGCCAGTTATTTCGAGAGCGGTATCGGCCGCGGCATGGGTTTCCGCGATTCCAACCAGGACCTGGCAGGCATCGTGCATCTGATTCCGGACCGGGCCCGTCAGCGCATCCTGGATATCGCCGCCACCCAGTTCCCCGACGGGGGCTGCTACCACCAGTACCAGCCACTCACCAAGCGCGGCAACCACGATATCGGCGGCGGCTTCGGCGATGATCCGCTCTGGCTGATCTTCGGCACGGTGGCTTATATCAAGGAAACAGGTGATTTCAGCATCTTGGAAGAGAAGGTGCCTTTTGATAACCAGCCCGGAACGGAGAAGACCCTGCTGGAGCATTTGAAGATCAGTTTCGCCCGTGTGGCCGATAACCTGGGCCCCCACGGCCTGCCCCTGATCGGCCGGGCCGACTGGAACGACTGCCTCAATCTCAACTGTTTCTCCGACAATCCGGACGAGTCTTTCCAGACCACGGAAAACAAGACCGAAGGCAGCCGGGCCGAGTCCCTGATGATCGCGGGCCTTTTCGTGGCTGAAGGCAAGGACTTCGCCGAATTGCTCTCCCAGCCTGCGGTTTCAGCCGATCCGGCCTATGTCGACGAGGTGCGAGAGGCCGTCTCGAGAATGGAAACCGCTGTCAAGCAGCATGGCTGGGACGGAGAATGGTTCCTCCGCGCCTACGACTACTACGGACGGAAGATCGGCTCCTCCGAGAATGCGGAAAGCAAGATCTTTATCGAGAGCCAGGGCTGGTGCGGCATGGCCCGCATCGGAGCGGACGAGGGACTTTGCGACAAGGCGCTGGATGCCGCATCGAAGTATCTGGAATGCGAATACGGACTGGTGCTGAATGCGCCGGCCTTCAGTTCCTATATCAAAGACTACGGCGAGATCAGTTCCTATCCGCAGGGCTATAAGGAGAATGGCGGTATTTTCTGCCATAACAATCCCTGGGTCATCATCGCCGAGGCGATGGCCGGCCGCGCGGATGACGCCTGGCGGCACTATTGCAAGATTTCGCCTGCTTTCGCCAAAGACCAGTCCCTGCGCAAGGTAGAGCCGTACGTGTTCTGCCAGATGGTGGCCGGAGCCGAAGCCGCACACCCCGGTGAAGGCAAGAACAGCTGGCTTACGGGCACGGCCGCCTGGACATGGAAAACGGTCAGCGAGTTTATCCTGGGAATCAAGCCCCAGTACGACGGCTTGCTGGTTGAACCCTGCATCCCTCAGCACATCGGTTCCTACCGGGTGCGCCGGCGTTTCCGCGAGGCGGAGTATGACCTGACGATCCGCCTCACCGGGAAGGGAGGATCCTTCCGTATCCCTTACCGGCCGGGCTTCCAGGCTTTGGAAATCGAATTATAAGCTTTCCGGTAAAAGGTCCAGCGTGACGGTCCGGTCCCCGATGAGGACCCGGACCTGACCATGGGATCCTTCGATGGAGCGGACCAGGACCTGGGCCCTTCCGGCGAAGGGCCGGATCCGCAGCTTTTTCCCGTCTGCAGGACGTTCTGTTTCCTTGAATCCCGGATTGCCATTGCCCCAGCCCAGGAAACAAGCGTTTTCGACGCAGACATCCAGGCTCTCCTCGGCACTCCGGATATCCAGGACTGCCAGATCCTGCCCATCGGCCTTGAGGGCCGTCTTGGAGGAGCTCACGGAGGTTTCCGTCAGGCGTTCGGGCCACTGGTCCGTGGCGACGGTCTTCCCGTCTCGAATTCCCTTGGCACTGAAGCGCTGCGCGTTCCCGGCTTTCCAGGCCAGGTGACCGTCGCGGGGCATTTCCTGCCGGCCGAGACGACGGCCATCGGCATATAGGATGACACTGCTGCAGTTGGAATAAACCCAGACTTCTCCGTCGCAAGGGCCGCAGATATGCACCATCGGCGCATCCGTCCAGGCGGATTGGAGATAAAACGCTTCATTCTTCGGGAAACAGCAATAATCCAGGATGCCGAACTGCGAACCGGTCGCAGGCCAGGCCATCGGATTCGGTTCTCCGCGGTAATCCTGCCCCGTCCAGTAGAAGATACCGGCCGCCCAGGGCCGCTCTTTGTAGAACTTCCATCCATGCTCGATCACGTTGAGGCGTCCGGCCGTATCCACGCGGTTGATGGGTTTCATCCAACCTTCTTCCGGGACGGTGGCATAGCGGCCACGCGTGCCCGATCCCGTAGTCTCTTCCGTTCCCACAACCGGGTGATCCGGGTATTTGGCATGATACTCTTCGATGGGGTTCTGGATGATGTAGTTGTAGCCGAAGACATCGACGCCCTTGACGATTTCACGGCCGCCGGCATTGGCATAGGTGGCGGGCCGGGACGGATCGAGCCGATGGACTTCCTCCGTCATCCGCCGGGCGATGCGGTAGCCCTTCTCATTGTTTTCGACGGCCCATTCCTCGTTGCCGATGCTCCAAAGGATGACGCAGGGATGGTTCCGATCCCGCCCGATCAGTTGCCGCAGCTGGCCGAGCTGCTCTTCGTTGACACCCAAAGGGCGGTTCTCGTCGATGACGAGCATTCCCAGTTCGTCGCAAAGGTCCAGCATGGCGGGCGTGGCGGGGTTGTGCGAGCAACGGACGGCGTTGAAGCCGTAACGCTTCAGTTGTTCCAGCCGGTAGCGCCAGAGTTCATCCGGGACGCCGACACCTACGCCGGCGTGGTCCAGATGCAGGTTGCAGCCTTTCAGTTTGCAGGACATCCCGTCGATGAGCAGGCCCCGCTCCGGGTCGAAGACGATGTCACGCATTCCGAAGCGCCGGCTGTATTCGGCGGACAGTTGTCCGTCGTAGTAGAGCCGGATTTCCATCGTGTAGAGGTAGGGATTGCCCGGTGACCAGCGATGTTCCGGGCGGATGACTTCCCGTCCTTCGGCATCCAGGATCCGCCAGCGGGTCGAGACTTTCGCCGGGTCGAGGTCCTCGCTCGCGAGAACGGTCTCGAAGCGGGGTCTTCCATCCTCGATGACGAGCGACCAGGGTTTCATCGCGACGGGACCGGCCTTGTGGAGGCGTACATTGCGGTAGATGCCGGCTCCTTCGTAAAACCAGCCCTCCTCGAGGGAGGCGTTGCAGCGTACCGTGATCACGTTGTCGCCTCCGTATTCCAGATAGGGGCTGAGGTCGTAGATTTGAGAGACATAGCCACTCTTTTCGTGGCCCAGGTAGAAACCGTTGCAATAGACTTCGCTGTCCCGGAAGATGCCTTCGAACTCGATCCAGATCTGCTTTCCCTTGTCTTCTGCCGGAATGGACAGGTGCCGGCGATACCAGCCGACGGAGGATCCGGGCCAGCGCCATCCGACGCATTTGTAACCGTGGGAGTGGATGGCCTGGGCGCTGTAGGGCAGGTCCACGACCCAGTCGTGGGGGAGACTGACTTCCTGCCAGGCGCTGTCGTCGAAGTCCGGCATGATGGGCGAGCGGCTCGAACCGGTCGTGGCGGCTTTGCTGAACCAGGAGAAATATTCCGTGCCGTGGGTGAAGTCCTTTTCCATCGACGCCGCGTCTCCGAGTGCGAACGTCCAGTGGTTGTTGAGGAGAAAAGAGGTGAGCAGGATCAGGATCGTATTCATACTGCAAGATAATGAAATTCGCTTGCAATTTCAAGAATTCCCGGTCTTTCCGTATCTTTGTATAGAATCCCAAATGAAGTGTCCATGAAGCTTTTCGCCCGTTTTTTTCTCTTTCTTTTCCTGACTTTGACGATGCTTTCCTGCCAGCGCGGCGTCGCTGTCAAAGGCAATACGGTCACCGTCCGCATATCCGGTGGCGACGGAGTACCTTCACTGGTCCGCCTGCAAGTGCTGGATGAAGGGATCGTGCGTGTCAGTGCGACGTCCGACCGTCGATTCGCAGACCGTAAGAGCCTGGTCGTCGTCCCGCAAGAAGCCTTCCGGGATTTCCGGGTGGAAAAAGATGGAGAAGGTGTCCGGATCTCGACGGCACGGCTTTCCGTCCGGATCCTGCCGGACGGCGAGATCGCCTTCCTGGATGCGGAAGGCCGGCTGCAGCTGGGTGACGGGCATCTTGCCCTGTTATCCCGTGAGGTCGAAGGCAAAAAGGGCTTCTCCACCCGGGTCTCGTTCGCAACGGCTCCGGATGAGTCCCTGTATGGCCTGGGACAGCACCAGACCGGCGAATTTGACCGGAAAGGAACGGATGAGGAGTTGTATCAGTACAATACCAAGATCAGCGTCCCGTTCGTCGTATCCACGCGTGGCTATGGCTTGCTTTGGGACGCGTATTCCTATAGCCGCTGGGGCAATCCGGACGGGTATCGGTCGCTGCGAGAAGTCTTCCGCCTCTATGACCGGGACGGCGTGGAGGGGGCTCTGACCGGAACCTATACGGCTGCGGACGGTACGGAACTGGTCCGAAGGGAAGACAGCCTGTATTTTGAAAATGAATGGGCCATCCGCAACCTGCCGGATTTCAAACTGAACGGAGCGAAGGTCGTCTATGAAGGGTTTCTCGAGGCTCCGGAGAGTGGCGAGTATCGTTTCTCCCAGTATTATGCCGGCTTCCAGCATACGCTGGTGGACGGGAAGGAAGTGATGTCGCGTCGCTGGCGTCCCGCCTGGAACCCCAACAGCTACCGTTTCAGCGCCCATTTGGAGGCTGGGGCCCGCGTACCGGTACGGATTGAATGGGAGCCGGATGGGGATGTCTCTTATATTGGCTTGCGGGTTGCGCCGCTCCAGTCTCCGGAGGAGATGCAGCGGATCCGTTTCTGGTCTGAGTTTGAACCGCAACTGGATTTTTATTATATCGCTGGAGAGGATTATGACGGAGTGATCCGCGGCTACCGGCAGCTGACGGGCAAGGCGCAGGTGATGCCCAAATGGGCTTTGGGATTCTGGCAGAGCCGGGAGCGTTATTCCACGCAGGAAGAGTTGGTCTCGACGCTCGCCCAGTTCCGCCGCCGTCATATCCCCGTGGACAATATCGTCCAGGATTGGCAGTATTGGCTGCCGGACCAGTGGGGGAGTCACGCTTTCGATCCGGCGCGCTATCCCGATCCGGAACAGATGCTGGACAGTGTCCACGCCCTGCACGGCCGCTTCATGATCAGTGTGTGGCCCAAGTTCTATACCAACACGGACCATTATAAGGAATTGGAACAGGGAGGTTATGTGTACCGCCACGCGGTGGAAGATTCGCTCAAGGACTGGCTGGGCTATCATCAGACATTTTATGACGCGTATGCCGAAGGTGGACGGAAACTGTTCTGGCGTCAGATGGATGAGAGCCTGTACAGCCGCTATGGTCGCAAGATCGACGCCTGGTGGATGGATGCGAGCGAACCTAACCTGCGCGACTGTTTGCCGAAAGAGTATATGCAGTATCTGCTGACGCCCACGGCCCTCGGACCGGCAACGGAATACTATAATGCCTACGCCTTGGTCAATGCCGATGCCATTTACAACGGCCAGCGGAGCGTGGATCCCGATAAACGCGTGTTCCTGCTGACCCGTAACGGCTTTGCGGGCTTGCAGCGCTATTCGACGGCTTCCTGGAGCGGCGACATCGGCACTTCCTGGACAGACATGAAAATGCAGATCACGGCAGGGCTGGGATACTCGATGAGTGGGCTTCCTTTCTGGGGCATGGATATCGGCGGATTCAGCGTGATGTCGAAATTCTACGATTCCGCGAACCGCGACGAATGGCAGGAACTCCAAGCTCGCTGGCACCAGTTCGGCGCCTTCGTGCCGCTGTTCCGCGCGCATGGGCAATGGCCGCAGCGCGAGCTCTGGAATATCGCGGATGAGGGATCTCCGGCTTATGAGAGCATCCTGTATTATATGAAACTGCGTTATCGCCTGATGCCCTATCTATACTCCCTGGCCGGAGCGGTGCATTTCGAGGATTACACGATGATGCGCGGCCTGCCGATGGATTTCCCGGATGATTCCGTCGCGCGTCAGGTTTCAGACCAATGGATGCTCGGGCCTGCGCTGATGCCTTGCCCGGTCTGCGAATACAAGGCCCGCAACCGCGAAGTCTATTTCCCGGTCGGCAAGTGGTTTGATTTCTACACGGAAGAGCCGGTCGCATCCGGGAAGACACTGTGTGTGGATGCTCCTTACGGACAGATACCATTGTATGTACGTGCCGGATCGATCCTGCCGTTGGGCCCCGATATGGAGTGGTCCGATGAAAAAGCGGCCGATCCGCTCGAACTGCGGATTTATCCCGGCGCAGATGCGGACTTCCGCCTGTACGAGGACGACGGCGTCAGTTATGGTTATGAGAAAGGTGCTTTCGCCGTGATTCCCATCCATTGGGACGACGCTTCCCATACGCTGACGGTCGATGCACGCGAAGGCTCTTTCCCCGGCATGCCCGGGACGCGGACCTTCCTCCTGCGTGTCGCAGGCACGGACGGTACGGCTACCTTGACCTACGACGGCCGCTCCGTCTCTATTCGGCTGTAGAGGTTTCCTGCCGCGTCAAGTTGCGGGTCAGGTACATGATGGCCGTCAGCAGCGCGAAGAGGATCAGGGTGCCGGTCAGGAAGGCATAGGTCTCCATCTGCAGCAGGAAATAACTCACGGCATAGGCCAGTGCCACCAGGATCCCCAGCAGCCAGGCTTTCCGGTCATGCAGGATCCCCCGGAAATAGCCCAGCAAAGCCGCCGTCGTCATCGCTGCAGCCAGCGCATAGGCGGCCGGGAAAGCCATGAACTCCGAGAAGGCGAGCACCAGGGCGTAGAAGAGGACCAGAGAGAGGCCGATGACCACATACTGGACCAGGCTGATCTCTTTCTTTCCGACCAATTCGACAGCCAGACCTGCGATAAAGACCAGCAGGATGATCAGGATGCCGTATTTGGCAGATCGTTCGCTCTGGCGGTACTGCGTGACAGGCTGGAGCATCCGGACTCCGAAAGAGGTATCATCCGGTTTGCCTCGGTTGATCTGGGAAACGACCCATTTCGCATCGAATCCATCCGGGCGTACATCACGCTCGGAAGGCAGGAAATCGCCGGTGAAGGACGGGTCGGGGCAATCGGAATGCACGTGCACTTCCGTGAGTTCGCCATAGGGGCGGACGGAGAGGGTTTCGGATCCTTTCATCTTGAAATGCAGGCTGAAGGGGAGGACCGTGGCTCCGTCCATCCGTAGCCGGTCCGGAGACAGGGCTTCCCGGATGTGCGCCTTCTCATCCCGTCCTCCGGCAGAGCCTTCGCTGAATATATAGTCCTGTCCGTCCAGGCTGAGGTCCACATTCCCTTCGATTCCACGCAAGTCGCTGATTCCCAGGGTGACAAAAGCACTCTTAAGATCCAGCCCGGCCATCTCTTTGGGGATGACGAAACTGCCTTCCGCCGTGACTTCGCTGCGGTAGACCATCACGTCATAGATGGAGCGGTGCAGTTTCTGCGTGCTTGCCGCGACATCATAACGCAGATCTTTCGGATAGACCGTCTTTTTCTGGTGCCGGACGACCTTTTTGCCATCCACGTCCGTCTCTTCCTGGTCATAAGAGAATTCGATGGCCGGACCGGCCAGGGTCTGGGCGTTACCCCAGCTCTGGGCTACTTCGGCGCGGCATCCGTCGGCGTAGTTCTGGCGCTCGCGGACCAGGCTCTTGACCATGGCCAGGGGGATCAGCATCAGCAGGGCGATCACCGCGACGAGGGCGATCTTGAAGAAAAGGGAAACGTTGGATTTCATGCGGATCGGGGTATGTTGAACGACCTCCTCCGCCATCAAATACTGTGCCTCAGGGCAGGAGGTTGAGGAAAACGGTGATGATGCCGGTATTGATCAGGTCGGAGAACATCGCACCGATGATGGGGACGATGATGAAGGGGACGGTGGCGTAGCGGTATTTGAAGCAGACCGCCGACATGTTGGCCATTGCGTTGGGTGTCGCGCCCAGGCCGAAACCGCAGAGCCCGCTGACCAGCACCGCCGCATCGTAGTCTTTCCCCAGGACGGGGAAGGCCACCCAGCGCGCGTACAGGGCGATAAAGACCAC
>JAEEGJ010019858.1_pt1 | contig 14720 bp, 12 predicted proteins | sample 8958761 | NCBI WGS metagenome assembly JAEEGJ01 (sample SAMN16246546, study PRJNA631951) | gut metagenome | biome: gut microbiome; feature: rumen; material: RS-attached | host: Bos | place: Iran: Karaj | collected 2018-10 | reverse complement strand
ATCCCCTCCCCGAAAGGGCAGGGTTCAAGAGGGGATGGCTGCGCATGAATAGGTCAACTGCTATATCATTGCCAAAAAATAAAGATGTGACGCATTGTTCCGTCCATCGTTAAATCCACTTGATTCAGTATTTTAACAGTTAAGTAGATGAACGCTATTAGTTTAGATGATTATCCACATTCGTACTCGCCAACCGCTGAGAGCATCTCGTGTCAATAGGCGTAGCGTCTGAGACAATCGAAAGCATCCGTGAGGGTATGGGCAGCCTCAGCCCCTCTCCTTGAGGGGAGGGGGAGTGGCTGCACCGTGATTCGCAAAGGCATTGGGCTTTTGCAAGAAACTTCGTAAGGAAATGTAGAGTCTGTTTAGGTTTTTTATTCGCAAGACACTACGTAAGGAAATGCGTAGCCTGTGTTGGGTGAAAGCTCAGTCTTCGCCGAGCATTGTCAGCGCCGTCTGGGTGAGGAAGGGCTTCATCTTGCTGACGGGCACGGTGAACGTAGGCATACCGGCAGCGAAGAACGAAATCTCGTAGGGCTGGTAGATAAACACTACGCCGTCCTCCGTGATATAAGGGGTGCTCTTCGGCAAGGGCAGGTAGTTCACATTGTCGTCGGTGAGGATGTATTCCTTCAGCTCCTCATCGGTGGTGATGTCCTCGCCGCCAGTCGAACTGAAGTATTTCGTCAGTCCTTTCTTGATGAGGGCATATAAGTCGTCGCTGTACAGGTTGCGCATCATGTCGGTGCTGAAGCGGCGTCCGTCGCTCTTGCGGAATGTCATGCCATAGGAAGAGGGAGCACCGTGGGCACCGTTCATGTAGATGTCTTCATTGATGATGTAAGTGATGAGATGGTCGCTCTCGTAGCCTTTGCTGATGTCGCAGTGGCGGTAGTAGCTATTGATATGCTCATCGCTGCCGTCGTTGGCGGCCACATCTTCCTGGTAGGTCTCGTCCAGCTTTTCCTTGTAATCGTCGCCGTAGTAGTCTACCAGCTGCTGCCCGTCATCCAAGTCGCCGTCGTAGGTGCCGCCCAGTGTCTCGCTGATGTATTCACGCACGGCATTGCAGAGGATGGGGTTGCCGTCGGTAGGGTAGTCTATTTTGACGCCCACTTCCAGCTTGCCTTTCTCGAAAGTATAGCTCACCTCCTCTGTCTCGAAGTCCATGTCTTCGAGGTCAGCGATGCTTATCTCTCCTTTGTCAGAAGAAGACTTGGATATGAGGTCGCAGCTTGCCACGACCATCATACCCAAGATGAATGTGAGGATTTTCTTCATGTTACTCACCCTTGATAGCAGCCACGCCGGGGAGCACCTTGCCCTCGATGGCCTCTAAGAGAGCGCCGCCGCCGGTTGAGATGTAGCTCACCTGGTCTGCCAGTCCGAACTTGTTGACGCAAGCCACGCTGTCGCCGCCGCCGATGAGCGAGAAAGCTCCCTCAGCCGTAGCCTTGGCAATAGCCTCGCCGATGGCACGTGAGCCGGCTGTGAAGTTGTCGCACTCGAACACACCGGCAGGACCGTTCCACAGGATGGTCTTGGCACCGTCGATGGCCTTGCGGAAGTCTTCCTGAGAAGCAGGGCCGGCATCCACGCCCTCGAAGCCCTCGGGCACGTCGTTGGCGGGGCAGGTGATGATCTCAGCGCCTTCCTTCACGGTCATTGTGCCGAAGTCGAGGCCGTTGGTAGCGGTGCAGTCGCTGCCGAGCACCAGCTCCACGCCGTTCTTCTTGGCCAGCTCTTCCACGCCGAGTGCCACGTCGAGTTTGTCGAGCTCCACGATGGAGTTGCCGATCTTGCCGCCGTGAGCCTTGGCGAAGGTGTAGGTCATGCCGCCGCAGAGGATGAGCTTGTCGACCTTGCCCAGCAGGTTCTCGATGATGCCGATCTTCGAAGAGACCTTCGAGCCGCCCATGATGGCGACGAAGGGGCGCTTGATGTTGCTCAGCACGTTGTCCACGGCCTGCACCTCTTTCTCCATCAGCAGGCCCAGCATCTTGTTGTCGGCATCGAAATAGTCGGCGATGACGGCGGTAGAGGCGTGCTTGCGGTGAGCGGTGCCGAAGGCGTCCATCACGTAGCAGTCAGCGTAGGAAGCCAGCGTCTTGGCAAACTCCTTCTGGCTGGCCTTCATAGCCTTCTTGGCCTCGTCATACTCGGGAGTGCCCTTCTCTACGCCCACGGGCTTGCCTTCCTCCTCGGGATAGTAGCGCAGGTTCTCCAGCAGCAGGGCCTCGCCCATCTTCAGGGCAGCAGCAGCGTCGGCTGCCTTGGCGCAGTCGGGAGCAAAGGCAACGGGCACGCCGAGAGCCTTCTCCACAGCCTCACGAATCTGACCCAGAGAGAGCTTGGGGTTCACCTTGCCCTTGGGCTTGCCCATGTGGCTCATGATGATGACGGCGCCGCCGTCGGCCAGGATTTTCTTCAGAGTGGGCAGCGCACCGCGGATGCGGGTGTCGTCGGTGATCTTACCATTCTCGTCCAGGGGCACGTTGAAGTCAACGCGCACGATTGCCTTCTTACCGGCAAAGTTCATTTCGTTGATTGTCATAATGATTTTGATGTTAATTAAAATGGTTTATGAATAAAAGAAACTTTTGTTCGCTTCATCAGGTCGGCGGGATTGCTGCCCGGCTCGCCTTCGGGAACGGCGAGGCCGCGCCGGGCGTAGAAGTCCTGCCAGTATGGAGTGATGTGGCCCGTGCTGTCGTGAAAGGACATGGCGATGGGCTGGAAAAGCAACGCCCCCCTGCGGTTGACATAGCTTTGCTGCACCAGTTCAGAGCAGTAGATGGCTTCTGCCGATGCTGAGAAGATGGAGTCGTAGGGCCGTCCCAGATAGCGGCGTGCATTGCTGATGCTGCGCTCTGCGTCGGCTCCCTTCACTTTGCCTACGACATAGCGGCCCGGCTCGCGGTGCAGCACGTTGCTCAGCTTGCTCACCACGACGCCCTGCCGGGGGATGGCCTCTATGACGCTATCGCCGCCCAGGTAGATGGCCACGTGGTCGGCCGTGCCCTGCGTCACCTCGGTGATGTGGTTGTTGCTCTCAGGCAGGTGAAACAGCAGGTCGCCGCGATGCAGCGCCTGGCAGGCCGTGCAGCAGACCGAGCCAAGCAGGAGAAGGACTCCGCCGACAGCACCCGGGGGGACATTGGGCGATTTCTCTTTCTTCTCAATCTTGATGAGCAGCAGGCCGATGGCTGTCCAGATGATTTCGCGCAGCCTGACCAACAGAGCCACGAAGATGCCTTCGCGGGCGCCGATGGCCAAACCCTTGGCCGACAGCAGGAAGCCGCCCTCGCGACCGCCCAGCTGCAAGGGAATGAAGAACAGCATGTTGGCGAAGAGCGATGTGAATGCCAGGATGAGGATGCACTGCAGGTAGTTGGCCGACGGCATGATGACCAGCAGGATGAAGAATATCTCCAATGCTGACACCACGCGGCATGACAGCTCTAAGAACACAGCGGCGAAGAACGTGCGCGGATTCTGTCCGTGCAGTGCCGCTATCTGACGGTCGATGGTGGCCAGCTGCTCGGCGTGGCTCTCGAAGAAACGCTTCGCCCATCGCTTCAGCAGCGGTACATGGCTGAGGATGCGCATGCCGCTGACGGCGATGCCTTTCTTATAGCCTTTCAGGAAGAACCAGATGGCCGTGAGGCAGAACGCCGCGATGAGGGTGAGCAGGATGCCCATGAACACATCGACGCTCTGCGTGAACACATAGAGCACGCACGACAGCAGCCAGAACCAGAAGTGTGAGAAGATGTGCGTCATGACGTAGAGCAACACGCTCGACGTGGCGCGCTCGGTGCCGATATAGGGCGAGAGCGACATGATGCGGTAGGGCTCGCCGCCCATCAGCCCGCCCGGCGTGGCGTAGTTGAGTGCAAAGCCGGAGACGGTGATTTTGTAGAGCCAGAAGAAGGAGAAAGAAGCCGATGGCCCCCCTGCGGCCCCCGAGGGGCCTTCATCGCCGGGCATGCCCACACTTGTGTACCCCTCGGGTGACGCGCCCGACCTCTGGTCGCTTGCTACCGAAGGGACGCAAGAAAGGGGGGCTTTCTCCCCACTCTTGATGATGATCCACCAGGCTGAAGTATTAAAGATGTAGAGCACGGCCCAGAGCAGCACCACCGCCAGGAACCAGTAGCCCGCGCGCTGGATGCCGTCCCACACCTCCTTGAAGTCCAGTTGGCTGACCATGATGGCCAGCACAACGAGACCGAAAAGCAGGAATCCGTTCTGATACTTCTTCTTCAATGCTTAATAGCCCTTAAATAAGAACTTGTTATGATGGGAAAAATGACAGTCGCTGCCGTCTTCAACACTCTGTGCTCAGCCTTCCACCTTCTCGCCTCTGTCTTCCTTTCTCTCACGAGGAACGTTGAAGCGCACTTTCTCGCTCTCGTCGCGCTTCTCGTGGTAGAGCTTGGGCAGCGGGCTGGCCAGCGGCTCGTCGTAGTTCTGACGGTTGCGCCAGATGTCGATGGCTTCGTAGATGGCGTGGCGCATGGAGTCGGCCTCCATCTTGCCATGCCCGGCCAGGTTGAAGCATGCGCCGTGGGCCGGTGCTGTGCGTATCAGCGGCAGACCGGCAGTGACGCGCACGCCTTTGTCGTCACTGATGCTGGTAATAGCCTTGAACGGCGTCTGTCCCTGGTCGTGATACATGGCCAGCACGCCGTCGAACTGCGCATAGTAGCCATTGCCAAAGAAGTCGTCGGCAGGGTAGGGGCCGAAGGCCTGGATGCTCTGCACTGCCAGCTCCTTGATGGCGGGGCTGATGATTTGCAGCTCCTCGTCGCCCAGCACGCCGTCTTCGCCACCGCGCGGATTCAGTGCCAGCACGGCAATGCGTGGATTGGAGATGCGCATGTCGCGGCACAGCGACTGGTGGAAGATTTTGGCCTTGTCCACTATTTTCTGCTGCGTGATGGCATCGGGCACATCCTTCAGCGACACGTTGTTGGTCACCAGGGCGATGCGCAGGTTGTCGCTCACCAGGATGGTAAGGCCGTGCAGATGCTGCTCGTCGGAGTCAGGCATTTGCAGATGCTGGGTGATGTAGGACGTGTGCCCGTCGAAGCCGTGGATGCTGTTCTTGGCCACGGGAGCGGTGACGAGCACGTCGAAGAGCCCCTCGGCATAGTCGGCCAGGGCACGGTCGATGGCACGCTGCGCGGCCTCGCCGGCCTCGGGCGTGGGAATGCCCAAGTCTATCTTCACCTCTTCTTCAAAGACGGTGAGCAAGTTGACGCGGCCGTCCTTGGCATCGCGCGCATCGTTGATGATGTTGAACTGCGGCTCGTAGCCCAGCACCTTGCCGTGGTAGGCGGCCACCTTCGGCGAACCGTAGATGATGGGAGTGAACAGCTCCAGCACAGCGGGGTCTTCAAACAATTTGAATATCACTTCGTAGCCCACACCGTTGATGTCGCCGTGGGTGATGGCTACTCTTATCTTTCTGTCTTCCATATTTTATAATTCTTTTATTTTATGCAAGTTTCAATCAACTTCCTACTTATTACTTCCTACTTATTACTTCTTACTTCCTACTTCTTACTTCCTACTTCTTACTTCCTACTTCTTACTTCTTACTTCCTACTTATTACTTCTTACTTCTTACTTCCTACTTATTACTTCTTACTTCCTACTTCTTACTTCCTACTTCTTACTTCCTCCGCCTCTTTCGTCGACAGCAGTCCGCAGGCCGCCAGGATGTCCTCGCCGCGGCTGGCCCGGATGGTGGCAAAGACGCCATGAGCCGTGAGGTAGTCGCGCAGCTGCTCCATGCGCAGCGGGTCGCTGGCAGGCAGATTGACGTCGGGAATGGTGTGGAAGCGTATCAGGTTGACGCGGCACTCTAATCCCTGCACCAGCCTGACTATCTCCTGACCGTGCCGCAGACTGTCGTTCAGTCCGCCGAAGCAGATGTACTCGAAGGAGCAGCGGCGCTGGTGCGTGAAGTCATACTGACGGAGCAAGGCCACCGTCTCGCTGATAGGCATGGCTTTCTCGGCGGGCATCAGCTGCAGGCGCTGCTCGTGCAGGGGCGAGTGCATGGAGATGGCCACATGGCACTGGCTCTCGTCGAGAAAGCGCTTCAGCTTGTTCTTCACACCCACGGAGCTGACTGTGATGCGCTTGGGACTCCAGGCATAGCCGTCGCTGGCGGTCAGTATCTCCGTGGCGCGCAGCACGGCGTCGAGGTTGTCCATCGGCTCGCCCTGACCCATGAACACAATGTTGGTGAGGTCGACGCCGGCTCCCGAGGGGGCTTGACGGCTCTCTGAGGCACTTGTGTCGCCCACGGGGTATGACGAAGAGGCCTGGAGCGCATAGATCTGGTTGAGAATGTCGGCAGCGGTCAGCTGGCCCTCGAAGCCCTGCTTGCCCGTCTGACAGAACAGGCAGTTCATCTTGCAGCCCACCTGACACGACACACAGAGCGTGGCACGGTCGCCGTCGGGAATGTAGACCGTCTCCACGAAGTGAGGGGGCAGGGGCGATGGGGTAGGGGTGAGGGAGGCGGGCTGCGCGGTCGTCCTGACGGGGAAGAGGTACTTCACGGTGCCGTCCTTCGACACCTGACAGGTGATGGGCGCCATCACTCCCACGCAGTAATTCTCGCTGAGGCGCTGGCGTGCCACCTTCGACAGGTTGGTCATCTCGTCGATGTGGGTCACGTGCTTTTCATACAGCCATTTAGCTATCTGCCCGCCAGTATAGGCAGGCAAACCCAAATCAATAGCTACTTGCCGCAACTCGCTTGCGGTAAGGCCTATCAACGGCTGCTTTGCGTCAATCATGGTGCAAAGGTACAAATAAGCGAGCGAAAAGCAAAAGAAAAACAGTTTTTTCTTTTGCTTTGACCGCCGATTATTTTTCGCGGAGCCTCTTTTTTGCCGTCGCGATGCAGCAGAGAATCCTGTGCAGCTCAGAGAAACAGTAAAACGATTTCGACCTGCGGCTGGAGTAAGACATAGTTACGTCGCTAATGATGTGAGTTGATACCGCGAAGCGGCCTGAGAAAAAACCAATAAAAACCAATAAAAACAAGAAAAACAATTTGGAAAAAGGTTATCGCTTTGCCCGCCGCAGGGACCCCGTGAGGCACTCCCCTCTTGAACCCTGCCCCTCCCCGTAAGGGCAGGGTTCAAGAGGGGATGGCTGCGCATTGAGCTATGCGGTGGGCAAGGCGATAGCTATTGTACCAAATGAGAAAATTTACGAATTTGTTTTTCTTGTTTTTATTTGTTTTTATTGGTTTTTTCTCAGGCCGCTTCGCGGTATCAACTCACATAAATAGCAACGTAACTATGTCTGATTCCAACCTCACGGTTCGGATTTTTGCGAGAAATGATTATCCGCATTTTAGTGTTATTTAACCTCCCAGATTTGTCAGTTTCCCCAATAGTCCATACCTTTGGCGAAAAATAGACATATGATGAAGCTATTAGAGTTACCAATCGCTTTCCCGATGAGGAGTCCTTTGACCAGCATCTGAATCAAGAACGCGAGAAGGCCGGAGTGATATTGCAAGAGTATCTCAATGAGTTCTGTAAGCTAATTGTATTCATCTACTTAACTGATGACTGGACGATGGCCTGGAAACTGAAATATCGCTGCACCACCTGTGGCTACGAAGCTGAGGTCTACGAAGGCAGGGGACTCTTCCGGCAAGAGATTACTGCCGTGTCGTGTCCTGACTGCAAGACCATTCAGAACATCGTGGTGGGCGGCATCATAGCCGACGTAGCCCCGTCCTACCGCAGCGAGGTAGGGCGGCTGTGCCTGAACTGTGGCAGCGATCGCATCAGGATATGGAACAAGCATACCTGCCCGAAGTGTCAGGGCCAGATGGAAGCCACGGGTGAGCGAGAGTTCTGGACCTAACGAGCCTGGCTTGCTGCCAGTCCCGCCCGTCGGCCGTTGACCACGATGTCTGCCACCCCATTGCCTCCCAGCCGGTTGGCTCCATGCAGTCCGCCTGTCACTTCGCCGGCAGCATAGAGGCCGGGAATGGGTGTGCCGTCGGCTCTCAGCACTTGTGTCTCGGCGTTTACGCTCAGGCCGCCCATTGTGTGATGGATGGCGGGCTTGACACGTACGGCATAGTATGGCGCAGTCTCTAAGGCGACGGTCATCTGTGTGGCTCTGCGCCCGAAGTCCTCGTCGCGGCCCGCTTTCTGCTGGATGTTGTAGCGGCTGATGCTCTCCTCCAGTGCTTGTGCCGGGATGCCCACGCCGTCGGCCAGTGCTGCGACTGTAGTGCCTTCGCTGAGCAGGTGCTGGTTGGCGTAGGTCTCGATGGAGGCCAGCGACTTGCGTACACCTTGGTCAAACACAAGGAAGGCCTCGCCACCTGTCTGAGCAAGGATGGCTGTCGAGACCACATCGCGTGTGTCCATCTCGTTGCAGAATCGCCGTCCTTCATGGTTCACCAGGATGGCACCGTTGCCGCGCACCGCCTCAGTGATGAGGATATGGTTGGTGGCTTCAGCCGTGGGGTGAATCTGAATGTTTGCCATCTGTATGGTAGCGCCTCCTATGGCAGTCACCCAGCCGAAGGCATCGCCGGTAGCCCCGGGATGGTTCAGTGTGGCAAAGCCGCTGAGCGAGGGCTGCAGGCGTGTCACCATGTCCAGGTTGGCACCGAAGCCTCCTGTGGCAATGATGACAGCGCGCGACGTGAGCTGATAGCTGCTGCCGTCTATGTTCTCCACCTTCACGCCCGTCACCCTGCCGTCCATCGTGGTGAGCAGCTCCGTGACTTTGTTCGACGTGCGTATCTCGATGTTCTCCTTTTCACTGGCCTCCTTCAGCACCTTCATCAGGTGTGGGCCGATGGCTGTGCCGCCTTTGGGCCGGTGTGTGCGCTTCACGCTGCTGCCGCCCATCAGTCCTATGTCGGTGAGGTCGGCACCAAGTCCTCTCAACCATGTGATGGTGACGGGTGCATACTCCACGAGGCTCCTTACCAATGACGGTATGTTCTCATACTTGCCGCCGCGCATGATGTCGTCGTAGAACAGTTCTTTCGAGTCCTCTATGCCCTGTTCGCGCTGTACGTCAGTCTCTGCCGCATTGATGCCGCCGGTGGAGTAATTGGTGTTACCGCCAATGATGCCCTGCTTCTCCAATACGATGATTTTCTGTTTGCCGTCGGCCTCTGCTGCTGCCACTGCCGCCGACAGCCCTGCGCCGCCTGCACCGACGATGACGATGTCGCACGTGCCGTCCTGATAGGTCTTTGCGCCCTCCTTCTGCTTGCCCATGGCAGCGAGTATGCCCATGTTGATGGCGCCGATGACACCTGCTGAGGTCAGCGTGGCGCCGCTGACACCGTCCACCTCCACGCTCATCACGTCCTTTCTGCCTGTGGCCCGTGCCACGATGTCGTTGATGGCATCCTGTGCAAAGACCGACTCCGACTGGCTGACGATGGTGACCTGCGCCACCTCATGGTTTTTCACCGCCACCTTGGCGATGATGCTGCCGCTGCGCCCCTCGCCGCTGCCTGTCCACTCTCCGTCTTGCAGCATCTGTGTAGCAGGCTCCGTCGTGCTGTTGTCATCATCGTTGGAGCAGGAAGTCAACAGCCCGCTGGCTCCCATCAGGATGAGGGTCAGCATCGCAATAAGTATCTGTTTAGTTTTCATGGCTTTATTCATTTCTTGTGCGGGCTTACCATCCTGGAGGCAGCACAATGTTTTCTGCGTCATGAGCCTTCTCAAACAACGGTGCTATCTCCTCGTCTGTGAATCCGGCGATGCCGCAGCCTATGCGGGTAACGAGGAAGGTGAGGGTGGGGTGCTCCCGTGCAAAGGCGATGAACTCGTCCACATAGGGACGGATGGTTTCTACGCCGCCTTGCATCGTGGGGATGGCATAGCTCTGGCCTTGCAAGCCCACGCCCTGCCCCATGATGGCTCCAAACTTGCGGTAAGCGATGTATGCCGCTCCGCCGCCATGCATTCCCTTCAGATTGCTGCCGAACACAAAGATTTCGTTCGGCTTGAGTTCTGTGATAAACTCTGGTGTCGTTCTCTTTTGTTCCATATCTGGTGCTATCATAAAATCCATATCCTCTAAAGCTTCGAAAGCTGCCGGTGCCAGCATGTCTGCCATACCACTGCTCATTGGCGGTGTGAAGAGTATTCTGGGTTCGCTCATCCTGCCCTCGCTTCTGGTCAGCATCTGCTCGTCCATCACCTCCGGCATGTCCAGGTCCATGTCGAAATTCTTCTTGAAGTAGGGCACGATGACCTGCTCCTTCAGTTTCTTGTACTTCTGCGAGATGGCCGACGGCGTCATACCCATCTGCGCCGCTATCTCCTTCAGTTTGAATCCCTCCTGCAGCAACATGACGATGATGAGCCGTGCCTGCCTGTCCAACGGCGCATGGTTGCACACGTCGTCCACCATGCGGTTGAACTGCAATCGCAAGTTGCTGGTCACGTCAAACGACATCAGGTAGTCCTGAAAGGTGATGCTGCCATACTCTTTCTTGTACCATTTCAGGGCATCGAGCACTACGTAGCGGAACCCGTTGATGAGCCATGTGCGCAGGCTCACGTTGGGCGAATGGTCTTCCAGCGGCTTCCAGTTGTGCTCCATCAGGTAGAGGGCATACTGGTGGGCCAGCGACATGAAGTCCAGGTTTTGCTTGCTGCTCAGCTCATAACGCTTGTCAAAGACATGGTAACCCACCTGGCAATAACCGTAGAAATACTCACGGATAATGCCGGCATTGCCCTTGCGGAAACCGCTCAGAATCTCATCGTCAGATAGTCGCTGGAAATACATATTTGCTGTTTTGGGGGCGAATTTACAAAAAAATCTTCATATCTGCTTCATTTTTTCTCAATTATTTCTTTAAAGAGATAAAGACATGTCAAATAAACGAAGTTATTCACCATTTAAAAAACTAACGATTATGAAAGATTCAACAAAGCGAGTGCACAATCTGATGATTGTCGACGAGAGTGGTTCTATGATGGTTATCCGCGAGCAGGCCTTCTCAGGCATGAACGAAACCCTGCAGACTGTCCGCGCGATGCAGGAGAAGTATCCCGACCAGCAGCAGTTTGTCACCCTGCTCACCTTCGACAGCGGTCACACCACCTGGCACTACGACAACACTCCTGCTTCACAGACGAAGGATCTGGGCAAGGATGCCTACAGCCCTGGTGGCTGCACTCCCCTCTACGATGCAATTGGCAAAGGCATTTCGAAGGTCAACGCTCAGATAGAGGAGGGCGACCACGTGCTGGTGACCATCATCACCGACGGCGAGGAGAACAGCAGCAGGGAGTGGACGCTGCAGATGGTGCGCACCATGATTGAGAAGCTGAAGAAGCAGGGCTGGACCTTCACGCTGATAGGCACCGACAACCTCGACGTGGAGTCTATGGCCCACTCCTTCGCCATCGACGAGCATCTGAAGTTTGCGCAGACAGCAGCAGGCACCAGTGCCATGTTTGCCCGCGAGCGCCGCAGCCGTGAACGCTTCAACTGCTGTGTCGCCGAGGAAGCCGTCATGCCGAAAGGGTCATTCTTTGACGAAAACTGAACTCAGTAGGCGAGAAGTGTACAGAGGCTCTGTACAGTGTGTACAAAGGCTCTGTACACTTTTATCAGTCCTTTGCTTTTCTCGTCTGGTGCGGGGCGGGAATATGACAGATGGCCTATATTTATTAATATGTTCGCGCGAAAGCTTTGCGATGTTTGCGGAAAGCAAATAGCAATTCCGCCGCAGGAACTCGCCTCCCCCTCTGTCCCCCCCTTGCAAGGGGGGGGATAAGATACCTATGCAACGGCCACATGACGGCGCAGCCCTTCCCCTCCTTTTCCAAAGGAGGGGTCAGGGGTGGTTTGTCAGAGATGTCCCAACCTATTTCCAAAGGAGGGGTCAGGGGGGGCGCCTGCGCCTGAATAGGTCAGCCGCCAAACAAAATGTGGGATGTCCCCCTGTCGAGGACATCCCACATTTTAGTCAGGTGCTTCCAGCGAAGACTCCTTCTTCAAGTTTCGCATTCGCTCCGCTCGGCCTTGCCGCTTCGCTTTGCGAAGAACTTTCAGAAGTTAAAGGAATTGAAGACAAATGACTCTCCATGAAAAGCCTTTGTCTCTGGGTTGAAATTCATAGCGAAGCTATTGTCTTTAACTCCCTTAACTCCTTTAACTCCAAAACTTGCGAAAGCTGAATTACTTCTTCTTCAGCAGGTCACGAATCTCGGTGAGCAGCTCTTCCTGCGTCGGGCCCTTTGGAGCCTCGGGAGCAGCTGCCTCTTCCTCCTTCTTCTTCAGATTCGACAGCTTGTTGATGCCCTTCAGCATGAGGAAGATACAGAAAGCCACGATGAGGAAGTCAACTACATTCTGGATGAATGCACCGTAGGCGAAGATTGAAGCTCCGGCCTCGCGTGCAGCAGCCAGCGATGTGCCTGCCGGCAGGTCGCCAGCCTCGGGCTGAGCCAGCACGGCATAGAGATTGGTGAAGTCGGTGTTGCCCAGGACTTTACCTACGAGCGGCATGATGATGTCGTCAACGAGTGAGCTGACAATCTTGCCGAATGCTCCGCCGATGATTACACCAACGGCCATGTCCATCACGTTGCCTTTCATGGCAAACTCTTTGAATTCTTTAACAAATCCCATAGTGCTTAATGTTTAAAAGTGGATAATGTTTGTTGTTGATTGGTTATAATGAATAGTGTCTTTGTCGTTGCGTGCAGACAGATGAACTGTCCCTATTTTGTAAACTTAACGTTGCAAATCTCTGCTAAAATGTTGACATGCGCTAATTTTCAATTTTCTGTTTTGAATTTTCAATTTTATTAAGACTGAATTTTGCTGCAAATATAGGAATTTTTTTGTAACTTTGTAGCCGAAAACGAAAAAAATGCGTCGGTGGGCGCAAAAAAAATGATTTTTTTTGATTTATTCATTCTATAACAAACAAAAAAACAATGACAAAAGTTGCTATTAACGGCTTTGGCCGTATCGGTCGCCTCGCATTCCGTCAGATGTTCGAGGCTGAGGGTTATGAAGTTATCGCTATCAACGACTTGACCAGCCCGAAGATGCTGGCTCACCTGCTGAAGTACGACACCGCTCAGGGCGGTTTCGCCGGCAAGTTTGGTGAGGGCAAGCACACCGTGGAGGCCACTGAGAACTCCATCATCGTCGACGGTAAGGAAATCACCATCTATGCTAAGCCCAATGCTGCTGAGCTGCCTTGGGGTGAGCTGGGCGTGGACGTCGTGCTGGAGTGCACCGGTTTCTACACCTCTAAGGAGAAGTCAATGGCTCACATCCAGGCTGGTGCCAAGAAGGTTGTCATCTCTGCCCCCGCTGGCAAGGACCTTCCCACCATCGTTTACAATGTGAACCACAAGACCCTGACTCCCGAGGACACCGTGATCAGCGCTGCTAGCTGCACCACCAACTGCTTGGCTCCCATGGCTGACGCTCTGAACAAGTATGCTCCCATCGTGAGCGGTATCATGAGCACCATCCACGCTTACACTGGCGACCAGATGATTCTCGACGGTCCTCAGCGCAAGGGTGACCTCCGCCGCAGCCGTGCAGGTGCTTGCAACATCGTTCCCAACAGCACTGGTGCTGCCAAGGCTATCGGTCTCGTCATCCCCGAGCTGAACGGCAAGCTCATCGGCTCTGCACAGCGCGTTCCCACTCCCACCGGTTCCACCACTATCCTGGTTGCCGTTGTGAAGGGTAAGGACATCACTGTTGAGGGCATCAACGCCGCCATGAAGGCCGCCGGCAGCGAGAGCTTCGGCTACACCGAGGATCAGATTGTGAGCAGCGACATCATCGGCATGAAGTATGGTTCGCTCTTCGACGCTACCCAGACCATGGTGAGCAAGATCGACGACGACACCTATCAGGTTCAGGTTGTGAGCTGGTACGACAACGAGAACAGCTACACCAGCCAGATGGTTCGCACCATCAAGTACCTTGCTGAGCTGAAATAAGCAACGGTTCATCGCTTGACTTTATGAAAAAGAGCTGTCCGGCTATTGTCGGGCAGCTCTTTTTATGGTTCTTCCGCTTTTTCGGTTGGTAGTTTCTAAGTCCGCTTAGCGAAACAAACTGACGTAAATAGCGACGCAACTATGTCACACCATCCGTAAAGCACGAAATATCAATTCACGAGACATTCTTGCATCATGTAAACTAAAGGAGAGCCGAAACCCTCCTTTAGTCATTCTGCTGGTTGCCATTTGCAGCGGACAGGCGACACGATGGCGCCCTCCTTCTTCAACTCAGCAAAAGCCTTGTCAACCTCCTTGCGGTCGATGCCTGTGATTTCAGCAATCTTGCCAGCGTTGACGGGAGCACCGAACTCACGCATGGCCTGTAATACTTGTTCTTTCATGACGGATGGAATGATGACATAGTTACGTCGCTATCTATGTGAGTTGATAGTTGAATACATTCGATGGTCAAAGGCTTGAGGTAGCCCTATTCTCCCCCTTGCAAAGGGGGAGTTAGAGGGGGATTCATCTGCGCATAGGTGAATCCCCCCCTGCCCCCCCTTTTCAAGGGGGGGAAATAAGTTACCTCTGCGGCGGCTATGTGACGGCGCAGCCATTCCCCCCCTTAAACCCTCCCCGTAAAGGCGGGGTTCAAGAGGGGAGTACCTCACGGGGTTCCTGCGTCGGGCAATGCGATAACCTTTT
>JAEEGJ010019855.1_pt1 | contig 14723 bp, 6 predicted proteins | sample 8958761 | NCBI WGS metagenome assembly JAEEGJ01 (sample SAMN16246546, study PRJNA631951) | gut metagenome | biome: gut microbiome; feature: rumen; material: RS-attached | host: Bos | place: Iran: Karaj | collected 2018-10 | reverse complement strand
AATCTGACTACCGGCAAGGTCTACTGGAATGTGCTGAACAAGGAACGGCAGGGAGAATTTCTCGGGAGTACTGTTCAGATCATCCCGCACATTACAGATGAAATCAAAGCGTTTATATACAACGTCGGCAGAACGGCAGGCGCAGAAGTCGTGATCACGGAAGTCGGCGGAACGATCGGCGATATCGAAAGCCAGCCTTTTCTGGAGGCTATACGGCAGGTCAGCCAGGAAGTCGGTTCGGAAAATGCAATGTTCATTCATGTTACTCTTGTCCCCTATCTGAAGGGCAGCCGGGAACACAAGACGAAACCTACACAGCATTCCGTCAAGGAACTGCAGGGTATGGGTATTCATCCGGATATGATCGTTCTTCGCTCGGATGAGCCGATTGAAGACCAGACGATCTTCCAGAAGGTTGCCATGTTCTGCAATGTCCGTCCGGAATACGTGATGGACAACCGTACAATCGACGTGCTTTATGAGTGCCCGTTAATGCTGGAAAAGCAGGGTTTTTCCGGGCTGGTATGCAGGCGCCTGGGAATCCAGACAGCAGAGCCGGAGCTTTCGGAATGGAGAAAAATGGTTGAGGCGGCGCATCTTGTAAGCCGGAAGGTGACAGTCGCCCTTGTCGGTAAGTACGTTCAGCTCCATGATGCTTATCTCTCTGTTATGGAGGCTATCCGTCATGCGGGATATGCGCTCGGCACGGATGCGGAAATCCGCTGGATTGACTCGGAAACCATTACGGAGCAGAATCGGGAAGAGCTGCTTGCCGGCACGGATGCCGTTCTGGTTCCGGGAGGCTTCGGGAGCCGGGGCATTGAGGGGATGATCTTCGCAGCGCAGTACGCCAGAGAAAGGAAACTCCCCTATCTTGGTCTCTGCCTGGGGATGCAGATCGCCGTGATCGAATTTGCCCGTAACGTGGCGGGGCTCACCGGCGCAAACTCCGGGGAGTTTGATGAATTTTCCGCATACAAGGTGCTGCATTTTCTGCCCGGGCAGAACAACGAAATCAACAAAGGCGGAACGCTCCGCCTCGGTGCGTATCCCTGTAAAATAGTACCCGGAACTAAGCTGGAGGAATGTTACGGGCTACCGGAAATATCTGAACGCCACCGCCACAGGTATGAATTCAACAATGATTATCGGGAGATCCTTCAGAAAGCAGGGCTGATTATCAGCGGTACTTCACCTGACGGTACTCTGGTAGAAACCGTGGAACTGGCGGATCACCCGTTTTATGTCGGCGTTCAGTACCATCCTGAATTCAAGAGCAGGCCGAACAAACCGCATCCGCTGTTCGTCGGTATGCTCAGAGAAGCACTTGCCCATCGGACGGAGGAAGGAAAAAATGAATGATCAGCAGTGGCAGTCCTACGGGAGAGTTATCGAAAAAGATGCTTGTGGCATAGGTGCAATTGTTGACCTGCAGGGTCGTCAAAGCTGCAATACAGTAGACGATGCCCTGACCATCGTGGAAAACCTGGAACACCGCGCGGGAAAAGATGCCTCAGGCAAGACGGGAGACGGTGTTGGAATCCTGCTGCAGATCTGCCATCCGTTTTTCGCGAAAGCAGCCGGAGAGTGCGGTATAGAGCTCGGGAAAGAGGGAGATTACGGCGTTGGCATGTTCTTTTTCCCGCAAAGCGCACTTCACAGGGGCCAGGCCAAAAAGATGTTTGAGATCATCACTGAGAAAGAGGGCCTGCATTTTCTGGGATGGAGAGAGGTTCCCGTACATCCTGAGATTCTGGGAGAAACAGCACGAAGCTGTATGCCGGCCATCTGGCAGTGCTTTATTGAACGGCCTGCGGATATTGCTCCGGGGTTCCGTTTTGATCAGAGACTTTATGTCATAAGGCGGGAATTTGAACAGTCAAACAGTGACACCTATGTGACAAGCCTTTCTTCCAGATCAATCGTCTACAAAGGAATGTTTCTTGTCTCTCAGTTGAGATACTTTTACCTTGACCTTCAGTGCGGGGAGTACGCTTCCGCAATTGCGATGGTGCATTCCCGCTTTTCAACCAATACAACACCGTCGTGGGAACGGGCTCATCCGAACCGCTTTCTTCTTCACAACGGAGAAATCAATACCATCCGCGGCAATGTTGACCGTATGCTTGCCCGGGAAGAAACCATGTCCTCCGAACTGCTGCAGGATAACATGGACAGGATCTATCCGGTGATTGCATCATCCGGTTCCGATTCCGCCATGCTGGACAATACGATCGAATTTCTGGTAATGAACGGAATCGACCTTCCTCTGGCAATGATGATGACAATCCCTGAGCCATGGAAGAACGACAAAACGATCTCCCGCAAACGGAGAGACATGTACCGCTATTATGCCACAATGATGGAACCCTGGGATGGGCCAGCGTCGATTCTGTTTTCCGATGGTGTACTCGTCGGAGCAATTCTGGACAGAAACGGGCTTCGCCCGTCCCGGTATTATCTGACGGATGACCATCGGCTGATTCTCTCCTCCGAGGTCGGCGTGCTGAACATCCCGGAAGAGCATATTCTTCGCAAGGACCGGCTGCACCCCGGAAAAATGCTGCTTGCAGACACCAGGCGCGGCCTGCTTCTCGAAGATGATGAAATCAAAGATCTATATGCGTCCCGCCAGCCTTACGGGGAATGGCTGGATCAGAATCTGATTCAGCTTGCGGGGCTGCCGATTCCCAACACGCAGGTCCCCCATCACTCGCAGGAAATGCGCGACAGACTCTACCGCGCTTTCGGCTATACATATGAGCAGATTAAAGATACCATACTGCCGATGGCCCGCACAGGAGGAGAGCCGACTGCCTCTATGGGGGCGGACGAACCCCTGGCCGTTTTATCCGGGCGGTATCCGCCTTTATTTGATTATTTCAAACAGCAGTTTGCCCAGGTAACCAATCCCCCGATCGATGCAATCCGGGAGGAGTGCGTAACCGATACAACCGTTTATGTCGGCAGAGACGGGAATCTGCTCCAGGATACACCGGAAAACTGCACGGTCCTGCAGATTAACAACCCTATATTGACGGGTGTGGATCTGCTGAAAATCAAGGCACTCCGGAGAGAAGCGTTTCATGTGGAAACAATCTCTCTTCTGTACTATAAAAACACATCCCTCGAACGGGCTGTAGACCGGCTTTATATCCAGTGCGATAAAGCCTATCGGCAGGGGGCTAATATTCTGATCCTCTCCGATCGCGGTGTGGATGAAAATCACATGGCAATTCCCTCTCTCCTGGCCGTGTCCGCCATGGAGCAGTATCTTGTAAGGACAAAAAAGCGCACTTCCGTTTCCATCATTCTGGAAAGTGCAGAGCCTCGCGAGGTACATCATTTTGCTCTGCTGCTCGGCTACGGAGCACGGGCAATCTGCCCGTATCTGGCACATGAATGTATTGAGGAATGTATCGAGCTGGGATTGCTCGATAAGGATGCTCATACCGCAATCGATGATTATAATATGGCTGTGCTACACGGTATCGTGAAAATAGCTTCCAAAATGGGTGTTTCCACAATTCAGTCCTATCAGTCAGCGCAGATATTCGAGGCAGTCGGGATCTGTCAGCCGGTAATTGATAAGTACTTCACACACACAGTCAGCCGGGTCGGAGGGATTGGACTGGAAGAGATCGGGGAGTCCGTGGAATATCACCACAGTCATGCTTTTGATCCTCTCGGGCTTGGCGTTGATACACGGGTTGACAGTGTAGGAATTCATAAGCTGAGAGAAGGCTTCCGGAGTGAACAGCATCTTTATGATGCCGAGACGATCGTGCTGCTGCAGGAGGCCGTACGAGAAGGCAGCTATGAGAAGTTCCGTGCTTATTCCGACAGGCTTTATGAAAAGCGCTCGCCGCAGACGCTTCGCGCGCTGCTGGAATTCCGGTTTTCCGAAAACGGGGGTATTCCACTTGAACAGGTTGAGAGTGTAGAGGAGATTGTCAGACGTTTCAAAACAGGAGCAATGTCATACGGCTCCATCTCAGAGGAGGCGCATGAATGTATTGCTACGGCTATGAACCGTCTGGGCGGGAAATCCAATTCCGGTGAGGGAGGCGAGGAAATCTCGAGGCTTGGAACAGAAAAGAACAGTGCCATCAAGCAGGTTGCTTCCGGCCGTTTCGGTGTGACAAGCCGTTACTTATGCTCGGCCAGAGAGATCCAGATAAAAATGGCTCAGGGGGCAAAGCCCGGTGAAGGCGGTCATCTTCCGGGCAGTAAGGTCTATCCCTGGATTGCCAAAACAAGGCACTCAACACCGGGAGTCAGTCTGATCAGCCCCCCTCCGCATCATGATATCTATTCCATAGAGGATCTTGCCCAGCTGATTTATGATCTGAAAAACGCCAACCGGGATGCGCGTATCTCCGTAAAGCTTGTAAGCGAAGCAGGCGTAGGAACTATAGCATCCGGTGTTGCAAAAGCAGGGGCACAGGTTGTTCTGATCTCCGGATATGACGGAGGAACCGGTGCTGCCCCGCGAAGTTCCATTCATAATGCCGGGCTTCCCTGGGAGCTGGGCATCGCAGAAGCCCACAAAGCCCTGATTGAGAACGGACTTCGAAAGCGCGTGATCCTGGAGACAGACGGGAAACTGATGACCGGCAGAGATGTGGCTGTCGCCGCTGTTCTCGGTGCTGAAGAATATGGTTTTGCCACCGGCGTACTGGTCTCTCTCGGCTGCGTTATGATGCGGGTATGTAATCTGGATACCTGCCCGATGGGCATTGCAACTCAAAATCCGGAGCTTAGATGCCGTTTTCACGGAAAGCCGGAATACGTGGAAAACTTTATGCGTTTTGTGGCACAGGAGCTGCGGGAGATTATGGCAAAGCTCGGTATATCCAAGGTGGATGACCTGATCGGAAAGCGGTCCCTCCTTCGGAAGCGGCAGGATCTTTCTTCACGAGCCCAGAGTGTACTTTTGGACAGCCTGCTTGACGGCGGGTGTGATACTGCCTGTCACTTTGAACAGGCAGAGCAGTATCCGTTTCATCTGGAGAATACAGCTGACCTGAAGGATCTTCTGCCGGCTTTTGAGGAAACTCTGAACGGCGGGCAGCCGCGGACAGCTGTCATATCGGTCTCAAGTCATAACAGGGCGTTCGGAAGCATTCTCGGTTCTGAAATCACAAAACGCTGCGGGGAAAGCCTCCCTGACGACAGTATTACAGTGCTGGCAGAAGGGGGAGGCGGTCAGTCATTCGGGGCTTTTATTCCGAAAGGTATGACCATCCGTCTGACCGGAGACAGCAACGACTACTTTGGAAAGGGCCTGTCAGGCGGCAGGCTGATTGTAAAACCGCCTGAAAAGAGCACATTCAACCCGGGTGAGAATGTCATTATCGGGAATGTCGCACTTTACGGAGCTACCTCCGGAGAAGCGTATATCAACGGTATGGCAGGAGAACGCTTCTGCGTACGCAATTCCGGAGCACGTGCCGTGGTGGAAGGAATCGGCGATCACGGATGCGAATATATGACAGGGGGATGCGCCGTTATTCTTGGAAAGACCGGAAAAAACTTTGCAGCCGGCATGTCGGGCGGCGTTGCGTATGTTCTGGATGAGCAACATGAGCTCTATCTGAATCTGAACAAAGAACTTGTCACCATGACCGCCGTTACGACAAAATATGACGCTGCGGAACTGCACGGAATGATCGAACGGCACGTCAGTGAAACCGGTTCTCCAAGAGGAAAAACCATTCTGGAAAACTGGGAGGAGATTCTTCCGCTGTTCAAAAAGGTGCTTCCGAACGATTACAGCCGTATGCTGTCAGCAATCAGCCGTCTGGAAGAAAAGGGATTGTCGAGAGAACAGGCCGAGATTGAGGCCTTTTACAGAATGAAGGAAGGAAAGGAATAAGCGGGATGGGTAAAGCAACTGGTTTTCTGGAATACATCAGAGAAGAAAATCCCGCGGAAAAGATTCAGGTCCGTATCGGCAGCTTCCGGGAGTTTCATATCGGGCTGGAGGAGAAGAAGCGGAGAGAACAGGGCGGGCGCTGTATGAACTGCGGAGTTCCGTTCTGCCAGTCTGTTTTCGGCTGTCCTCTTCACAATCTGATTCCGGAATGGAACGATGAGATCTTTTCCGGGAACTGGAAGCATGCGCTTGCGAGGCTACTGAAGACAAACAGTTTTCCGGAGTTTACCGGCAGAGTATGTCCCGCTCTGTGTGAGACAGCCTGTGTCTGCGGGATGGAGGATATACGCAAAGCGGTAACGGTACGCGACAATGAGCTGGCTCTGATTGAATATGCCTGGGAACACGGGCTGATTGCAGCCTGTCCGCCCGCTGTCAGAACCGGAAAAAAAGTGGCTGTGGTAGGATCCGGTCCTTCCGGTCTTGCAGTGGCGGATATGCTTAATCAAAGAGGGCATCATGTTGTTGTCTACGAAAGGGATGACAGGCCGGGAGGACTGTTGATGTACGGTATCCCGAATATGAAGCTGGATAAGGAAGTCATCCTGCGCCGCATCCGGAAAATGGAAGAGGAAGGTATCTGCTTTGAGTGTCACACAGACATCGGGAAAACCATTTCCGGAGAAAAACTGATATCAGAATATGATGCCGTTGTGCTATGCTGCGGTGCACGTCAGCCGCGTACGGTTGTCGGAACAGATCCGGCAGTTCCGGGTGTGTTGTCAGCCGTGCAGTATCTCAGTGCTTCGACAAAAGCTGTTGTTTTCGGAGAAGAAAACACCTGCAGTGCGGAAAACAAAAATGTGATCGTGATCGGAAACGGAGATACTGCAACCGACTGCGTTGCAACAGCTGTCCGTCAGAAGGCCAGAACTGTCACGCAGCTGGTGCGCAAGCCAAAAGCGGAAGGCGGACAGCGCCTCTGGCCGTATCGCAGCAAAGAAGAAAAAACGGAATATGGTCAGGAAGAAGCAGCTACTGTATACGGAAAGGATCCTCGTCTGTATGAGACATCTGTTATACAGCTGCTGACAGGTAAAACCGGAAAGCTCAACGGTGTCATTGTCCGCCGGAAGGAAAAAGAATTAAAACTTCCGGCAGACATGCTGCTGATTGCAGCAGGGTTCTCCGGGGTTGAAGAGAATACTGCAAAGACATTCGGCCTTTCTGGAGATGACAGACATAGAATCGGAAGCAGCGACTTCCGTACAGAACAGAAAAAGGTATTCGCCTGCGGAGATGTCAGGCGGGGGCCTTCCCTGGTAGTATGGGCTATTGCCGAGGGCCGCGCCTGTGCCAGGGAAGTTGACTGTTTTCTGGAAGGCTATTCGAACCTGTAACATAATCCGGAAAACAGAAACAATAAAAGGAGACTGTATGGCAGCTTTTGACAGAATTCACTCCGGCATTCCCTCCATGGATATCGCGCTGGATTCTATCCGCCTTGGAGATAATGTTGTATGGCAGGTGTCTTCTCTTGAGGAATTCCGCCTGTTTGCCTCCGCTTTCGCGAAGCAGGTTATCCGGGAGGGAAAAGAACTGATCTACGTCCGGTTTGCGGAGCATCCTCCTATTCTTGAGCAGATGGACGGTGTGCGTGTTGTTTCCGTGGAACTCTCCCACCGGTTTGAAACCTTCACAGTGAATATTCATAACCTGATAGAACAGGAAGGCAGAGATGCTTTGTACGTTTTTGACTGTCTTTCTGAGCTGGAAGAAGCCTGGGCAACCGACCTGATGATGGGGGATTTTTTCCATCTCACCTGCCCGTTTCTGTTTTCGCTGGACACAGTTGCCTACTTTCCGGTAATCCGCGGCAGACATTCCTTTGACGCCATAGCTAAAATCCGGGACACCACCCAGCTGTTTCTCGATGTATACTCGGAAATCGCCGGAGAGGCGGAAAAAGGCTTATATGTTCGCCCGCTGAAAGTCTGGAACCGCTATTCACGGACTATGTTCAGTCCCCACCACTACAATCCTTCCACGGGAGAATTCTGTGTGCTGTCGGAAGGGTGGGAAGTCAGCAGATTTTATAATCGTATCAATCAGGAAGCGGAAGAAACCGCAAACCAGAACACCGACAGCTGGGAAAGGTTTTTTCAGCGGACAAAACTGAAGCTGGAAGCCGGGCTGGATGTCACTCAGGAATGCAGTAGGATCTGCGATATCATGCTGACGCGGGACGCGAGGATGCGCCAGCTGATCAAACATAATTTTACACCGCGGGATTATTATGAAATCCACGCCCGCATGATTGGCACGGGCATGATAGGGGGCAAAGCATGCGGGATGCTCCTCGCACGAAAGATCATTGAAAACAACTGCCCTTCCCTGTTCCGGATCATCGAACCGCACGATTCGTTTTATATCGGCTCAGATGTATTTTATTCCTACATCGTAGACAACGGCTTCTGGGATCTGAAAATCCGGCAAAGGACAGACGAGGGCTATTTTACCCTTGCAGGAGAATTCGGGAGAGAAATCATGCATGGCAGCTTCTCTCCGCAGATTGAAGGGCAGTTCCGGAAGCTGATTGATTATTACGGCAACGAACCGATCATTGTCCGTTCCAGTTCTATTCTGGAAGATGGATTCGGAAATGCATTTGCAGGAAAATATGAATCTGTCTTCTGCAGCAGCACCGGCTCCCCGGAAGATCGTCTGGAGGCGTTCGAACAGGCTGTCAGAACGGTTTATGCCAGTGCGGCAAGCCTGTCTGCCCTGGATTACCGCAAACGCCGCGGGCTGGAAAAGCTGGATGAACAAATGGCGATTCTGGTACAGCGGGTTTCCGGATCCCGGTACAGCGGGTTTTTCATGCCAAGTGCCGCAGGAGTCGGCTATTCCTCAAGTCCATACCGCATGGGACTGCTGCATCCGGAGTCGGGTATGCTGAGGCTGGTTGCAGGCCTGGGAACGGCAGCTGTTGACCGAAGAACAGGGTCCTATCCCAGGATGGTGTCTCTGGATGAACCGACCAAAATGATGCTGACTTCCGATGCTGACAGGCACCGGTATTCCCAGAGGCTGATCGACACCGTGGGAACCGGCACTGACGCCCTGGAAAGCCGGGACGCGGAGGAAATCCGCAAATGCCTTCCTCCGAAGCTCGCCGCGCAGCTGTTCTCCCATGACCGGGACGCGGAACTCGGGTTGCGTGAAGCAGGCTTGCGCGAAGAAGTCTGTTTTGTTTCCTGTGAAGGGCTTGTGCAGAACCGTGCCTTGATGAGTGATATGAAGACGCTACTCAATGCCCTTCAGGAAGCGTATCAATATCCTGTGGATATTGAATACACGATCAATCTTTCTCCCGGCGGAGAATACATGATCGCCCTTCTGCAGTGCAGGCCTCTGCAGCTCACGGCGGAGGGAGAGACCGTCGTAATTCCGGATTCCGTACAAAAAGAGGATGTATATATGGAGACGAAGGGCGTCTCTATGGGTTTCTCCCGAAAGTATCCGCTGGATATAATCGTCTATATTGATGCGGTTGCTTACTATACCATGCCGTACCGGGAGAAATACAGCGTAAGGGATGCGCTTTCCGCCATCAACTGGCAGTGCCGGGAGAAAAACCTCCATCTGCTGCTGATCACACCGGGGCGTATCTGCACATCTTCCCCGGAGCTCGGAGTTCCGTCTGCCTTTGCGGATATCAGCGAGTTTGACGCGATTGTGGAAGTATCCGAACAGAAGGCGGGATATATCCCTGAGCTGAGCTACGGCAGCCATATCTTTCAGGATCTCGTGGAAGCGGGCATTCTGTATTCGGCTGTATTTGAGGGCAGCAGCACGCTTGTGTTCTCGGAAGAGAAACTGAAATCCTCACCAAACTGCCTGCAGGACTATATTCCCAACGCAGCTACGCTGGAAAACATTATCTATGTCACCAATCCTGCCCCGAACAGCGTCATGCTCTATTACGACGTTGCGGAAGAACACTTCCTGGTCACGGAGATGAAGTAAATGAAACATGATGCCTATGTCAATCCGCTCTGCACGCGTTATGCAGGGGTGGAGATGCAGCAAATTTTTTCCGACGACAGAAAATACTCCTGTTGGCGGAAGCTCTGGCTTTACCTTGCAGAAGCGGAAAAGCAGCTGGGTATTCCCATTACAGACAGACAGATCGAAGAGATGAAAATTCATCTCGTGGATATCGATTATGAACGGGCTGCCCGGGAAGAGCAGGCGACAAGACATGATGTGATGGCACATATCCGCACCTTTGCAGCCTGCTGCCCGGAAGCCGCTCCGATTATCCATCTCGGTGCGACATCCTGCTTTGTAGGGGACAATACCGATGTGATCAATATGCGTGATGCCATGATTCTAATCCGGAAAAAGCTCATCAGCATCATGGAGTCTCTGGCTGTTTTCGCGGAAATAACAAAAGACATTCCCACACTCGGGTTTACGCATTTCCAGCCGGCACAGCCGACTACCGTCGGGAAACGAGCCTGCCTCTGGCTGCAGGATCTCGACATGGATCTGAAACAGCTTGATTTCCAGCTTTCCGTGCTCCTGCCGCTCGGGTGTAAAGGGGCAACCGGGACGGCTGCCAGCTTTCTGGCCCTTTTTGACGGAGATGCGGAAAAGGTCCGAAAGCTTGAAGAGATCATCGTAAAGAGAATGGGCTTTTCGCATTGTCAGCCTGTCAGCGGGCAGACATATTCCCGCAAACAGGATTTTGCTGTTCTTCAGACACTAAGTGGCATTGCGCAAAGCGCCTCCAAATTTGCCGGGGACATTCGTCTTCTGAGCCATCTGAGAGAAATGGAAGAGCCGTTTGAGACGCATCAGGTCGGTTCCTCGGCTATGGCTTATAAACGAAATCCCATGAGAAGCGAACGCATCACGTCCCTGGCCAGATACGTTATATGTGAAACGCAGAATACAGCGCTTACTGCATCCTCTCAATGGATGGAAAGAACACTGGATGATTCTGCCAACCGGCGACTTGCCATACCGGAGGCCTTTCTCGCCTGTGACGGGATTCTGAATCTGTACTACAGCATCGTACGGGGGATGAGAATATTCCCCGCTGTCATGGAAAAACATCTGCAGGAAGAACTCCCGTTTCTTGCGACGGAAAATATACTGATGTACTGCGTAAAAGAAAAGCATGGCGACCGTCAGCTTCTTCATGAGAAAATCCGCTCTTATGCTGCACAGACAACTGATCAGATCAAACTTTATGGAAAAGAAAATGACCTTTTTACCCGAATCCTGAGCGATCCGGATTTTGCACTTACAGAGGAAGAACTTAAGATGGTTGCGGATCCCAAAAAATTCACAGGGATGGCAGAACTGCAGTGCGAAACCTATCTGAAGGAAACAATCTTCCCCCTTTTAGAGAAATACAGTGCAGACAGAGATATCAACATGAGCGATTCCATTACAGTATAAAAATGCAGGAGGCGATAACATGCTTACATCAATAGTCGGCATCAACTGGGGAGATGAAGGTAAAGGGCGCATGGTGGACCTGCTGAGCCGCGACTATGAAATCGTAGTGCGTTACCAGGGAGGGAATAACGCAGGGCACACCGTCGTCTGCGGAAACAAATTATTTGTTATGAACCTTTTGCCTTCCGGCATTCTGAGAAGCGGAATCGTGAATATTCTCGCCCCGGGCATGGTTATTGACCTGGAACATATCAATAAAGAAATGGATGCAATTGAAAAATCCGGCGTACGGATTACGCCGGAGAATCTTGTTTTAAGCAGCCGGGCAACGATCTGCCTTCCTTTTCACAGTCTGCTCGACAGTCTGGAGGAAGACCGTCTCGGTAGCCGGAAATTCGGATCCACAAGGCGTGGGATTTCTCCAGCCTATGCGGACAAGTATATGAAGAAATCCCTGCGTATGATCGATCTTTTTTATCCCGATGATCTGGAAAACAAGGTAAAGGAACTTGTGGAATGGAAAAACCTTACCATTGAAAAAGGCTACAATGCTGAAGCAGTTGACACAGAGAGCATCCTGCGCTGGCTTGACCGGTTCGGAAAACCGCTGATCCCGTATATTAAAGATACAACCGCAATCCTCAGTCAGGCGGTAGCAGAAGGAAAATCCATACTGTTTGAAGCACAGCTCGGTGCTCTGCGTGATATTGATTACGGAATTTATCCGTATACTTCCGCTTCTTCAACACTTGCGGCTTACGCAACAATCGGTGCAGGAATTCCTTTTGCAAAACTGGATCAGGTAATCGGAATCATGAAGGCATATTCCAGCTGTGTCGGTGAGGGGCCGTTTGCGGTTGAACTATTCGGGGACAATGGCAGTCGTCTGCGCGAAGCAGGTGCCGAGTACGGTGCGGCAACCGGCAGGCCGAGAAGAGTAGGCGCATTTGATGCAGTTGCCTCCCGCTACGGAGTACAGATGCAGGGCTGCGACTGTCTTGCACTGACAAAGCTGGATGTCCTTTCCTATCTGGAGAAAATCCCTGTGTGCACTGCTTATGAAATTAACGGAAAGCGCACAGGACAGTTTCCTTCCTCGATAGAAGAACTCTTTGCGTCAAAGCCGGTTTATGAATATTTTCCTGGTTTCGGCACCGATATTGCTTCCTGCCGGTCATATAATGCCCTGCCGAAGGAAGCCCGCGAATACGTCCATGCTTTGGAAGAACTGGTATCCTGTCGCATCCGTTATGTTTCAGTCGGTGCGGAACGGGATGCCTGTATAGAAATAGTATAGTACTGATATTTATTTGGTATTAGACAGTCCTCCTCATATTGGGTATTATCAAATAGATTTTTTGATAACGTTGGGAGGACTATAAAAATGAGTGTAGAATTTTGGTTTTTAATCGGAGCTGCATTGGTATTCTGGATGCAGGCAGGCTTTGCCATGGTTGAAACAGGTTTTACCAGAGCCAAAAATGCAGGAAACATCATCATGAAAAACCTGATGGATTTCTGCATCGGGACAATAGTTTTTTCTCTGCTTGGATACACTCTTATGATGGGTGAAGACTGCTTCTTTGGTCTGCTTGGAAAGCCGAATCTGGATCTGTTTCTTCATTTCAAAGAGTTCATTGCCGAACCGGCGGAGGGTTTTACCGGCGCATCCTATTTTGTTTTTAATCTGGTGTTCTGTGCAACAACTGCTACTATTGTATCCGGCGCCATGGCGGAAAGAACAAAATTCTCAGCCTACTGTGTTTATTCCGGGATCATTTCTCTTCTGGTTTATCCCATTGAGGCACACTGGATATGGGGCGGGGGCTGGCTTTCCCGGATAGGTTTTCATGACTACGCCGGTTCCTGCGCCATCCACATGACAGGCGGTATTGCAGCATTGGTCGGGGCAATTATCCTCGGGCCGCGTATCGGAAAGTATATAAAAGACCGCTCCGGCAAGGTTATTAAAGTCAATGCGATACCGGGTCATTCCATTCCTTTAGGTGCACTCGGTGTCTTCATTCTTTGGCTGGGCTGGTACGGCTTCAACGGTGCTGCAGCAACATCACCGTCAGAACTCTCTTCCATATTTCTGACCACTACCATTGCGCCGTCTGTGGCAACCTGTACAACTATGATCTATACCTGGCTGAAAAACGGCAAGCCGGATGTTTCCATGTGCCTGAACGCTTCTCTCGCAGGTCTGGTCGGGATTACGGCTGGCTGTGATGCACTGGATGCTGCGGGAGCTGCTGTTGTCGGTATTGTTTCCGGTGTTTTGGTTGTGGTGGTAGTTGAATTTCTGGATTTGAAATTCCATATTGACGATCCGGTCGGCGCAGTAGGCGTGCATATGGCAAACGGAATATGGGGCACGCTGGCAGTCGGCCTGCTGGCAAATCCGGATGCTCCGGCCGGACTGCACGGTCTGTTTTATACCGGAGAATTCAGGTTGATGGGTATCCAGTTACTTGGCTTTGTCTCAGTTGCTCTGTATGCTGCAGTTGCCCTGTTTATCACCTTTAAAATCATTGAAAAAACAAACGGTCTGCGAGCTTCGCCCGAAGATGAACTCACAGGGCTGGACAGCAGCGAACACGGTCTTCCCAGTGCCTATGCTGATTTTGCTCCGGCAGTAGAAAAGTATGCCGGCTTTGCGTCAGGAGAATCTGTTACTGTTGTAACGGGTACAACACCTCCCGCCGAAGCTGTGCCGGTAAGGCGTGAACCAGCCTTCCGTACAGACGGGCACAAATATACTAAAGTTGAGATCGTGTTTAAGGAAGAAAAGTTATATGCTTTAAAAGACGCCATGAACAGACTGGGAATCACCGGAATGACAGTTTCTCATGTGATGGGCTACGGTGTTCAGAAAGGACATACGGAGTATTACCGCGGTGTTGCGGTGGAGACAGATCTTCGGCCTAAAGTGCAGGTTGACATCGTCGTCAGCGCAATCCCTGTTCGCGATGTTATTGAAACAGCGAAGAAAGTGCTGTACACTGGTCATATCGGTGACGGAAAAATCTTTGTTTATGATGTGGAGAATGTTGTGAAAGTCCGTACCGGAGAAGAGGGTTATGATGCTCTTCAGGATGTAGAATAACGATATTTGCCACTTAAAATATTCGAAAAGGAAGTAAAGATCATGAAATATTGCAAGAGATGTGTAATGCCCGATACGAGACCGGGAATACGCTTCAATGAGGAAGGGATCTGCTCCGCCTGCCAGTCATATGAGAAGCGAAAGAGTATTGACTGGGATGAAAGATGGAAGGAATTTGAAGCCATCTGTGACAAATACCGCGGCATGAACGGTGACGGATATGACTGCGCCATCGCGGTGTCCGGCGGGAAAGATTCACATTTC
>JAEEGJ010019852.1_pt1 | contig 14725 bp, 7 predicted proteins | sample 8958761 | NCBI WGS metagenome assembly JAEEGJ01 (sample SAMN16246546, study PRJNA631951) | gut metagenome | biome: gut microbiome; feature: rumen; material: RS-attached | host: Bos | place: Iran: Karaj | collected 2018-10 | reverse complement strand
CCTCGATGCTGTAAATGTCGTGATGAGGAGGTGGCGAAATAAGACTAATGCCAGGAATGGCATTACGTGTCTTGGCAATGATGTCGTTCACCTTGAAACCTGGCAGTTGTCCGCCTTCGCCAGGCTTGGCGCCCTGTGCCACCTTAATCTGTATTTCCTCGGCATTCACCAAGTATTCTGCCGTGACGCCAAAGCGCCCCGAGGCTATCTGCTTGGTCTTGCTCGACAGCGAGACGCCATCGACTTCCGTGTGGTAGCGGACATTGTCCTCGCCGCCCTCGCCCGTGTTCGAGCGTGTGCCGAGCTTGTTCATGGCCAGTGCCAATGCCTCGTGGGCCTCTATGCTCAGTGCGCCAAACGACATGGCGCCCGTCACGAAATGCCTGACGATGGACTCAACAGGTTCGACCTCGTCGATGGGCACCCTTTCCGAAGAGCCGGAGAGTTTCCTGAAGCCGAGAAAATCGCGCAGGAAAATAGGCGATTCCTTTTCGTCGACCAGTTCCGACCACTTCTTAAACAGTTCGTAGTCCCCTTTGCGGCAAGCCAGCTGCAGTTTAGTGATCGTCTCAGGGTTCCAAGCATGCTTGATGCCGTCCTTACGCCACGAGAACTGCCCCTGATTCTTCAACGCAGTCTGCTCCTTAGCCTGCTGTTGCAGCCGCATCTGGTCGCGTGCAATCTCCCTAAGGCCTATGCCCCCGATGGTGCTGACCTCAGTGCCGAAGTATCTGCTCAGCAAGTTTTCGCTCAGGCCAATGCTCTCGAAAATCTTTGCACCGCGATAGCTGCGGATGGTAGAGATGCCCATCTTCGACATGATTTTCTTCAAGCCCTTGTCCACGGCCTTGATATAGTGGGCCTCAGCAGTGGCATAGTCTTCCTGAATCTTCCCACGCCTGACGAGGTCGTCGAGAACAGCAAACGCCATATAGGGACACAGCGCACTGGCACCATAGCCCAAGAGCAGCGCTGCATGCATCGTCTCGCGTATCTCGCCACTTTCGACAATCAGCGCAGTCTGCACGCGCTTGCCGACGCTAATCAGATAATGATGGACGGCACTCACGGCTAATAAAGACGGGATTGCAGCCTGCTGCTTATCGATGTCGCGGTCAGAGAGGATGATATAGTTCACCCCCTCGTCAACGCTTGCCTCGGCTGCTTTGCAGAGTTCGTCGAGTGCCTGGCGCAGGCCTTCTTCGCCCTTGGCCATCTCAAACGTCATCGCCAGCTTCTTCGTGTTGAATCCCTTGTACCTTATATTACAGAGTATGTCGAGCTGTGTGTTCGTCAGCACGGGTTGTGGCAAGCGCACCATCTTGCAGTTCGAGGCATCGGGCGTGAGGATGTTGGTGCCCACGGCACCGATATACTCCGTGAGCGACATGACCAGCTCTTCGCGTATCGGGTCGATGGCGGGATTGGTCACCTGGGCAAACTGCTGGCGGAAGTAGTTGAACAGCAGTTGCGGGCGTTCGCTCACCACGGCCAGCGGTGTGTCGTTGCCCATGGCCGCCACAGGCTCCTGACCCGTCGTAGCCATGGGGACAATCGTGCGGTCGATATCCTCCTGGCCAAAGCCGAAGGTGATGAGTTTCTGCTCCAGGTTGCTCACAGCATTGTCCACGTGCCGCCCGCTCTTCAGTTTCTCAAGTTGCACACGGTTCTCGCTGAGCCACTCGCGATAGGGATGGGCCTTGGCCAACTGATCCTTGATTTCGCCATCGTAGTAGATTTTGCCTTCCTGCGTATCGATGAGCAGAATTTTTCCAGGCTGCAGCCGCCCTTTGCCGACGACATCGGCGGGCTCGAAGTCCATCACACCGACTTCCGAGGCCACCACCATCATGCCCTGCTTTGTTATCGTGTAGCGCGAGGGGCGCAGACCATTCCTGTCGAGCATTCCGCCCGCATACCGTCCGTCGGAAAAGAGTAGCGCCGCCGGTCCGTCCCATGGCTCCATCAGAATAGAATGGTACTCGTAGAACGCCTTCAGGTCATCGGAGATGGGGTTCTTGTCGTTGAACGACTCTGGCACGAGGATGGCCATGGCCTGCGGCAGACTGAGTCCACTCATGGTGAGAAACTCGAACACATTGTCGAGCGATGCCGAGTCGCTCATGCCTTCCTGCACGATGGGGCTCAAGTCACGGATGTCGCCCAAGGCCTCGCTCGAGAGCACGCTCTCGCGTGCCTTCATCCATCCGCGGTTGCCGCGAATGGTGTTGATTTCGCCGTTGTGGGCTAACAAGCGGAATGGCTGGGCCAGTGCCCACGTAGGGAATGTGTTTGTGCTGAAACGGGAGTGCACCAGCGCCAGTCCGCTTGTCAGGTAGGGGTTTGTCAGGTCAGGGAAATACCGCCGCAGCTGTCCGCTGGTGAGCATGCCCTTATAAATGATGTTTGTATTGGATAGCGAGCAGATGTAGAAGTCCGGGTGCGTGATGCGCCGCTCTATCTTCTTCCTGATTATATATAATGTGCGTGGCAGGACATCGGCTTTCTCTTCGGAAACACCCGTCACGAATATCTGCCTGATGGCCGGCTCCGCCTTTCGTGCAGCCTCGCCCAGCACCTCGGGACAGGTGGACACCGTGCGCAGATGCATCAGTTGCAGTCCCTCGCGCTCTATCTCTTCAATCATCACCGAGAGAATCTGCTGCTGCTCGCTCTCGCCCTTGGGCAGAAACACCAGGCCCGTGCCGTACTGTCCTTTTTCCGGCACGGGTATGCCTTGCAACAGAATGAACTCGTGGGGTATCTGCAGCATAATGCCCGCACCATCGCCCGTCTTGTCGCGCGTTTCGGCACCTCGGTGTTCCATGTTCTCCAGCACGCGTAGCGCCTTGTCTACCAGATCGTGGCTCTTGCCGCCATGTATGTTCACCACCATGCCCACGCCGCACGCGTCGTGCTCATATTGTGGCTGGTAAAGTCCGTTTATTTTTCTTTTTGTCATACAATCCTTACTTAATCTTTCCTTATGCTCGATTCTGGGTGCAAAGATAATACAAAAAGTTAGTAAAACAATTGTATTTTTGACATATTTTTACTTCGTAATCGTACACAACTTTCATTTTGTTCATAATTTGGCAATATTACAAACAAAATGAAAAATAAACATTTCTCCCATTACACCCTTTTGCTTACACTTTGTCATTTCGACAAAAAAAGTTGGTGCAAAGTTGGAAATTTATGCGGCTTCTTTTCAACAATCGCCGTAACTTTGCTGCCGAAAGCTTTCATAGAGACAAGTAGTATTAATAAAAAAAGGTAAGAAGGTATGAAAAGGATTGAAGCAATTATCCGCAAGACCAAATTCGAAGAGGTGAAGGAAGCACTGCTGCAGTCGGACATCGACTGGTTTGAGTACCACAACGTACACGGCATAGGGCAGAGCCGTCAGGAGCGCATCTACCGCGGCGTGCAGTACTCTACCGACGTGATAGAGCGCGTGGCGCTGACCATCGTCTGCCGCGACCCGCTGGTGGAGCCAACGGTGAAGGTCATTCTTCGGGTGGCGCATACGGGCGAAATAGGCGACGGCCGCATCTTCGTGAGCGACATGATAGATACGTGGTCGATTCGCACAGGCGAGAACGGCGACACCGTACTGAGAGACAAAAAGTAAACAAGTAAAGTGTAAAATCGTAAATTATGGATAACTTATCACTCGACACTGTATGGATGCTGTTAGCAGCCATGCTGGTTTTCTGGATGCAGCCGGGCTTCGCGCTGTGCGAGGCCGGCTTCACACGGGGTAAGAACACTGCTAACATCCTGATGAAGAACTTCGTAGACTTCATGTTCGGCTCGCTCTTGTTCTTCTTCCTCGGCTTCGGATTCATGTTCGGCAGCGAGGGTGCCGGCTTCATCGGTATGCCCAACTGGGGCGACCTCTCTTTCTATAAAGGCGACCTGCCCGTAGAGGGCTTCCTGATTTTCGAAACCGTGTTCTGTGCCACCTCGGCCACCATCGTGAGCGGTGCCATGGCCGAGCGCACCAAGTTCTCGATGTATCTCGTCTATTCGGCTTGCATCTCACTGTTCATCTACCCTGTCGAGGGCCACTGGACGTGGGGCGGCGGCTGGCTGTGCAACGACGCTGCCGACGGGTTTATGATGACCACTTTCGGCTCGGTGTTCCACGACTTTGCCGGCTCGGCCATCGTACACAGCGTGGGTGGAGTGCTGGCCCTGATTGGTGCCATGGCACTGGGTCCGCGCATTGGCAAGTACAGCAGCGACGGCAAGAGCCGCGCCATTCCCGGCCACAACCTGACGCTGGCCTCGCTGGGCGTCTTCATCCTCTGGCTCGGCTGGTTCGGCTTCAACCCGGGTTCGCAGCTGGCTGCCTCGGGCGAAGTGAACCGCACAGCCATCAGCCATGTGTTCCTCACCACCAACCTTGCCGCCGTGGCAGGCGGCACGGCCACGATGTTCATCACGTGGATGAAGTATGGCAAGCCGTCGCTCTCGCTGACGCTCAACGGCGTGCTGGCCGGACTGGTGGGCATCACCGCCGGCTGCGACCTCGTGTCGCCCGTGGGGGCCATCATCATCGGACTTGTGTGTGGTGTGGTGCTGGTCTATGCCATCGAGTTCATCGACCACCGCTTGTACATCGACGACCCCGTGGGCGCTTCGTCGGTACACGGTGTATGCGGCATTCTGGGCACGCTCCTGACGGGTCTGCTCTCTACCTCTGGCGGTGCCTTCTACGGTCACGGCTGGGGATTCTTCGGCGCCGAGTGCTTCGGCATTCTCTGCATCGACCTTTGGGCAGCCGCCTGCGGCCTGGTGCTGTTCTACGGCATCAAGCGTCTGCACGGCGTGCGCGTCGACAGTCGCATCGAAGAGGAAGGGCTCGACATCTACGAACATGGTGAGAGTTGCTATAACTAATCATAAGAAAAAGGTATGAAAAAGATTGTTTTATTCGCAATGGGACTGGTGCTAAGCAGCACCGCCCTTGCTCAGGATAAGGTGGAGACGACCATCAAGGCCGACTTCGTAAACGAATACATCTGGCGTGGCCTGAAGTTGGGCGACGTGGCCGTGCAGCCGACACTTGGCGTGGGCTACAAAGGACTGAGCCTGACCGCTTGGGGCTCGTATGGACTGTCGAACAAGGATGACGTGAAGGAGTTCGACCTGACGCTTGGCTACACCATCGGCGGTCTGAATATCGGCATCACCGACTACTGGTTCTCAGAGGGACTCGACCCCGACGCACGTTACTTCAAGTTCGATGCCCACGGCACCAACCATCTGTTCGAAGCCAACATCGGTTACGACTTCGGTTCCGTGGCCCTGCAGTGGTACACCAACTTCGCCGGCAACGACGGAACCAACAAAAGCAGCAAGCGGGCCTACAGCAGCTACATGGAGGCCAGCGTCCCCTTCCGCCTCGCCACGGTAGACTGGACTGCCACGGTCGGTGCCGTTCCCTACGCGACGACCACATATGGCACCAATGGCTTCGCCGTCACCAACCTCTCGTTGCGGGCGACGAAGGACATACGGGTGACCGACTCGTTCTCCATCCCCATCTTCGGACAGCTGACGGGCAACCCTTGTTCACAGAAGGCATACCTGGTTTTCGGTTTCACGCTGCAGCCTTAATCTTCGCCAGGTATCCCCCTCTCCGCCCTCGGACGATGGCGGAGAGGGATTATGCCCAGAATAACATTTATTACAATATATATATGATGCAGACAAAGTATATTCTCGTCACTGGCGGCGTGGTTTCCTCTCTCGGGAAGGGAATCATCTCCGCCAGCATCGGCAAACTGCTGCAGGCGCGCGGCTACAAGGTCACCATCCAGAAGTTCGACCCGTACATCAACATCGACCCCGGAACGCTCAATCCCTACGAGCACGGCGAATGTTATGTGACGGAGGACGGCATGGAGACAGATCTTGACCTCGGGCACTACGAACGGTTCACAGGCATACGCACTACCCGCCACAACAGCATCACGACGGGACGCATCTACCAAACAGTCATCGACCGCGAGCGTCATGGCGACTACCTGGGCAAGACCATTCAGGTGGTGCCGCACATCACGGACGAGATAAAGCGGCGAATGCTTCGCGAAGATGTAGAGGAAGAGGAGTTGGACTTCGTCATCACAGAGGTCGGCGGCACCATCGGCGACATAGAGAGCGCGCCGTTCATGGAAGCCATCCGTCAGCTTCGGTGGCAGTTGGGGCGCGACGCTGTCTGCGTACACCTCACATACGTTCCCTATCTGAAAGCTGCCGACGAACTGAAGACGAAGCCCACCCAACATTCCGTCAAGGAACTGCAAGGCATGGGCATCCAGCCCGACATCCTTGTGCTGCGAACCGAACGCCACCTCGACGACGCATTGCGTCTGAAGGTGGCTTCGTTCTGCAATGTCAGCCTGGAATGCGTAGTGCAGAGCGAAGACATGGCAAGCATCTACGAAGTACCTGTGAGTATGCAGAGGCAAGGACTCGATGCTGCCATCCTGCGTAAGATAGGCATACCCGTCGGCGAGACTCCTGCCATGAAACCTTGGTGCAACTTTCTCAACAACTGGCGTCGTGCTACACGTGAAATCAACATCGGCTTGGTCGGCAAGTACGACCTGCAAGATGCCTACAAGAGCATTCGCGAGAGTCTTCATCTTGCAAGTATATATAATAATGTAAAGGCGAAGTTGCACTTCATCGACAGCGAAGGTATTACTCTGGAGAATGTTGCGGAGAAGCTGGACGGCATGGCAGGCGTGGTCATCTGCCCAGGCTTCGGACAGCGTGGCATCGAGGGAAAGATCGTCGCCGCTGCTTATACCCGCACTCACAACATACCAACCTTCGGCATCTGTCTCGGTATGCAGATGATGGTGATTGAGTTTGCGAGGAATGTGCTGGGCTACGAGGATGCCAACAGCAGTGAGATGGACAATCAGACCGAACACAACGTCATCGACATGATGGAAGAACAGAAGTCTGTCACGCAGATGGGCGGCACCATGCGACTTGGCGCTTATGATTGCGAACTCACCGAAGGCAGCCGTGCCTGTGAAGCATACGGAGGCACGACAAAGATCAGCGAAAGGCATCGGCATCGCTATGAGTTCAACAATCGGTATAAAGAGGAATACGAGAAGGGGGGCATGAAGTGCGTAGGCATCAACCCCGGCACAAACCTTGTCGAGATTGTGGAAATACCGTCCCTACGTTGGTACATCGGAACGCAGTTCCACCCTGAATACTCCTCAACGGTGCTACATCCGCATCCCTTGTTCATGTCGTTTATAAAAGCTTGCATCTGATATGGAACAGTTAAAGCATGAATGCGGTGTGGCATTGATAAGGCTGTTGAAGCCGCAAGACTATTATAAAGAAAAGTATGGCACAGCGTCCTATGGCCTTGGCAAGCTCTATCTGATGATGGAGAAGCAGCATAACCGCGGACAGGAGGGTGCAGGCATTGCCTGCGTTGACATGAATGCACCCGTTGGCTCGGAGTACATGTTTCGTGAGAAGGCGATGGGCAAAGATGCCATCACAGAAGTGTTCGAAAGCCTCCACCAAGGGGAAGGTTGGGAGGGGGCTTCTCTTTATATGGGACACCTGCGCTACAGCACGACAGGCAAGAGCGGCTTGCAGTACGTTCATCCTTTCCTGCGCCGCAACAACTGGCGGGCAAAGAACCTCTGTCTTTGCGGCAACTTCAACATGACGAACATTGACGAGATATTCACGAAGATGGTCAGGCAGGGACAGTCGCCGCGCATCTACAGCGACTCCTACATCACACTCGAACTGATGGGGCATCGCCTGGACCGAGAAGTGGAACGCCTCTTTGTCGAAGCTAAAACAAAAGGACTGGAAGGCACAGACATCACCCATTACATCGAAGACAACGTTCAGATGGCAAATGTATTGCGCACCACGATGGCCGACTACGACGGAGGCTACGTGATGTGCGGTATGACAGGCAGCGGCGAGATGTTTGCTATGCGCGACCCTTGGGGCATACGGCCTGCCTTCTTCTATAGGGACGATGAGGTTGTGGCCGTTGCCAGTGAGCGTGCCGTATTGCAGACGACCTTCGACCTCGCCTGCGATGACGTTCAGGAGTTGCCGGCAGGCCAGGCGCTCATCGTGCATAAGAACGGTGCCTCTGCTTTGGAAACAATCCTGGAGTCCAAGAAGCAGACGCGATGTTCGTTCGAGCGCATCTACTTCAGTCGTGGTTCCGACCGCGACATCTACCGTGAGCGCAAGCAACTTGGGCAGCAGCTCACAGCACCCATCCTCAAGGCCATCGACGGTGACACCGAGCATACTGTCTTTTCTTTCATTCCTAACACAGCCGAGGTTGCTTTTTATGGAATGATGGAGGGTCTGAGAAGCCAGGGACTAAACGTACGGAGCGAGAAGGTGGCATGGAAGGACATCAAACTGCGAACCTTCATCACGGAAGCAGGCTCGCGCAACGACCTTGCCTCACATGTCTATGACATCACCTACGGCTCCCTGCGGCCATACGAAGACAACCTTGTCATCATTGACGACAGCATTGTTCGGGGCACTACTTTGAAGGAAAGCATCTTCAAGATACTCGACCGCTTGCATCCTCGGAAGATAGTAATGGTGAGCAGTTCGCCACAGATCCGCTACCCCGACTACTATGGCATCGACATGGCGCGCCTGGAGGAGTTCTGTGCTTTTCGTGCCGCCATCGCCCTCATCGAAGAGCGTGGTATGCGGCAACTAATCACAGACACTTACGAGTCATGTCTTTCTGAGCTCCGTAAGCCAGCAGCAGAGCAACGCAACTGCGTCAGTGCCATCTACGAACCGTTCAGCATTGAAGACATCAACAGGAAGATGGCCGAAATGCTTCGTCCCGCAGGAATGCAAGCACCGGTGGAGTTCGTCTTTCAGACAATCGAAGGCTTGCACGCCGCTTGCCCTGAGCACCAAGGCGACTGGTACTTCACAGGCCACTACCCTACTCCAGGCGGCAACCGTCTCGTCAACCAAGCATTTGTGAAATATAGCCCCCTCTAACTCCCCCTTTAGGGGGAGAAGACCCCCTAATCCCCCTTAGGGGGAATAAATAATGAAATGACTTAATCATACATAAATTGTAAATCGTAAATTGTCAAATTGTAAATGTCATCATGTGTGGAATTGTAGGTTACATCGGAACGAAGGAAGCCTATCCGATACTGATTAAAGGCCTGAAGCGTCTGGAGTATCGTGGCTACGACAGTGCCGGAGTAGCAATGATAAGCGACTGCGGCGAGCTCAACGTGTACAAGACCAAAGGAAAGGTTGACAACCTGACCGACTATTGCAGCGACAAGGACGTGACGGGCTGCGTGGGCATTGCCCATACGCGTTGGGCGACGCATGGCGAGCCGTCGGCACGCAACGCTCACCCTCATTACTCCCGGAGCCAGAACCTTGCCATCATCCATAATGGCATCATAGAGAACTATGCCGGCATCAAGATGCAGCTCCAGACGAAAGGCGTGGAGTTCAAGAGCGACACAGACACCGAGGTGCTGGTGCAGTTCGTGGAGTATATCATGGTCAGGAAGAACATCACGTTGCTCGAAGCCGTGCAGGTGGCACTCCATCAAGTGATAGGAGCCTATGCCATCGCCATCGTCGACAAGCGCGAGCCCCGGCAAATTATAGCAGCACGCAAGCAGAGCCCACTCGTAGTGGGCATCGGCAAGGACGAGTTCTTCCTGGGCTCCGACACCAGTCCCATCATCGACTACACAGATAAGGTGGTCTATCTGGAGGACGGCAACATCGCCGTCATTCGCTTGGGCGAGGAGCTGAAGGTCTTGAGCATCCTCGGCAAAGAGCAGCATCTGAAGGTGAGCACCGTGGACATCAACCTCGGACAGATAGAGAAGAGCGGCTACGAACACTTCATGCTGAAGGAAATCTTCGAGCAGCCCGAGTGTCTGAAGAACTGTATGCGAGGGCGCATCAACGTGGAGAGTGACCATGTGACGCTGTCGGCCATGATTGACCATCGCAGGCAGTTGGTTGGCGCGAAGCGTATCGTCATCGTGGCTTGCGGCACGTCTTGGCACGCCGGACTCATTGCAGGGCAGCTCTTCGAAAGCTTGTGTCACATCCCATGCGAAGTGGAGTATGCCTCGGAGTTCCGCTACCGTAACCCCGTCGTGACGAAGGACGATGTGGTGATAGCCATTTCGCAGAGCGGCGAGACTGCCGACACGCTGGCTGCCATCCAGCTTGCCAAGCAGAAAGGAGCCTTCATCTACGGCATCTGCAACGCCATAGGCTCCAGCATCCCCCGAGCCACAGACACGGGGACGTACATCCATGTCGGCCCGGAAATCGGTGTTGCCTCCACCAAGGCCTTCACCGGCCAGCTGACCGTGCTCACAATGCTGGCGCTATGTCTGGCAGCAGAACGGAAGACCATCTCCGGGGAGCTGTATCGGCAGATGGTGAAGGAACTGACACTGATTCCTGTCAAGATGAAGCAAGCCCTCAAGACAAATGAGCAGATAGCGCACCTTGCTCCCATCTTCACCTATGCCTGGAATTGCCTCTACTTAGGGCGCGGCTACAACTATCCCCTGGCTCTGGAAGGCGCATTGAAGCTGAAGGAAATCTCCTACATCCATGCCGAAGGCTATCCTGCTGCCGAGATGAAGCACGGCCCCATCGCCCTCATCGACAGCGAAATGCCCGTCTTCGTCATTGCCACCCGCGACCGTCTCTACGAGAAGGTCATCTCGAACATCCAAGAGGTGCGGGCGCGAGGCGGACGAATCACGGCAATCGTCACTGAAGGCGACACGCAGATACAGAGGTTTGCCGACCACATCATCACCCTTCCCGACACGCTCGAGTGCTTCCAGCCCCTCATCGCCAGCATACCCCTCCAGTTGCTGGCCTACCATATCGCAGTCTGCAAGGGCAAAGACGTTGACTGCCCGAGGAACCTTGCCAAGAGCGTAACGGTGGAATAAAAAGCCTTTGAGCCACAGAGACATGAATGGAATGAAGAAAAGCGAACCTCGGCATCTCGAATTTCCGCGTGCGACTAAGTTAATCGCCGCACGAGAAAATCGGCATCGCCGCACGCGACGTCAGCCATCGCCGCACGCTGAGAATGTCCTCACCCCTTACCCCTCTCCCGTGGGAGAGGGAGAAATGGGAAATGGGAAATGATTAAATAGTAAATAACATTATGTGTGGAATAGTATCAATCTTCAACATCAAGAAGCAGACGCACGAGCTTCGCGAGAAAGCTCTGCGCATGAGTCAGAAAATCAGGCACCGTGGCCCGGACTGGAGCGGCATTTATTGTGGCGGCTCAGCCATCCTTGCCCACGAACGCCTCTCTATCGTCGACCCCGAGAGCGGAGGTCAGCCTTTGTTCTCGCCCGACAGGAAGGTGGTACTGGCCGTCAACGGCGAGATCTACAATCATCAGGAGATTCGCCGCCAGTATGCCGGACGTTACGACTTCCAGACGGGCAGCGACTGCGAAGTCATCCTTGCGCTCTATCGCGACAAAGGCATCGACTTCCTGGAGGACATCTCCGGCATCTTTGCCTTCGCCCTTTACGACGAAGAGAAGGATGCCTTCCTGATAGCCCGCGACCCCATCGGCGTGATACCTCTGTATATAGGCTATGACAGCGACGGCACCGTGTATGTTGCCTCCGAACTGAAGGCACTCGAAGGGCAGTGTGAGCGATACGAACCCTTCCTGCCAGGGCATTACTATTGGAGCAGAGAGCCTGGTATGAAACGCTACTACCATCGTGACTGGTTTGAATATGATGCTGTGAAGAATAACGAAGCAAGCGTCGACGCTATTCGTGATGCTCTCAAGGATTCGGTGAGGCGTCAGTTGATGTCCGACGTTCCCTATGGCGTACTGCTCAGCGGCGGACTTGACTCTTCTGTCATCTCTGCTATTGCCGAGAAGTTCAGCGAGCATCGCATAGAGGACAACTCGCAGACACGCGCCTATTGGCCTCGTCTGCATTCCTTCGCGGTAGGCTTGAAGGGGGCTCCCGACTTGGCAAAAGCAAAGCTGGTGGCCGACCATATCGGCACCGTACATCACGAAATCAACTACACCATACAGGAGGGGCTTGATGCCATACGCGATGTCATCTACTTCATCGAGACATACGACGTGACGACTGTCCGTGCTTCCACTCCGATGTATCTCCTTGCCCGTGTCATCAAATCGATGGGCATCAAGATGGTGCTCAGTGGCGAAGGAGCAGACGAGGTGTTTGGCGGCTATCTCTACTTCCACAAAGCACCGAGCGCAAAGGCATTCCACGAGGAGACCGTCCGCAAGCTCTGCAAACTCCATTACTACGATTGTCTCCGTGCCAACAAGAGCCTATCGGCCTGGGGCGTAGAGGGACGTGTGCCTTTCCTCGACAAAGAGTTCCTCGACATGGCCATGCGCACCAACCCCGAGGCAAAGATGTGCCCTGGCTCAACGATTGAGAAGAAAATAGTCCGCGAAGCCTTTGCCGATATGTTGCCGGCAGAGATTGCTTGGCGGCAGAAGGAGCAGTTCAGCGACGGCGTGGGCTATTCATGGATTGACACATTGAAGAAGATTACCTCCGAAGCTGTCAGCGACGAACAGATGGCACATGCGGCAGAACGTTTCCCTATCAATCCGCCGCTCAACAAGGAGGAGTACTACTATCGCAGCATCTTCGCCGAGCATTTCCCAAGCGAGTCTGCTGCGCGAAGCGTAAACCAAGAGGCAAGCGTGGCGTGCTCGACAGCCATCGCCCTTGAATGGGATGCTGCTTTCAAGAACATGAACGACCCAAGTGGAAGAGCTGTCAAGGGGGTTCACGAACAAGCTTATTAGGATTTAGCAATTTGACAATTTACAATTTGACTATAGGATGAAGCAAGAAGCGAGACTGATACTTGATGACGGCACAGAGTTCTGCGGCTGGTCGTTTGGTTACGAAGCAAATGCTGTGGGCGAAGTGGTGTTCAACACAGCAATGACAGGCTATCCAGAAAGCCTCACCGACCCGAGCTATGCAGGCCAGATACTTGTGACAACTTATCCTTTGATAGGAAACTACGGCGTGCCTGAAACAGGAGGCGATCCTTTGCCCAAGCTCATGGAAAGCGAGCGGATTCACGTCAAGGGCCTCGTTGTGGCAGATATCAGCGAGAAGTACAGCCATTGGAATGCCAAGGAGTCGCTTGCCGAATGGCTAAAGCGAGAAAAGATTCCTGCCATTACGAGCATCGACACGCGAAGGCTCACCCAACAGCTCAGGGAGTCTGGCGTGATGCGCGGTCGTATCATCATCTCTGAGAACTCTGATTACTCAGAACACTCTGACTATGGTAGCATCAATTGGGTGGAGCAAGTGAGCTGCAAGGAGGTCATCACGTACAAGCCAGACCCTACGGCGGCAGCAAATTCTTCATTATTCACTCTTCATTCTTCATTTCCAAGAGTCGTTCTTGTTGACTGTGGTGTAAAGGCAAACATCATCCGTTGCTTGGTGAATAGAGGCGTTGAAGTCATCAGGGTTCCGTGGGACTATGACTTCAACCAGCTTGACTTCGATGGATTGTTCCTGGCGAATGGCCCTGGCGACCCTGAGCAATGCAATAAGACCGTGGAGCACATCCGCACCTTCCTCAACAATCCGAATGTGCGGCCCCTCATGGGCATCTGTCTCGGCAACCAACTCTTGGCAAGGGCTGCAGGTGCAAAGACATACAAGCTGAAGTATGGTCATCGCAGTCATAACCAGCCGGTGCAGCTTTTAGGCACCACCCGTTGCTTCATCACGAGCCAGAATCATGGCTATGCCGTTGATGCCTCGACGTTGCCTGCTGACTGGGAACCTCTCTTCGTCAATATGAACGACGGCTCAAACGAAGGCATCCGCCACAAGACAATGCCATGGTTCTCTGCACAGTTCCATCCCGAAGCCTGTTCAGGACCGACAGATACGGAGTGGATGTTTGATGAGTTTGTCCGTCAAGTTTCAGGTTATGAGATCGCTTCGCTTCCGGGTTATAAGGTATATTCACCTAAAAACCTCAAAAAACCAAAACCTCAAAACCTCAATAAAGTCCTCCTTCTTGGCTCCGGTGCTCTCAAGATCGGTCAGGCGGGAGAGTTTGACTACAGCGGTGCTCAGGCTCTGAAAGCCTTGAAAGAGGAAAGTGTCAGGTCGGTGCTCATCAATCCTAACATTGCAACTGTCCAAACTTCGAAGGACGTGGCGGACACTATCTATTTTCAGCCTGTCACGCCTGATTTCGTGGAGCATGTCATAGAAAAGGAGAGGCCGGACGGCATCCTGCTGAGTTTCGGCGGACAGACAGCTTTGAACTGCGGCGTGGAGCTTTACAGGAAAGGTGTATTCGAGAAATATGGTGTCAAAGTCCTTGGCACGCCCGTTCAGGCAATCATCGATACCGAAGACCGCGACCTCTTTGTCAAGCGTCTTGACGAGATTGGCGTGAAGACCATCAAGAGCGAAGCTTGCAATACCATTGAGGAAGTACAGAAGGCCGCTCACGGACTGGGCTTCCCCGTCATCCTTCGTGCAGCCTATGCCCTCGGTGGCCTTGGCTCGGGCTTCTGTGACAACGATGAGGAACTGCTGGCCCAGGCAGAGGAAGCTTTCGCCTTCTCTCCTCAAGTGTTAGTAGA
>JAEEGJ010019837.1_pt1 | contig 14730 bp, 14 predicted proteins | sample 8958761 | NCBI WGS metagenome assembly JAEEGJ01 (sample SAMN16246546, study PRJNA631951) | gut metagenome | biome: gut microbiome; feature: rumen; material: RS-attached | host: Bos | place: Iran: Karaj | collected 2018-10 | reverse complement strand
GTATGCGGAACAACGGTTATAGATTCTAAATTATGCAGACGATTATGAACACCAAGAACTATATTCTCTTTGCACTGGCAGTCCTCGGACTGGCCACATCGTGCCAAGACAAGGACTGGGATGCACCTTCATCAGAGAAGGGTATGGAGGCCTACGGCAATAAGTATTTGCAGGAAACCAATGTGAAGACCATTGCCGAGGTGATAGCCTTGTATAGTAACGAAATCAACAACAACAGTCTGAAAGAGGTGAAGCAGCCCATGCAGATCAAGGGTATCGTCACGGGTAACGACGAGGGCGGTAATATCTACAGCCAGCTCTATCTGCAGGACAACACCGGAGCCATTGTGCTTAGCATCTCGCAGAGCGGACTCTACGGAGCATTCCCCGTGGGACAGACGGTGTTGGTAGAACTGCAGGGACTCTACGTAGGAGGTTACGGCAAGCAGCCTCAGATTGGTACCACCTATACCAATCCGAACAAGGAGGGTGCCACGCCCCAGGTGGGCCGCATGAGCCGATACATCTGGAAGGACCACTACAAGCTGCTATCGCCAATACCTGGACTGATGGTAGCGCCCATCGAGGCCAAGTGGAACTTCAACTCGCTGGACTTCTCCAAGGATGCCGGTAAGTTGGTTACGCTGAAGGGTGTCACGCTGGCCGAGGCTGACGGCAAGGCTGTGTTTGCTCCCAACGACAATAGCGTGCCCCTGTATGGCGGTTGCGCACACCGCGTCATCAGCGGACTGAGCAACGTCGTGCTGCGCACCAGCACCTATGCCGACTTCGCACAGCGCCTTCTGCCTACCACGCGTGTCGACATTACGGGTGTGGCTGCCCGCTACAATGACACATGGCAGATTATGATGCGTACGGAAAAGGACATCGTCGAGTCGACGACGGAGCCTGCTCCCGTATCGACACCTGCCGGATCGGGCACAGAGGCTGATCCGTATAACGTGGCAGCTGTATCGCAGGCCACCAAGGCACTGCCTGCTGACGGTACGAAGGACAATATCTACACGAAGGGCATCGTGGTTGCCGTGAGCGACATCGACACCAGCGGCAGCTATGGTAACGCCACCTATCTGATTTCCGACCGTGCGGACGGTGCGACAGGTACGTTCCAGATCTATCGCGGCTACGGACTGAACAACGTGAAGTTCAATGCCGGCGCCCAAGCCATCAAGGCTGGCGACGAGGTGGTGGTATTCGGTAAGATTGTCAACTACAAGGGTAATACCCCGCAGTATGCCCAGGGTAGCTACATCGTCAAACTGAACGGACAGACGAAATAACAAACATGCAATAACGAAACAATAAAAACTAAAAGATATGAAAAGAATAGCAAATTATCTGATTGTGATGGCCTTAGCGGTCCTTACATTCACCAGCTGCGAGGACATCCCCTCTCCTTTCGGACAAATCGTGGCTCCTAAAGCAGATGACGGTGTAGTCATAGAACCTTCCGGAAAAGGTACACTGGCAGCCCCCTACAACGTGGCAGGTGCGCTGGAATTCATCGCTGGTCTGGGCGCTGACGTGCAGTCGCCAACGGATGTCTACATCAAGGGTTATGTAACTACGATTACCGAGGCTTTCGGTACTCAGTATGGTAACGCTACGTTCGAGATTTCGGATACGAAAGAGGGTGCCAACAAGTTCCTCTGCTATCGTGTGAAATACTTCGGAGGTCAAGGCTATAGCGACCCGTCAGCTACGAACATCAAGGAGGGCGACGAGGTGATTATCTGCGGTAAGGTGGTCAACTACAAGGGTAACACCCCCGAGACTGTCAGTAACGCCGCTTATGTGTACTCCATCAACGGCAAGGGCGGCGGAACGACTCCCGATCCGGGTGGAGACACTGGAGATACCAAAGGTAAGGGTACACAGGACGATCCGTTCAACATCGCTGCTGCTATCAAGAAGTGTCAGGAAGTGGGCGAGACGGCCTCTACGGAGAAGTACTACATCAAGGGTATCGTCGTGAAGGGCGGCACCGTTTCTGGCGGCTATGGTAACCTGACGTTCACCTTGGGCGACACCAAGGATGCAACGGATGTGTTCACGGCATTCCAGGTGGCTGGTACTGACGGCGAGAAGCTGGCTGACGGCTATAAGGTACCCGCTGGCGCTGAGGTTGTTGTCTATGGTCCGGTATTGAACTATAAGGGCAACACGCCCGAGACTGCCGGCAAGAGCGCTGCACAGATTGTGACCGTCAACGGCAAGAAGACCAACGAAGGCGGCGATAATCCTCCCGCAGGCGGCAACGACGGTTCGCTGGAGAAACCCTTCACTCCCGCTGAGGCTAACGCGTTTATCGCAACGCTGGCTGCTGATACGAATACCGACAAGGACTACTACATCAAGGGCAAGATTATTGAAATAACGGATAAGAACCAGTTCAGTACACAGTACGGAAACTGCACGTTCTATATCTCTGACGACGGTACTGACAAGGACGACAAGTTCTACGTATTCCGCACACTGTATCTTGAGAATGTGAAGTACAGCGATGATTCGTGGACGAAGCCTGCAGCCAAAGACGAGGTGATTATCTGTGGTAAACTGGTTAACTACAAGGGCAATACCCCTGAGACGGTAGCCAACCAGAGCTACATTTATTCGTTGAACGGAAAGACCAAAAAATAATGAGTAATACATCTTTATATATGGCGACCGCAGCAATAGTCTGCGGCGCCATGTTTTTTGCCTCCTGCTCAGTGAAGACGGAGGAGATTATAGACCCGATCACGCAGGGAAATCCCTATTTGCCCATGTGGGAACATATTCCCGATGGAGAACCGTATGTGTTTGAAGACCCTGACAATCCTGGTAAGCAGCGCGTCTATATCTATGGTTCGCACGACAATCTGAAGACAATGTACTGCGGACGCGACCAGGTGGTATGGTCTGCGCCTGTGGAAGATTTGAGCCAGTGGCGCTACGACGGAGAAATCCTCGTAGTAGATAAGAATGCCAAGGGCGAACCCTTCGACTCGGCAGGAACCGCTGATGTGCTCTACGCTCCCGATGTGACGCTGGTGACAGACAAGGACGGAAAGAAGACTTATTATCTGTTCCCCAACGACCAGACGGGATTCCGCAACGGACTGATTGCCAAGAGCGACCGTCCTAACGGACCTTTCGAGGTGTGCAACTGGAATGCTGACGACCCCAACAAGGTGGATGGCATCTATGGCTTCGACCCTGCCGTATTTGTCGATGATGACGGACGGGTGTATGGCTATTGGGGCTTCGGACACTCGATGGCAGCAGAGATTGATCCTGCGACGATGTGTACTGTCAAGCCTGGCACGAAAGCTGTCGACGGCATGATATCCGGCTTTGAGGAACCAGGCATCTTCCGCTTCTTCGAGGCTTCCAGCATTCGTAAGGTGAAGGATAAATACATATTTATATATAGTCGCTTCACAGAGGACGGTGAGTTCGGACTGCCTACGTCGAACTACACGCTGGCCTATGCCTATAGCGACAAGCCGTTAGGCCCCTGGACCTATGGCGGTACCATCATCGACGGACGTGCCCGCGAGAAGGACGAACAGGGCAACGTGATTGCCTCTGCAGTGCCCGATGGTAACACGCATGGCTCGATCTGTGAGATTGGCGGGCAGTGGTATGTGTTCTACCACCGTCAGACAGGCACAAACGAATATGCCCGTCAGGCTATGGTGGCTCCCATCACCGTCAAGGTGGAAGAAGGTGCTGGCGGCAAGGTGGAAATCAGCGAGGGCGAATACAACTCGGAAGGTTTTGCGCTGAACGGACTGAACCCCTTCGAGCGCCACTCAGCTGGTATCGCTTGCTGGCTGACGGGACCAAAGCCTGCCGTACACGAATGGCCTAACAATACATTCTACGGCTCGTACGTAGAGGCTTCCTATGGTACTGAGACGAATTTCGATGCACCCTACGATTTGAAGAACAACAGTAACCGCGTGGTGAACAATACTGATGGCAGTATCGTGGGATATAAGTATTTTAACTTCGACAAGACACAGGGTAGGGAAGACGTGCAGCTGGCCTTGCGCCTCGTACCTGAGGGAGTCGATGGTACTATTTCTGTGATGCTTGATCGTCCTTGGACGTCACAGGGCGGAAAAGTGCTGGGAACCATAGAGCTGAAGGCAGACCTGCCTCAAACGTCGACAGAGCTGAAGGTGGCACTGCCAGAACTGAAAGAATTGGCAGGGAAACATGCTATTTTCTTCACTTTCCAGTCGGAAACGAAAGAAAAATCGCTTTGCATCCTCGAGGATTTCGCCTTTGAATAAAAAAATAGCGTGAATATTTGGTGGGTTCAAAAAATCTTCGTACCTTTGCACCCTCAAAGCGAAATTTGTATTAAATAACGTAATAAGAACAAGTAAAAATGAAAAAAGGTATTCATCCAGAAAACTATCGCCCCGTCGTGTTTAAGGACATGTCCAACGGCGATATGTTCCTCTCGCGCTCTACCGCAAAGACGAATGACACCGTAGAGTTCGAAGGCGAAACTTACCCTGTGGTAAAGATTGAAATCTCGAGCACTTCTCACCCGTTCTATACTGGTAAGAGCAAGCTCGTCGACACCGCTGGTCGCGTTGACAAGTTCATGAGCCGCTACGGTAAGGCTGCGAAGAAATAAATACATTTCAAAGCCACAAGACATTGAAGGCGCGTCCAAGGTAGTTGCATATGCCTGTGGTCGCGCCTTTATTAGCTAAAAACGAAACGATTCTAGACAAAAAGCCAAAAACTAACAAACTAAAGACTATGAAAGCAAAAAAGATCTTCATGCTCATGGCTGCCTGCTTTACGTTGGCTGCATGTAGTGATGGTGGTGATGACGGTGGTGGCGGCAACGAGCCCAAGCCGAATCCAGAACCCACTCCGAGAACTGTCAACAACAACAAGAATACCACTGGTCCCGCAGAGGCTCAGTATCGTCTGGAATTTCCCAAGTTAAAAGACGGAAGCAACGTCGTTGTGGTTCATCGGGCTGTTCTGAACGGTAAAACCAAGGAAGAAGGCGTGAACTATTGCGTGGAGTGGGATACTGATCTGAGTTCTCAGCGCTGGAGTTGCTATCAGTTGTATAGCAGCGTCAACTACAGTTCAGCGTCCAACGTGGCGCGCTATTATGCTGAGAATACTGGTACGTTGGCGGAAACGTGTCAATATCCTAACGATCCAGATTTGCCAGTACAGTACCGGTGGGCAGAGGATCCCTATAAGTATTCGGGCTATGACCATGGGCATATCTGCCCTTCTGCCGATCGTCTGAGAGCCGTGGAATGCAATTACCAGACGTTCTACATCACCAATATGCAGCCACAGTATAATAAATTCAATGCAGGCCTTTGGGCAAAGATGGAGGAAGACGTTCGCAACTGGGTCCGTCTGGGCGATACGCTCTATGTATGCAAGGGAGGAACCATTGATAAGTCGGAATATATTCTTGAATATGTCAACCGCAACAGCCATCAGCCGACACGTGTCAATAAGCTTCATATCCCTGTACCTCGCTTCTTTTATATGGCAATTGTGTGCAGAAAGGGAAATGTATGGAATGGTATGGCTTATTGGGTGCAACAGTATAACGAGGATCATAGCAATGACAACCGTAAAGGCTATGCGATTACCATCGACCGTTTGGAAGAGTTGACCGGTATTGACTTTTTCTGTAATCTTCCTGACGATGTCGAAGACCAGGTGGAAAAGGAAATAGTACATAGTTTCTGGGGTTTAAAATAAAAAATCCTAAAAACTTTGGTGATAACGAGGAATTTTCGTAATTTCGCAGAGGATTTTTAATACATTACAAACCATAAAAAGACAAAATGAAAACAATCTATGATTTCTCTGTCAAGGACAGAAAAGGTAAGGACGTGTCATTGAAGGAGTATGCCAACGAGGTGCTGTTGATTGTCAACACGGCTACCAAGTGTGGTTTCACACCCCAGTACGATGAGTTGGAAAAGCTCTATAAAGACTATCACAGCCAGGGTTTCGAGATTCTCGATTTTCCCTGCAACCAGTTTGGTCAGCAAGCCCCCGGCACTGACGAGAGCATCCATGAGTTCTGCAAACTGAACTTCGGCACGGAATTTCCTCGTTTCAAGAAGGTAAAGGTCAATGGCGCCGATGCCGATCCGTTGTTCCTCTTCCTGCAGGAGCAGAAGGGCTTTGCAGGCTGGGATATGGAGCACCCCATCGCACATATACTCGACGACATGCTGTCAAAGGCTGATCCTGACTATAAGGAGAAGAACGACATCAAGTGGAATTTCACCAAGTTCCTCATTAATAAGAAGGGACATGTGGTGGCACGCTTTGAGCCCACTGAGAAAATTGAAGTCATCGAACAGCAGATTAAGGAAGAACTCGGGAAATAACTCATGGAGCATACAAAATGTTTGATTATAGGCAGCGGTCCCGCGGGGTATACCGCTGCTATTTATGCCAGCCGCGCAAATCTCAGTCCCGTAGAGTATAGCGGGTTGCAGCCTGGTGGTCAGTTGACACAGACTACCGAGGTCGAGAATTTCCCAGGCTATCCACAGGGTGTGGACGGCAATCAGATGATGATGGACCTGCGCGAACAGGCTGAACGCTTTGGCACAGACATCCGCGATGGTGAAATCACACGAGTCGACTTCTCACAGCGTCCCTACAAGGCTTGGGATGACGCAGGCCGCGAACTGGAGGCTGATACGGTGATTATTGCTACAGGAGCTTCTGCGAAGTACCTGGGTCTGGATGACGAACGAAAATACAATGGACAAGGCGTTTCTGCCTGTGCTACCTGCGATGGCTTCTTCTATCGCAAGAAGACGGTTGCTGTCGTCGGTGGTGGCGATACGGCTTGTGAGGATGCCCTCTACTTGAGCGGACTGGCTAAGAAAGTGTATATGATTGTCCGTAAGCCTTTCTTGCGTGCTTCGAAGGTCATGCAGCAACGCGTGATGGAGCGCGAGAACATCGAGATTCTTTTCGAGCACAACACGCTGGGTCTCTTTGGCGAGAATGGTGTTGAGGGTGCTCATCTGGTCAAGCGTAAAGGAGAGGCTGACGAAGAGCTCGTAGACATCCAGATTGATGGTTTCTTCCTGGCTATTGGCCATACACCCAACACGGCTATCTTCAAAGAATGGCTTGAAACCGATGAAGTAGGTTATCTGAAGAAGGTGGATGGAACCCCACGCACGAAGTTGCCTGGAGTCTTTGTAGCAGGCGATTGTGCTGATCCTGTCTATCGTCAGGCTGTTAGCGCAGCAGGCACTGGTTGCCAGGCGGCTATCGAAGCAGAAAGGTTCTTGCTGGAACACGAGGTTGTCCTAGGAGATCCTAGGCGGTCCTAGGTTGTCCTAGGTAGTCTTAGAAATATAAAAATCTCTATAAAAATTGAAAAAGCCCCGTTTCACAACGGGGCTTTTCCATTCAAAAAACTAAATTAATCAACCATAAACCTTAACCATTAAAAATCTTTTCACTGGCAAAAGTACAACAAATTCTCCATACATGAGTTCAGATAACGTTATAAAAGGTTTAAAATTCGTGATTATCGCAATTTTTCTACCTAAAATCACGATTTTTAAACTAAAATCGGCATGTTTAACATCTTTTTCACCCCTTTTTAGTTGTAATTTCATATAAAAGTTCTATATTTGCACCATCAAAGTTATAATTATGGTAGTCGTAAATATCATTATTCTCATCATACTTTTGCTTCTTGTGGCATATTGTGGCAAGCTAAAGTTACAGGAAAAGCCTAAAAACGACCCTGTATTGTCGCTGAAGGAGGTTTCTCTTCAAGTTAGTAACTATGATGTAATGAATATCATTCGTGAGGTGGCAGATCATTTCGTGGACGATACGGAGGCAAAAGACATTACCTTCGACTATAGGTGTACACCCGAGAGTATGATGGGCTGGATAGATATTGACGCGGTAGAAAAAGGAACCATTCTTGTTTTGTCGGATATGGTGACTAATACACCGGAGCATGGGAAAATTACATTGGAAGCCTTTGCTAACGGCACATACGATGCGGTGACAATCCGTATCAATGATAGTAGTGGCGTCCCATTGCGACTCAGTCTCGGCATTGCTCGCCAACTGGTAAATCTGCATCATGGTACTATTCGAAGTGAATTTTATGAAGGGCAAGGTAATATGGTTATAACTCAGATACCTCTTAAGAAGGATCGTTATCTGAAGGATGAAATCGTTGAACCAGGTCAGGAAGACCAAAAGCCGGGCATTGTGCCATCCGCATTCCACATTCCGACTAATGTTCAGCTTCATGTTCCTACTATCGAACTGCCCGAGGGCGTGTCTGATGGTACGCAATCGCTGGGGGCGCTGGTTCAGCAGGCCTATAATTCGCCCGACCAGAAATTTCTGCAGCGTGCCATCAAGTGCGTCAACGAACATATCGACGACAGTGACTATGATCGAGAGAGCTTTGCTGCTGACATGGGTGCAAGTGCCAGTACACTATATAATAAGTTGCGTGCGTTGACAGGTAAGAATGTGACAGCTTTCATTCGCGACATTCGTATCCAGACAGCTTGCAAAATGGCCAAGGAGAATCCTGAGCTGCGTGTTAGCGACATTGCTTATCAGGTGGGTTTCAAGGATCCCAAGTATTTCGCTACTACGTTTAAGAAGGTGATGGGCGTGCAACCTCGTGATTATTTCGAACGCCTGCGACAAGGTGGTTAATCGGTCTCAGTTTCTTGTCAGTTGTTGTTCCGTCCTGTTAGCCATAGTCCGACAAAGGTTAATAGTCCGTTCAACATCAGCAGTTCATAACCGAAACGGTAGTCCGTCAACATGTTTGTCAATGTGTCGATAGCAAAGCAAAGCACTGGTGACAGCACGCAGATGTAAGGCACGTAGCGGTCGTTGGCTTGCCGCTTTGTCAACTGTCCAAAGGCAAAAAGTCCCAACAGCGGGCCGTAAGTGTAGGAGCAGAGGATGTAAATGGCGTCAATGACACTTGTCGAATTCAGCAGTCGGAACAGAAGGATAAACACCACGAAGACTCCTGCCATACCGATATGTACCCTGTGACGCAACCGTTCGTCGTCCGCCCGTCCGCAGAGATCCACGCAATAACTCGTGGTCAGTGCCGTCAGTGCTGAATCGGCACTGGAGAATGCTGCGGCCACCATGCCCAGCATGAAAATGATCATGATGACTGGTGAGCCTTGGGACGAGTGCATGATGAAACGTGGCAACAGGTCGTCGCCAGAAGCAGGAATTGCCACGCCCTGCTCTTGATACCATATCGTCAATAATACTCCCAGCGACAGGAACAGCAGGTTTGCCGGTAGGAAGGCAATGCCATAGGAACACATGTCCTTCTGAGCGTCGTGCAGCGAACGGCATGTGAGGTTCTTTTGCATCATATCCTGATCAAGTCCTGTCATTACAATGGCAATGAACGCACCGCTCAGAAACTGTTTCCAAAAATTCTGCTTCGATACCCAGTCGTCGAAAACGAATACCTGCGACAGCTCGCTATGCCTGATGGCTTCCACTGCCTCACTTGTCGTCATGCCCAACTCGCCAATCACCTTATATATAATAAGTATAAGGGCTCCAAACAGACAAGCTGTCTGGAAGGTGTCAGTCCATACCACGGTCTTGATACCTCCTTGGCGGGTGTAGAGCCAGATGAGTGCCGTCATCACCACTACGACAACCGCAAACATCCAGTCGTCATGGCCTATACCGTTGCTGGTCTCGTTGCCAAGAGTCCCTGTCCCACAAGCCAAGAGAATCCAGCAGACTACATAGAAGCGTACTGACGCACCCGTCATCTTCGACAGCAGGAAAAATGATGCGCCAGTTTTATATGCCCGCTTTCCTATGCGCTGTCCCAAGTAGCTGTAAATCGTTGTCAGGTTCAGGCGATAGTAGAGTGGCAGCAGTACGAAGGCTATTACTGCATAGCCCGCCATAAAGCCTAGGCACGTCTGAAGATATGTCATGTTGATGACGTTCACCATACCTGGTACTGACACAAAGGTGACACCGGAAATGGATGCGCCAATCATACCGAAGGCCACCAGATACCAAGGCGAACGTCTGTCGCCACGATAGAAAGTCTCGTTCGTGGCCTTTTTGCCTGTCCACTTGCTGACGGCAAAGAGCAAGCCAAAATAGAGTAAAACGATTGCTATAATGGTCATAATTGCCTGCAAAGGTACGAATTTTCATTGGTGGCAGCAAATTTTTCACTTTTCACTTTTCGCTTTTCACTTAATTTTATTACCTTTGCACGCGGATATTACCAATCCTAATCATTTTTATTATGTCTAAACAGAAAAAATTTATCCTTCAGGAAAGTGAGATTCCAACACAGTGGTACAACATCCAGGCCGACATGCCCAACAAACCCATGCCGCCTATCCATCCTGCTACCAAGCAGCCTTTAGGCGTCGACGACCTCGCACATATCTTCCCCCGCGAATGCTGTGTGCAGGAGCTGGATACCGAACATCGTTGGATTGATATTCCCGAGGACGTACTCGAGAAGTACAAATATTATCGTTCTACGCCTTTGGTACGTGCCTATGCCCTCGAAGAGGCCCTCGGTACCCCTGCACATATCTATTTCAAGAACGAGTCGACAAACCCGCTGGGCTCACACAAGATCAATTCCGCCTTGCCTCAGTGCTACTACGCCAAGCAGGAAGGCACAACGAATGTGACCACCGAGACGGGTGCAGGTCAGTGGGGCGCCGCTCTGAGCTATGCCGCCAAGATCTACGGTCTCGACTGCGCCGTCTATCAGGTGAAGATAACCATGCAGCAGAAGCCCTACCGCTCCAGCATCATGCGCACTTTCGGAGCCGTCGTTGAGGGTTCACCCTCGATGTCAACCCGTGCAGGTAAGGACATCCTGACCAAGGATCCCACCCACAGCGGTTCTCTCGGCACTGCCATCTCTGAGGCGGTAGAACTCGCCACTACCACACCGAACTGTAAATACACGCTGGGCTCTGTGCTCAACCACGTAGGTTTGCACCAGACTATTATCGGTCTTGAGGCCGAGAAGCAGATGCAGATGGCTGGTGAGTATCCCGACATCGTCATTGGTTGCTTTGGCGGAGGTTCGAACTTCGGTGGCATCTCCTTCCCCTTCATGCGCCATAACCTGAGTGGCGAGCGTCATACTGAGTTCATTGCCGCCGAGCCCGACAGCTGTCCTAAGCTCACACGTGGTCAGTTCCGCTACGACTTTGGCGACGAGGCAGGCTATACCCCGCTGCTGCCCATGTTTACCTTGGGCCACAACTTCAAACCCTCCAACATCCACGCTGGAGGTCTGCGCTATCATGGAGCAGGCATGATCATCTCCCAGCTCATTAAGGACGGTCTGATGCACGGTGTCGACATCCCACAGCTCGAGACCTTCGAGGCTGGCATGCTCTTCGCTCGCACCGAGGGCATCATCCCTGCTCCTGAGAGCTGTCACGCCATCGCCGCTACCATCCGCGAGGCCAACAAGTGCAAAGAGTCTGGCGAGGAGAAGGTTATCCTCTTCAATCTCTCTGGTCATGGCCTTATCGATATGCCATCCTATGAGTCGTTCATCAAGGGCGACCTGCAGAACTACACCGTTACCGACGAGATGATTGCCCAGAACCTTGCTGAGTTGGACAAGCAGTAAGTAATTGCCAAGTAATAAGGTGCAATAAGAAAATCGGGCTGAATCAACATCAGCCCGATTTCTGTTTTTAATCCCTTTACAATCTTTTTACCTTAATACCTCCTTTATGCAATATCTATCTGACGCGACAGCTTGACTTTCTCTTCTACCATCTTGGGCAGTTCTACAGTGAGCACGCCGTTGTCGACCTTGGCGGAGATGGACTCCTTCTTGACGTCGTCGGGGAGTATCAGCGTCTGCTCGTACTTCGAGTAGCTGAACTCGCGACGCAGATAGCGTGTGGTCTTGTCGTCCTCGTGGTGTTCTTCCTTGTGCTCCATCTTGACTACGAGATTGCCGTCGTCGTTGATGTGAACATTGAAATCTTCCTTCTTCATGCCCGGAGCGGCCAGTTCAACAGTGTAGGCTTTGTCCGATTCTTTCACATTAATAGCGGGAGCCGTGCAGTTTGCCTTCGGCATATAGTCGTTGTAGAACAAGTCGTTGAACACGGCGGGAATCCAGTTGTTACTTCTCATTGGCATCATAATCGTTACCTCCAATTATACTTTTAAATGTTAGACATAATGTTAATTCGTTTCCGATTGCCTTTCGGCTTTCATCCACCCATGATGCAACATTGATGCCAACGAGAAGCGAAGTGTCAAGATGTCAGTTATAACTGACAGTTTGTCGCTTTATGATGCCTACGTAAGTCAACAAAACGACATTCATCATCAGCGAATAAATGATGGCGGGAATGGCCATGACGTCGTTGTTGAACACAAATGGGCTGCTGGCCACGGTGATGGCCTGTGCAGCGTTCTGCATGCCTATTTCAATGATGATGGTGCGCTGGTCGCGTCCCGTCAGTCGCATGAGCCACGACAGGATGACACCGCCCAGCATGGACAAAAGGATGAGAACGGTGACGCAGAGTCCCAAAGCTGGGAATTCGTGCATGATGATTTCGCGGTTTTGTATGTAGAACACCGTTATGAGCACGAGTAGTAACGGGAATGCCAGTTTCTTCAGTACGGCGTGCATGCGCTCGGCCAACTGTTCGTTGCGCACGGCAATCCATAGGCCGATGGCTATGGGGACGGCCATGAGTACCAGATTCTGCATGAGCAGGTTGCCTACGGGCAGGTGGACGTTCATGGCCGAGCCGACCTGACGGGTCATGATATCCATGATGAACGGTCCCGTAAACAGCGTGATGACGCTGCTCAGAGCTGTGAGCGATACTGATAGAGCCACGTTGCCGCCTGCCAACATGGAAAACACATTACTGGAGCTGCCGCCTGGGCTGCAAGCAATAAGCATCAGACCCAGAAAGAACAGCGGTTCCAACTGGAATCCGCTTGCTACTCCCCAGGCTATCAAGGGCAACAGGAGGATTTGTCCCGTCAGTCCGGCCAACACTGCCTTAGGCTGTTCCACGATAAGGCGAAAATCCTTGGGGCGCAAGGCTAGTCCGAGGTCGAACATGAGCAGCGTCAGTATCGGTAATACAATAAATATGGTATTCATGACGTGTGATGTGTTTGGTTTTGAGTTGAAAATAGGTACACCCGCACGGAATCGAACCGTGACCAACGGAACCGGAATCCGTTATTCTATCCTTTAAACTACGGGTGCAGTTGACTAAAACGGGGACAAAGTTACAATAAATAATTGAAAATTGAGAATTGAAAATTGAGAATTATGATTTGTTAACGGGCTAATGGTGGTGCAAAAAGTTAGCAGAAATCAAGAAAAACTATCAATTTGCAAAAATAAATGGTCGTTTTGTTTGCAAATTAATATTTTCTTTGTAACTTTGCCCGCCAAAATGACCGGATAGTCGGTTAAAATGAAAACAAAGGTTATGAGTCAACTGATAAAACCCATCGATTACGTATCCCTGCTCGACATGAAACAAACGGAGCAGGGTATTAAACTGATTAAAGAGTTTTTCCAACAGAATATCTCCACGGAATTGCGCCTGCGGCGTGTGACGGCTCCCTTGTTTGTATTGAAGGGACTGGGTATCAACGACGATTTGAACGGTGTGGAACGCGCTGTGTCGTTTCCCATCAAGGACTTGGGCGATGCGAAGGCCGAGGTGGTTCACTCCCTGGCGAAGTGGAAGCGATTGTCGTTGGCTGAGTACAAGATAGAGCCGGGTTACGGCATCTATACCGATATGAACGCCATTCGCGCTGACGAGGAACTGGACAACCTGCATTCGTTGTACGTGGATCAGTGGGACTGGGAGGCTGTGATTACGAAGGAGCAGCGCACAGTGGCCTATCTGAAGAATGTGGTGGAGCGTATCTATGCCGCTATCCGTCGTACGGAGTATCTGACCTGTGAGACTTACACCCAGATTAAGCCCTTCTTGCCCGAGAAGATTCATTTCATACATGCCGAGGAACTGCTGAAGATGTATCCCGACAAGACTCCGAAGGAGCGTGAGGATGCTATCTGTGAGGCTTATGGTGCCGTATTCATCATCGGTATTGGTGGCAAATTGTCGAACGGCGAGAAGCACGACGGCCGTGCTCCTGACTACGACGACTGGTCGACGATGGGTGAGAATGGTCTGGAAGGTCTGAACGGCGACATCCTGATTTGGTATCCCGTACTGGGACGTTCGTTTGAACTGTCGTCAATGGGTATCCGTGTGGACAAGACGTCGCTGTTGCGTCAGTTGAAGCTTGAAGGCAAGGAAGAACGCGAACAGCTCTATTTCCACCAGAAGCTGCTAAACGACGAACTGCCGTTGAGCATTGGTGGTGGTATCGGTCAGAGCCGACTATGCATGGTGCTGTTGCACAAGGGACATATAGGCGAGATTCAGGCCTCAATTTGGCCGGACGATATGCGTCAGGAGTGCAAGAAACTGGGAATGGCGCTGATTTAAGGAGTTAGAGGAGTTAAAGAAATAGGGTGTCCAATTTGATGTCCCCAAATGCCTAAGCAAGAGCCCCTGTAACTTATTGATTTTTAACACTTTAAGTCATAAAATAACGCCTAAAAAGCTTGCGTATGTCGGGTAATTTTTGTAT
>JAEEGJ010019836.1_pt1 | contig 14731 bp, 14 predicted proteins | sample 8958761 | NCBI WGS metagenome assembly JAEEGJ01 (sample SAMN16246546, study PRJNA631951) | gut metagenome | biome: gut microbiome; feature: rumen; material: RS-attached | host: Bos | place: Iran: Karaj | collected 2018-10 | reverse complement strand
AGCGAGGAGATGGCGAGCACGTTGCCCCCTTTCCAGAACACTTCCGGGAAGCGCTCGTACATCGTGCGGGCGATCTGCTGGTGCTGCTGCCAGCCCAGGTCGGACAGTTCGCTGATGCCGGTCATCAGTTCCTGCTTCGCATCGAGGAAGCGGGCGTAGAAAGCTTCGCCCTCATCGGTCAGGAGCTGCTTCTCGTGGGCGGCCAGCAGCAGGGTGTCCAGCTGCTTGTACAGGCGGTCGTTCCAGTAATAGCGGGAACCGTGCCGGGCGTATCCGGTGATATAGAACGGCTTGTAGCCGCGCGGGGAGGGCGTGATGGGCTCCATCTTGAACCCGTAGGGGTAGTCGGTGCCGTAGGCTTTGCGGGGATCGGCCTTCAGCTGCTCGAGGGCGGGAACGTTCTGCGCCAATGCGGCGATGGCGCAAAGGATGGTCAGGATACTGGTGAGGAAACGTTTCATGAATGTAATCGTGTTGCGGTTCGGCTTGACAAGCGTTTCTACAGCAGTTTAAGCAAGGTTTCGTATACTTTCTGGATGGGGAACCCGACGACGTTGAAGTAGGATCCGTCGATGCGGGTGATGCCGGCGTGGCCGATCCATTCCTGGATGGCGTAGGCGCCGGCCTTGTCGAAGGGCCGGCACGTGTCGACATAATAGGTGATCTCCTCGTCGGTCAGGTCCTTGAACCAGACTTCGGTGGTGTCGGTGAAGGTCTCTTCCGAGGAGGCGGTGCGGACGGTGACGGCGGTCGTGACGTGGTGCTCGCGGCCGGAAAGGTCCCGGAGCATGCGGATGGCGTCTTCGCGGTCCTTGGGTTTCCCGAGGATTTCGCCGGGGCGGCCGTCCGCCGGCGGGAGGATGACCATCGTGTCGGCGGTGATGAGGATCTCGTTCTCGGCCAGGGGCCGATGGAACCCGTGCGACTTGCCGACGGACATCAGCCGGGGAACCTCGTCATAGGGTGTGTCCGGGCTGAAGCATTCATTGAAGTCGTTCTTGGTATCGACCTCGAAATCAATGTTCAAGCCGGCGAGCAGCTCCCGCCGTCTGGGGGAGTTGCTGCCGAGGATCACACGCTTTCCTTTCAGGTCCATCCGCTAGAATTTTCTCTTATATTCACCCGTGTCGAAGACCCATTTCCCCTGGGCCTTCAGCGTCTGTTCGATGACCTCCCGGATGCATCCCTTGCCACCGGGCTTGGTGGAGACGATGTCCGCCACGGCCTTCGCTTCGTCGACCGCGTCGGACGGGCACACGCCGCAGCCGGCGGCCTGCAGGACCTCGATATCCGGCACGTCGTCGCCGAAGTACATGACTTCTTCGGGTTTCAGGTCATACTTTCCGCAGAACTCCCGGAACTGGTCCATCTTGTCCCGGCAGTGGAGATAGACGTCCTCCGGCAGGATGCCGCTCGCGAGCATCCGCTTCCGGATGGATTCGGAGCTGCCGCCGGTGATGATGCCCACCGGGTAGCCGTTCATCACGGCCATCCGGATGGCGAAGCCGTCCTTCGCGTCATACACGCGCAGGAGGTCTCCCTCGGTCGTGCACAGGATGCTGCCGTCGGTGAAGACGCCGTCGATGTCTAAGGCAAAGGCCTTGATCATGACTTGTTTCCTCCCAGGGGACCGAAGGAATTGAGGTCGAAGGTCGCGCCGCCCTGGGGCTTGTTGCCGCCGCTCAGGTCGATGACGCCGAACTGGGCCTCGTACTTGGACATGTTGTCGAACAGGGCGTTCATCAGGCGCTTGGCGTGCTCGGGGGTCATGATGATGCGGTCGCCGACCTGGGCCTTGGGCAGGCCGGGCAGGGTGGTGGCGAAGTCCAGCACGAATTCGCTGCGGGAATGGGAGATGATCGCGAGGTTCGAGTAGGAGACCTTCGTGGTCTGCGGATTGATCTCGATCGCGAGCTGGTTCGGCTGGGGTTTCGGGTTGTTATTGTCCATAATCGGTTTCGTTTCAAGTTACTGTTTCGCAAATTTAATAAAAATTCGTTATTTTTGTAAGATTAATAGAGATTCCCGGTCGTCCTTCGACAAGCTCAGGAACCGACCGGAGGGACAATGAGAACAATGACTATGGAATTAGCAGCGAAGTACAATGCCGCGGAAGTGGAGGACAAATGGTACGCCTACTGGCTGGACCACAAGTTTTTCCATTCCGAACCCAATGAGAAGGAACCTTACACGATCGTGATCCCCCCGCCCAACGTGACGGGCATCCTGCACATGGGTCACGTCCTGAACAATACCCTGAACGACGTCCTCATCCGCAACGCCCGCATGCACGGCAAGAATGCGTGCTGGGTGCCGGGAACGGACCACGCTTCCATCGCCACCGAGTCCAAGGTGGTCGCGAAACTCAAGGCCATGGGCATCTCCAAGGAGGACATCGGCCGCGAGGAGTTCCTCAAGCACGCCTGGGAATGGAAGGAGGAGCACGGCGGCATCATCCTGCAGCAGCTCCGCAAGCTGGGCTGCTCCTGCGACTGGGACCGCACCCGCTTCACGATGGAACCGGCTCTTTCCGAGGCGGTTATCAACACCTTCGTGTATTTCTACCGCAAAGGATGGATCTACAAGGGCGTCCGGATGGTGAACTGGGACCCCGAGGCCCTCACGGCCGTGAGTGACGACGAAGTCATCCACAAGGACACCCAGAGCCATTTCTACCACCTCCGCTACTACATCTCCGACGGCAACGGCAACCCCACGGACAAGTTCCTCGTGATCGCCACCACCCGTCCGGAGACCATCATGGCCGACGCCGCCATCTGCGTGAATCCGAACGACGAGCGCCACCACTGGCTGCGCGGCAAGAAGGTCCTGATTCCGCTGATCAACCGCGAAATCCCCGTGATCGAGGACGATTACGTGGAGATGGACTTCGGTACCGGCTGCCTGAAGGTGACCCCGGCGCACGACGTGCACGACTACGAGATCGGCCTGCGCCACAACCTGCCGGTCCTCGAGATCATCGACGACCACGGCAAGCTGAACGAGAACGCGCAGATCCTCGTGGGCGAGGACCGTTTCGTCGCCCGCAAGAAGATCGTGAAGATGCTGGAGGAAGCCGGCAACCTGGTGAAGGTGGAGGACTACACCTCGCCGGTGGGCTACTCCGAGCGGACGAACGCCGTCATCGAGCCCAAGCTCTCCGCCCAGTGGTTCCTGAAGATGGACACCCTCGCGAAGGTCGCCCTGGAGACGGTCGAGAGCGGCCGCACGAAGTTCATCCCCGAGCGCTATGTCAATACCTACCGCCACTGGATGGAGAACGCCCACGACTGGTGCATCTCCCGCCAGCTCTGGTGGGGCCAGCGCATTCCGGCCTACTACCTCCCGAACGGCCAGTACGTGGTGGAGGCCACACCGGAAGCGGCGCTTGAGGCGGCCAAGGCTATCTGCCCGGATATCAAGGCGGAAGACCTCCGTCAGGACGAGGATGTGCTGGACACCTGGTTCAGCTCCTGGCTTTGGCCTATCTCGGTCTTCGACCCGGAAATGCCCGGCCATCCGGACCACAAGCCGAATGCAGACCTTTCTTATTACTATCCCACGAGCGACCTCGTGACCGGCCCGGACATCATCTTCTTCTGGGTGGCCCGCATGATCATGGCCGGCGAGGAGTTCATGGGCCGGGAACCGTTCTCCAACGTGTATTTCACCGGCATCGTCCGCGACAAGATCGGCCGGAAGATGTCCAAGACCCTCGGCAACTCCCCGAACCCGCTGGACCTCATCGAAACCTACGGCGCCGACGCCGTCCGCATCGGCATGCTCCTGTGCTCGTCCGCCGGCAACGACATCTTCTACGACGAGGCGCAGATCAAGCAGGGCGCGGCCTTCTGCAACAAGATCTGGAACTCCTACCGCCTGGTGAAGGGCTTCTCCGTCGACGATTCCATCGCCCAGACGCCCGCCGCGGCCGCCGCGATCCGCTGGTTCGACGCGAAACTCAGCGAGACGGTCGCCACCGTGGAGGACCACTACCGCAAATTCCGCATCTCCGACGCCCTGATGGCCATCTACAAGCTGTTCTGGGACGATTACTGCGCCTGGTACCTCGAGGCCATCAAGCCGGCCTTCGGCCAGCCTGTGGACCGCGCCACCTATGACGCCACCCTGGGCTACTTCGAGGCCCTGCTGAAGCTCATCCATCCGGTGATGCCGTTCATCACGGAGGAGTTGTGGCAGAACATGGAAGACCGGAAGGCAGGGGAGACCATCATGTACGCGGCCGCTCCCGCCGTGAAGCCGTACGATCCCGAGACGCTCGTGAACTTCGAGCTCGCCGAGGAGGCCGTGAACGGCGTCCGCGGCATCCGCAACCAGAAGAACATCGCCCCGAAGGAAACCCTCGACCTCAAGATCAAGGGCGGCTTCCCGGCCGACGTCCTCCCGGTCGTCGAGAAGATGGGCAACGTGACGGTCGAAACCGTGGCCGATTTCGGCTCCGGACAGGGCGTCGGATTCATGGTCCGCACCCACGAAATGTTCGTCGCGCTGAGCGGTCTGGTGAACGTCGCCGAAGAGATCGCGAAGCTCGAAAAAGACCTCGCATACCAGCAGAAATTCCTCGCCGGCGTCCGCGGAAAGCTCGCCAACGAGCGCTTCGTGGCCAATGCGCCGGCCGCCGTCATCGAGAACGAGCGCAAGAAGGAGGCGGATTCGCTCTCCAAGATCGAAAGCTTGGAGTCGCAGCTGAAAGCGCTGAAAAATAGCTGATAAAACAAAATTGTTTAATGTGTTAACATTTTTGTTATGACGCATTTTGAGGTATCTTTCCCCGTCCGGTACTACGAAACCGACCAAATGGCGGTGGTCCATCACTCCAACTACATCCGTTATTTCGAGATTGCCCGGAACGCGATGATGGTGGAATGGGGATTCCCGATCGAGCGGTGCGAAAACGAGTACGGGGTGATGATTCCGATCGTCTCCGTCGAGTGCCGCTTCAAGCATCCGGCCCGGATGGGGGACGTCCTGACCGCGGTCGCCGAGATCGACAAGACGCCCCTGGCGAAACTCGTCGTCCGGCAGGCCGTCCTCAACCAGGACGGGGAAGTCTGCGCCGACGGATCGGTGACCCTCGGGTTCATCGACTCGAAATCTTTCCGTCCGGTCCGGTGCCCCGAGCTCCTGGCCCGGATTATTGAAAACCATCTAAACGACAAGTAATATGCTGTTCATTTACCCCCTGATGTTAGGAACCTGGGAGATCGTCGCGATCGTCCTGGTCGTCCTCCTGCTGTTCGGCGGCAAGAAGATTCCCGAACTGATGAAAGGCCTCGGCAAGGGCGTCAAGAGCTTCAAGCAGGGCATGAACGAGGTGGAGAAGGAGATCAAGGAACTCGACGAGGACGGTAATAAAAAGGACGAGAAGAAGTAGTGGCCCAGGACGGTGAAATGTCCTTCTGGGACCATCTCGACGTATTGAGGGGGACTTTGTTCCGCTCAATCGGCGCCATTGTCCTCGTTTCCATCGTCTTCCTGGCGATTCCGGAGCGGCTGTTCAAGGCCGTGCTCTGGCCCACCACGCCCGATTTCATCCTGTACAAGTGGCTGGGACTGGATTTCTCGATGTCCCTGATCAACATCGAGGTTTCCGCCCAGTTCTTCGTGCACCTGAAGATCTCGATCCTCATGGCGGCCATCGTCGCCTTCCCGTACGTCATCTACGAAATCTGGCGCTTCGTCGCTCCCGCGCTCTATGAAAATGAGAAGAAAGCGGTGCGGAAGGCGTTCGGCATGTCGTCGTTCCTGTTCTACCTGGGCGTCGCCGTCGGCTATTTCATCGTCCTGCCGGTGTGCCTGATGTTCTTCATGAACTATACGGTGAGCGACGCGGTGCAGAACACGATCTCCCTGAGCTCGTACATCTCCCTGTTCACGTCGATGGTGTTCCTGATCGGCCTGCTGTTCGAGTTTCCGACGGTCGTGCTGGTCCTTTCCAGCATGGGCATCCTGACGCGGAAGCAGCTGCGGGGATTCCGGAAATCGGCCTTCGTCGTGATCCTGGTCCTTGCGGCGTTCATCACTCCGAGCGACCCGTTCTCGATGTTCGTCCTGTCCATCCCGCTGTACGGCCTGTACGAATTCTCCATCCTGGTGTGCAAACCCGATACCCCCTCCGACGATGATCTCGCTGAATAACGTCACCGTTGCCTACGGCAGCTTCACGCTGTTGGACGACATCAGCGTCCACATCAGCGAAAGCGACAAGATCGGCCTCGTCGGCAAGAACGGGGCCGGGAAGTCCACGCTGATGAAGCTGATCACGGGGGAGCAGAGCCCCACCTCGGGCCATATCGACATGCCGGCGGACCTCCGCATCGGCTACCTGCCCCAGATCATGGAGCACCACCGCGGCCGGAGCGTCATCGACGAAGTGATGACGGTGTTCGACCACCTGCACGAGATGGAGCGGGAACTGGACCGGATCAATGGGGAACTGGGGGAGCGGACCGATTATGAATCAGCCGATTACGCCCGCCTCATCGACCGCCTGAACGAGATCAACGACCGGCTGGCCCTGGAAACGGGGGAGTCGCCCCGGGTGCAGGCGGAACGCACGCTGTACGGCCTGGGTTTCAAGGAAGAGGAACTGGGCCGCCACACGGAAACCTTCAGCCAGGGCTGGAACATGCGCATCGAGCTGGCCAAGGTCCTGCTCGCGCATCCGGACGTCCTGCTGCTGGACGAGCCCACGAACCACCTGGACATCGAGTCCATCGAATGGTTCGAGGATTACCTGAAATCCTTCCGGGGCTCGCTGCTGCTGGTCTCCCACGACCGCAAGTTCCTGGACAACGTCACCACCCGGACCGTCGAGATCCTCCTGGGGCATGTCCACGATTATAAAGTTCCCTACAGTCAATATGTTACGCTGCGGGCGGAACGGCTTGCCCAGCAGACGGCCGCCTACGAGAACCAGCAGCGGATGATCGAGAAGACGGAGGATTTCATCAACCGCTTCCGCTACAAGCCCACCAAGTCCAACCAGGTCCAGTCCCGCATCAAGGCGCTGGAGAAGCTGGACCGCATCGAGATCGACGAGACGGACGATGCGAAGCTGAACCTCCGCTTCCCGCCGGCCGCCCGTTCGGGCGACGTCGTCTTCAAGGGAACGGACCTGACCGTGGGGTATCCGCAGAAAGTCGTCTTCCGCGACGCGGAAATCGAGATCAAGCGCGGGGAGAAGGTCGCCCTCATCGGCCGGAACGGCGAAGGGAAGACCACCCTGATGCGTGTCATCATGGGCGAACTGGAACCTTTCTCCGGCGAGGCGAAGGTGGGACACAATGTCCATATCGGCTATTACGCGCAGAATCAGGAAGATATCCTGGACCGGAACGAGACGGTGTTCGGCACCCTGGACCGCATCGCCGTGGGCGAGATCCGCACGAAGCTGCGCGACCTGCTCGGGGCCTTCCTGTTCAAGGGCGAAGACATCGACAAGAAGGTGTCCGTCCTCAGCGGCGGCGAGCGCGCCCGCCTCGGCATGGCGAAACTGATGCTTTCCCCGTACAACGTGCTGGCCCTGGACGAGCCCACGAACCACATGGACATCCGCTCCAAGGACCGGCTCAAGCAGGCCCTGCAGGCCTTTGACGGCACGCTCATTGTAGTTTCCCATGACCGTGATTTCCTGGACGGGCTGGTGGACAAGCTGTACGAGTTCCGGGACGGGAAGGTGAAGGAGCACCTGGGCGGTGTCGCCGACTTCCTCCGGAAGCGGAAGCTCGAAAGCCTCCGGGAGCTGGAGCGCCTCGCGCCCGTGGAGAAGGTGGCCGACGACCGGAAGGTCCAGGCCCAGGAGAGCTTCCAGGCCCGGAAGACCGTCTCCAAGGAGATCCGGAAGATCCAGAACCGGGTCGATTACCTGGAGAAGGAGATCGGCAAGCTGGAGAAGCGGCAGGCCGCCATCGAGCAGGTCCTGGCCGCGCCCGGCCCGAAGGACGACGTGATGGAGCTCACCCGGGAATACCTGGAAAACAAGCGCAGCCTGGACGCCTTCACCGAGGAGTGGGGCGAGCAGATGGAAAAGTTGGACAATTAATTATTACTCATATGAAAATGTTGAAAGACAAATCTTTGAAGGCAATCATCGGAATGATAGCTTTCGCTGCCGTGCTCCTGGTGGCACCCCAGCGCGCCACGGCCCAGTCCCTGTCCGCCCAGCTGACGGACAAGGACATCACCGTCTCCGAGTTCAATGCGGTCAACGTGTCTGACGACTTTGAGGTGACCCTCTCCCGCGGTTCCTACGGCGTACGCCTGACCGTGGACAAGGAGCTGGAACCCTATGTGGAAGTGTATGTCCGTTCGAAGGTCCTCTATATCTCCTATGACGAGAAGGCGGTCCCGAAGGAACTCCGGAAGCTGTACCGCGGAAAGGGTTCGCTGACGCCGGTGTTCCGGGTCGTGGCCTACACGCCTGAACTCCAGGCCGTCACGCTCTCCGACAACGCCACGCTGACCGCCACCGAGGAATTCGCCGCCTCCGATTTCGAACTGACGACGGCCGGCAAGTCCCAGGTGAAGAACCTCTCCGTCGCGGCCGCTTCCGCGCGCATCAGCATGAAGAAGAACGCGGTGGCCAACCTGAATCTCAAGACCGACCGGGGCGTCGAGGTCAATACCGACAACAACGCCAACCTGAAGCTCACGTTCACCGGCCGTGAACTGGCCCTGACGTCCGACGGCTCCTCCGTGGTCGTGGCCGACGGCCCCACCCGGAGCCTGAACCTGACCACGGGCGGTTCCTCCCAGGTCAGCGTCACCTCCAACACCGAGAAGGTGGAAGTGAACGCCGAGGGCAGCTCCAAGCTGACGCTTACCGGCAAGGCGAACGAGATGGAGGTCAAGGGTTCCCGCAGCTCCGTCGTGGACGCTTTTGCGATGCCCCTGGAGGAAGTCGAGGCCAACCTGTCCAACTCGTCCAGCGTGACCGTCTCCGTTTCCAAGAAGGTGTCCGTGAACCTGGTCGGCGGCAGCGCCCTGTACTACAGCGGCTCTCCGGAGTTCAAGATCGAGAAGATCGTGAAATCCACCCTGGCCCCTTACGGAACGAAGTAATGCAAGTCTTTGACAGCCACGTCGATACCCCGTCGCAGCTGATCCGGCTCCGGAACATCGGCATCGACAACCGGCATGGGCACGTCGACTTCCCCAAACTCAGGCGCGGGGGAGTCGGCGGCTCCTTTTTTGCCCTGTACACCCCGGCGGAAATGGCGCCGGACGCCGCCACGCACTATGCCCTGGAGATGATCTCGGCCGTCTATGACGCCGTCGACGACAACCCGGACTACGCGGCCCTGGCTTTCTCGCCCGAGGAAGCGGAGGAGAACGGGAAGGAGGGGCTGATTTCCGTCTTCATCGGCATGGAGAACGGATCGCCCATCCAGCAGTCCCTGCCGTTGCTGCGGACCTTCTACCGGTTGGGCGTCAGCTATGTGACGCTCACCCACAACGGCGACAACGCCATCGCCGACAGCGCCGCCGAGGGGAAACGCTGGCACGGCCTGAGCCCCTTCGGGAAGCAGGTCGTCGCCGAGATGAACGCCCTCGGGATGATGATCGACCTGTCCCACGCCTCCGACGAGACCTTCTGGGACTGCATCCGCCTGTCCGAGGCGCCCGTCATCGCCACGCATTCCTGCTGCCGGGCGCTCTGCAACCACCGGCGCAACCTGACCGACGAGATGCTCCGGGCCCTGGGGGAGAAAGACGGCTATGTGGGGATCAACTTCTATCCGGCCTTCCTGTCGGAGCGCTTCCTGTCCGATCCGGCCGACGCCGCGCTGTTCGACGAGGGCGAGCGGGTGGAAGCCGCCTTCATCGCCGATCCGGGCGACCCGCAGCGGGTGAAAGCCTGGGAGGCGATGCAGGACCGGCTCGAGACGCTCTGGCGTCCCGGCGTCCGGGAGATCGTGGACCATATCGACCACGCCGTGTCCATCGTCGGCATCGACCATGTCGGCATCGGCAGCGATTTCGACGGGATCCTGGTTCCTCCGGCCGGGCTGGAGAACGTGTCCAGGATCGGGTGCGTGTTCGAGGAGATGCGCCGGCGCGGTTACGACGACGAACAGGTGGAAAAAGTGGCGGGAAAGAACCTCCTGGAGGTCTTCAAACGGATAAAACAAAAAAGTTATACCGATTAACTATTTTGTTTTATTTCTTCTTTTTCAGTAGATTGAATCTTCAATAATCATATGGCGCAGACAATCGAGCGCGGCGGCCGCAAAACGCTCGATATTGCGCTTCCGGTCGTTCCGGAAGTTCTTTTTGACGGTCTTCGTACCCCGCGGACCGGTCACGCCGATCCATACGGTGCCCACCGGATTGAACGCGTCGCCGTCCGGTCCGGCCAGGCCGGTCGTCGAGACGGCGTAGTCGCTGCCGGTCACGCGGCGGACGCCTTCGGCCATCGCCGCCGCGACCTCGCTGCTCACGACGCCGTGCTTTTCGACCGTTTCCGCCGGCACGCCGAGCACCTTTTCCTTGACGGAAACCGCATAGGAAGTGACCGATCCCAGATAATAGGCCGATGAGCCCGGGACGGAAGTGATCAGATGCGAGATTTCGCCGCCCGTGCAGGACTCGGCGGCGCTGAGGGTCTTTCCGGAAGCCTTGAGCAGGCGTCCCACGGTGGCCTCCAGCGTGTCGTCCTCATCGGAGTATATCTTGTCGCCCAGCAGTTCCTTCAGGCGGGCGATCTGCTCTTCCACGCGGGCCTGATTCTCTTCCGCCCGGCCTCCATAGATGGACAGGCGCAGCCGGATGCCCGTGAGGGGATTCGGCAGATAAGCGAGGTGCATGTCCTTCGGCAGGGCGTCTTCCCAGGGCGCAATGAACTCGGACAGCGCCGATTCGGCCATCCCGAACACCATCACGCTGCGGTGCAGGATGTCGTCCAGGGGCTGGTGCGCCCGGATATCGTCCATGACGGAAGGAATGGCGCCGACAGCCTCGAACGGAACTCCGGGCAGGGCGTACAGCGTAGCGCCGAAAGAAGCCTCCGGGAAGCGGAAAACCATGATCGGCGCCGTTCCCAGGCGGTTTTCGATCACTTCGCAGCGGTCGGGCACCAGGGCCTGCGCCCGGTTGATCGCCAGCATGTCCAGCCCGCGGCTGTGCAGGATTTCCTGGATGATGGCCAGCTGGCCGGCGTGCTCCACGTAGCCGGCGCTGCCCGAAAGCTCGGCCAGGACGCCTTTCGTGATGTCGTCCTTCGTCGGCCCGAGCCCGCCCGTCGTGATGACGATATCATTGACGGTCAATTCGTTCCGGAGGTTGTTCAGGATTTCTTCACGGTCGTCTCCGATGGAGAGCATGCGGGTGACACGGATTCCGGCCTCTTCGAGCGCGACGGCGAGGCGGGAAGAATTGGTGTCCACGACCTGGCCGATGAGGATCTCATCGCCGATGGTGCAGATGGAAGCTTGGATCATGGGGTTTTGACAGGTTGGGCGAGGGCCTTGAGCAGGATTTTCGGGGTCAGGCGCGGCCGGTTCGGGATGCCTTGGGCGACTTCCACCAGGGAAGCCCCGGCCTGGAGCAGCGCACGCGCCTCCTCCGGAGAGGTAATCGCCCCGGAGCCGATGATAGGAAAGCGGTTCCGGGTGTATTCGGCGCAGAAGCGGACTTTGGCGAGCCCGGGCGCGATCACGCCGTCGAAACCGGACATGAGGCCGAAATCCAGGATCCGCCGCATCTGTTCCTCTTCGTGGCCGGGCGAGATCCGGAGGAGGATGGGCTTGTAGCGTTCGTAGCAGAGCCGAAGGCTGAGCACTTCGTCCAGGAGCTCGGTCCAGTCGGAAAAGTCGTCCAGGGAGGAAAGGCCGCTTTCGCGGTTGATGTCGATGACGAAAAAGTCCGCGAAGTCGTACAGGAGGGAGAACTGGCGGATGATCCGCTGTTTCGCATCCTCTTCCGTCGGACCGTCCGCGCGAAGCTCCACGGCGGCGACGATGGGCGTTTCTCGGGTCTGCAGGCGCTCTGCAACGGTCTGCAGGGGCGTTTTGCCGGGGATGAGGCCGGTGAAGCTGTAGCCGATGCTGTCACAGACGTCCAGCAGTTCATCCTGCCGCTCCAGCACGGGGGCGAGCCCGAAGGGATGCCGGAAATGAACGCCGAACAGGTCCCGGGCCAATGCCGGATATTCCCGCCTGAATCTCAGGCGGTTCCAGAACAGGTATCCCGGAAGGCGGCGCTTCCAGAGCATACCGCGCGCACTTTGGATGATCGTGGACATGTTCTCGTTCGCTTCGTCTTACAAAGATAATAAATCTTATTGGAACTCCTCAAAGGTGTTGTCGTCATAGAAGACGAGAATCTTGGAAACGCGGCGCGGAGCCGGCGCGGCCGCAAATACGGGATTCTCGCCGGCCGTGTCCTTGTACATCCGTCCTTTGCCCGTGAGGAGCCAGTCCATGCTGATCTGCGGATAGTGGACGGCCATGGCTTCCAGGAAATCGAATCCGGGTTTGTTCCGGCCGGACAGGATGTGGGAAATGCCGGCGCGGGCGACGCCCAGCGTGTCGGCGAGCTGCGCCTGCGAGATGTTCTCCGCGTCCAGGAACTGTTGAAGGCGTTTGTCCATGGTGTAATCCTTAGGTGTTACAAAAGTAACGAATCTAAAGTGAAAATACAAGTGCATCAGCACAGGCAATCAGGTGTCAAGAGGGGAGTGAAAGACCTTGAAAACACTTAAAGCTATTCATTTGTTAAATATTGCTAAAATACTGATTATTAGCACTATAATAATAGTATTATAACATATTTGTTTGATATTTGCCTCCTATCCGGGACCTGTTCAAAACTTTTGCTCTATCAATATTTTAGATAGTATTATATAAATCACTGAATATTAATAAGATAGCATAAACACCAAACTTGCATAATAAATACTTATGAATGTATTTGTGGCTTGCGTTGAAAACTTGGGGGAGGAATGAAGGGCGTTAACATTTGTAAACGCCAGAAAGCGCATTTTGAAGGTCCCGGAAACACCTTTCCCGAGATTTCGGAAATCGTGCAGAATTGCGTAACTTCGCACAGAATTTTGAATAGTGCGCATGATACCTGAAATCCATATCGAGGATTACAATTATCCGCTCCCTGACGAGCGGATCGCCAAATATCCGCTTCCTGAACGCGACTCCTCCAAGTTGCTCCATTATGAGGGCGGTCAGGTCGACGAGTTCGTTTTCCGCCAGCTGCCGGACCTCCTTCCCGAAAACGCGCTGATGGTCTTCAACGATACGAAGGTCGTCCCGACCCGCATGCATTTCCAGCGCGCGACCGGCGCCCACATCGAGATCTTCTGCCTGGAGCCGGTGAAACCTGTCGAATATGCCACGGCCTTCGCCGCGACGGACACTTGTACCTGGAAGTGCGTCATTGGCAATGCCAAGAAATGGAAGGACGACGTCCTCACCTTGTTCCGCACCGCTGAAACCCCGGATATGGGCCTGGAAGCCAGGCTGTTGAGCCGGGAAGGACAGACCGGGGTGGTGGAATTCCGCTGGACGGACGGCTCCCCGTTCTCCCGGGTCCTGGAAGTCTGCGGCACCGTTCCGATCCCGCCGTACCTGAACCGGGAATCCGAGAAGATCGACATCGAACGTTACCAGACGTTGTATGCCCATATCCGCGGTTCCGTGGCGGCGCCCACGGCCGGCCTGCACTTCACGGAGGATGTCCTGGGGCGGATCCGGGCGAAGGGAATCGACATGGAAACCGTGTGTCTCCACGTCGGCGCCGGCACTTTCCTGCCGGTGAAGAGCTCCCTGGTCTCGGAGCATCCCATGCACCGGGAGCCATTTGTAGTGAAACTTCAGCTCTTGAAGGATATCTGCCGGATGGACAGGAAGTTGATTGCAGTGGGAACTACTTCCGTCCGGACGCTGGAATCCTTGTATTACGTCGGCGTGACCTGCCTCGAGAAGGGGGCGCCGGAGGATGTGCCGCAGTGGGCTCCCTATGAAAGGGAATACCCGTACACCACGAAGGAAGCCCTGGAAGCCATCATCTCCTATCTGGAAGCGAACAACCTGACGGAACTCAAGATCGGCACGCGGATCATCATCGTCCCCGGCTTCCGGTTCCGCCTGGTGGACCTCATGGTCACGAACTTCCATCAGCCGGAGAGCACGCTGATCCTGCTGGTTTCCGCCTTTGTCGGCGGGGATTGGCGCACCATCTATGATTACGCGCTCTCGCACGGCTTCCGGTTCCTCAGCTATGGGGACAGCTCCCTGCTGGTCCGCGCTTGATTAATTGGCCTGATTTTCGTACCTTTGCGCCGTACAAAACCGACTGCCATGGACGAACTGAATCCATTCGAAGACATAGCTCCCTATAACGACGAAGAAGCGGCTGCCGCCCTGTCCAAACTGGCCGAGCATCCCAATGTACCCTGGATTTCCAAGTACATCTTCTCCAACCAGCCCGAAACCTATCTGCGGGACATCCTCCGCAGCATCAGCACCGTGGACGACTTCCAGAAGCTGGTGATGTCGAAAGCCACGGAATGGGTCATCGAGAAATCGGTCCACAACTTCTCCTACGACGGCATCAACAAGCTGCAGGCCATCGACGGCAAGTTCCTGGCGATGTCCAACCACCGCGACATCATCCTGGACCCGGCCTTCACGCAGCTGATCCTGTTCCGGAACCAGGTGCCCCTCACCGAGATCTGCGTGGGCGACAACCTCCT
>JAEEGJ010019829.1_pt1 | contig 14736 bp, 11 predicted proteins | sample 8958761 | NCBI WGS metagenome assembly JAEEGJ01 (sample SAMN16246546, study PRJNA631951) | gut metagenome | biome: gut microbiome; feature: rumen; material: RS-attached | host: Bos | place: Iran: Karaj | collected 2018-10 | reverse complement strand
GGTTCTCACCGGCGGTGTCGATGCGAACGCCCTCCAGAAGCCCAAGCGCTTCTTCGGCGCCGCGCGTAACATCGAGAACGGCGGTTCCCTCACCATCCTGGCCACGGCCCTTACCGAGACCGGCTCCAAGATGGACGACGTCATCTTCGAGGAATTCAAGGGCACCGGCAACATGGAACTCCAGCTGGACCGCAACCTCTCCAACAAGCGTATCTTCCCGGCCGTAAACCTCATCCTCTCCAGCACCCGTAGGGACGATCTCCTTTACGATGCATATTCCAACAACCGCATCTGGATCCTCCGCAAGCTCCTGGCAGACATGAATCCCGTAGAGGCCATGACCTGGATGCAGCAGCACATGGACGAGTACAAGACCAACAAGGAACTCCTGGACAACATGTCCAAGTTCAGCAGGTACGATTGATGAACAGCTTGTACTCAGATACAATAGTTGCTCCGGCCACCACACCTGGTACCGGAGCAATTTCCATTGTAAGAGTCAGCGGTCCCGACTGCTTCAAAGTAGTTGATGCAGTTGTTAAGCTAAAAGCCGGAACAATTTCTGATGCAGCTGCTTACACAATCAACTATGGTGAAGTATTTGAACCGGACGGCTCCGTTCTGGACCAGGTACTTGTATCTGTTTTCAGGTCCCCTCACAGCTACACCGGAGAGGACTCCGCCGAGATTTCAACACACGCGTCTTCGTATATAGTAAATGAGCTTGTGAGGCTCCTTCTGGATGCCGGAGCACGTTTCGCAGAACCTGGAGAATTCACCAGACGCGCTTTCCTTAACGGGAAAATGGACCTTGCCCAGGCGGAGGCGGTTGCGGACGTCATATCGTCCACTACTTCCGCATCTCACAGAGTTGCTATGAACCAACTCAAAGGCGGTTTTTCACAGGAACTTGCAGGCCTCAGGACGGAGCTTCTTGATACTGCTTCTCTGTTGGAACTGGAGCTGGATTTCTCCGAGGAGGATGTTGAGTTTGCAGACCGCAAGCGGCTGGGTGAACTTCTTGATACTGCTCTTGATCATGTCAACCGTCTTGCATCGTCCTTCAAGCAAGGAAATATGATCAAGAACGGCGTTCCAGTTGCAATTGTGGGCGCCGCCAATGCAGGAAAGAGTACACTGCTTAATGCGCTGCTTGGTGAGGATAGGGCGATTGTTTCAGATATTGCCGGGACCACGCGCGATACCATAGAAGAAACCCTTAATCTTGACGGCATTCTTTTCCGTTTCATCGATACTGCCGGCATCCGGGAATCGTCCGATACTATTGAAAAGATAGGTATAGACAGAGCCTACCAAAAGCTCTCACAGGCAGAGATTGTGCTTGCACTGATTGATCCTTTTGACGATGTTTCCGCCCAGGCAACTATGATTCTGAGCAAGGTGGATTTGTCTTCACAGAAGCTTTTTTTCCTTCTCAATAAGTGTGACTCTATATCGCAAAACGATATTAACAAATGTGTTACACTTGTTAACAATATTGTTTCACAAGTTAATAATCAATGTGAATCAATAATTTTATCGGCAAAGGCAGGTTTGGGCCTGGAAAACCTGAAAAAAGCCTTGGTTGAAGCGGAGAAAGACCTTATCCCCAACTCGGATTCCGTCTTTGTCACCAATGCGCGGCACTACCAGGCACTGCAGGAAGCCTCCTCTTCCCTGTCCCGCTGCATTGCCTCGCTGAACAAAGGTCTCCCCACAGAATTACTGTCGGAAGACCTGAGGAGTGCAATATCCTCAGTCAATACAATTCTTGGTACTTCCCTGCTGGATCCGGATACAATACTTCACTCAATTTTCTCGAAGCACTGCATCGGGAAGTAGTCTATATGGTTACTTTGAAGTTGTAAATCTTGCCGTTTTCAAGCGGGAGCTTGGACGTTATTGTCTTCCTCATGTCGCAGCCGGGGAATACAGTAACACTATTTCGCCGCTCCTCCTCATCGTCGTAATAGTTGCCGCCAAATTGGAAGCACAGCTCATATCCTGCCTCAAGGTCTTTGTCGAAGCGGACGGGCACGAAAAAGGTCTTTTCGACCACATCCTCATCCATCAGCGTGAGGTCGCTGTTATTGCCGCTATCGAGCAGGTAATAGTCCTGCGGCCCTCTCTCAATCACGAATGGCACCCCTGTATAGCTATAAGTGGTTACATCAATACCGGACATCCGGACGAAGACCGGATCTCCATACGGGCCCCATTCATCTGGATCTTGATCATCGGGATCAATGCACTTGATGCGGATGGAATTGATCCTGGCCTGATCGAAAGGCGAACCGGGAGGCGCTTCGTATGGAAAATTCCGGAGGGTCACTTCAATGCGGAACACGGCGAACTGGTGCTCCAGATTCACGCTGGCGACATCGCCTGAGAGCGTCACCTCGCCCAGCATCAGATCGACGTCGGAGATAGATCCCGTATCATCGTGCTGCAGGGCACCCGAAGCGGTCGAAAGGTTTCTCATATAAATGGTCGGAGATCCCACCCGCACAGCGTCGAAGATCGAATTGCCAGCGTACGTGTCCACCGACGGATACAGGCAGATGACCTTGTCCCCTGCGTTTCCGTTCCAGGTCCCGGAGAATTCCGCCTTGCTGCGGCCTTCCTCACCGGTAGAAGTGAACGTATCGACGGCCGTGATGCCGCCCTGGCCGAAAGAAACCACCGTAATGGCTTCCTCCGAATTCCAGAACCCTTCCAGCGTCTTGTTTTCCGTGTCGTATTCATAAAGCGACTTTGTGCCCGTCGGAGCGACGACGGACGCCTGGATTGTCATCGGAACACCTGCTTTCTTTTCGGCCGGCGTCTTCTGGCAGCTGCTCATCAGCACGGCCGCGCAGGCCGTCATTGCGATAATCGTTATGATGCGTTTCATCTTGCAGTCGGTTTATCGGTTAAAAAACAAGATCCCAGCCATGTCCCATGCCCGGCACTTCACCGGAGGCGGCAATGATGGATTCAGGAACGACGTCGACGACTTCGACGGACGGGGCCTCGTAAGTCTGGCGGCCCAGGGAATGAAAAGCGGATTCAGATACCATTATTCAGTTTTTCTTAAAAAAGCTTGCAAGTATAGTGATTATTATCGGGAAATCCACCCCCTATCGGCCTGCTTCCGCATCTTTCCGCTTGCGGTACATCTGGTACGTGTTGTAGACGTTATGCCAGATGCTGTAGAAGCCGCCGGCCACGGAGACGACGGGCGTGAGGAAGGTGTAGCCCATCCAGATGCTGAAGACGGTGTTCTTTTGGCCGAGGGCCTGCCCGGCGGAGATGGGGCATTTGTAGCGGCGGCCGATCCGGCGTCCAAGCCAGAACTGCAGGATGCAGGTGAGCAGCGAGGCGACGCCGATCTCCCAGAGCACGGCCGCGCCGGCGGCGTTCTGCACGATGGCGCGCGTGCTCATCAGGATGGCGAGCGTCAGCGAGAACGCCCAGATGTAGAACGAAAGATTGGGGAATCGCAGCAGCCAGGCGTGGAATTTCGGCAACAGGTAGCGCACCAGCCAGGCCGCCAGGCACGGCAGGATGAGCAGCGGGAACACCTTGGCGAGGATCTTGGCGAAGGCCTCATAGAAGGTCAGGCCCGCCACCGGATGGATGAGCGGGACCATCAGCGGCACGAGCACCGACACCGCCAGGTTGATCAGCACGGTGTACGTGACCACGCCCGCCATGTTGCCGCCCAGCTTGCCCGTCACCACGGCGCAGGCCGTGGCCGTCGGGCAGATCAGGCAGAGCATCGCCGCCTCGACGCCGTGGCGCAGCGGCAGCTCCGGGCAGAAATACAGCAGCAGCGACAGGCCGACGAACAGCCCGCACTGCACCAGCAGCAGCCAGCCCATCCAGCGGTGCGGCCGCATCTGGTGCGGCTCGATCTTGCAGAAACTCAGGAAGAGCATCACGAAGAGCAGCGAAGGCTGCAGCTCCCTGACGATCTGTTCCAGCACCGGCCCGGCGGGATGCAGGGCCGGGATGGAATGATAGATTAAATAGCAGGAGGCGCCCACAATCATGCCGATGATGAGCGCCCAGTCCCTGAGGAATTTGACAAATGTGTAGCGGTAGGTCCCCATCACTTCCCGATCCGGGCCAGGAAAGCCTCCACCGTGTTCTCCATCAGCATCGCGATGGTCATCGGCCCGACGCCGCCCGGCACGGGCGTGATCCAGGAAGCGCGCAGGCGGGCGCTGACGAAGTCGACGTCGCCGCAGAGCTTGCCGTCGTCGGTGCGGTTGATGCCCACGTCGATGACCACGGCCCCGGGCTTGACCATGTCGCCCGTGACCATGTTCGGCCTGCCGACGGCCACCACGAGCACGTCGGCCTGCAGGGTCATCGCCTTGAGGTCCTTCGTGCGCGAATGCGCAATCACCACCGTGGCGTTGCGGTCCAGCAGGAGCTTGGCCACCGGCTTGCCGACGATGTTGCTGCGGCCCACGACCACGGCGGTCTTGCCGTTGAGGTCGATGCCGCTCTCGTCAATCAGGCGGAGGATGCCCTTCGGCGTGCACGGGATGGTGCAGGGACGGCCGAGCCAGAGGTCGGAGACGTTGCGCGGATGGAATCCGTCCACGTCCTTCTCCTGGGCGATGGCGTCGATCACGCGCTCCTCGTTGATCTGCTTGGGCAGCGGGAGCTGCACGAGGATGCCGTCCACCTCGGGATCGCGGTTCAGGTCGTCGATCATCTTGAGGAGAGCCTCCTCCGTGGCGTCCTCGGCCATCGTGATCAGGCGGGAATTCATCCCCACGTAGATCGCGGACTTGACCTTGTTGCGCACGTAGACCTGGCTCGCGGGGTTGTTGCCCACGATAATCACGGCCAGCGAAGGCTTGCGGCCGTACTTGACTTCCAGCTTGGCCACGCGGTCGCGCAGCCCGTCCTTGATGGAGGCGGCGAGCGCCTTGCCGTCCAGGATCCGGCCGTCCAGGGCCCAGTGCGCGATGTCGCGGCGATAGAAGAGATTGTCGCACTGGATCTTGGCGATCTCGCCATAGACCTTGCGGTAGGCGGCGCGGATGTCCTTGCCCTCGGCCACGACCATCATCACGCGGCCGCCGGCCGTCAGCAGGCGGTCGCCGTCGCGCTTCGTGCCCATGTGGTAGACCTTGGCGTCGACCTGGTCCGCGCCGAGGATCTCGGCGCCCTTGTCGTAGGAGCCGGGATAGCCCTTGGAGGCCAGCACGACGCCGAGCGTCACGGCCTTGCGCCAGACGGGTTCCGTCACCGTCTTGCCGGTCGCAACGGCCAGGAAAATATCATAGATGTCGCTGTCCAGCAGCGGCAGCACGACTTCGGTCTCGGGATCGCCGAAACGGGCGTTGAACTCGATCACCTTGATGCCGTCGGGGGTCTTCATCAGACCGCCGTAAAGCACGCCGGAGAGCGGGCAGCCCTCTGCGACCATCGCCTTGGCGGTCGCCTCGAGGATCTCCTTCTGCGCGAAGGCGCGGTCCTCCTCCGTGACGAACGGGAGGCCCGTGTAGGCGCCCATGCCGCCGGTGTTCGGGCCCTTGTCGCCGTCGAAGGCGCGCTTGTGGTCCTGCGAGAGCGGCATCGGATAGACCTTCTCGCCGTCCACGAAGGCCATGAAGGAGAATTCAGGACCGGTCAGGAAGTCCTCGACCACCACGCGGCCCTTGCCGAAGGCCTCGTCCAGCAGCATGCTGCGGAGCGCGGCTTCGGCCTCCGCCGCGTCGGCGGCGATCACGACGCCCTTGCCGGCGGCCAGGCCGTCGTATTTGAGCACGGCCGGGAACGGCCGGGCGTTCACGTAGGCAAGCGCCTCCTGGAAATCGTCGAAGCTGCGGTAGCCCGCCGTCGGGATGCCGTATTTGTCCATCAGCACCTTGGCGAACTCCTTGCTGCTCTCGATGCGCGTGGCGGCCTTCGTGTGGCCGAAGATCGCGAGGCCCGCGGCGCGGAAGGCGTCCACGACGCCGACCGACAGCGCGGCCTCGGGGCCGACGACCGTGAGGTCGATCCCCTGCTCCTGCGCAAAGGCGAGCAGGCCTTTGACGTCCGTATCCTTGATGGGGACGCACTCCGCCTGCGCGGCGATGCCGGCGTTGCCGGGGGCGCAATAGATCTTCGCGACCTGCGGGGAGCGGCTGAGCGCATCCACGATGGCGTGGCAGCGTCCGCCGCCACCGACCACGAGCACTTTCTTGTCCTGGGCCATATCCTATTAATGCTTGAAATGTCTGATTCCGGTAAAGAGCATCGTGATGCCGAGCTCGTCGGCCTTCTTGATGGCGTCCTCGTCGCGGATGCTGCCGCCCGGCTGGACGATGGCCGTCACGCCGTACTGTGCGGCCAGCGCCACGGTGTCGTCGAAGGGCAGGAAGCCGTCGGAAGCCAGGATGAGGCCTTCGGTGAATCCGGCCGCCTGGGCCTCCTTGAGGGCGATCTCGGCGGAGCCGACGCGGTTGGTCTGGCCGGCGCCCACACCGATCGTGTGGTTGTCGCGGACCACGGCGATGGCGTTGGACTTGATGTGCTTGACGATGCGCCAGCCGAAGTCGAGGTCGGCCAGCTGGGCCGCCGTCGGCTTGACCTTGGTCACGCACATCTCCTCGCTGACGGTCTCCATCGCGGTGTCGAGCTGCTGGGCGAGCATGCCGCCGTTGACGCCGACATACTGCATCGGGGCCTGCGCCTCGCGCTGCATCGGCACCTCCAGCACGCGGAGGTTCTTCTTGCTGGAGAGGATCTCCAGCGCCTCCGGCGTGAAGGACGGGGCGATCACGATCTCGAGGAAGATGGGCTTCATCCCGCGCGCCACCTCGGCGGTGAGCTCGCGGTTCACGCCCACGATGCCGCCGTAGATGCTGACCTTGTCAGCCTCATAGGCGGCCTGCCAGGCCTCCTCGATGTTGGCGCCCACGGCCGCGCCGCAGGGGTTCATATGCTTGAGCGCCACGCAGAACGGCGCGTCGAAGTCGCGCAGCACGTTCAGGGCGGCGTTGGCGTCCTGGATGTTGTTGTAGGAGAGCTCCTTGCCCTGGATCTGCTTCGCGAAAGCGAGGGAATAGGGCGCCGGCTCCATCGCCGCGTAGAACTTCGCGGCCTGGTGGGGATTCTCGCCGTAGCGGAGCGGCTGCTTGAGGTCATACTCGAGGAAGAGCTTCTCGTTCAGACCAGCCTGCTTGCGCATCCACGCAGAGATGCACATGTCATATTCGGCCGTGTGGGTGTAGGCCTTGGCGGAGAGCTGCAGGCGCGTCTGGTCGGAAGTCTTGCCGTCGGTGCGGATCTCGTCCAGCACGCGGTCGTAGTCGGCCGGATCGCAGACGATGGTTACGTCGCGCCAGTTCTTGGCGGCGCTGCGCACCATCGAGGGGCCGCCGATGTCGATGTTCTCGATCGCATCTTCCATCGAGACGCCCTCCTTGGCGATGGTCTGGCGGAACGGGTAGAGGTTCACGCACACGAGGTCGATCGTGCCGATCCCCTGCTCCTCCAGCGTGGCCATGTGGGCCGGCACGTCACGACGTGCCAGGATGCCGCCGTGCACCTTCGGGTGCAGGGTCTTGACGCGGCCGTCGAGGATCTCGGGGAAACCCGTGACCTCGCTGATGCCGACGGTCTTGACACCCTTCTCTTCCAGCAGCCGCTGGGTACCGCCCGTGGCGATGATGGTCCAACCCAATGCCTGGAGGCCCTGCACGAAAGGCACGAGCCCGGTCTTGTCGCTTACACTGACTAACGCTCTCATAAATTGCTCAATAACTTTTGTATGGTTTCAACGTATAATGCATGTTCGATCTTCTGGCCGATGCGATGGACCTCCTCCGGGTCGTCGCCGTCGTACTCGAAGGCCCGCTGGGCGATGATCTTGCCGCCGTCCAGCTCGGCGTTCACGTAGTGGATCGTGATGCCGTAGACCTTGACGCCGTATTCCACGGCCTGCTCCACGGCGTGCGCGCCGCGGAACGCGGGCAGCAGCGACGGGTGGATGTTGATGATCCGGCCGCCGTAGGCGTCCAGCAGGACGTCGGAGAGGATGCGCATATAGCCCGCCAGGCACACGAGGTCGATCCCGAGCGCGTCCATGCGCCGGACGATCTCGGCCTCGAACGCGGCCTTGCCGCCCATCTCCTTGGGCGAAGCCACGAAGGCCGGCACGCCGAAGCGCTCCGCGCGCGCCACAACGGCCGCGCCCGGCTGGTCACAGACCATCAGGGCGACTTCCGCGTCCAGGCGGCCGTCCGCGCATGCCTGCGCGATGGCCTCGAAGTTGGTGCCGGAGCCGCTGGCGAAGACTGCTAGTTTCTTCTTCCCCATTATTGCAGGATAATGTTGACGCCCGGCTTGTCGGTGACACAGCCGATGACGCTCGCCTTCTCGCCGTGGGCGGTCAGGATGTCGATGGCCTGCTGCGCCTCGGAAGCGTCCAGGGCCAGCACCATGCCGATGCCCATGTTGAAGATGTTGAACATCTCGCGGTGCGGCACGCCGCCCCATTTCTCCAGCATCTTGAAGACCGGGAGGATCTCCCAGCTGCCTTCGCGGATCTCCAGGCCCTGGCCTTCGCGCAGGATGCGGGGGATGTTCTCGTCGAAGCCGCCGCCGGTGATGTGGGCCACGCCGTGCACGTCGCAGTGGCGGATCACGTCGAGCACCTGCTTGACGTAGATGCGCGTCGGGGTGAGCAGGACCTCGCCCAGCGTGCGGCCGCCGAACTCGGGCACAGCCTCGGAATAATGGTGGCTGCCGTCGGAGACGATCTTGCGCACGAGGCTGAAGCCGTTGGAGTGCACGCCGCTGGAGGCGATGCCCACGAGGACGTCGCCCACCTTGACCTTGGAGCCGTCGATCAGCTTGCTCTTCTCCACCACGCCCGTGGTGAAACCGGCGATGTCATACTCGTCGCCTTCGTACATGCCGGGCATCTCGGCGGTCTCGCCGCCCACGAGGGCGCAGCCGGCCTGCCGGCAGCCCTCGGCGACGCCCGCGACGATCGCCTCGACCTTGGCCGGGACGTTGTGTCCCAGGGCCACGTAGTCCAGGAAGAACAGCGGTTCGGCGCCCTGCGCCAGCACGTCGTTGACGCACATCGCCACGGCGTCGATGCCGATGGTGTCGTGCTTGTCCATCGCGAATGCGATCTTGAGCTTGGTGCCGACACCGTCGGTGCCGCTCACCAGGACCGGCTCCTTGATGCCGAGAGAAGCGAGATCGAACATCCCGCCGAAGGAACCGATGCCACCCATCGAGCCCGGGCGGGCGGTGGAGGCCACGTGCTGCTTGATGCGGCGGACCACTTCGTAGCCCGCTTCCAGGTTCACGCCTGCGTTTTCGTAAGATTGTGCCATATCGTTAATTATTCGTTTTCCGTTTCATCATAAAGCATCGTCGGATACTCGCCCGTGAAGCAGGCCTGGCAGGGATCGGCGCAGCCGAAGCAGGAGTCGCGGGTGGATTCGGGGCTCAGGTAGCCCAGCGAATCGGCCCCGATCGCCTCGCGCGCCTCTTCCAGGGTGCGGTGCGAGCAGAGGAGCTCTTCGGGCGTGGAGGTGTCCACGCCGTAGTGGCAGGGGAAGCGCATCATCGGGCTGGCGATGCGCACGTGCACTTCCGTGGCGCCCGCTTCGCGCAGCAGCTTGACGATCTTGAGCGAGGTCGTGCCGCGGACGATGGAGTCGTCCACCAGCACAATCCGCTTGCCGCGGACGATGCTCTCGACCGGCGAGAGCTTCATCTTCACGCCCAGTTCGCGCAGCGACTGGACGGGCTGGATGAAGGTGCGGCCGACGTATTTGTGCTTGACAAGCCCCATCTCGTAGGGGATGCCGCTCTCCGCGCTGTAGCCCATCGCCGCGCTCAGGCTGGACTCGGGCACGCCCACGACGATGTCGGCCTCGACCGGGCACTCCCGGTAGAGGCGCCGGCCGGCTTCCATGCGGTAGGCGTGGACGTTGCAGCCGTCGATGTCGCTGTCAGGACGCGCGAAATAGATGTATTCCATCGCGCACATCCGGTGGCGGTTGAACTGCGAATAGAGGGTGCTCCGGATGCCGTGGTGGTCCAGCGAGACGATCTCGCCGGGCTTGACGTCGCGGATGAACTCCGCGCCCATGATCCGGAAGGCGCAGGACTCGCTGCTGACCACATAGCCGTCGCCCACCTTGCCGATGCAGAGGGGCTTGATGCCGTATTTGTCGCGACAGGCGTAGATGCGGTTCTTGGTCATGATCACGAAGGTGAAGCCGCCCTCGATCATGTTCAGGGACTTCACGATCGTCTGGATGCGGTTCTCCTTGCTCCCCTTCTTGATCAGGTGCGCCAGGAGTTCGCTGTCCGTATTGGTCTGGAAGATGGAGCCGTGCCGCTCGAGCAGCGCGGCGATCTGGCGGGCGTTCACCAGGTTGCCTTCGCCGGCGATGGCGAAGTCGCCCGACTGGTGGTGGAAGAAGAGCGGCTCGACGTTGTCCAGGCCGCCCTTGGAGGCGTTGGCGTATTTGACGCTGCCGATGCCCAGCTCACCCGGCAGCTGGTCCAGCTCGCCGTTGGTGAAGATCTCGCTCAGCAGCCCCTGCCCGCGGTGGCGGTGTCCGTTGCCGTCCTTGTCGAAGGTGATGATGCCGCCGCCTTCCTGGCCGCGGTGCTGCAGGTTGTGCAAACCGTAGTAGATGTAGTTCGAGGCGTTCTGTACGCCGTATACTGCCAGGACTCCCATTATAAGACTTTCTTCAGACGGTCAAGGACATTGGTATAACTCTCCACCACGCGGCTCAGGTCCAGGCGGAAGCGGTCTTTGTCCATCCGCTCCTCCGTGGCCTCGTCCCACAGGCGGCACGTGTCCGGGCTGATCTCGTCGGAGATGATGATGGCGCCCGTGTCGGTGGCCCGGCCGAATTCGAGTTTCACGTCCACCAGTTCGATGCCGGCCTGGTGGAAAAGGGGCTTGAGCAGCTCGTTCACCCGGCGGGCGGTGTCGTACATCCCGTCCAGCTCCTCATACGTGGCCAGGCCGATCGCGACGGCGTGGTCGCGGTTGATGAACGGATCCTCCAGCTCGTCGTTGTTGTAGCGCAGGTCCAGGATGGTGTTGGCGTGGCGGAAGCCCTCGTCGACGCCCAGGCGGGCGGCCAGCGAGCCGGCGATGCGGTTGTGCACGACCACCTGCAGGGGGATGATCTCGATCTTGCGGCAGAGCTGCTCGCAGTCGTCCAGCTGCTCGATGAAATGGGTCTCCACGCCGTTGCGGTTGAGATACTCCATCAGCAGGGCCGAGATCTGGTTGTTCAGGGCGCCCTTTCCTTTGAAACGGGCGCGCTTGACGTTGTTGTAGGCCACTGCCACGTCTTTGTAACGGAAAATCACCCGGTCGGGCTGGTCGGTCGCAAAAATCTGCTTTTCGTTCCCGTCGAAGATCAAGTCTCCTTTCGTCATGGTTATCTATCGGTTTTTCTTGAAATACGAAACGGCGTTGTCGAAGAGCGGCTGGTAGAGCTCCTCCTCGATGTTCTTGAACAGGTTGGGCTCCCAGCGCTCCGTGTGGCCCATCTTGCCGAGGATCTGGCCGGTCGGGCTGATGATGCCCTCGATGGCGTAGTTGGAGCCGTTGGGGTTGTACGGTGCCTCCATCGTGACCTCCTCGGAGAAGGGATCGACGTACTGGAAGGCCACCTGCCCCTTGGCGAAGAGCTCCTTCGCCAGCGCCTCGGAGACCACGAAGCGGCCTTCGCCGTGGCTGACGGCGATGGTGTGCAGGTCGCCCACGTTCATGCCCGCGAGCCAGGGCGAGCGGGTCGTGGCGACGCGCGTCGTGGCCATCTGGGAGATGTGGCGGTTGATGTCGTTGCGGAAGAGGGTCGGCGATTCGGTCGTGACCATGCCGAGATGGCCGTACGGGAGCAGGCCGCTCTTGACGAGCGCCTGGAAACCGTTGCAGATGCCGAGGATCAGGCCGCCGCGCTCCAGCAGGCCTTCGATGGCCTGCGCCACGCGGGCGTTGTTGAGCACGTTGGCGATGAACTTGCCGCTGCCGTCCGGCTCGTCGCCGGCGGAGAAGCCGCCCGAGAGCATCAGGATCTGGCAGCCGTCGATGGCGGCGCCCATCTCGTCGATGGAACGGAGGACATCCTCGCCCGTGAGGTTGCGGAACACGCCGAACTGCACGTCGGCGCCCGCCTTGCGGAACGCCTTGGCGGTGTCGTAGTCGCAGTTGGTGCCCGGGAAGACCGGGATGTACACCAGCGGCTTCTCCACCGGAGCGCCCTTCCAGCGCGGCGCCTCGTATTTGCCTTCCGGCTTGATGCCGCTGAGCATCTTCTTGTGGCTGGCCTCCACCTTGGCGGGATAGACCTTGGCATACTTGCCGGCGTTGGCTTCCACCAGGCGGTCGATGCTGATGCGCTCGCCGTCGATCTTCAGCAGGCCGTCCTCGCCGTCCGTGACTTCACCCAGCAGGATGGCCTGCGGGAAGTCGAGCGGCGTCTCGGACTCCACGAGGATGGAGCCGTAGCCCAGGTCGAAGAGTTCGCGCTCGGAGAGCTTCACGTCCACGCCGAAGAGGTTGCCGAAGGCCATCTTGGAGAGGCCTTCCGCCACGCCACCGAAGCCGAGGGCCCAGGCGGAGACGATGTGCCCGGCGGCGATCTCCGCGTGGACATAGTCCCAGTTCGCCTTGAGCTGGTCCACGTCCGGCATGCGGTTGGCCAGCGGGGTATGCTTGATCAGGTAGAGCTTGTTGCCCTCCCATTTGAGTTCCGGGGAGATGACGCGCCGGGCGTCCACCGTCGTCACGCCGAAGGCGATCAGGGTGGGCGGCACGCTGATGTGCTCGAAGGTGCCGCTCATCGAGTCCTTGCCGCCGATGGACGGCAGGCCGAAGGCGAGCTGCATCTTGAGCGCGCCGAGCAGCGCGGAAAGCGGCTTGCCCCAGCTGTGCGGGTCGGCCGTCATGCGCTCGAAGTACTCCTGGTAGGAGAAGCGCATGCCCGACCATTCGCCGCCCGCAGCGACGACCTTCGCGCAGGCGTCCACCACCGCGTATGCGGCGCCGTGGTACGGGCTCCAGCTCGACAGGAACGGGTCGTAGCCGAAGGCCATCATGCTGGCCGTGTCGGTGTAGCCGTCGGCGGGGAGCTTCTGCACGGACACCTGCGTCTCCGTGGCCTGCAGGGCGCCGCCGTACGGCATGAGCACCGTGGAGCGGCCGATCGTGGAGTCGAACATCTCCACGAGGCCCTTCTGGGAGGCCACGTTTGGGTCGGACAGGGTCGCGACCATCTTTTCTTTCAGGGTCTCGCCCGCCGGCTCGCGGCGGAACGGGTCGATGTCCTCGACGGCCCCGACGACCGCCTTGGAGTAGTGCTTCGCACCGGCGCTGTCGATGAACTCGCGGGAGAGGTCGGCGACCGTCTCGCCGTGGTAGCTCATGCGCATGCGGCCGCGGTCCGTCACATCGGCGACGTGCGTCACCTCGACGTTCTCCTCGCCGCAGAGGGCCTCGAAGGCCGCGCGGTCTTTCGCTTCCACCACCACGGCCATGCGCTCCTGGGACTCGCTGATGGCGAGCTCGGTGGCGTTCAGGCCGCTGTATTTGGTCGGCACGCGGTCCAGGTAGATGTCCAGGCCGGGGGCCAGTTCGCCGATGGCGACGCTCACGCCGCCCGCGCCGAAGTCGTTCGATTTCTTGATAAGGCGCGTCACGTCCGGGCGGCGGAAGAGCCGCTGGAGCTTGCGCTCCTCCGGGGCGTTGCCCTTCTGGACCTCGCTGCCGCAGGTCTCGAGCGAGGCGCCCGTGTGCTCCTTGGAGGAGCCGGTGGCGCCGCCGATGCCGTCGCGGCCCGTGCGGCCGCCCAGCAGGAGGATCACGTCGCCCGGCGCGGGGCTCTCGCGGCGGACGTTCTCCGCCTTGACGGCGCCCACCACGGCGCCCACTTCGAGGCGCTTGGCCGTGTAGCCGGGGTGATAAATCTCACGCACGTGCGTGGTGGCGAGGCCGATCTGGTTGCCGTAGCTGGAATAGCCGTGGGCCGCCTTGCGGCTGATCATGCGCTGCGGGAGCTTGCCCGCCAGGGTGTCCTTCACGGCGGCGTTGATGTCGCCGGCGCCCGTCACGCGCATCGCCTGGTATACGTAGGCCCGGCCGGAAAGCGGGTCGCGGATGGCGCCGCCCAGACAGGTGGCCGCGCCGCCGAACGGCTCGATTTCGGTCGGATGGTTGTGCGTCTCATTCTTGAACTGCAGCAGCCACTTCTCCGGCTGCCCGTCCACTTCCACGTCCACAAAGATGCTGCAGGCGTTGTTCTCTTCGCTCTGCTCCAGGTCCTCCAGCAGGCCGCGCTTGCGCAGCACGCGCGCGCCGATCGTGGCGAGTTCCATCAGGCAGAGGCTCTTCTGCTCGCGGCCCAGCTCCTTGCGGACGGACAGGAATTCACGGTACTCCGCCTCGATCTCCTCTTTGGCGAAGGAATCGTCCACGCGGACGTCCGTCAACTCGGTGGTGAAGGTCGTGTGGCGGCAGTGGTCGCTCCAGTAGGTGTCGAGGATGCGCAGCTCCGTCTCGGACGGGTCGCGGCCCTCCTTCGTGAAATAGCGCACCACCTCGGCGAGGTCGTCGGTGTTCATCGCCAGGCCCCTCTGCTTGCAGAAGGCGGCGTACTCGGCGGGCTGCATCTTCGTGAAGCCCGCGAGCGAGGCCAGCGGCTTCACGTCCGCCTTGCCTTCCGGCTGCAGGTGGCCGAGATCCTTGGGCCGGGA
>JAEEGJ010019828.1_pt1 | contig 14737 bp, 12 predicted proteins | sample 8958761 | NCBI WGS metagenome assembly JAEEGJ01 (sample SAMN16246546, study PRJNA631951) | gut metagenome | biome: gut microbiome; feature: rumen; material: RS-attached | host: Bos | place: Iran: Karaj | collected 2018-10 | reverse complement strand
GTAGACGCTTTGAAAACCTGCAAAATCATCATTAATGATTAGTTTGTTTAGCAGACACGAGGTCCACCGGACCTCGTGCGAATTCATCATATGTGGTAAAATAAACTTTGCAGACAAGGTTGTCTATATACAAAAACGGCATTTTCTCGCTTTATGTCGTGTTTAGATCGGGGCAATTTCATTATTCTGCAAATGAAAGGAGGTATTCCGAATGGATCAGATAAAGATCGGCAGTTTTTTGAAACAGCTTAGAAAAGAAAAGGGAATAACTCAAGATGAATTTGCTGAAAAACTCGGCGTCTCCAACAGAACCGTATCAAGATGGGAAACAGGCTCCAATGTGCCTGATATATCCCTTCTTGTTGACATTGCGGATTTCTATGATGTAGACGTCAGGGAAATTATCGAAGGAGAGAAAAAAAGCGAGATGATGAACGAAGAGATCAGAGATACAGCCGAAAAAATGGCGGTTTACGCAGGTGCGGAAAAAAGCAAACTCCTTAAGTTTGCCCAGATATTTGGGATAATCGGAATAATCGCACTTTCGGGTGCCACTGTTTTTGCATGTATAAATTTTGAACCTACCGTAGTTTCATTTATACCGGTTTTGCTTTCATTTTTGGCACTCATATCAATGATGGTCATGACGCTTTATGTAACGGGTGTGCTTGGCAAGATCGCATACAATAAAAAAGCAACAGTTATCATAATTGTATTTATCGGTGCGGTATTCGTGGTCGTAGTAAGATACATAATAGGTATGATGCTTTTGCTTGGCGTTTTGGCTCTGGATTATGTAAAACCTTTGAAACATATAGAAGGCATCCAAAATTACGATAAGGCATACCTGGAAGAGCAATTCTCAGGCGATATGACTTCACATTTTTTTCTTTTTCCCGATGATCTTGATAAGACCGAAGAAGCAAATTTTTGGTACGAGTATAAGACCGGACTTTTGGATACCGACGGATCGTTTTTCTTAACGGCCGACTATTCCGATGAGGAATTTGCCAATGAGATAAAGCGCATTTCGGAGGTCACCTGTACGGTAAACGATGACGTGGAAGACCATACACAAGCCGTCAGATATGATGAACAAATGTATAACTATCCCGCATATATCGCAATTGACGGGTATACACATAACTATGAGTACGCTCTTATAGATGAAGACAATGACCGGATAATATATGTTCTTTTGGGATATCCCGATTACAAAGAACTTTCGGAGTACAAAGAATATCTTAAGGTCGATCCGGCCGAATATGATATTAAAGGCTCCTCACTCGAGAGGTTCTGTATTTATGCGGTCAGATCCGTCAAGTTTGACGGATATGCGGAGTATTGACAGGCTGTTACGTTTATCCGACAAACTATGTAAATTTAAGAAAAATGAATAGTTTATATACGGTTGTTTGCATATGATCGCAGACAACCGTTTTTTCTTTTTGCCACAATGCACACCTTACAAAAATGTAAGAAAGAGGGGAGGAAATGTAAGGAAAGGAAATGGAAGAGAGGTTTCTTTTTGCATATGCTTGGTATGAAAGATAAGTAAGAAGGCAAAGGGAGATTTAAAATGAGTGAAAAAATGCTTGAACTGAAAGATCTGCACAAAACATACTGCACAAAGAAAGGTGCCGTACAATACGAGGCGCTGAAGGGTATTTCTTTTGATGCTTTTGAAGGCGATTTCATAGCGATCATGGGAGAGTCGGGATCGGGTAAAACCACAACTTTAAATATAATCGCGTCGCTCGATACGGCCACCGAAGGAAACGTGATCATAGGCGGTACGGATATCTCCAAAATGGAAAACAAGGAAATATGTCGGTTCAGAAGAGAAAAACTGGGATTTGTATTCCAGAATTTTAATCTGCTCAATTATTTTACGGTCAAGGATAATATCGCTTTTCCCATGGTTCTTTTGAATAAAAGCAAGAAGGAGATCGACGAAAGGGTCAATGAGCTGGCGGAAAAAACAAATATCACCGGGCTTTTAAACAAATATCCTTATGAGATATCAGGCGGTGAAAAGCAAAGAACTGCCGTTGCCAGAGCACTTGTTTGCAGGCCTGCGCTTCTTTTGGCCGATGAACCCACGGGAGCATTGGATTCAAAGAATTCCGATCAGTTGATGGATCTTTTTAAGACTTTCAACGATCTTGGGCAGACCATTATAATGGTCACTCACAGCATTAAGTCCGCTTCCAAAGCGAAGAAAGTCCTTTTCTTGAAAGACGGTGTGATCGGTGCCACCCTGGACAAAGAAACCGCTGACGACGAAGAGTTTGAAAATGTGATAGCAAACTTTTTATACAACGCAAGAAAGTAGACGGTGAGAAGATGAAACAATCATTTTGGGCAAAGATCGCATTTAAGAACATAATTGAAAACAAAAACTTTTATATCGCCAATCTTGTTGTGGATGTATTTACGATAACGGCATTTTATCTTTTTACGTATATGACTCTCAATCCGGGATTAAAGGCAGCTCCGGGTTATGGGACACTTATCGTGATACTGGCTTTGGGTTGCGTGTTTGTGGCGCTTATAACACTTTTTTTCAAAATGTATACAAACAGGATACTGTCGAAAAGAAGAAACCGCGAAATGGGGCTTTATGCCGCATGGGGGTTGGAATACAAAAACATTGACAGCATTCTTTTTTACGAAACACTCTACATTTATCTTGTGGGCTCTTTACTGGGGCTGATGATAGGATTTGTTTTTCAGAAGCTTGTTTACAACGGTCTGTTTACACTTATGAAATGCAACAAAGACTATTCGGCAGGTTTTTCTTTAGCTCCGGTATGGATCACTATGTCGGTGTTTATAGTCATTGATATTGTTATTTTGGTCTCGAACATGCGAAAGATCAGGAAAAATAAGGTCATTACTCTTCTTAAGGAGGAAGATGAAGCAGCTTTGGTAAAGAAGCTTTCCTTACTCGATGTGATCAAAGGGTTGTTTGGACTGGCCCTTATCATAGGAGCGTATTATTACATAAACTCCTCTGTGGATCTAAGAGAAAGCATTGAGATGATCATGGTAGCCATAGGAGTGTTCTTTGTGGGCAGCTTCTTTGTGATCTCGGGCGTTGTCGTGATGATAGAAATGTTACTTAAAAAGACGGATAAGATCTATTATAAGAGCACTTTCTTCTCTACCATAGCAAAGCTCATTTCAAGAACAAAGAATAACGCCATGTCGCTTTCGGTTATCAATATCCTTTTTACCTGTGTGATAATAGGCGCTTCCACAACCATTTCTTTGTATCTTGGGACTCAAAGGCAGGCGAGTGAAGCATTCAAAGCAGACGGCATCGTAAAATCCGGAAACTTTGAGGACCGTGCTCTCTCAAAAGAAGCAATATATGATGCTGCCAGAGAAGTCGGAGTGACGGTCGAAAAGTGTAATGAAAATGTTTTACTTGGATTCCAGACCCTTTTTGATATTGAAAAAGGCGTGTACCAATATGAGGGGATCGAGGCAAAAGACCTTCCCGAAGTTATTGAAATTCGTCTTCTTGAGGACTTCAACAAACAATGGAACGAAAATTTCACATTAGATGACGGGGAGATCTTACTTGTAACAGATGCGGATCTTGAGTTTAAAGATTACGAAACCATAGACTTTTACGGCGAAAAGCTGAATGTGAAGCATCACTTTGACACTGCAAAATATCCCGGTGTCGACAATATAAAATATGCCTACGAAAATTTTATTATCGTACAAGATTTTGACGCGCTCTCAGATCTTCATGAGAAATTAAAAGCAATCGGTTTTACCAGGGAGCTTTCTTTTTGGTGCGAATATTATATAAGCGGCACCAAAGACGATAAGATAAAAGTGGATGCCATTTTAGGCGACACGCTTTCAAAGATACCTACCGTTGACTATTTTGACAGCAACGCCACTCAGCTTCGAACGAGATATGCGAGAAATGCGATCTTTTTATTCCTCGGATGTTTCATAAGTCTTATTTTCATCATGTACATGGTATTTATCATGTATTACAAGCAGATCGAGGAGGCAACGGATGATGCCCCCAATGTGGTCATCATGCAAAAGATAGGTATGTACGATGCCGAGATAAAAAGAAGCATATTCGCAGAAAACGGATTGATGTTCTTTGTGCCCGTGGTAATGGCTTTTTGCCATGTCGCAGCCTGCTTTGGGATGATGAGCGACATCATGAAACTGTTTATGCTTACGGACATAGCTTTCATGAAACTTTGCGTGGTACTGTTTTGCCTGTTTATCCTGCTTGTATATGTGCTTATGTATTATGGAGCGTATAGGGTTTACATAAATATAGTCTTGCAAAAAGAAACCGCACCTCATCACATCAGCAGACATGCCGATCCGAAAAAAGCACAGCTTGCCAAACTCAACAAATTAAGAAAGTGATCATAAACTAAACGCGATATTAAGCCTTCGTACCGACACCGGTACGGGGGCTTTTTGTGTAATCCATGTATGCATTCAGTGCTATCTGTGCTCAAAGTGTTGCATCAAAACAGCTTTTTTGTATACTCATATCAGATGCATCATTACGGGTATTTGTATCAGTCGACGGATACGGGTCCCGTTAAGAAAGGAGTGAATCGGTGAAAGTTAAACTGGTGATCGATAAAGAAAAATACGAATCGGTTTATAAAGAACTTACCGATCACGGAATTGAAGTATCTGACGATGCGTCGCTTGTCTTATCCGAGAATAAAGATAAGAATTATCTGTCGGTCAAGGATAAGCGCGGCGAGAGAGTAATGATCGATTCGGAAGATGTCGTATATATAGAGAGTTATGGGCATAAGGTGGATGTACATACCGATAAGGAAGTTTATTCTTCCCAGGAACGTATCTATATGCTTGAAGAATCGCTTGATCCGAGAATATTCATAAGAGTCAGCAATTCCGTAATCATACAGAAGAAACATGTAACCAAGATACGTCCGGCATTGTCCATGAAATTTGTCATCACGATGTCAGACGGAACTGTAATAGACGTTACCAGAAGCTACTATGCTTCGTTTAAATTGTTTTTTGGAATATAGGAGGAAATAACATGGCATCCATGGCAAGGATAATAATCATAATAGTCGTTTTGAGTCTGATCATTGCGGCGATTATATTGGCCACGAAATATCTTAAATACCGTCGTCACATAAATGACGTTTTAAATGGAGTGGAAGATAAGTCAAAACGAATATCTTCTCCCGAAAGCACTTTGATAGGAGTGCTCATCGTAATACTCATCTTATGGAACGGAATCAATCTGGGAATGATCACCTCACTTCAGTCTTCCGTTAATAACTTAAGTAACAAGATCAGCGATCTTAACAGAGATATGAGTATATACAGTGAAGACATTGCCGGAAGGTTTAAATATGTCAATTCGGTGGTATGTTCGTCCAATGTGGTATTCGTCGGTGTTGATATGGACAGTCGTAGCGTTGAGTTGGAAACCGAAGTGCAACTTCGTCAGTTCAGTGATGATACCAAGGCTACACTTTTCTACGGTCCTCACGAAGTGGAGATGAAAAACAAAGGTAACGGTACTTTCACCGCCACCGTTAACTACGGAATTTTCGATGTGTGTGAAGGAGCCCCGACCGTTGTTGTAGAAACAGACGGAGTAAAAAATGCGGCAGAACTGGAAACATTTTATTACGGTCCGTTCTGGAACGATCTTTTCCCGGAAATATATGCCGCCAAGCTTCCCTGGGATGTAAAACTTAAAAACGGTCATCTTACGATCAAAGATGAAATGTGGTTTTTGCGTCTCGAAGGTAAAGACATTTTGCATGAAACCGAAGCTTATCTTGTAGGTGAGATAAACGGTAATGAAGTATCAAGAACAAAACTCGATATTGACCAAATTTCGTATGATAAACATCTTACGGTCAATGTGGATGAAGAGTATGATCTGGGCCCTTCGGATGCATTCGCATACTATATCGAGACTAAAAACAGTGCAGGCTTTACTTTAAAGAGATTGGCCTGGTACTATGTGGCAAATTCATCCGACGATTGCATGGGATATTATGATTTCCCTGCGGATGTGATCTTCGATTCAGACGGTAAAATCTTGTTCTCAGAGTAAAAATATTCGGGACAAAAAAGAGAAATCATATATTTTTGAGTCGGTTTTTTATTGTGGACGGGCTGATGCGAGAGTAAAATCAGTATCATGAGCAGGATCAATACGAAAGAAATCGATGAAAAAACACCTCTTTTGGCATTGGCAGGTCCCATGTTTATCGAGTTGTTCTTAAACATACTCTTAAACAACGTGGATACGATGATGCTTAGTCATTATTCGGAAAATGCGGTGGGATCTGTAGGAAATGCCAATCAGGTCATGTTCTTACTTATAATCATGTTCAATATCATTGCCACCGCCACATCTGTTGTGACGGCGCAATATCTTGGCGCAAAAAGATACGACAAGATGAACATGATTTATACCCTTTCCATATTCGTAAATCTGTTTTTCGGAATCTTTTTAAGCGGTGCACTTGTTATATTCAAGCGTTCTTTGATGACGTTCTTAAACGTTTCTCCCGAAATGATGCCCGGAGCTTTGCTTTATATCGATATTGTAGGCGGCGGTATGGTATTTCAGGCCGTTTACAACGTTTTATTGCAGATACTTCGCTGTAACGGTTTTTCAAAGACCGGCATGTACATTTCGATAGTCATCAACTTAATAAACGTATGCGGAAACTATGTGTTCCTCTACGGTCCTTTAAAATTCCTGAATCTTGGTATAGCCGGCGCTGCCATCGCTACGGTCGCAGCCCGTGTGGTCGCCGTTATAATAGCGATATCCTTCTTCTACAGAAAGAAGATAGGACGCATTTCGATAAAGTACTTAAAACCTTTCCCCGGCAAGTTTTTGCTTCAGATGGTAAAGATCGGTCTTCCTTCCGCGGGAGAGAACCTGTTTTACAATCTTTACCAGATGGTGCTTCTGTCATTCATCAACGCTATGGGCAACGAAGCGGTAAATGCCAAAGTTTACTGTCAGAATCTCATGTACTTTGCAATGGTCTTTTCCAATGCCTGTGCAATGGCAACTCAGATCATAACGGGGCATCTTGTAGGTGCGGAAAAAGAAGATCTTGCCTACAAACGTGTATTTAAAACTCTTGGAACATCCCTTCCCATTACGGTGGGCTTGGCCTTGATAAACTACTTGCTGTGCACGACAACGCTCGGGTTCTTTACCGATAACCCCACGATAATCTCGCTGGGACAGGGCATAATGCTTGTGGATATATTTATCGAAGCCGGAAGATGCCTTAACATGACCTTCGTAAGCTCCTTGAAAGCTGCCGGTTCGTACATATTCCCTTTGATCATCGGTCTTATCACCATGTGGGGAATAGGAGCAGCGGGCGGATATACATTCGGCGTTTTACTGGGGCTTGGAGTAAAAGGCGTATTTATGGGCACCGCTTCGGATGAATGTATACGAGGCCTGGTGGTCATGTGGTATTGGTATAAAAAGAAATGGTACGGAAAAGCCATAGTAAAGAAAAACCCGATAATGGTTGAAGAAGAAAACGAATAAGTGTACACTGTACCTATATAGGCAAATAACCTTTAATTGAGGTATGGCGTATGAGTGAAAAAAGTGTGGCTGTGATACTTAAGGAAAACACTATTTTGATGGAAAAGATAGTGATCGACGGCCGCGCTTTTTATTCTTTGCCCGGTGGCACCATAGAACCCGGTGAAACACCCGAACAGGCCGTTATAAGAGAACTTAAAGAAGAATGCAATCTGGATGTTGAAGTGATACGTCCTTTAAGCATTGTTCACAGACTAAAAAACAGAACGAAGTACACCTTTGAATGCAGGATCATCGGAGATCAGATACCGACTGTCGGTAAAGATCCGGAGTTTCCGGACGATCAACAGATCATCAAGGATGTACTTTTTATGCATTTAGAGGATATAAACGAGAAGGACAGAGCCTTTCTGTGGTCGGAAGGACTCATGGAAACGGGAGACTTTACCGATGAAGTGATGAGCTGGGGAGACATCATCAGTTATCCCCGGGCCTCGAAAGATATTACTTATTCAAAACTCACGGGCAAGTGCGACGATGCGACGGTGACCTTTGACGCCGACGATATTCTCTATATCGAAAAGGTTGATGATAAGACTTTTGTTTATACATCCGATAAAGTGATACGCGTCGATCAATCTTTACGTGATCTGGAAGATGGTTTACATAATCCAAAATTCTTCAGATGCTCAAAGTCGATGATAGTAAATGTGGACAAGGTTGAAAGGCTTAAAAGTCTTTCTTCAAACCGCATAGACGTGGTGCTTGAAAGCGGCGAACATATCATCATTTCCCGTACTTACGCATCGGATTTTCGAAGATTGTTGAAAGGAGGGCTTAAACGTGACTGACAGTGAAAAGAAAGTTTCCAAGTGGGAACGTTTTCTGACAAAAGAGATCGGGATAGAGTTTAAGGCCTGTCTTTATTTCTTTGCCATACTTTTCTTTTACTGCGTTTACCGAATCGTATCCGGATCCTGGGACGCAAGTATAGTGCATATGGCCGAGATGATCTTTTTGGCATACGGCATGGGATATCTTCAGGTTTACGCCATGTCCGCATTTGACGAAGCCGATTCCTTCGGGATTAAAGAGATCGTATGTATGGTACTTTGCACCACAATTTATGCCGCCTGTTCTTATTTCCTTAGGTGGTTTGACAAAAAACTTACGGTAACGCTTATATTTGCCGCTTATGTGGCGCTTACATATTTTTGCGCATTCCTGATCTACAAGATACGACGCTCGATAGATAACCGTATATTGAATGAAGAGTTAAAGGAATTTAAAAAGAAACTGCACGAATGAGTAAAGAAAAAGGACCTTAAGCCGGGTCCTTTTTTTCGTTCAATGTTTTATACAGTGTCATTACTGAGTCATATATCAAGAATATCTGTATCGCGGCCAGTATCTCGTAGTTAAAATACATGCCGTAAACAAAATATGTCTGATAAGCGATAAAGGAAATGAATATCCTTAGAAGCGGAACGTAGAATTTCTTAGGCCTTGTAAATGCGTAAATGATCGCGATGATATCTACCAGATATGAATATCTTTCATGCATGCCGGGGAGAAGGAATACAATAATTGAACCGGAGACCAAGGCTGTCTGAAGAATTATGTCATTGTCAAAGCCGTTCTCATAACATTTACTAAGAATATGGTACATAAGCACCAGAAGAACACAAACCGTAAAAATCACACCGACAGTTTTGTAAAGATCGATATAAGCATCATTCAAGAGCAGGTAGTATATATTGGGATAATTGATCGAAAGCGCAGCGGTTTTTCCTTCAGCCTGTCCTTTGTAGATAAGAAGGCATTCTTTTAACGGACGTCCTGCGATCCATATGGGGATGATCGATAAAAAGTAGGCTGCCGGGACAAGGAAAAACTCCCAAAACTTTATCTTCTTTAAGAAGAACAACAATATGAGTACGGGTGCAAAGAAAATAGACTGAAGTTTCAATGCGAATGCGATTGAAAAGTATATCATCGCTTTTAAGGAATCATCGGCAAAAATGTAGATAATGCTGAGCACTATCAAAAATACATAGATGGAATCACACTGGCCCCACATTGAGGAGTTTGCAATAACGGTAGGAGCAAGCCAGACAATTGAAAAAACGATCAGAGGATTGAGCTGTTTGTTGAGACGTCGTGTTGCTTTTGCAGTAAAAAATGCAAGTAAAAGATCGAATACGACGGAAAAAAGCTTGATCGCATAAAGATCGTATACGGGGAGTTTGGCAATAATTAGCAATACATACATGTAAAGAGGCGTATAATTGTACCAGCCATCCTTAAGTGATGAAAACCCTTCGTTTCTTAAGACATTTTCCCATCTTGATAAAAACTCTGTATAGTCTCCGGATATATATGAGAAAAGAAAAAGTCTTATCACCAGTCCGATGAGAATTACCGCAGAACCCATCAGAAGATTAAGAAGCTTATATTCTTTATTAAATAACTTTATGCTTACGTTCAAATTCATGATAAAGTGTCCTTTTGTTGAATGATATTTCGAATCATCAATTAATCATTATACACTAATAAAGCGGCTGTGTCAGAAAAATGTGAAACTTCTCGTAATACCATTGACATTAAGTGCAAAGATGTGGAAGAATTGTTGTATTCGTAACCATATAAAGAACGGACGGAAAAGACATGAGTATATTGGATGATGCAATACAGATGAAAAGCGTGTCTCCTTTAATGGCGGCAGCGAACATAGAACACAGAAACAACGCTCTTCGTGCGATAAAGGAAAGCCTCCTTGCGAATAAAGATGAGATCTTTAAGGCAAACAAAGAAGACCTCGATCGTGCGGCTAAGGACGGTGTTGCCGAAGCGGTGGTTAAAAGACTTAAGTTTGACGAGCATAAGTTAAGCGACGTATGTAACGGTATCGATGAGCTTATAAAGCTCCCGGATCCCCTTGGAAACATAACACTTAACAGAGAACTGGACAGCGACCTTGTGCTTAAAAGGATAACATGCCCCATCGGCGTTATCGGAGTCATTTTTGAAGCACGTCCCGATGCCCTTGTTCAGATTTCGTCTTTATGTGTAAAGAGCGGTAACTGCGCCATACTTAAGGGCGGCAAAGAAACTGCGAGCACGAATCGTGTTCTTTTTACCGTTATAAAGAAAGCGGTCGAAAAGGCGGGACTTCCGGGAGGATGTTTATTCCAGGCGGAATCCCATTCCGAGATCGATGAGCTGTTAAAATGTGACGGATATGTTGACCTTCTCATTCCCAGAGGTTCAAACGCGTTTGTTCAGTATATTATGAACAACACAAAGATCCCCGTAATGGGTCATGCCGACGGAATATGTCATATATATGTGGATAAAGAAGCCGACCTTGAACTGGCCGTATCGGTGATAATCGATGCCAAGCTTCAGTACACTGCGGTATGTAATGCGGTTGAGACGCTTCTTATCAATCGTGAGATAGCACCGAAGTTTCTCCCCATGCTTAAAAAGGCGTTTGAGGAGAAGGGCGTTACCGTTCACGGAACCAAGGAAGTTACCGATATGATCGGCGGAGATACAGTAACGGAAGCTGACTTTAAGGAGTATTTAAAGCCCGAAGTGTCGGTTAAACTTGTAAGCGATGTTAACGAGGCGGTAGCTCATATAAACAAATACGGTTCGCATCATACCGATGCCATCATAACTAAGGATGACGACGCGGCAGCGGTATTTGCGATGATGGTCGATTCCGCCGGTGTATACAGAAACTGCTCAACAAGATTTGCGGACGGTTTCAGATACGGTTTCGGCGCAGAAGTGGGCGTTTCCACCGGAAAGCTTCATGCGCGCGGCCCGGTAGGCCTTGAAGGACTGGTAACATACAAATATCTTCTTACCGGAAACGGCAATATCGTAGGAGATTACGCTTCCGGCACAAAGAGCTTCCATTTTAAAGACCTCGATTGACAAGCGCGTGACGATTGGATAAAATGAGGTCTGTGCGCAGGAGTGGCGGAACGGCAGACGCGCCGGCTTCAGGTGCCGGTGGTAGCAATATCGTGTGGGTTCAAATCCCATCTCCTGCATAGTAAAAGGCATCCGAGAGGATGCCTTTTTACTATGCAGGAGGAGATCTGAGCCTAGTGGGTTCAGATCTCCACGAGCGGACGCTCGTGTCGGTCGGCGCCTACCAGGCTCCACCGGAGCCTGGCGCCCCATCTCCTGCATAGAAAAGGGCATCCGAGAGGATGCCTTTTTTCTATGCAGGAGGAGACCTGAACCCAGTGGGTTCAGGTCTCCTGCCGATTTATCCCCTGACGTTCCATCTCTCGGCGGTCTACAACTAGCTAAATCTTACTTTTCATATTTTTACCGGTATATTTTGGCTTATTTCGGACAGGTTTGGAGGCGCGCATACCGGTAAAAAATGCAAAACATGATTTTTATCGGTAGATTCCGGTCGGCGTATACCGGTAAAAAAAGCGGAACACAATTTTTACCTGTAGATCTGAATCTGAACATACCGGTAAATATATCGAATCTTAGTTTTTACCAGTAAAATGGGGTAAATTTGGGTTGAACCATACCGGTAAAAATGGAGGATTACTAATTTTGCACACTCGGAGCGGACGCTTCTGCCTAGAAAGCAACGTGAGAGCGTAAAGTAATCGTATACGTAGCATTTTTCAAGCTTGTTGGCGTAAAGAGGCTACGTAAACGTCTTGTCTATGCGTATATGTAGCATTTCTGGATTGGTTGCGTGATAAAAAGCAACGTGAGAGCGTAAAGTAAGCGTATACGTAGCTTTTTCTTAGCTTGTTGGCGCAAAAAGGCTACGTAAACGCTTGACTTAAGGAAATACGTAGCCCGGTGATCCCGAGTGAGTAGTGAGTGGGTGTAAGAAAGAGAGTTTGAGCACACAAAAGATATCCAAGCGGGATTAAAGAGGCGTTTATGATAAACAGGCACAAATCAGGGTTTTGTGTTATAATAGTTTTTTAGTGTATCGAAATTGAATTTCATATTGAGGATATATATGTCTAAAAAAAGAAATGTCGCTGATGTTATGGGCGAAATAAAGGAAGAACAGAATAAGCGGTTGGAAGCGGAACTCGAAAAGAAGCGCGAAGAGCAGCTTAATAAGCAGCTTGAAGTCGAAGCTTCCGAAGAGATCGATAAGATCGAAGAGGTTTTCGAAGAGGATAATTTTGACGAGAAATCTTCCAAGGAAAAAAGTCCAAAGAAGAAATCTTCAAAAGAAAGATATTCCGAAGAGAAGGCTTCGAAGGAAAAGGTTTCCAAGGCGGAAACATCCAAAAAGAGATCCGAAAAAGTCAATATCTATGAAGAGATATTATCAGATAATAAGGCACCTTCGGCGAAGGATATCGAAGAAGAACCTTATGAGGAAGACGAAGACGAGATTAAAGCTAAAAAACGGCTCGAGCGTGAAAAGAGAAGAGATATAAGGCGTTCGAAGTGGATAGAGATAGAACCGACGGTTACAAAAGTTTTGAGAAAAGTGATAATCGCAGTGGCCGTAGTCGGTGTGATCGTGGTAGCGATACTCTACAATCTGCCGGGTAAGCGTTTCGAAAGAAATGTTGAGAAGGCCGATGAGCTGTTGCTTAAGGGAAATTTCTCGGAAGCCATTCTTAAATATAACAGCGCTTTAAAGATCGACGATACCTCGATCGAAACTTATCTTGGTATATTGAATGCCAAAGAGGCCGAAAACGCCGAGGATCTTAAAAGCGTGTTTGCCGAAACGGTAAATTATTTTATGACGTTTGATGACGAAACAAAGCTTGAAAACAGGGCTTTGATCACCGAGTATGTGCTTCATGAGAGTACTATTTTTGCCGACGATATCGATGAAAGATTAAATATTCTCGAAAAAGGTTTTGAACTTACGAGCGGAAGCGAAGATATCAAGCGTCTTATCACGGAATGTGTGAATGAACTTGTAACGCAGTATCGTAATGAAGGCAGATTTGAGGATGCGGTAAAGCTTCTTAAGCGTTTTGAGGAAAAGACGGATATCGATAACGCCGAACTCATAGCCTCGATAGACAAAGAAAAAAACACATATGAATTAAAGAAGACGCTTCTTACCAAAGTATACGACGCATTAAAAGACTACGAGGAGGCGCTGCTTGACAATAAAGAACCCGATCCGTTCACTTACAATTTCGCAAAGATAATGGAGGTTGACGGTTCAGAAGAAGCAAACAGCCTTGCCAACTCGAAGGCACTTGACAAATACATTTATGTTCCGAGCGAAAACTACAATTCCGGATCGGGCGTAGGTGCGGGCCTTTATACGTACAGCATCGATTACGAAACTGTGGAGGGTGATATCATCACCGCATATTCGTTTTACGTCGGCGAATACAAAGACGGCTTAAGAGACGGAAAAGGCATAATGTTTACGCGTACGGGCGAGTATTCGTTCGTAATGTATGCGGGCTCATTCAAAGAGGACACCCCTCAGGGACCGGGCTCAAGGTATGTAAAAACTGATGACGGCGCAATGTACGTGTTCACCAAATACACCGGAAACTGGGAAAACAATCTTGCCGAGGGCACTATAGATATCGTGCAAAAGAACAGCGAATACATGGGCGTTACCTTCAAGGGAACGGCGCAGTTTAGCCACGGTAAGGGCGAAGTCGTTCCTACTGAATCGGAAGAATACGTTGTTCAGAACTTACGCAGCGAAAACCTGATTTCGGTGCTTGAAAGCGATACCGAAGGGTATGCGTTAATGCTCGCATTCTGGCAGCGATCCAATGACGTTTTGTCGGCTACGGGCGTAAAAGGCGAACAGTGATAAGGCCTTTTTGCACAAAGAAAAAATTTCCGAGATTTTTTGAAAAAGAAAAAAGGATTGCGGCAGGTTTTATAGAAAATTATTATTAGGGCTGCTTTTTTGCCCCTTTATTTATCTTGTTTCTTTCAAAGATCAATCGTTGGAGGCAATGATGTTAATTAGAGAAAGTCTTGAGGCATGGGAAAGGGATTTCTTAAGTCCCTATGCAAAGTTGAGCGAAGAGTCAAAAGGACGTCTTCGTGATGAAGAACCTTGTGATATAAGGCCGGTGTTCCAGCGTGACAGAGACCGTATCATTCACAGCAAGGCATTCAGAAGATTAAAAGATAAGACGCAGGTTTTTC
>JAEEGJ010019825.1_pt1 | contig 14738 bp, 14 predicted proteins | sample 8958761 | NCBI WGS metagenome assembly JAEEGJ01 (sample SAMN16246546, study PRJNA631951) | gut metagenome | biome: gut microbiome; feature: rumen; material: RS-attached | host: Bos | place: Iran: Karaj | collected 2018-10 | reverse complement strand
ATCTCCTTCACCATATCGGGATAGGCCTTCACCCAGACGCCGCAGAGAAAGAACGTCGCCTTGACCCCGTATCGATCGAGAATGTCCAGAATCTGCGCCGTCTTGTCGGCGCTCCACGCGGCGTCGATCGTCAGCGCGAGCACCTTGTCGCTCCGTTCCACGCGGTACACAGGGACAAGACGCGACATCACCGGGATAGCGTTCAGTTCATAGGAATCGACGGTCGCCATCGTCGGCTCGATCGCGTCGGAGTCCGTCTCCCGCACGGCAAAGAATATGATCAGCCCGATACAAAGAATGACAGCGCAAAGAAGGATCCCGATCCATACGCGCTTGCTGATGACCAGTATTTTCATGTTCAAAACCTCCGATCCTTACCGCACTGTACGCGAAAGGACGGAGGATTATACCGAAAAAAGAAAACCCCGCATCGCGGGCGGGGAAGATCAGTAGGCTAATCGGCAAAAGCCGTTTTTCAACGGAAGCGAAAAAGCGTCGTCGAATACGAGATACTGCATACTGTAATGCCGTTCGCCGGGCAGACCGCAGTCGACCGGCACCATCGCCTTGATTTCCCTGCCGATGCGCTTTGCCGCTTCGTCGAGCAAACAGGCATAGGCGGACGGAGACAGCGCCATCAGCTCATACACCAGCCCGTCGGGGCAGTAGATGATATAGCCCGCAGTACGGCCGCCGTGCGCGGCGATCAGCACCTTTCCGCCGTCGATCGCGTAGTCCGCAAATACGGTGCGAAGCTCCGCTTCGTCGCGGACCTGCATGCCGTCGTGCGTTTGCTGCAGCGTATGGTACACGGACAGCATTTCGTCCGCGCAGAAACCCTCTTTCAGCGAAAACGCCTTATGCAAACGGGTGAGACCGGAATGCACGGTCAGGATATCCGCGCCGTTCTGAAAGCCGAGCGAGGCATACAGCGATTCGGTCACGGGATGCAGATAGCAGCAGGCAAAGCCGCTGTCCTTCGCGTGTGCGATCAGCATGGTCATCAGCCGGTGCATCAGACCCTGTCTGCGATATTCCGGAAGCGTCGAGACGCCCGCAACGAGCATCGCGGGATAAACGCGGCCCTCCACGACGATCTCCGTCGGGCGGCCCTGCGCCATGGCAATCAGCCGATCGCCCTCGAACGCGCCGAAGGAATGCTCCGGACGGAACCGTTGATCGAAATAATAGGACGTAAACGCAGGCGATTCCTGAAAAACGTCGATCCAAACGGCCTCTGCCTGCGCGCGGTCGCGCTGCGTCATTCTGCGAAGGATCACAGCTGTCTCCTTCCCGCGGCGCGCGCATAGACGCTCATGGCGATCCCGACGCACGCAAACGACGCAAGGATATTGGATCCGCCGTAACTGATGAACGGCAGGGGAATGCCGGTGACCGGCATCGCGCCGAGGTTCATGGCGATGTTTTCAAATACGTGCGTAACGATCATGACCGTACAGCCGATCACAAGACAGCGCCCGTACGTATCGCGCGCGACGAGCGCCGTATGCAGCCAATGAAACAGCAGTACGAAAAAGACGACGATCAGGACCATGGCACCGAAAAAGCCGAGGCCCTCGCCGATGCCGGAGAAGATGAAGTCCGTGCGCCATTCGGGTACGTAGCCGGTCTGGATCAGCGTTCCCTTCGTGAAGTAGCCCTTGCCCCAGAAGCCGCCGCTGCCGATCAGCTGCTTTGCGTGCAGCACGTTGAGACCTTCGCCCTCCAGATCGCGCGACGGATCCAGAAAGACGCGGATGCGCTCCTTCTGCGTGTTCGTCAGCAGGAACAGCCAGCTTAACACACCGCCGACGCCGAGCGTGAACAGCCCGGCAAAGATGAACCGCCAGCGCACGCGCACGCAGAACAGGACGCCGCCGAAGATGATCAGCATGACCATCGCCGTGCCGAAGTCGCGCTGCAGCAGCACGAGCAGAAACGGCACGAAGAAATACAGAAACAGCTTCAGAAAGTCTTTAAGCGTGCTGATCGGTCCGCGCCGGTCGTACGCCTCGGAGGCGGCCTTGGAGAGCACCAGGATCAGCACGACCTTTGTGATCTCCGACGGCTGAAAGGCGCGCGTGCCGAGCTTGTACCAGCCGAGCGCGCCGCGCGTGCTTTCTCCTGCGATGACGAGCAGAAACAGCAGGATCAGGCAGACGATGTAGGCTGCCTTTGTGAACGGCTTGTATTTGTCGTAATCGAACACGGCAAGCGGAACCAGCACGCACAGCGAGATCAGGATGTTGCCGATCTGCCGGGAGACGAACTCAAAGTTGAGCCTGTCATAGAATGCCGCAAGCGTCGTTTCCGTGCCGTCAAACGGGTCGGACAGGACGTCCAAAAGCGTCACAAGACCGAACAGAACCAAGGCCGTTACCAAAACGATCGTAACGACGTCGACACGGTAAGGCGCCTTGGTTCCGACGGCCCTTTGCTTCATGTTACTTTACGATGTATGCGTCCAGCTTTGCGGGTGCCGCGTCCAGCTCCGCCTTCTTCTCCGCGAACCCGGGCTTGCCGAGCAGCGCGTAGGTCGCCTTCTTGCCCTCTTCGACGCCGGGCTGATCGAATGCGTTGAGGTTCAAGAGCTCGCCGGCAAACGCCGTCTGGATCTCAAAGAGGTACAGAAGCTCGCCGATCGTAAAGGCGTTGACCTCGGGCAGACGGATCGCGTAGTTCATGTGCCCGCTCTTCATGACCGCGTATTCGGTCGCGGCCTCTTCGGCGGCGATCAGCTCGTTCTGCGTGTGACCGCACAGGAACGACACGTCGGGAATATCAAGATAGCCGTTCGGGATCGGCATCGTGCTGCGATAGCGGTCGACGGACAGGAACGTCACGACCTTGTCGAACGGGCCTTCGGTATAGAGCTGGACCTGCGAATGCTGATCCGTGACGCCGAGCGACTTCACGGGCGTCTGACCGGCATAGATCTCGCTGCCGTCGTTTCCGGTGCGCTTGCCGAGCGATTCCGCCCAAAGCTGCGCATACCAGTCCGCAATGTACTTCAGGGAATCGGCATACGGCATCAGCACGTGAATGTTCGCGCCGCGCTTCATGGCCGCCACCTGCAGCGCCGCCATCAGATACGCCGGATTCTCAAACACGTTGTCGTTCTGCGTGATCTCGTCCATATAGGCCGCACCGGCAAGCAGCGCGCGGATGTCGATGCCGCAGACGGCTGCCGCCAAAAGACCGACGGGGCACAGCTCGGAGAAGCGGCCGCCGACGCCGTCCGGCACATAGAACGTGGTGAGGTTCTCGCGCTTTGCGATCTTGATCAGGTTGCCCTTGACGTGGTCCGTCGTTGCGATCAGGTGCGTCGAGATGTCCTCGCCGAGCAGCTTGTGCAAAAGATCGGTCACGATCAGAAGCTGCGACATCGTCTCCGACGTGCTGCCGGATTTCGTGATGACGTTGAAGCAGGTCTTGTTGACGTCGATCACGTCAAGCAGCGCGTTCATGCGCTCGGGGTCGACGTTATCCTCGACATAGAGCCGCGGACCGTTTCGTTTCTCTTTCGGCAGATCGTTGTAGTGCAGATGCGAAAGCGCCTGCTGGACCGCGATCGGGCCCAATGCGCTGCCGCCGATGCCGAGCACGACAAAGTTGTCGAACCGCTCGCGCACGTCCTTCGCAACGGCTTCGATCTCCTTGACAATCGCATCCTGGTTGTGCGGAAGCTCACGCCATTTCATCTGCTCGCGCTTGTCGCGCATTGCCTTCGCCGCCGCTTCGAGCGGGAGCGCCGTCAGCTCTTCCCTGGAAAGACCGCGTGCGCCGAGTGTTTCCTGCATCATGTTGTTGTAGTCGACGCGAATGCGCATTGCTGCACGGTCAAAGCTCTTTTGTTCCATATTGTTTGCCTCCTTCGGTATTTATCATATGATCCAACGCATAGACTGCGTCTTTTAACTCGATCGGGTCGCGGTACATATCGCTGTACGCCTCCAGCAGGACGGGCCCATGAAAGCCTTTGGACTTCAGCGCTTCGATCAGCCGTCCAAAGTCATATCCGCCCTTCGGCGGCAGACAGTAGCGGGGGACGCCGTGTTCCGTCCGGCAGTCGCACGCGTGCACGGCGATGATCTGTTCGCCGAGCGCATCGACAAACGCCAGCGGATCGACGCCCGCGCGGATCGACTGCTTGACGTCGAGCGTGTGATACAGCGGCCGTTTCAGAAGCGCATGGATTTGAAGTCCGACTTCGGGCGTCGGCATGATGCTGTAGCTGACGTTTTCGAGCGTCAGGTGCAAGCCGTGATCCTCGGCCATATCGGACAGCGTATCGAAGATCGGCGCAAGCCGTTCAAGCTGCAGATTCTTCGCAACACCGTTCAGGACCACCGGTCCGTGCATCACATAATGGTCCGCATGCAGACGCTCGCCGGCTTTCAGAACCAGCTCGTACGCTTTTACGGCGTCGGCGCGCTGGCGCGGGTGCGGCGTGAACAGAAGCGGCTCGTACTGCAGACTCATCGGATGGACGCCGACGACACGAATGCCCGCGTCTTCGGTCCGCTTTGCAAGATCGTCAATGAATGCGGGATCGTATTCGCAATAGCTGTTCAGATAGTATTCGGCCGTATGGATGCCCCATTTTTGAAGAAGCGCAGGCGCATCCTCCAGCATCAGCGTATCGAAAAAGCTTGCAGTTGACAGTCCCGTTGCGATCATGTTCCGCCTCCGCACCCATTGTACCATTTTTTTGTAAAGATAGGAAGATAAATATAAATTTGTTCGCATAAAATATTTTTCGGCAGCGCGGAAAAGCTGTTTACAAATGACGGAAAACAGTGTAAGATATAAACTGTATGAAAACGGCGTTTTGCTGTGTAATTCTGATGAATAAAGGAGAAATACAATGATCGATCTGACCATGAATCGCGACAACCTCAAGCGTTCCGTCGAACGCGCGCGCGAAAAGAACATCATCATTCCGACCTTTGCACAGATGGAGGATCCGACCAAGATCCCCGAGAAGATTCAGGACAAGCTGACCGGCGTCGGCCTTTGGGACGTCAACCCGCTGAACCTGTTCCGCATCACCTGGAGGAACAACCCTGTCGAAAAGGGCGGCGACGGCAAATACGGCGACGTGAACTACATCGAGCTTCCGTCCTCGCTGACCGGCGTCAAGGCGCGAATCGTTCTTCTGACCGGCAAGTGGTTCCCGACCGGCTGCCACAAGGTCGGCGCATCGTTCGGCTGCCTCGTGCCGCGTCTGGTCACGGGTCAGTTCGATCCGACCTATCATCATGCGGTCTGGCCGTCCACCGGCAATTACTGCCGCGGCGGCGCGTTCAATTCCAAGCTGCTTGCGTGCGATTCCGTTGCGATCCTTCCGGCGGAAATGTCCAAGGAACGCTTCGACTGGCTTTCCAAGATCGCAGGTCAGGTCATCGCAACGCCCGGCTGTGAATCCAACGTCAAGGAGATCTTCGACAAGACGTGGGAACTCAGAAAGGATCCGTCCATGATGATCTTCAACCAGTTTGAGGAGATGGGAAATCCGCTCTGGCATTACAACGTCACCGGCAAGGCCATCTACGACGTCGTCGAAGAGGTCCGCCGCGAAGGCGACCGCTTTGCGGGCGCGGCGTTCACCAGCGGTTCGGCAGGCACCATGAGCGCGGGCGACTTCCTGAAGGAGAAGTATCCGGAATCCAAGCTCGCCGTCGGCGAAGCGCTGCAGTGCCCGACGCTCCTGAACAACGGCTTCGGCGGTCACCGCATCGAGGGCATCGGCGACAAGCACGTGCCGTGGATCCACAACGTCAAGAACACCGACATGGTCATTGCGATCGACGATGAGGACAGCCAGAAGCTGCTTCGCCTGTTCAACGATCCGGTCGGATTGAAGTATCTCCATGAGGTCGTCGGCGTTCCGCAGGAGACCGTCGAACAGCTTTCGCTTCTCGGCATCTCCGGCATTGCGAACCTGCTGTGCTGCATCAAGATGGCGAAGTACTACGAGCTCGACGAGCACGACATCCTCGCAACCGTCGGCACGGACTCCGCGGTCATGTACCAGAGCCGCATCCGCGAGCTCGAGGAGCAGAACGGCGCGTACACCGAAGCCATGGCGGCGGCGGACTGGGCGGAGCATCTGCACGGCCTGCGCACCGACACGATGGAAGAGCTGACCTACACCGCCCGCAAGCGCGTGCACAACCTCAAGTATTACACCTGGGTCGAGCAGCAGGGCAAGGACGTTGCCGAGCTCAACGCGCAGTGGTATGACAAGCATTACTGGACCGATATGCATGCGCAGGTCGACGAGATCGACGAACTCATCAACGAGTTCAACGAGGCGACGGGCCTTCTGAAGAACCTGTAAGATTCAGATCAACGCAAAGGAGTCCACGCTCGTGGACTCCTTTCATGAGGGAAACGATTGAAGACAAGCGATTTTTACTACGATCTGCCCAAGGAGCTGATTGCACAGACGCCCGCAGCGGTGCGCAGCGCATCGCGGCTTTTGACGTACCATCGGGACACGCACAGAATCGAGGACGGCGTTTTTACCGACATTCTGGAAAAGCTGCGGCCGACGGATGTATTGGTGCGCAACAATACGCGCGTCATTCCGGCGCGCATCATGGGCGTTCGCGAACAGACGGGCGGCACGATGGAGTTTCTGCTGCTGCGCCGCATCGAAAACGGCGACTGGGAGTGCCTGTGCAAGCCCGCAAAGCGCGCAAAGGCGGGGCTGGTCTATCGCGTCAACGACGAGCTGTCCGTCGAGGTGCTGGGCGATCTGAACCTTGATGGGGGCAAGCGGATCCGCCTTCTGTACGACGGGATCTTCGAGCAGGTGCTCGACCGCGCGGGGCAGATGCCGCTGCCGCCGTACATTACGGAGCGGCTCACCGACCGTGAACGCTACCAGACCGTGTACAGCAAAACGCTCGGCTCCGCTGCCGCGCCGACGGCAGGGCTGCATTTCACCGACGCGCTTTTGGATCAGATCCGTAATAAGGGCATTCCGATCGTCGACGTGCTGCTGCATGTAGGGCTCGGCACCTTCCGGCCCGTTTCGGTCGAGAACGTCGAAGAGCATCACATGCACAGCGAGCATTACGAGGTGACGGAGGAGGCGGCGGAAACGATCAACCGCGTCCGCAAAAACGGCGGACGGATCGTCTGCGTCGGCACGACGACGACGCGTACGCTCGAAAGCGTGACGGACGAAGCGGGCGTCGTCCATCCCGGCATCGGCGAGACGAGCATCTTCATCACGCCGGGCTATCGGTTCCGGGCGACCGACGCGCTGATCACGAACTTCCATCTGCCGGAATCGACGCTTTTGATGCTGGTGTCCGCGCTGTGCTCGCGCGAAGAGATGCTTGCGGTTTACAGACACGCAGTTGAAGAACGGTATCGTTTCTTTTCCTTCGGCGACGCCATGTTTATCGAATAGAGAGGGGTCTATGGAACAGCCATTCCGATTTGAGCTTTTGCATGTGGACAAGCATACCGGCGCGCGCCGCGGCAGGTTCTATACGCCGCACGGCGTGATCGAGACGCCGGCGTATATGCCCGTCGGCACGCAGGCGACCGTCAAGGCGATGACGCCGCGCGATCTCGACGACGTGAAGGCACAGATCATATTAAGCAACACCTACCATCTGTACCTGCGTCCGGGCCACGAGCTTGTCAGAGAGGCGGGCGGTCTGCACAAATTTATGCACTGGGACAAGCCGATCCTGACCGACAGCGGCGGATTCCAGGTATTCAGCCTCGCCGGGATCAACGACATCCGCGAGGACGGCGTGCTGTTCCGTTCGCACATCGACGGCAGCAAGCACTTCTTCACGCCGGAAAAGGTGATGGAGATCGAAGAAGCGCTCGGCGCGGACATCGCCATGTGCTTTGACGAATGCGCCGATCCGAACAAGGATCACGCGTACGCCGTCCGCGCTATGGACCGCACGCACCGCTGGGCGGAGCGCTGCCAAAAGGCGCATACGCGCGTCGATCAGGCGCTGTTCGGCATCGTGCAGGGCAGCGTGTACCCGGACCTTCGCATCGAAAGCGCAAAGACGCTCGCGTCGATGGATTTTATCGGCTACGGCATCGGCGGGCTGTCCGTCGGCGAACCGAAACCGGTCATGTATGACATGCTCGAAACCATCCGTCCGTACATGCCGGAGAACAAGCCGCGCTACCTGATGGGCGTCGGCAGCCCTGACTGCCTTTTGGAAGGCGTGCTGCGCGGCATCGACCTGTTCGACTGCGTACTGCAGACGCGTTCCGCGCGAAACGGCCTTGCGCTGACGCGAAACGGCCGCCTCATGCTGCGCAACAAGACGTTCGAGCACGACTTTTCGCCGATCGAGGAGGGCTGCGACTGCTACGCGTGCCGCAACTTCACGCGCGCGTATATCCGGCACCTGATCAAGGCGGACGAGATCCTTTCGGCACAGCTTGTGTCGATGCACAATCTGCGGTTCTCGCTGCGCCTGATGGAGGACGCGCGCACTGCGATCGAAAACGATTCGTTTGCGGACTTTGCCGCAGAGCTTTTGGAAAGGAAACTGTTTTGATGCTTCGGCTGACCGTTCAAACCGAATCCGACATGCTTGCACTCGGACGGCGGATCGCGGAAACGATCGACAGGCGCGGATTTGTTGCGCTGTACGGCGATCTCGGCGCGGGCAAGACCGTGCTTGCGCGCGGCGTCGCGTCGGCATTCGGCGTCGATCATGTCTCGAGCCCGACGTTTACGATCGTCTGCGAGTATCCGACCGAGCCGAAGCTGTACCATTTCGATGCGTACCGGCTGTCCGACGCCGACGAGCTCTATGCGATCGGGTTTGCGGACTATCTGAAGGAGGACGCGCTGATTCTGATCGAGTGGGCGAATCTGGTTTTTGACGCGCTGCCGAAGGAACGGCTGGACGTCACGATCGAGGGCTCCGGACCGGACGCGCGTACCGTCACGATCGAGCCGCGCGGCGCACGCTACGAGGAGGTTTTCCGTGAAAATTCTTGCCTTTGAAACGACCGACGCGATCGCGTCCGTTGCGCTGTATCTGGACGGCGAGGTCTATGAGACTGTGATCGACACCGACCGCCGCCATGCCGAATCGGTCCTGCCGGCCGCGGAAGCGCTGCTGTCCGCACACGGACGTTCGACTTCCGATATGGACGCCTTTGCGGCGGACGTCGGGCCCGGATCGTTCACCGGCGTGCGCATCGGCGTCTGCATGGCAAACGCGCTGGGCGCTGCGCATGCAAAACCGGTCGTGGCCGTCAACGCGCTGGAGGCGCTTGCGGAGCCGTTCGGAAGCGAAACGGTCTGCGCGCTGATCGACGCCCGCAACGGCAACGGCTACGGCGCGCTTTATCGGAACGGCGCGGCGATCGTCGCGCCCTGCGCCTGCGTCACAGCCGATTTTACCGCCGGTCTGCCTGTGGGCTGCCGGATGGTCGGCACGGCGACAAACGACCCGAAATTGCCCTCTGCGGCGGCCGTCGCGTGTATTGCGGCCGAGCGGACGGGGGAGAAGGAGATCGCACCGCTGTATCTGAAGCTATCGCAGGCGGAGCGGCTGAAAGGTCTATGATCACGGTACGCGCCATGAAAAAAGCCGACGTAAAGCCGGTGTATGAGATCGAAGTGCTGTCGTTCCGCACGCCGTGGTCGCTGCACTCGCTTGCGGGCGAGCTCAAAAACAGCGTCGCGCACTATACGGTGATGGAGCAGGACGGTACGATCATCGGCTACTGCGGCATGTGGGTGCTGTTTGAGGAGGCGCACATCACCAACATAGCGATCCATCCGGACTATCGCGGGCACGGATACGGCAAACAGCTTCTCCATGCGTCCATGCGCGTCGCGGCGTCGTTCGGCGCGGAGATGATGACGCTGGAGGTCCGCGAGACGAACGCGGTCGCACAAAAGATGTACGACGAAATGGACTTTTCACAGCAGGGACGGCGCAAACGCTACTATACGGACACGGGCGAGGATGCGCTGCTGCTGTGGAATCGCAAAATTTTGCAGACGATCGAAAATAATGCTTGTCTTGCGCAGGCATATCTGTTACAATCGGAAACGTTTTGAAGGGGGATTATGAGATGAGCTTATACGAAACATGGCAGCAGGTCGCGCAGTCGCAGCAGACGCGCGAAGCATACGATGCATTCTGGGGCACGTACTTCGAGGCCGAGAAGCAGAACTACAAAAAGATCCTCGCAAACCATGAGACGGTTTTTGCGGGCAAGCTCGCCGACGTCGCGGCGCAGTTCGATATGGATCCGGTCACGTTCACCGGTTTCCTTGACGGCGCGAACACAAGCTTTGCTGACGGCGAAAAGGATCTGGACGCGCTGACCGAGGAGAGCGAGATCACGCTCAACTTCGACTTCGACCGCCTCTACATCAACATGCACAACGCAAAGGCGGACTGGCTGTACAATCTGCCGGAATGGGCGAACGTCCGCACCGAGGAACAGCGCAAGGAGCTGACCAAACAGTACCGCGCGGAGAAGGTTTTTGTTGCGGCGCCGACCGTCGGAAGGAACGATCCGTGCCCGTGCGGCAGCGGCAAGAAGTATAAAAAGTGCTGCGGTAAATAACGAAAAAATGATTGACAGATCCGGTTTCATCTGTTATAGTATGAATTCGGAACTGCGATGCGTCTGTAGCTCAGCAGGATAGAGCAACGGCCTTCTAAGCCGTAGGTCCCGGGTTCGAATCCCTGCAGGCGCGCCAATGCGCATCCCCGGGGAAAGCCTCGGGGGTGCGGATTCCGTAAAGAGCGTACGTGGTGGATATAGTTCAGTTGGCTAGAATGCCAGATTGTGGCTCTGGAGGTCGTGGGTTCGAGTCCCACTATCCACCCCATTGCTCGTGAGCCGGGCCGAAAGACCCGGCTCAAAAGCAACTATGGGGTGTAGCCAAGCGGTAAGGCAACGGACTTTGACTCCGTCATTCGTGCGTTCAAATCGCGCCACCCCAGCCATGACCCGTTAGCTCAGTCGGTAGAGCACTTGACTTTTAATCAAGGTGTCCGGGGTTCGAATCCCCGACGGGTCACCAGACAATTCTGCGGACGTGGCGGAATTGGCAGACGCGCCGGATTTAGGTTCCGGTGCCATAGGCGTATGAGTTCAAGTCTCTTCGTCCGCACCACATGCAGGTATAGTGTAGCGGTAACACATTAGCCTTCCAAGCTGAGATCACGGGTTCGAGTCCCGTTACCTGCTCCAAGCAAAAGGCAAGTCGAAAGACTTGCTTTTTGTATATTTCGGATAATCAATCAGCAGGAGAAAAACATGTTTCAGCTTCAATCGTATCTGGATCGGCTCATTTCGGAATGCCGTTCCGCGTTCGGCGACAGGCTTCTGTATGTCGGGCTGCAGGGGAGCTATCTGCGCGGCGAAGCCATTGAGGACAGCGACATTGACGTGATGCTCGTTCTTGACCACATGACGGTCGACGACATGAAGACCTATCGGGACATTTTGAAACGGATCGGTAACTATGAAAAGTCATGCGGCTTCATCTGCGGCGGGGACGAGCTGAAGCGCTGGAATCCGCTGGAGGTCTGTCAGCTCTTGCATACGACAAAGGACCTTTTCGGCTGTCTGACCGATTATCTCCCTAAAGCGACGCGTGCCGATGAGATTAATTATGTCAAATACAGTCTCGGCAATCTCTACCACGAATTGTGCCATCGCTATATCCACGCCGACGGAGAAAAGAACCGGCTGAAGTTTCGCGTTACCTGTAAGGGCATATTCTTTCTGCTGCAGAATCTGTTCTATCTTGAAAGCGGCGTCTTTGCCGTCACAAAAAAGGAACTGCACGCGCTCGTTTCGGAGGAGGACCGGCTCGTGCTTTCCATGACGGAGCTCCCGGAGGAGTACGATTTTGATCGCATGTTCCGGATCGTATTTGAATGGCTGCAGAACGCTTTTCTTCGCATCGACCGGATCGAAGCATAATCGACGCGAATAATATATTCTTTTTTCGTGAACCTTTCGGCTTCTGTTTGCGACTTGATAGGTGAAGACGTCTTGAGAATGATGGAAAAGAGGTGAGAACATGATCGATTTTGAAGCGCTCGTTTCACAAGTGATGCAGCCGTTGGAACGCTTTGTGAAATTCCGCATCGGGAATTTACAGGACGCCGAGGATATTTTACAGGAGGTCCTGATGGCGGCGTACCGCGGCGCGGAAACGCTGAACGACGAAGTCATGTTCAAGCCGTGGATCCTCGGCATCGCGCGGAACAAATGCAACGACTATTTCCGCGCAAAGGCTAAGCGCATGGAGATCCCTTTGGAATCGCTTGACGAAACGGCGCTGACGACCGGCATCCACGGCGTTACGACACGGACGGTCGTGCATGAAACGCTCGATCGTCTCGGCGATACCGACAAGCAGATCCTGTATCTCAGCTATTTCAGAGATCTTCCCCAGGCGGAGATCGCAAGCCGGCTCGGCATTCCGGTCGGCACGGTCAAAAGCCGCCTTCACCACGCAAAACAGCAGTTCAAAGAACTGTACCCCGAAAAACCGAAAGGAGAAACCGTTATGAAGAACAATCGAAAGCTTATGCCGGAGTTTATGCCGGATTATCAGATCAAAGAAATTGAAGGTGAACCGTTTGCGGTCTGCTGGGAAGAAATGATGGGCTGGCTCATCGTGCCGAAGCTCGGCGAAAAATGCAGCTGGGCGCTGTACGATTTTCCGAAGCGCAAACGCACCGAACAGTGCGATCTGGAAGTGACCGGGCGGGCGCAGGTGCACGGCATCGAGGGCGTTGAGATCGAAACGGTCGAGTACGACCCGATGGATTGCAATAAGATCGACGGCGCGGACGTCGCAAAGCGCATGTTCGTCGCACAGCTCACCGATACGCACTGTCGGTATCTTGCGGAAAGCCATGTTGAGGACGGCGTTAAAAAGCTCTTTACCTTCCTTGACGGAGACGAATTTCTGCAGAGCTGGGGCTTCGGCCCGGAAAACTGCGGCAACGAGACGCATATCGCGCCGAAGGGACTGATCCAAAAGCACGGCAGCATGATCACGACCGCAAAGACGCCGTTCATGATGGACGTCGTCGGTCGTTACGAGGTTACGATCAACGGAAAAACCTACGATACGATCTGCGTGATCGACGCGGGGGCGTACGAGGAAGGCGTCGTGACAGAGCAGTATCTGGATCGAAACGGCAGAACGATCCTTTGGAGACGATTCAACCGCAATGACTGGATGCAGGACAGCTACAAGCGTCCGTGGACCGAATTGCTCCCGGAAAACGAACGCATCATCGTCGACGGCGAGACCTACGTCCATTGGTACGACTGCATCACGGACTACATTTTATAAACCGCCGCCCGGAATGCCGAAAAGCATGCCGGGCGTCATTCTCGCCGAAAACCCATACCGTTGGTATAAAAAATATTATCATTTTAGTATTGAAAGTGTCTTCCGTTTTCTTTGCCGAAGGTATATAATGACAGCGAAGACAGGCAAAGGAGGATCGGTTCATGAAACTTTCGCTGTCAGAAAATATCCGTTCGTTCCGCAAACAGCGGGGGATGACGCAGGAAAAGCTTGCCGAAGCGCTGGGCGTGACGGTCGGCGCGGTCTATAAATGGGAATCCGGTCAGTCGCAGCCGGAGCTGAGTCTGCTCGTGGAAATGGCGGATTTCTTCGATACGTCCGTCGACGTGCTGCTGGGCTGCCGGATCAAAGACAACCGTCTGGACGCGGCTCTGGATCGGATGAACGCGTATTGCCGGACGCTGGATCCGGCGGGGCTCGCCGAAGCGGAAAAGGTATTGGGCAAATATCCGCATTCTTTTCGGGCCGTTTACGGCTGCGCCATGGTTTACCTCGTTTACGGCACCGGCGATCACGACCCGCGGCGGCTCAGACGGGCGGCCCAACTGCTGGAACAGGCAAAGGTGCTTCTTCCGCAGAACGACGATCCGCGCGTCAGCGAGGCTACCATCTGCGGGAACCTGTCGGTGGTGTGGTTCCTGCTGGGAGAAAAGGAAAAGAGCATTGAACTGTTAAAGAAAAACAACGCGGGCGGCATTTTCAGCAGCGATATCGGCGCGGGCCTGTCCATTTTCGGGAACGCGCCGGAGGAGGCCGCACAGTATCTGTCTGAGGCGCTTCTGTCCGGGCTGTCCTGCCTGCTCACAACGGTCATCGCTTACGTGTTCGTGTTCCGTTCCAGAGGCGATTGGGCTTCGGCAAAAGACATCCTTTTATGGGGGATCGGTCTTCTGGCCGGGCTGAAAACGGAGAGCAAGCCGGATATCCTCGAAAAAACGCATGCCGAAATGCTCGTTCTGCTGGCTTACGCTCAGGCGAAGACCGGCCTGCGCGAAGCGTCGGCAAAGTCCCTGAAAGAAGCGAGGGCCATGGCCCTTCGGTTCGACGCCATGCCCGATTACAGCCTCAGAGCCATGCGTTTTGCCGATCACATGGATCATACGGCGGCCTTCGACGTTTTCGGCGCGACCGCGGCGGGCGGCATTGACAACCTGATCGGCCTTCTGAAGGATCGGCAGTTTGCCGATCAATGGGCGGAGATGGCAGCCGATGAATAAGAACACGCAAAAAAAGATAACGTTTTCCGGAACCGGAATTTCCGGCTGGTCTTCCTCGGGGCGCTGGTATCCGAGCTCGGCGCGATCCTTTACAGCTTTGCCGTCAGTTTCTATATCCTTGAGATCAGCGGCAACAACGCCTTTCTGCAGGG
>JAEEGJ010019824.1_pt1 | contig 14738 bp, 12 predicted proteins | sample 8958761 | NCBI WGS metagenome assembly JAEEGJ01 (sample SAMN16246546, study PRJNA631951) | gut metagenome | biome: gut microbiome; feature: rumen; material: RS-attached | host: Bos | place: Iran: Karaj | collected 2018-10 | reverse complement strand
TTACAAGAATAGTGAGCTGCGCGTTTATAGCCAGTTGTCAGGTAGAAACCTGCCCCATGTTTCATTTTGTTGTCACCTTCGAGGACATGTTTTATGTCGAACTTCTTGAAAAGTACTGACGTGCCGTGATAGAATGTTTCCATATGATGATTGTTTTAGTTGAATCGACCGAATTGTTTGTAGAAGGGTGCAAAGTCGCCCTCTTCCTCCACCTTCTTGCGAGGAGTCGCCTTGCCCTCGAGCAGGGCAAAGACAACCGTGTGGAATTTTCCACGGAATTCGTCCTCTTGGAGCACCTGTTTGAAGAAGGCGGCGACGAGTTCGGGGTTGAGCCGGAACACACCACAGCCGAAAGCACCCAGAACGAGGGAGTCATGGCCATTGAGCAGGGCGATGCGATAGATGGTGCGGATCTTGTCGAACATCACCTGCTGACCCTCAGGAGTGAAGCCGCCATCTGGGCCACCATATTCCAGGTTATTGGTTTTGTGGCCCGGTCTGAAATTGAGGGCTGCCACCGAGATGATGGAGGTCAGGAAAGGCTCTTCTCGCAAAGCAAAACCAGTCTGACCGTTATCGCGGAACACGGTGACATTTGGTGAATAGATACCACCGAAATGGATGTCCATGGGATAGGCGGGGATTGAGCGAAGTGGTACGCTGGCCTTCCCAGCCCACATCTTGTTATAATATTGATAGAGTGTCAACGAGAGGGTGGAGGCACGGCAGAGGCTCTCCTCCTGCGCATTCGAGCCGCTGTTGTACATACCACAGGCATGATAGGCATCGGCAAGGTTCAGTACGGCAGGATTCAACCCACGGTCGATAAGCGTCTTGGCGACAACGAGGCAATCCTCATTGGCACACCCTGTCTGAAGGTTGTTGAAACGTGCAGCAATTCCTGTGGCGGAAACAGCCTCACGATAGACCTTGGTGGAGTCGAGCAGTTGCTGGCGCGTGCCCATCAGGTCGACGATGTTTCCTGACGGGGCTACGTATTGCCAAGCCTTGAAGATGGCAAGGTTGTGTTTGTAGACATCTGAGCGAACGGCACCGAAGGCGAAGCGGCCACCAGTCTTCATCCTGAAGAGAGCACGAGAGGCATCCCAGCTCAGGCTGTTGGCCCTCTTCTCTTTCTGCTCCTTGTCAGACACCTTCGCCGCCTTATGATCAGCCTCGTGGATAAGTTGGCAGAAGGGGTCGTTCATGGCGATGGCATATTCCTTGGGATAGTCGGGTTGCGACATCTCGTTTCCTGCGCCCATATGCCACCAGATGGCCATGCGCTCATCCGGCGTGAGTTCTAACCCAAGTTCTTCGAGCAGTCGTACGGAGCGAAGACCGTGCCCCTTGCGATGGTTCTCCTGATTCCATGTGGGATTACCATCCGCATCAATATAATAAACATCCTTCTTACAGACATCGTGCAGCAAGGCAGAGATTGTAACACTCTCCAGCGGGTATTTCTGTTTGAATGCAGCATCCCTCTTTTCCCATTCGGCTTTTGCGAGTTTGAATACTTTGAGAGAGTGGTATGCCAAGCCTCCTACCACATTGTCGTGGTGGATTCTGGCACCAGAGGCAACAAAGAAGCTGGGGGTCGTGTCGAGCCAGGTGATGACGTTCTCAATTCCAGGACGTTCTGTGGAACGTAGCAGTTCGATGATTTCTTTTTTATTATCGTTCATATTGATTTGTTTGATTACTGCAAAGATACCCAATTTTTATTAAACCGACAAGAATTTATAGATATAATATTGATGTGTATATGCTTATTTGTTGTATCTTTGCAATATATTTAAAAGGATGTATTATACATGAATAAGGAAATTGAGCATTTGGTTAAATCATTAAGAGAGAAAGCTGCCGGGAAGACTTGTATGGGAACCGGCAACTATTCGTTTGACATCATCACGCAGAGGGAATACCCTGACGGATTCGTCGTAGGCAAACGAAACAAGTTTGAAGAGAGAATCCTGAAAATGGAGATTGGAAACACCTGTGGCAACGTGATGACGATGCTTCCCTACCTTGGCGTGAAGACTTTCCCCGTGGCCAAGTTTGATGTCTCGCCTCAGGGCTATCAGATGAAACGCGACTTGAAGGCCTATGGGGCTGATGTCAGATATGTCAGCAATACGCTGGGAGGAGGTACCACTATTCTGCGCTGTATGCACAAGTTGGATGATGAAGGAAAACCAACGATGGGACACAAGGGCTCTACTGCAGGCAAACCATGGATGGGTATGTCGGCACGTCCTTGCAGGAAGTATCTCTCGTCGAAGGGTGGTGAGGTGGACTCATTGGTGGACTCAATGGACTTCACACCCGATGTATTCTTCTTCGACGTGGCACAGGCAGGACACAGGATCTTAGCCGAGAAACTGCGTGAGAAGGGGACGCTGGTATATTTCGAGTGCGACTCCGACGGTCACAGAATTGAGGATGATAAGAGACGACTGGCTACCTACAGGTCTTTTCTGAAGTGCGTTGATGCCAGCGATGTGGTGAAAATGTCGGGTGAGTATATCCAAGATTTGTCGTTTGCCGATGCCTATCAGGATAAACTCTTTGTCCAAACATTAGGCGCTGAAGGTCTTCGCTTCAAGTTGGGTGGAGGGCAGTGGATCAAGCTTGACCCCATCGTGAATCCCGATTATAAGGATTATGAGGGAGCTGGCGACTGGACCTCGACTACCCTGATTGCCGCCTTATGCAGCAGGGGAATGCTCAAGGTGAAAGATATGACAGAACAGAGTGTGCAGGAGGTGCTTACCATGGCACAGCAGATGGCCTCGTACAGTGTGGGATTTATCGGCAGCAAAGGACTGATTCATGCTGACGAGCATTTCAAAATGCAGGAAAACACCTTGGAGATGCCTCGATACACGAAGAAACTGATGTATCTGCATGGTTCTGCCTCGGCAGGCTATAGCCGTACGTCGATGGGAATTCTGAAATATCTTCCTGAAGACTGGCAACTGCTAATGCCGGACTGTCCGTTAGATGCCGAGGAATGCCTGCAGATGCTGAAGGAACTGTGTGAACGGGAAAAGCCCGACCTCATCATTGGCAGTAGCCAGGGAGGATACTATGCCCAGATGCTCAGGGGGTATAAGCGCATCTGTGTGAACCCTGCCCTCGACATGTCGAATGACGCGGACGTGAAGGTGGGCAGGCATACATTCGTAGTGAACCGTGAAGACGGCATCCAGAAATATGACATCACGCCCGAGATACAGGAAGGTTACCGCAGACTGGAGGCTCACCAGTTTGAGGGCATCACAGACTTCGACCGCGAGAACTGCTACGGACTATTCGGTGATTATGATACCGACTACGGTCATTGCAAACCTGTCTTTGCAGAGCACTACAAACACATCTATACCTTCCCCGGAGGACACAAGATGGAATATGACGAAATTGAGAACTATCTCATGCCGTTGGTAAAGGAACTCATTAACAAATAGCTATATAGTATGAACGTAAACAACATTAAAATCGTCGTAGGTGACATTACGACTTTAGAGGTAGATGCCATTGTTAATGCCGCCAACAAGACGTTATTAGGTGGCGGAGGCGTGGATGGTGCTATCCACAAGGCTGCAGGAAAAGGGCTTTTGGAAGAATGCAGAACACTTGGCGGCTGCGAGACAGGGCAAAGCAAGATGACAAATGCCTACAATCTTCCAAGCAAGAAAGTAATCCATACGGTGGGACCTATATGGTATGGTGGCAACCATAACGAAAGAGAACTCCTGGCATCTTGCTATGACACGGCAATGAAACTTGCAGAAGACAATCATCTGCGCAGCATTGCTTTCTCTTGTATAAGCACAGGTGTCTACGGATTCCCGAAGGCAGAGGCAGCCCAAATAGCCATACAAGTGCTGACGAAGCATATTAAAGAGGGTTTCGACGGGGAGGTTATCGTCTGCTGCTTTACAGATGAAGATGCAAAATATTATTGCGGGAAATAGATACCAGGTGGATAAAAACAAAGGGCGGTGTAGTCTTAACGACAGCACCGCCCTTATTCGTTGTGTGGCCATTCATGCCACTAGATGCCCGAGAAGAAGCCTTGACTTGCGGTAATTGCGGACCTTGTCGAGACTGCGTTCACGAATCTGACGGACACGCTCGCGGGTGAGCCCCATGCGGAGGCCTATATCGTCGAGACTGCGCTCGGGGCACCCGATGCCAAAGGTCTGTATGACAATCTGACGCTCGCGCTCGCTCAGCACTTCGCCCAGCACCTGCATGAGGTCGGCGCACATAGACTCGTGGTCGACGGTACGGTCGGCAGCATAGTCTGACGACGAGGCAAGGGAATCGGCCACGGTGGTGTCGGCATCGTCGGTGACTGGGGCGTCGAGGCTGTTGACACGGGCCTCCGACTGTATGGCCTTCTCGATTTTGTCCACCTCGAGGGAGATGATTTCGCTGAGTTCCTCGGCGGTGGGATTGCGCTGATGCTGCTGTATGAAGTCGTTGGTGGCTTTCCTGATTTTGTTGCTGACGGCTACCTGGCTCTGGGGGCGGCGCACGATGTTGCTGTACTCTGCCAGTGCCTGCAGGATGCTTTGGCGAATCCACCAGATGGCATAGGAGATGAACTTGAAGCCACGGGTCTCGTCGAACTTCCCGGCGGCGGTGATGAGTCCCAGGTTGCCTTCGTTGATAAGGTCGGGGAGCGGGATGCCCTGGTGCTGGTATTGCTTGGCAACGGAAACCACGAAACGGAGGTTGGCCGTGACGAGCTGCTCTTTAGCCTTGTCGCCGGCAGGCCCGCCTTTCCTGATGGTCTGTGCGAGCTCTACTTCACGGTCGGGGCTAATCATGGGCACACGGTTGATTTCGACGAGGTAGCGGTCGAGCGACTCGTCTTTGCGATTGGTGAAATTCGGGTTAATCTTAAATTGCTTCATTGATTTGTTAACTATGTTTTTACTATTGGCTTGGCGCAGTGGCGCTTTGGGGTGTTTGCTGCTAAGATGTTGTTTTCTACATAAAGGGGCGTTTTTTTTATAGGTATAGTTTTAGGAGTTCAGAGTTCAGAGTTCATAGTTTGGGAGTTTACTGATTTTCATAGTTATTTGGGGGGATGAGCCAATATAGATTTATGCAAAAACTGTGCCAACGGTGGGGTGACACAAAAGTAGTCGTAATGGAAGGCGACCACTACGACTATCTGGCAGGGATAACAAAAGCTGCGGGCTATGGATTGACCTGGCGGCCCAGCATGCGGTTGAGATGGGTCTCGAGAATGTGGAACGACGGTCCCACCATGGGGCCGTGGCCATGGCCGTCGAGCTCGTAGAGATAGGTCTGCTGGTGGCCTACGAGCTTCATCATGCGGGCCAGGTACTGGTTCTCGTCGTAGCGGCCGAAGAGCTCGAGCTCGCGGTCGCCGCAGATGAGCACGAACGGCGGACAATCCTTGCGCACCCAGTAGATGGGGGCATACTCGTCGATGGTGACCTGCAGGGGCGAGAGGCCTTGCATCTTGCGCACGTTATAGTGGGTGACGGCCTGTCCGCTGAACGGCACATACATCATCACGTCGTCGGCATCGGTGTCGTAGGCCCTGAGCCACGCCTTGTTCAGGCACAGCAGCATGGCAATATAGCCGCCGGCAGAATGGCCCGAGACGACTATCTTGCGGGGGTCGCCGCCATATTCGGAGATATGCCTGAACACCCAGGCCACGGCCTCGGCCGAGTCGTCGAGCGTCTCACGAACGGTGACCTTGGGCAGCAGGCGGTAGTTGACGCCCACCACCACGAGCCCTTTTTCCTTCAGCTGCTGCGGAATCTCCTTGTTGCCCGCCTCAAGGCCGCCGCCGTGGAACCATACCACCACGGGACAGTCGCTGATGTCTGTGGGATGATACACGTCGAGCTTCAGCCGCTCCCTGGCATAGGCGTCGGTCTTGCGGGTGTAGCTGATGTCGCTAACCTGAACGTAGGTCTGTGAGCTGATGCCCGAAACTGCCAGGCATGCCACAACGAAAGTCAATAAAAGTTTTTTCATCATATCTGTTTTGCTGCTAATACAAGGAACATATAGTGAGACGAACCGCCGCCCAGCACGTATTCGGTCTGCTGCCAGAGGAAGGGGAAGCTGAGCAACTCGGGGAAATCGGGACGGATGAGCGCGGTGCCCGAGACCACGCCGCCGGGGATGTACGACCAGTCGGCACGGTTAAGTCCGTAGGCCACCGTGGCAGAACGGGCTCCCACACCCGAGGCAAACGACGAGGTGTTGCTGCCGGGATGACAGCCCAGCACGAAGTGGAGGGCACGGCCCACGGTCTCTTTCGGGAAAAGGCCGGGATAGGCATCAGCCAGGAAATAGTATTCGAAGCCGAAGCGCTGGATGTCCCATCCGGCTCCCCAGATGCTGGGGCGATAGGGCACGCCGTAGGGGGTCTCGGCAGAGAGTTTCTGCAGTTCGGCACGATGGGCGGCAAGGGCTGCACGGAAGGCGGCCGAGAAACGCTGCGAGCGCTTGTCGCGGGCGCGTTCCACCTGCTTGGCCACACGTGCCAGGAACCAGCCGCAACGCCCGATGCCGCGGGTGATCTGCTCCTGCTGGCTGAAGATGTAGTCCAGATAAGGCTGCTCGCCCGTCGACAGGTAGAGTTCGGCAGCGGCCTGCAGCTTGTTGCCTGCCAGCCGGCCCTCGGCCTGTGTGTTGCGATAGATGTCGGCAGCTATCTCGAGGCACTCGCGGCTCAGCTGATCGTTGAAGCCACGCAGCACACGTGCGGCTCCGGCCAGGTTGGCCGCCGTGGTCAAGGCCCGGCCGGGATTGTCCTCGGTGAATATCCAGCGGTCGTCGCGGTTGCCGGGCTGTCCGTCGGTCATGGCAGCAGCATCGCCCAGCATGGCATACTGGCGCAGACTGTTGCAGATGATGCCGCGATAGAGACGGCCAAGGGCCTGATAGGAGCGCACCACGGTGAGGGCGCCGTTCTCTACCTGCTGCAGTATGTCGTTCTTGCCGTCGGGCTCATGAATCTCAACGCTATGGCGCTCGTGGTCGATGGCCGTCACGTCGATGTCGGGATGGAACTGTTCGTAGGCCAGTGCAAGGATGTAGGCCTCGCCAGCCTGCGACTCCACGCGCAGGTCGAAGTCGCCGGCATCGTGCCAGCCGCCAATGTTCACCCCCGGCACGGGCTCGCCCTCGGCAAACTTCGAGAGTCCCGGACGCTGGTCGTAGCCGTCGATATGGTTGCCCACCCGGGCCATCAGGGCATCGTCCAGGTGGCAGGCATCGTGCCATACGCGGTATTTCTCGGCCACTCGCATGTGGCACATCTGCACGGGCAGGAAGTATTCAACGACGGGCTGCCACACGCCACGGTCGTAAACATCGTCGGCAATGCGGAACACGCTCGACTTGGAGTCACGGTAACATACCTGATAGAGTCCGGGCTGACGAACGTCGCTGAAATCGGCCGTCAGGTAGCGATAGCGCAGGAAGCGGCCCCATGGTTTCGGCTTCAGCGTGCTCACCACCGTCTCGCCCTGGGCATCGATGCGCACCAGACGGGCGTCGGCCACGGCCTCGTCGCGCGGGTCGGTCTCGATGACGGCCACCTTCTGCCCGCTGCACAGATAGCCCACCTGCGACGTCTGCACCACGGGCTGGTAGCGCCACGATGCGTCCACCTCGGGGGTAATCAGCCATTTCACGGCTCCCTTCGTGGCACCCTTGGCAATCTCGCTGCGCAGCACGAACCAGCCGTTGTTGTGGTTCATCCGGCCGTCGTAGAGTTTCAGGGTTCCCGTCAGCGACTCCACGGTCAGCTTCTGGCTCGCGTCGTCGGGGCGTGAGGTGAACTTGCGGCCCTCGGCATAGGGCAGGCCTATGATGTCGTCGGCACGAAGCGGACTGTAGCCCTCGCCGTCCAGCTGTGCCAGGTCGGCCTTCTGTCCGCGGCCTGCAAAGTAATCGCCGTCGTGCCGTCGGTTCGTCTCAAGCTTCAGCAGGGGGGAATTAGGCTGCTGGGGATAGATGCCCGTCTGGCTGTCCATCACCCAAGGCTTCCCGAAGAGCTCGCCGGGGAAAAATTCAAAGTTGAATCCCACCTTTCCCAGCAGGAAATCGGGCACGGGCTTGTCTATGTCGACCGTTACTGCGATGCCCCTGCCCTGCGGCTCCACGGTGACCACATAGGTGAACTGGTAGTCGGGATAAACCATGGGGTTGAAGCCCGTCAGATGGCGCGAAGAGTCGGGATAGCAGAGCGTGGTGACAATCTGGTTGCCGCGGGCCTCGCGCTTCAGCTGTTTCGGCACGGGCTGCCACTGTCCGGGCGTTGCCTCCAGTCGGATGTCGCCGTTGGTGGCTATGCGCTGTCCGTTCATGATGACGCACACGCCGCCCTGATGTCCCTCGGGGTAGAAGTCGCTGAAGGCCATTACGTCCGTTCCTCCGGCATTGAAATAGCCGTCGGCATTCAGTTGGAAAGTCTGTGCAGGGGCTGCCAGTGCCGACAGTCCCGCCAAAGCTGCAATTAGTGTTTTTTTAGTCATAGGTGAAATGGGGGGATGCCCCCCTTTGTAATTTAAGTTTTAGATATTATTGTATGTTTCTATTTCACGATGGCGTCGGTCTTCTTGATGAAAAGGAAGTCGTGGGCCGTCTTCAGCATGTAGTAGTTCTCGTCTTCGTCGAAGTCGTCGGCTATCACGGTGCCCTTCTTCACGGTGGTGAACAGCGGCAGCCCCTGCTCGTCGTCGGCATAGTTCTCGCCATAGATGGGCATGTTGTCTATGTTGGCAATAAGCACCGGTTTTCCATCTCCTTTATACCAAGTCTGATAACCCAGATATTTGGTGTAAACCCAGCCTGTGACACCCCAAACCGTTACCTTGCTCCAACTGTCGCCCTTGTCGCGCAGCACGCCGTTGCCCAGGCCGTGGAACACCCCATAGAGCTTGGTCAGCACCTTTCCCTTCATCGAAGGCTTGCTCCTGACGTTCAGGAATCCGTCATCAGAAGTGGCATAGCACACGGTGAACACCTCAGGCTGCTGGGCGCTGGCCGTTGAGAGCGTGAGGGCGATAAAAGCAAGACAAACCAGGATTCTTTTCATTTTCTTCTATTTCGTTTTATGAGCCGTGACGAAGTATCTTCGCTATTTTGATAGCAAAAATACGAAAAAAGTTTATAAAAACTCCATGCGAACGCCCGTTTTACGGCTCCGCGGCCCTATTTTTACGTTTTTTTATCGCTTTTTCCCTAGTTTTATTGGAAGTTTAGAATATTCTTTATATATTTGCAGCAATAATTAACACTATTATTAACTTTAAAAAAGTAATCATTATGAAAAAGATTTTGTTAACGATGGCAGCCTTGTTTGTTGCAGTAACCATGAACGCACAGGGTGCAGGCAGTATGTTTGTTAAGCCTATGGCTGGTCTGACCTACTCTACAATTACCGATTCGGATGCTAAAATGAAGCTGGGTTTTGCTGCTGGCGCAGAGTTCGGCTACAACTTCACCGACAACATCACCTTTACCGGTGGTCTCATCTACACCATGGAAGGTGCTAAGGCTGATGATGATTATGTGGACTATAAAACTACTCTCGGCTACCTGAACATCCCCATCCTGTTCAACTACTATGTAGTTCCAGGCTTAGCCCTCAAGACAGGTATCCAGCCGGGTATCTTACTGTCGCATAAGACAGAAGTCGGCGATTACTCTTATTCCGGTACCGATGGCTTGAACACTGTCGACATCGCTGTTCCCTTCGGAGTATCTTATGAAGTATCAGACTTCGTGATAGATTTCCGCTACAACCTGGGACTGCTCAAAATCGCCAAAGACGACGACAAACATAGTCGTTATGATGAAGCTAATAAGGGAAAGAACAGCTTCTTCATGCTGACCCTTGGCTACAAGATTAACTTCTAATACAACAGTCTGGAAAAATAATTTAGCGCAATCTGTGACTAAATGATGAAATCATAGCCCATAAATTGGGTTTTCGTAAAGGGGGGTCCAAAATGGACCCCCCTTTGATAATTGATTTTGAAAAAATGAAATCGTGAATTTTTGAGCAAGCGAGAGCAGAGGATGAGCTTGTTTATACTATGCCGAGCGCCGCCAAAAATCATGACTGAAAGTCATAAATCGTGAAATCGTGAAGTCGTGAAGTCGTGAAAAAACCTGCCGGGCTTCACAGCAGGGCAGGCTAGACAATAACTTTAAAACAATGATAAAAAAAAACTATCGAAATGAACGCATGATTCTCTTTGTGAGTTTATATCTCAACGAATGCTTTGTGCCAGGCATCGTGGATGATTTCCTTAGCCACCGGTCGGCCGCACTCTACGCGTATCATGGAGTCGACGATGGAACACCATAGCGATTCTGATGAGCGGGGTGACGGCAGCCAAACGTCGGCATTGACGTCACTCAGCCGTGACACAAATTCAATGTACCCTTTCGTGTCGTTGCCCTTCTCCGTAGGCGGGCACCAACGGTTGATGAACTGGCGAAGGCTGTTGCAGCCGTGCTTGGTGCGATAGGTTTGCAGCGTCTTGAAAGCTGCCCTGATGCCCCATGTCATCGATTTGAACTGCGCGAAGCGCGGGTCTCTCTGATGCTCGGCAAGGCCTTGCCATTTTGATTTACTACGTTCGATATTGAGCGGATTGTTGTTACGGATTCCGCGTGGGATGTTGTTGTTAATCTTTTTCATAAGCAATAATTATAACAGTATTTTTACGGTTTTTTTGTAATTGTTTCTTGAAATTCTCTCTATATAGCCGTCCTTGTACCATAGGCTGAGGATGTTTTGTGCTGTGCGATTCACAACATTCAGCACCTTCATCACGTCGGCTGCAGTGATAGTATCTCCGAGGCTGTTGAAAGCCTCCACGTGCTTGCTTTTTCTGTTAGTACCACCCTGTACGGGAACACCCTCCAAGGCTTCTTCCACCAGTTTGCCAAAGAACCAGAGCTGCGATTCGAAGATGTAGTCAGCCAAATTCAAGGCCAGCTCGATGCTGGAGAATTTGAGATTCAGCTTACCCGTTTCCTCGAACGTGTCGAGCGAGTTCATGATGGCATCCACGGCAGCCAGACGGACGGCAATCAATGGCGGACGCTTGCGGAAGTAGTCGCCCAGGCTGTCATCTTCGAGCGAGAGGGCGAAAGCCTTCTGCTTGCCCCAATAGTAGAGGGCATCGGCGAACGATGTGGACTTGCCAAGATGGTCCTGCCAGCGTTTCGGAACAGCCACACGCTGCTCGAGGTCGACGTCCCAGCCGCAGCGTAGCAGGCGGTTGCCTACTGTGCGCAGCCAGTCGCTATCCTTGTCAGGGCGGCGGCGCATTTCACGCTTCAGCATCTGGTACTTTTGCCCCCATTGCACGCCCATAATCAGGCGAGTGGGCAGACCGTCGAGACAGTTGCGCAGCGTGATTTTCTTCTGCAAGGCATCGGGCGTGCCCGTCACCACGAAGTTAAAGAACGCTGGTACAAGGCCGTTTCTGGTCATCGATGAGCGGCTTTCAGAGCCAGTCAGCTCGCAGTCAAAGCTCTTCTTGTCGAAGTCCTGCGACGAGTTCCACGAACTTTTCTCGTAGTTGATTTTGCTGCTCAACTCTGATTCGAAGTTGTAGCAGGCCACTTGCCGCTGCTCGGTGCCGAAGGTGTTCAGCGCGTCCATGCAACGCTCCAGCTTCTGCTTCAGCGTGGTGTCCGTCGGGAGGTAGCGCACGGGGAAATGCTTTTCCTCGGGGATGTCATCCTTCTTGGCCTTCGCCATGGAGAGACGTTTCACTTCAGCCTGGTAGTTTTCCTCAGCCTTTCGGCCCCGGGCATCTTCCAAGCGTAGCGGCTCCATGATCAGGCGGTCAAGTTCGCGATAGTCACCCTTTCCCGTACCGGCATCGCCTATGATGTAGGTCATGTAGGTGAGTGCGAGGTCTGAGCCATCGTACCAATTGAGCAGGCGGCAGCCACTAAGAAGGGTTCCGAACATGCTCCCAGCTGCCAGTATGCCGTTGAGACGAGAGTACCTTGGGAGAACGGAGCAGACGGGCGCCCAGACGGGGCTTTCAAACCACGGAGCGAAGCGTGTTGTCCATCCTTCGAAATCCCAGTCAGCCAGCCCCGAAGCGTTTTCATTGCTCCGGCGTATGCCTTTCTGGTTTTCCGTCGAGGCGACACCCACAGTTTCAAGGAAGGCCACGAGCTTGCGTGGTATGGCCGCATATCGTCGCGCACCGATAGCCGAGCGAGCACACTGCCGTCTCTCTTGCTCAGAAAGTCCGTAATCAGGAGTGGCGGCGAGTACCATGTCCTCGTTGAAATCGCAGATATATCGCATGCATCCCTGCACCAGTGAGTAATAGGCGGCATTGCGCTCTCCGACAGCTGGAAGGTGTCCATACTCGGCGCACATCCAAGCGTCTGCAATGTCCTTGTACGGCACACCTCGGTAAATGGGATTTCCTTCTTCATCGCGTTCTACCAGTCGCCGGGCAGACTCATCAGCCCCAGCATTTCCTTCGTCCACTCTATCGGCTTCGTGATTGCCTTCAGAGCCATTACTAGCAGCGTGGTCCACGACCACAGCAGCATCGCCACAGGCCATACTACGGCCAGCACGATAATCTTCACCAAAACGTTTTTCAAATTCTTCATTCTCATAATTCAATAGGTTTTCAAGTTCGATGTAAATGATGTCACGGCGTGTGCAGCCGAACGATATGCGCACGCTGTCCTTGCAGACTGCATCCATCTGCATGCCCAGCACCGAGGCCAGCCAGGCCTGGTTGTCGGCGAGGTTGCCACGCCCGGGATCAGCCTTGAACACGAAGCGCAGGCCTTTGCCCGAAGGAGTGACGTGAACGAGCAGAATGCCGTAGTGCTTACAAAAGGCACCACACCAGGAGGGAGCCTCGCCACCCTCTTCCCCCGAAGGGGAAGGGGTGTTTGAGTTGTATGTCTCCACCACCTTGGCAAAAGCCTTTTCAGGCTCGCTGATGCCATCGATGTCGAGGAAGCACAGTCCGTTCAGCTTTGCGTGCTCGGCCTTGCGCCATGCAGCCACCATCGGCTTTCCGAACGGCTTGCGCTCGGTCTTCTCGATATGGCTGACGCAGAACAGCCATGCAGGCAGCGACTTCTTCAGGTCGCTCTTCTCATCGTGCAGCTTCTGGACGGTCTTCTTGTCGCCCCGTGCCTCTGCCTCGTCCATCTGCTTCTGGATGCGGCGGATTTTGTTGATGGTTTCCTCCACGAAGGGATTGTCAATCACTTGGAGGAAGTTTTCTCTGGTTGCCGGTAGGCAGTAAGAATTGATTTTCTGTTGGATGTAAAACATAGTGATAACGGTGCGCCGATGAGGGTGTATGCCCAGTCGGCAGGATTTAAAGGGTTGTTTTCTTCTAAGGGCAAGGTGGCGAACACTCGGACGCAATGCTCCTTGCGGTCCACATACACCTCGATGGTCTCTCCATACTGCCCTTCTCGCTTCATGATGGGTTTCGTTCGCGGCTTAGGCGGCGTCACAGGCTGCAGTTCCCTGGTCAGCGCCTCGAAGTCTTTTAGCATGTCTCCTACGGGGTCCAGGCTTCCTGTGGGTGCCGAGAGGTGCGCCACAAAGTTCGATTCTTTCTCCCCGTTGGTCTGATAGAACTTCGAGTTCCCGCGCTTTCGCACGTTGCGCTGCACGGGCTGCCCGTTGCCTGTCGGCCTGAATTCTATTGAGTCGTCCTCGTAGATGGTTGCCGTGCCGCGGCCTTTCCATTTCTCTTTCAGTTGTGCCATAATCAATGTCGTTGGGTTTTAAGTTCTTGATTTCCTTGTACCAGACGTTTCCGTCTTCCTCACGCTCAGCAGAGACACAGGCAACTCCCGAACAATTCTTGTTGTAGAAGAAACAGTCGGGGCAGTGCCCAAAGTTGGGCTTCACCTTCAGCAGCTTGTTCTCCCACTGCACGATGTCGCCTATCTTGGCGTCGGCATAACGGTATCTGCTCATACTATGCGGTCGATATAGATTACGTTTTCGTGACCTACGGTAACTTCGCCCGTCCTCTTGTCGGTGCGGTCAAAGGTTCGGTGAGAGATGTGGCACTGCACCATGTGCAGCACGTTGGGATCGAGCGGTTGCAGCGCCTGGGCAAGATTGCCGGTGGCCTGCGCGTGGAAGGTGTCGATGCCGTCGGTGAGTACGAAGTCCATATAGTGGAACACAGTCGGCTGTCCGTCCTTTCCGTTGAACTGGCGCTGCGAGTGAGCGCCCTGACTGATGATAGATACTAACTTTTCCATAAATTTTAAATTCTTTTCTTTTTTAAATTTTTGTTGAACACAAAATCGCGATTAAGAGAGCGCCATAAGAGCTTGCTCTTAAATGGCCGAACGTGAGCGATTTATTTAAAGACACGAAGTCACAAAGTTTTGTTTTAAAGGCTCTTGAACTCCCCGCCCCTGAAGGGGAGGGGTTAGGGGTGGGGAGTGTAATCTCCTTTCCCCTTTGTCATCCGCCTCTTCTCTGATTACTGACCCCACCCCTTGCCCCTCCCCTACGATGGGAGGGGAGTACCTGGGCCTTAGGTATTCACTCCTCTCTGTTCAGTCGCATTTGCAATGCGACTGCCGAGAGTATAAGTAACTATGTTTGCAGACGCTAACGATAAAGTGAATCATGCGAGATACCGCTCTCGGGGGCTGCGTGCCCCCTGCCGCAAGGCACCCCC
>JAEEGJ010019822.1_pt1 | contig 14739 bp, 15 predicted proteins | sample 8958761 | NCBI WGS metagenome assembly JAEEGJ01 (sample SAMN16246546, study PRJNA631951) | gut metagenome | biome: gut microbiome; feature: rumen; material: RS-attached | host: Bos | place: Iran: Karaj | collected 2018-10 | reverse complement strand
TTCGGCTATTCCGTGCCCAGCAAGCCATGTGGTCATTGATTCTGTTAATTCTTTCATATTATCTGTCCTCGTACTAAGATAAATTCCGATTTAGCGGACATCCTCCGCTTTCCCTTATTATACCACAAGCCCGTACAAAAAGTCAACGAGAGGAGTGATGCACATGGGCATTTTCAGCGGACTGTTCCGGTCGAGAGATAAGCCGAAGGACAGCTACGACAGCCCGTCCTACAGTTATTTCTTCGGACGGACACAGGCAGGCAAGCGAGTCAACGACCGCACGGCAATGCAGATCATCGCAGTTTACGCCTGCGTGAGAGTTTTGTCGGAAGCAATCGCGCAGCTGCCCCTGCATGTTTATCAATACACCGACAGTGGAAAAGAGCGAGTGCCGAAGCACCCGCTGTATTTTTTGCTGCACGACCAGCCGAATCCGGAAATGACATCGTTCGTATTCCGGGAAACGCTGATGGCACATCTGCTGATCTACGGCAACGCCTATGCCCAGATCATCCGGAACGGCAGAGGTGACGTCATCGGGCTGTACCCGCTGATGCCGGATAAGGTACGTGTTGACCGTGACGACAGAGGCAGGCTTATTTACCGCTACAGCCGATACGACGAACATAACCCGAATATAAAGGAACAGGGCGAGATCATCCTGCCGATGGAACAGGTGCTTCATATTCCCGGCTTGGGTTTTGACGGTCTGGTCGGATACAGCCCCATTGCAATGGCGAAGAATGCGATCGGTCTTGCCGTCGCCTGTGATGAATACGGAGCATCGTTCTTTGCTAACGGTGCTGCTCCATCTGCTGTGCTGGAGTATCCTGGGACTATCAAGAATCCTGAGCGTATACGTGAAGCATGGCACAGGGCTTATGGAAACGGGAACGCCCATAAAGTTGCTGTTCTTGAGGAGGGCATGAAATACACTCCTATCTCCATTCCGAATAATGATGCACAGTTCCTTGAGACTCGTAAATTTCAGATCGAGGAGATTGCACGTCTGTACCGCGTGCCGCTGCACATGATCGGTGACCTCGATCATGCAACATTCAGCAATATCGAGCATCTGTCGCTGGAATTCGTTAAATATACCCTTGATCCCTGGCTTGTACGCTGGGAACAGGGACTGCAGAAGGCGCTTCTTTCAGATTCGGAAAAGGGGCGCTATTTCATTAAATTCAATGTGGAAGGTCTGCTGCGCGGCGATTATGCAAGCCGTATGCAGGGATATGCGACCGCAAGACAGAACGGCTGGCTGTCCGCTAATGATATACGCGAACTGGAGGATATGAATGCAATCCCAGATGAGGAAGGCGGTAATCTGTATCTGGTGAACGGCAGCTTCGCAGATATACACCATGCTTCGCAATCATAAGGGTAAGGTAACCGTAAAAATAGACGGTATTGCGGCAAGCGCCGCTTCTGTGGTTGCTATGGCAGGAGATGAAACCCTTATAGCTCCCACAGGTATGCTTATGATACATAATCCCGCTACCATTGCCGTCGGCAATAAATCCGATATGGAACAGGCTATAATGCTTCTTGACGAGGTAAAAGAGAGTATTATCAATGCATATGAGGAGAAGTGTCATCAGTCTAGGGCTAAAATAGCACGCATGATGGATGAGGAGACCTGGCTCAATGCCAAGAAAGCTCTGTCTCTCGGCCTTGTTGACGATATCCTTTTTAATGACGGAGATGAACCTCCGGCTGAGAATGATCCCGATGAAAATACAACTGAAGAAGATGAGCCTGATAAAGACGATGGAAAGCTTAAAAGGCGTAAGACAGAAGATATCGCAGCTATGTCATATTCTGCTGCAAGTACAATGGAGAATCTTATAAACAAGATCTCCGCATCATATACACCTGTTAAAGGTACACCAATAGAACAGCTGGATAAAAGGCTGTCATTACTTAGGAGGGATGTCTGATGACAATACAGGAACTCAGAGAAAAAAGAGCAAAGGCATGGGATACTGCCCGTGACTTCCTTGATTCAAAGCGTAATGTAAATGGTCTGCTTTCCGAAGAGGACAGTAAGACTTACGACGCACTTGAACAGACTATAGTAGATCTCGGTAAAGAGATCGAGCGTATGGAAAGAGCCGAGCGTATCGGACAGGAGCTTACCGCTGCCACTACAAAGCCTGTTGTAGGAACACCAGGAGCTCATGTAACTGATATTCCGAAGCATTCTACAGGCTCAGATGAATACAGCAAAGCTTTCTGGAACAGTGTCCGCAACCGTAACTGGATAGATGTCCGTAATGACCTGCAGGTGGGCGAGGATACTGAGGGCGGCTATCTTGTACCTGATGAATTCGAGAAGAAACTTATTGAAGCACTTGAGGAAGAAAACATCTTCCGTCCTCTTGCTACAAGAATACAGACATCCAGCGGTGACAGAAAGATACCTGTTGTGACTTCAAAGGGTGAAGCTGTATGGATGGAAGAAGAGGAAGCGTTTACTCTCTCCGACGACTCTTTCGGTCAGCTTTCACTTTCTGCATACAAGGTAGGTACAGCTATTAAGATATCCGAAGAACTTCTTAATGACTCTGTCTTTGATCTCCCTGCATATATTGCAAAGGAATTCGCCCGCAGGATCGGTGCAAAGGAAGAGGAGGCATTTCTTACCGGTGACGGTATAGGCAAGCCTACGGGCCTTTTCGCGGCAACCGTGGGGGCTCAGGAGGGATGTACTACTTCAGGTGCAAATATTACCTTCGATGATATGATAGAGCTGTTTTATTCGCTCAAGTCTCCATACCGTAAAAAGGCAAAGTGGATACTCAATGAGCAGACAGTAAAGGCTCTGCGTAAGATCAAGGATAATACCGGAAACTACATCTGGCAGCCCAGTGTATCTAACGGCATACCTGATACAATACTTAATCATCCGTATATCACCTCTGTGTATGTACCTACGGCAGAAGCTGGTAACAGAGCTATCGCATTCGGTGACTACAGCTATTACTGGATAGCAGATCGTCAGGGACGCAGTATGAAGCGCCTTAACGAGCTTTTTGCCATGAACGGACAGATAGGTTTCCTTGCTTCACAGCGTGTAGACGGTAAGCTCATACTTCCGGAAGCTGTAAAGGTGATGACCATGAAGGCATGATAACTCTAAATGAAGCCAAGAACTATCTCCGTGTAGACCATACGGAGGATGACAAGCTTATCCTTTCACTTATTGATACTGCAAAAGCACTGGTGCAGGATGTGGGTAGAATGGACGAGGTGGCACTTGCGGTCAATGAGGCAACCACACGGCAGGCTATGCTGTACACAGTATCTTACCTTTATGAGAACCGCAATACTGCTGACTATCATAAGCTGACGCTTACACTGAGAGCTCTGTTATTTGCACAGCGTGAAGGAGTGATGTAATGGAAATCGGAATGCTTAATCAGCGGATATCTTTCCTTGAACATTACACCAGAAAGGATAATATCGGTAATCATAAGGCTCGGTGGGAGGAAGTTTTCTCCTGCTGGGCCAATGTTACGCCTAAGTCTTCAACGGAAACAACCGATGCAGGAGTAACAAAAGAGGTATATTCTATAGAATTCATAGTACGACAAACGGCTGATACATTACATATCAATCCTACAACGCATCGGGTTCAGTTCCGTGGGATTACCTACAATATTGACGGTGTTTTGCCAAATTACAAGTCTATGGACTATATGAAGATAATAGCAGGTACACGAAGGGCTGGTGATCAGGATGACTTCTATTGATGATATGGCTGATGTAATAATGAAAGGACTTACAGAATATGCAGACCTTGCTGATACGGCTATGAAAGCGGCTGTAAAAAAGACAGCCACCTCCGTCAAGAAAGAAATCTCCACCAATGCTCCTAAGAGCAGCGGCAAGTACCGGAAGAGCTGGACAACTAAGAAAACTAAAGAGAACAGCCATACACTGGAAATGACGGTTCATTCCAAAGACAGATATCGGCTTGCGCACCTGCTGGAAAAAGGGCATGCAAAGCGTAACGGAGGACGTGTATCCGGTAAGCCTCATATAGCACCTGCGGAAGCGCATGGAGAAGACATGCTTACAGATCTGATAAAGGAGGCGTTGTCATGACTTATGAAGAAATCAATGAAATGATGCAGGAGATAGGATTTCCTTTTGCTTATCATCACTTTGCGGAGGGTGAGGCACCGAAGCTGCCCTTCCTTATATTCCTGTCTCCGGGAGAAGATACTTTCGGCGCTGATAACCTCATGTATCACAGTTTCAAGATGCTGAATATTGAACTGTATACAGATGAGAAGTCTCCTGAAGCAGAAAGGCGTGTGGAGGAAGTCCTGACACAGCATAATATATTCTATACTAAAACAGAAGCCTACATACTGAGCGAACAGCTATATGAGGTTCTTTATGAAATGGAGGTCTGAAAATGGCTTTAAGTAAAAACAAGGTCAAATTTGGCCTTAATAAGGTACACTGGGCTAAGATAACTGCATGGTCAGATGAGGGAGTACCTACATTTGCAACACCGGTACGTCTTCCCGGTGCAGTATCACTATCCATAGATGCCAACGGTGAAAATGAGAACTTTTATGCCGATAACAGTGTATATTACGTAATAAATAACAATGCAGGCTATAACGGAGACCTTGAGGTAGCACTTATCACTACTGACTTTGCTACAGAAATCCTGGGAGAGCAGCTTGATGCAAAGGGAGTACTTGTAGAGAGAAATGATGTGGAATCAGCACAGTTCGCACTTTTATTTGAGTTTGACGGAGACAAAAATCATATACGTCACGCTCTGTATTGTTGTTCAGCATCACGCCCTGCAAATGAAGGCGAGACTACTGAGGAAAGCAAGTCTGTAAAGACAGAGAAGCTTACTCTGAAGGCGGCTGCATTACCATCCGGCGTAGTAAAGGCAAAGACATGTGAGTCTACTGACGAGACAACCTATAATAACTGGTACAGCTCTGTATATATGCCTACTGCAAATAATACTCAGAATACTAATATTACAGCAAAAACTGTTAAGGCAGCTGAATAAGGAGATGTATCATGGCAATTAAGAAAACTATCACTGTTGACGGTATAGAAGTACCATTCAAGGCAAGTGCCGCTGTGCCACGCCTTTACCGGCTCAAATTCCACAGGGATATTTACAGGGACTTTTCTGAATTACAAAACAATGTTCAGGCAGAGTACGAGGAAAGTTCTGCTCTGGATATAGAGAGCCTTGAGGTATTCGAGAATATCGCATACATCATGGCGAAACACGCTGATCCGGAGAACGTGCCGGATAACCCGGATGACTGGCTAGAACGTTTCAACACATTTTCGATATACGAGGTACTGCCGCAGCTCATCGAACTGTGGGGACTTAACGTGGAGACTCAGGCAGAATCTAAAAAAAACATCGCAAAACTGACCGCCCGATGACAACGCCGCTGTTCCTCCTGAGATGCAAACAGCTCGGCCTTACATTGACCGAGCTGGATATGCTTACTATCGGAATAATAAATGATATGTTCACCGAACGCGAAAACGATGATTATGACGGTTGGACAGATGTGGCTTCACAAAGCGATATGGATGCGTTTTGATTATCATATGTCAAATTCATCGGATAACTCGGCATCGATTTCATCTGCAGAGTATATTTTCTCGTCCTTGAGGGAATCGATACCCTTTTGAAGCTCTATATCTAATTCTTCCTGGCTCAGATTGCCGATTGTGGTTGGAATATCTTTATTATCAGAAATAATATCAAACAAAGAATTTGCAATAGCTAATCTATCTTTGTAAGGATTTGAGAGTTCGGCAATTACTTTCTCGTTTTGAGTAATAAATACATCTTCTGTCTCAGAAAGTTTAAGGTATCGATCAATATTAATTTTGAACTCTGTAGCAGTAATTTTCATAGATTACTCATCCCCTCATACTAATAGTTTAGCTTTCGAATTTATAAGATCAACCCGTAATTCTATTAATTTTGCGAATCGTTTTCTAAATTATACCACACTACTGGGAAAAGTCAAGATAAATTTATAAAAACATCTGCAATATCCTGTGGTGGAAACACAGGAACATTTTGATTTCTGTACTGATACATGAAAAAATAGCAGATTGGAACAAAAAAATCATATAATTGAGTCAAAAATCTTGATTTGTGTAGAAATTCGCAAATAAAAAATCTCGATTTGTGCTGTTTTTTGACTTGATTTTTTTTTGATTTGTGTTATACTGTTAAAAACAGTTCAGACAGGAGTTGATTACATGAAGCGAAAAATGTATGATTACCTTGTGAAATGGAAGAAGCACGCAAACGGAACAAGTGCGTTATTAGTACAGGGAGCAAGGCGTGTTGGTAAAAGCTATATTGTTGAGTCTTTTGCCAAATCAGAATACCGCAGCTATATACTGATCGACTTTAACAAGGCTGATGATGCGGTCAGGGATATATTCGAGCATGATTTAAACAATATGGATATGCTTTTTCAGAAGCTGTCAACGCTTTATAACAAAAAGCTTTATCCTCGTGAATCACTGATTATTTTTGATGAAGTCCAGCTATTCCCACGCGCAAGAAGCGCCATCAAGTATCTTGTAGAAGATGGCAGATATGACTATATTGAAATTGGCTCATTAATTTCTATTCGTAAAAATGTGGAGAATATTCTCATTCCTTCGGAAGAAGATATGGTCAATATGTACCCGATGGATTTTGAGGAATTCCTCTGGGCAATTGGCGATGAAACAATGTATCCCTTGATTACGGAATGCTTCAATAAGCAGAAACCAATGGGGCAGGCACTGCACCGAAAAGCGATGGATCTGTTTCGATTGTACCTGATTGTGGGGGGAATGCCACAGGCAGTGAAGGCGTATGTGGATACTAAGGACTTTGACAGTGTAGATGCCGCCAAGCGTCGGATCCTGAAACTATATCGAGAAGATATCCGAAAGCACGCCAAAGGCTATGAGATGAAGGTTGAGGCGATATTTGATGAGATCCCGTCACAGCTTCGCAATCAGAACCAGCATTTCAAGCTTTCCTCTCTTGAAAAAGGCGCGCGATTCGATAACTACCGTGATGCGATGTTCTGGCTCTCTGATGCTATGATCATCAATAACTGCTATAATTCAACTGAACCTAGCATCGTACTGAATCTGAACCGAGATCGAACACTTCTGAAATGTTATTTGGGAGATACAGGACTGCTGATCAGTCATAGTTTCGATGAAAAGGGCATAGTAAGCGAGGAAATATACAAGAAACTCTTACTGGATAAGCTGGAAGTGAATCTCGGTATGGTTATGGAGAATATAGTCGCTCAGATGCTTGCTGCGAATGGCCACAAGCTGTTCTTCTATGCGAATCCTTCTCGCGATAATGCAGAAGCCCGGATGGAAATTGATTTCCTGATCGCAAAGAGTCAGATCAGTAATCGACACAACATTTCTCCGATTGAGGTTAAATCCGGTAAGAATTATACACTTTCTTCAATATCAAAGTTTATGCGCAGATTCAGTGAGCAGCTTCATACTCCATACGTCCTTCATACAGGTGATTTGAAAGTGGAGGATGATATTGTATATCTGCCACTGTATATGACAGCGCTTTTGTAATAGAAATTATTATTTTCAGCACTTGCAATTTGCAGGTGCTTTTTTCATACCCTTATGTAGTAGGTCGCAGGACAGGCTGATTTTGATGCGTTCTGATTGACTTTTTCTGCCTTCTGTGCTATAATTCTGGTGTAAAGCAGTCAAAAACTTCTTATTTACAAATCAGATTTATGGGAGGAGAATTATGGATACGGAGCTAAGATTGACACCAAATTTGGATAACATAATATGTGACGTTCTTAATGAAGAATTTGATGTTAAAACCTATGAAAAAGGACATTATTGGTTTTCTGAATGGAATAATCACTGCCGTAAGGTAATTAAGATTTATCCGTTGAAAGGAACTTTATATCCTATATACTGGGGCTACAATTTTGATTTTATTCCCTGGGAACGCTGCTTTGTAGGTGTTAATCCCAAGCCTTGGAATGAAACAGGAAAACTTGTATATTATCGCACGGAAAAAGCTGTTAACATAGATTTTACAGGAACCCCTTTTCCATATATAGGATACGATTTTTATAATCCGAGTGCACAAAGCTATGAGGAACATTATGCGTTCAGAAACAAGTATTTCGTTCCGGCATACGTCACTGACTCGCCTGAGAATATTGAGCTGATCAAAACAGTAGTCAGAAGAAACATTCCTTTTATGCTTGATTGGTTTGACAGAATCAAGACACCTGAAGATATAATTGAAGAACAGACAAAAGTTATCAATGAGGATGAGAACGAGCATTGTTTTCCTTATTCTGCATATTGGGTAAGAGGATTCCTGAAGGCAAGGTGTCATGATATAGAAGGCGCTCTTTCAGATATAGCTTATGTGTATAAAAGATTTGATACACCGGAAGAAATACCTGAAAAGGTTATAAAAGCACTCTATAAAATTGATAAATTATGATATAGCGCATTAACTGAATACACACCAAGTATTGCTGAATGCAGGTGCTTTTTGTACTTTCACGAAAAAGGCCGCAGGACAGGCGGATTTTGATTCCTTCTGATTGACTTTTTCTCTCTTATGTGCTATAATGAGTAATATGAGGATAGCTTTCCTCCACGCTGTATTATGACCGATTATGGAGAGTATTAAAATGCAAATTAGAGCGTATAGTAAAAATGATATTGAACAGATGATTGCTATTTGAAATGAAATAGTTGATGAAGGTATTGCATTCCCGCAAGAGAATCTGTTAGACGATAATACCGGAAGCCAGTTCTTTGCTTCTCAAAGCTACTGTGGTGTAGCAGTCGATGAAGATGATTCTATCGTTGGACTCTATATCCTTCATCCGAATAATGTCGGTCGTTGCGGTCATATTTGTAATGCAAGTTATGCGGTTTCATCCATTTGCCGTGGGCAGCATATTGGAGAAAAGCTCGTCAAGGACTGTATTCAAAAAGCAAAAGAATTAGGCTTTCTGGTCTTACAGTTTAATGCCGTAGTGGAAACCAATATTCATGCAAGACATCTTTATGAACGTATAGGGTTTAAGCAATTAGGAGTTATCCCGAAGGGATTTAGAATGAAGGATGGGCATTACGAGAATATATGTCCGTACTATATTGAATTGTAATACTTGGAAATGAATACCCACAAAGCACTTGTTCCGGCAGGTGCTTTTTTCATGCCCTCACGGTGGAGGTGAAACCGCATGGCAAACAGAATCAAGGGCATCACGGTCGAGATCGGCGGCGATACCACCAAGCTGATCGGAGGTCGCTGGACAGGCGGACTTTGATTCGTTCTGATTGACTTTTGCTCCCTGATGTGCTATAATTTTGGTATGGTGAAGGTATGATTCTTTCACTGCAAAAATGGAATTTAGTGAAGAAGGAAATATAATAATGAAAAAAACAGTCACACTTCTTTTGATCCTTGCAATGACCTTATCCATGACTGCCTGCGCAGGCAAGCAGGAAAGCACTTCACAAGCCGAAAGCAGTCCCACCATGGCGCAGACAGAAAACAGTACTGCTGAACCAATACAAACACAGTCATTAGCACCCACAAAGCTCACGAATAAAATGACAGAGACAGAACTTGACACAGTGACAAAACACGCTCTCACTCTGCTGGACGAGCCACCCGAACTCAGTTCAGATCCGAATGCCGAGCACAAGGTCAGTATCGAGTTTCAGACGATAGACCTTGAAAACTGGCGAAACTCGATCAATGAGAACCGCGATGAGATGACCGATGACGAATATAAAGAAGCAATGAAAAAGATACAAAAGGCTGAAGAAACTGGAGAGGGCCTGCGGTATCCGCTCCCACCAATTGTAGACGGCTATATCGTTGCAAATTCTGTCCCTGAGGCAGATGTATTCGAGAACGGCGGTTTATATAAGTTTACGACTTCCACTATAGACGAAAACGGCGAGTGGCAGGTCAAAGACCTTTCATTTGCTTCGTTTGAGGAGTATCTGGACTATATCCGGGAGCAAGATGCCAAGCAGGGCTTCACCGAAGAGGAAACAGACCTTGATATCTGTTTTACGCAGCTTGCCTACGATGCGCTGTGCTCAGGTAATTATGAGGAGCTTCCCGCAGGTGCAGTGGACAGGAACGACACTTCGCAGTACCTCTGGAGCTATTTTCACAATTACAGAAGCGATTGGGAATACAATCGCGAAGAAGTAGAGGAGATAAAGGATTCTGTTGACGAGATATACGTTTACGATGAAGAGCTGCAAAGGTCATTCACCGTCCATGTAACGCTACCGCCCGATTATGAAAAGGCAAAGACCTATCCCGTTTTCTTCCTGACGGACGGTATATGGCGCTTCGGCAACTGTCCCGCGCTTAGAAAATGTATGGAAAACAAAGAGGCTGCACCCGTTATCCTTGTTAGCCTTTATTACAGCTATGATGTCACTGACCCTGACCAAGGGCTACGCTATGAGGACCTTGTCATCAATCGCAGTGAGCTGCTGGATTTTATCACCGACAACCTGATGCCGTATCTCTGCGAGAATTACAACATCGACTGCGGAAATTCCACGCTGTACGGTCATTCGGACGGAGGCGTATTCACACACTATGCACTGTTCAATTCAGATCAGTACGAGAATCAGCCCTTCGGACATTACATCATCGGCAGCCCTGCACTGTGGGGGCTAAAGCATTATAATGAATACGAAGGCATCAGCAATGACATATATATGAATGATTACGACTATTTTGTCAGAAACGAAACGCTGAGCAAAACCGTATTCCTGTGTGCAGGTTCGCAGGAAGATCCCGATTATGCCGACAATTATCGTGAGGGAGATGATACAACACTTGAAGGTGTTGCAAAGCTGAAAGAGCGTCTTGAGTCACATAATGCAGACCTGACATACAAGCTGTATGAATCCCATCACTATCAGTACATTCCCGAAATGCTTATCGAGTATCTGAAAGAAAAGTATCCGTATAAATGATGATATTAATTCCGTTTAGCTTAGTTTCATGACAGGGGCTAAAGCTTGTAAAAGCAAAGAATTATACAGAAAGTCCCTGCAGTTGCGGGGACTTATTATTGTTTGAACTATTGACCGAATTAGGCACGTATGTTATAATTGGATCAGCAAAATAGTAATTCTTGATATCACAGATTTCCTTATGTGTGACAACCGGAAAAGGAGCTTTTGAATGAATAATGATAATACACTTTACATTGGAAAGCCAGCTGAACAGCGCTCCGAAGTTGAAATGGCTATATACGATAGGCTTGATGCTCTTGGTATGGACTACAAGCGTGCTGACCACGCCCATGCCGATACTATGGAAGATTGTCTGGCTATTGAGAAGGTACTTGGAGCTAAGATATGCAAGAACCTTTTCCTCTGTAACCGTCAGAAGACCAGTTTTTATATGCTGCTAATGCCGGGAGATAAGCCTTTCAAGACCAGATTCCTGACCTCGCAGCTGAACTGTGCTCGTCTTTCTTTTGCTGAAGCGGACAAGATGCAGGAGTATCTCCATACTATCCCAGGCTCTGTGTCAGCACTGGAGCTTATATTTGATACAGACAACAACATTCAGCTTGTCATAGATAATGATTTGATGAAGGATGAGTACATCTGCGGACATCCCGGTATCAATACATCAACAGTATGCCTGCTCCGTGATGATATGCTCAGATACGTTCGAGAGGCTAAGCACGAGCCTGCATTTATAGATTTGCCGGTAGAATGATTATAAAATCCTTGAAGGAACAGATGTTGACTGCGGTTTCTTTATATGTTATAATTCTAATAAAGGAATAGAAGAATGTATTTTTTTCAGCTCAATTTATGTGAGCGATAAGTATGTTTGCCTTTTATCCTTTATAACTGACACTTATAAATACATATGTTATAATTGAAAAAAGGGAGGGTTTCATATGTATAAAAAAACGAGCAAATTAATTGCAGGCGTTATGGCATTAGTTATGGCGGCTGTACCGACGGTCTCTGCGGCTTCTGCCGAGCAGTACAGAACGGTCATGGTCATCGGAGAGAGCACATTCGAGAAAAAGTCTCTGCCGTGGCACATCAGTTCTGCGCTTCCTGCAAAGCAGTCGTACCAGATCGAGGATGGTACATTTCATATCAGTATAACGTCTCCACAGGGCATTGACAAAGAAAAGTGGGATCTGCAGTTCAGACATAGGAATCTCAATTTCAAAGCAGGGCATGAGTACAAGGTGAGCTTCAGGGCAAAGAGCAACAGGGAAGGCTTTGAACTTTGTTCGCAGATCTGTGATGTCAAGTACGAAGAAAACTATTTCGTGCTGGACGGTATGACAAATGATATGCATATGGGACCTGATATGGGAGGGCAGTGGCCTGCATCAGCAGTAAAGCTTTCGACCGAATGGCAGACATTCGAGGGAGTATTCAAGCCCATAGAGGATATCGAGGCTGCAGAGTGGTCTTTCCACTATGCAAAAGGAATTATGTATCAGGGCAATGCTCAACAGGGTGACGAGATATGGTTCGATGATATGGTCATAGAATGCCTTACCTGTGAGGAGTCGGATAATCCGGTGTGTGGTTGGCAAAGCACTGGAGACTTCGGCTATGTGATACCGAGAAGCGATGTACGCCTCAATCAGGCAGGCTATTATCCCGATTCAAAGAAAGTGGCTACATATGTGACTGCGGATGACAGAGAAGCAATGGACTTCAGAGTTCTCGACGAAAAGGGCAAAGAGGTCTTAAAGGGCAGAACTGTGCCTGTAGGACCTGATCCCGAAGCAGGCGGCGGCTTTTTCCACAAGCTTGACTTTTCAGAAGTAAAAAAGCCGGGCAGGTACACAATAGCAGTCGATGATGAGAAAAACGTGTTTACAAATTCTTACAGCGGCGAGGTCTATAAGCGTTATATCAGCCATGAATTTACGGTAGGGGACAGTATCTACGGAAATATATTCAGAGATGCAATGAATTTCTTCTATCTGCAGCGTTCCGATACTGATCTGGACGCAGAAAAGATCATTGCTGCATCCTCCGAGGAGAACAAAGCAAAGCTTGCACATAAAGCCTACCATGCAAATGATGAAGGATATCTGAGGGAAAACTGGTATTCATCCAATACAAGTAACAAAATAATTGATGTTTCGGGTGGCTGGTACACTGATGATAATTGCGGAAAAAATATTATTGCAGGAGCAAATACAGTATGGCTCTTGCAGAATATGTATGAGCTTTCGGAGAAAAACGGAAATGAAAGTTTGAGCACTGCTCTTGACGAAGCAAGATATGAGCTTGAATTCATGCTTGATATGGTCGTTGATCCCGAAAAGGACAGTGTCTGGGGCGAGAATTATGCCGACATGATATATCACGGCGTTAGATATTTCAACACCTATGATCCTGTCAATCATACTCTTGATATGAAACACGATTTTCTTGTAAGATTAGTTAATCCTCCGACATATGCCGCAACATTTGACTTTATAGCCTGTGCCGCACAGGCGGCGCGTCTCTGGGAAGACTCTGATCCTGACTTTGCTGCGAAGTGTCTGAAGCAGGCAAAGGCTTCATGGAAAGCAATCCAGAAGCATGAAGATGAGTGGAAAAAAATTTCTATACATGATGAACATTGTGCTCCCAACACTGGTTCTAACGCTTATGATGTCAATGATGCGGACTTCGGCGATATAAATATACTGGACGAGGCTTATTGGGCTGCCTGCGAGCTTTTTGCGACTACAGGCGATAAGGAGTATTATGACTGCCTTACTTCCTATAATCCTGATCTGAATCTTACTCAATGTGTACCTGATTATTATAAAATCATTCATTGGCCGCAGCCGGATGACAGCTTCAGGGCGTTCAGTGAGACTGAAACCCTTGACTTTGGAACATTATCGCTGTATCTCAGCGATAAGATATCAGATGATGACAGAAAGCTGATAACTGTAAATATCGGTAGGACAGCTGATAATTTCGTAGATGCAGCCACAAGAAATATTGAGCATAAAGAATATGTTAATGCTATGGACGTTTCGTACAGACAGGTTGAATGCGGATTCGGAATAGATCCTTATTCAACATATGCCGACAGCTGGAAGACATATGAATACGGCTCAAACTCATCCATAGTCAATAATGCTGTTGCTATGGCTTATGCTTATGATGCAACAGGCGACAAGAAATATATGGAATACGCAGGCTATGCACTGGACTATATTTTCGGCAGAAACGGTCTTGGTATATCCTATGTAACGGGTTATGGTTCATATCATGCCAAGAATCCAAGCAGCAATTACTGGCTGAATGAGATTGACAAGAGTTACCCGTCTGCTCCTGACGGTGTACTTGTAGGAGGTCCTACGGGACTGGCAGGAAGTCCTGACGGTATAAGTGACAGTTTTGTTAAGGGTATCGGTCTCAAGATAGGCGAGACGCCAGACCAGCAGCTCTATGCGGACTCTGTCCAGGCATGGACCTGCAATTCAGTCACACCTCAGTGGCAGGCAGCGCTTGCGTGGATGCTTTCGTTCTTTGAGAATAATATGGGCAATGATGACGAAGTTCCAACTACGACCACCGCAGTTTCAACAACAACCACGATTACAACTACAACTACAACAACTTCTGAGTCCAATGTGATAATGGCGTGCGATACGA
>JAEEGJ010019820.1_pt1 | contig 14741 bp, 13 predicted proteins | sample 8958761 | NCBI WGS metagenome assembly JAEEGJ01 (sample SAMN16246546, study PRJNA631951) | gut metagenome | biome: gut microbiome; feature: rumen; material: RS-attached | host: Bos | place: Iran: Karaj | collected 2018-10 | reverse complement strand
GTCTGAATTTTAAATCTTTTGATAATTTGGATAATGCTTTAATATATGTAAAAAGTATCAGAGATAAAAAAAATCCTGAATTATCTGCACTAGAGATTATCAATCCACAAGTGTCTAAAACTGTTTGATTGGAAGAAAAATATCATGTTTTAGTAGAATATGAAAATGATTCTGACTGAGATATTAAAGATTTGGGTGAAATTAAAGATATTTGGAGTAAAAGAGATGCTTGTTATGCTGCTACTGTAAATGCTTGATATCCACAGATTGAAGATCCTGAAATTCATGAAAATGAAGAAAAGTTTTTGAAATGGTTAGAAGAAAAACATATTCCTACATACTGACATATCGGAATCTGAGTTTTACATCCACATTTCAATGAAGATCAAGAAGAACTCATGGATGAAATGTATAAATTTGTGCAAGAATTATGATGAAATGTTTCATGAGAGCATGGAATAGGAAAGAAAAAACAGAAATATCTATCTGGTGAAGAAAAAAATCAGATTAAATCTATTAAAGAAAAATGGGATTCTAATGATGTATTTGGATTTTAACGAAAGATTATGAACAGAGATAAACAAATAATCAAAGTTAGCTTGTATGGAATACTTACCAATGTGGCATTGGTAGTTTTTAAATCAATAGTCTGACTTTTAGCAAACTCTATCGCTATTGTTTTGGATGCAGTAAACAATTTGAGTGATGTAATCTCCTCTTTAGTCACGATAATTTGAATCAAACTTTCAAGCAAAAAACCTGATAAAGAACATCCATATTGACACGGTAGAATTGAATATTTTGCGAGTATAGTTATTGCTATAATTATTCTTATCGCTTGATTTGCTGCAGCTAAAGAATCAATTCAGAAAATCATTACTCCTGTGAAAACACATTATACAATTATTACCATAATAGTGGTTACTGTTGCAATTTTTGTAAAATATTTTTTGTGAACATATTACAAAAAACAATGAAAAAAGCTGAATTCATGAAGTCTAACTGCTAGTGGAGCTGATGCAATGAATGATTGTTTGATAGCATTATCCACTCTTATCGCTGCTTTAATCAGTATATTTTTTCATGTTTGAATAGAATGATATATCTGAATAATCATCTCATTTTTTATCATCAAAACTTGATTAGAGATACTTAGGGATACAATTAAAGAAATTATTTGAACGAGAGCTGATCCAAAATTGGTTGCTAATCTAAAATCTAAAATTTTATCATATGAATGAGTATTATGAGTATATGATATAATGCTTCATAACTATGGACCAAATAAAATAATCGGGACTGCTCACATTCAAGTAAATGATGATATGACCGCAAAAGAAATTCATAGATTAACTAGAGGAATTCAGATGTGAGTGTATAACACCTTTGGTATTGTTATAACTATTTGAATTTATGCAAGCAATGATGATTGAGAATTTGGAAAGATTCAAAATGAATTAAATCAAATTATTAAAAATTATGAGAATATAATTCAAATGCATGGATTCTATGTGGATGATGTAAGTAATAATATTTCATTTGATTTAATCTTTGATTTCAAGGAAGAACATCCAGAGAAAATCGTGAGAAAAATAAAAAAGGAAATTAAAAATAAATTTCCTAAATATACGTATAATGTGATTATCGATACTGATATAAGTGAATAACTATTTTTAAACATATTAGTGATCAACAACATGATAGACATTGAGAATCTAACAAATGCTGTAGAGTCATGAGATGGTCTTTCTTGTTATATTCTATGAAGATGTTATTTTTCTTGAGAGCTGAACCAACAAGTTAACTATCAAAAATCTTTTGATTATTTTAAATATTGAACAGATACATTAAATGATCCTCGTTGTATGTACTGATTGTGACTATTCTACTATGATTTTAAAGATGATGAGCCAGAATGAATTGTAGAAAAAGATAATGCAACTGCTTATGATTTGTTTTCAAAAGCGTATCCTAAAATAAAACAGTTAGCAGAATCATGAGATATGTATTCCATATTTATCTTATGATCTTATGCATATTATTGATATTGAGTTCAAGAAATTGACCACAAAAAAACATTGGAATATATAAATAAAAGCGCTGATTTATGACATGCATGAGCTTGTTTTGACATGTGAAAATTTTATCTGAATTGAAGTATGTGATTAAAAAAAGATGTTGAAAAAGCAAAATATTATTTGTATAAGGCCAGTGAACTATGAAGTTCATGTGCAAAAAACATGATAGTAAAAAATAATTTATAAATCTTTTAAATTAATTTATAATTATGAAAAATAAAGAATGAATAACATTTAGAGAAGCTGAATTTAAGGATAAAAAATTTATTCTTATGGCACATGAAGAAATAAATGCTATATCTGGTTTGAATGATACCTCATTTCAAAAAAGAATAGATAAAGACTTATTTGAAGATAAAGTATTTAAATCAATTATTGCTGAGATTGATGGTAATATAGCATGAATGATACTATATTCATATATCTATTGGGCTAATTGTGGTAAATGAATTTATCTATCACAAGCTTATGTTAAAAGTGAATATAGAAATCAGGGAATTTACAAAAAACTACTAAAAGAACTTGAAATCAAAGAATGTGAGTGTAATTTCATTACAGATTTAATAGGTCCAGATAATGATTGAATGCAAAATGTTTTAAAAAAAATGAATTTTAAATCATCTGATTTAATCACATATTACAAAACAATTAGGAAATAGATTGAATATTGTTAATTAATTTTTCTAAGATCTAGTATATTCATTAATATAAAAACTGAAAATAAGCATTTAAATCGCGTTCTAAATATCTCATTTTCAAATTTTAAATAAAATTACCGACAATACTTGTTGACATTATCTCGCTAATAATTATAATATATTGCTAAACGGTAATAGTAGTGATTTATGGAAACGTATCCCTTCTATGACTTCCTTCTGGTTGTCTTTGGAATTTCGTGTATTTGCGTGAGCATCTTTGCTGGCTATCACGAGAATCCGAAGAGAAACTACCGTTTCGGTTCTATCTTTTTAAGAATCTTGGGTGTCTGTTTTGGAGTCCTCTGGATTATCCTTCCACGGATATATCACAAGATGGGAATTTACGCCCCAATCCATATAGAAATGCTCTATTCGTTTTGGGGATTTCTTCCAGCATTTATAGGCAGCGTAGTCTGTGCTGTACTTGTGTGGAGGCTTCTCTTATTTGTGTTGTGGGCATTGGAGTGGGCTAGATTTACCATGAGATTCAAAAAAAGGAAGTAGGAACTGTATCTTTGCATTAAAGCGTGCTGGATAAGGCTCGCTTTTTTGTTTAATATCAACATAAATAAAAAAACGACTATACAATTGGTAAAGCCGCACATTTAATCTATTTATGGAGGTGCTGAGTGTCGAACTCAGGTCTAAAAGGCATGCATATAAACTTCTACCACTATAGATTTCTTTTCATCCAGATTTTTTGAGTTAGATTAACAGGATAGTGAAAGAAAAGAATCAAACTTATACACTTTTTATTAATCCAACCATAAGGTTCCTGCTATAGATCGACCTTCATTCTAGCAGGAGTCAAAATGAAGGTTAATGAATTAGCAGTAAGCGTAAGCTTTAACTAATCCAGCTCTTGCAAGAAGAGACTTTGCGCTATTGTTAGCATTGTTTTTTTGATCCATGATTAGCCTCTAGGAATCCTCGAGAAGTGGCTATTTATACACACGGAATCCTTCCATCAAATCCAAAATTCACCCCCATGTGTACTTTAATTATAGTTATTCACCACCAAAATTCAATATTTATCACCTAACTGAACAAAATTCAACATACTGGCTAGCTATTTTCTTTAATTCTTGAAGTTCAACTCATGTAAACGGCTCCCCTACGAAATTTGGATCGAGTGTCTCCTCTGGTAAATAATTTTGCAGATATCGGGCCTTAATTCATTGTAGATACATTCACATTTCTTCTAAATCCTCCTTTTCATGGAATCATTTAATTAATGTGGAACGATATTCATAATCAACTACCCCACTTCTTAGAAAATCCAAAAGCTCTTTATAGTTCTCCAAAAAATCTCAGAACTCTGATACTCATGATCGTTTTTCATAGTTTGAAAGTGGTCATTTCAAATCCACTGCTACATAATCCAAAATTCAGTCTTCTACCATTTTCTTTACTATTTTTGCATCACGTCCGTTAGTATCTAGCTTCACACAAAATCACATCTTTTTAATTCTTTCAGCAAAATCATACAAATCTGGTTGAATTGTAGGTTCTCATCAGCAGATACTTACTCAGTCTATCAAACCTTTTCTCTGCGATAGGAAATTAAAAATTGCTTCTTCAGGGATTTGCTGATTGAGATTGCGTGCTATTAATTCAGGAAGTACAGCTTGTGGATTATAACAAAACGGGCAACGAAACTGACATCCTGCTGTAAAAACTATAGTAGCTACTTTTCATGGATAATCAACTAATGTAGTCTGCTGTATTCCCGTTATCTGCATCTAAGTTTATATATTTACTCCATAAAGTTTGTCATTATACTACAAAGCTCTGATGAATGGTGTCAAACTCCCATTTTATAGAAAGTCTTAACACAAAAGCGCATTTCTTTAGGATCAGAATTTTGTAAATTTCATTCATCTACTTCTTCATCTGGGTCTCCATTTTTGTTGTATATACCATACACGCGAACTATTCTGTAGAATTCTACCCCATTTCACAATAAGTCTGATATCTCTCATTGTACAATTTTTCAAGTAGCAACGCTTCAAGATAAATATGGGTACGTTCATGTAAATGCTACTATAGCTCAGCTTCTGGCTGCACTATAATCATCTTTAAAGAATCCTTCTAATTCATAAAAATCACCTATATTACTATCATCTATATCTGTTAACTTTTCTGCATATGTAAATCTATCTCATGTACCACCTATTTTTCATTCCTTAATTGTATATGCTCATTTTTTGAATAACTGACCATTAGGATTACAATTTGCCTCATTAGTTTGTTCTGATGGAGTATTTGCCCCAGAACCTAAGTATAACCAAAATTTATCTTTTTCTCATGAGCATTTTCTTCGATTGGTATCTCTAATATTAAACATCATTTCCATTCATTCTCTAGTCAAATTTGTTGCTCTTATCTGTACTTTTGTATTATTCATAAATACGTACGTTCTATTTATAGCCAATATTATTCATGAAACCAACATAGCAAAAACCGTGCAAACAAGAATTACTTCTAGCATGGTAAATCAGTTTTTTTTGATTTTTTTTAACTTAAACAACATGAGTTATGTATTTGATAAACTAAAACCTGATTATCAAAATTCAGAATAATCTATAAAAATTTTATAAAACAATTTGCATATTTTTTGCTAAAAATTATAGTACAAAATGGAAATGATAAATCAATATTTTATTTCCTTATGAGTGTGATGACTTGGATTTGATATGTTATAGTTTGAATATACATTGCTATCGCTTTTTGGGCTGTTATGATGTGAATAGATAAAATGGCAAAAGTAATTATCTGAAATTACTTAGCTGGAGTAACTGCTTTTGCTTTTGGAAATTTAATTCATCAGAGTGTTTTACGATTATCTGCACGTCCAACTTCTGCTTTCTTATGAATTTCCTACGAAAAATATGCTCATTTTCTTTCTGCTGGACAATTAACTTTTGTATTATTGCTATTTGCTGGATTAATACGACTTATTTATGCATGTGGAAGAATTCAAGTGACTTTTAGCACACGTGCAACTACTGAAAAATTATATTTCATAATTCTGATTCCAATCACTGTTTTGAGTTTTGTAGTTGGTCCATATATAGCTCTTAAATCTGACTGAATTCAAACTCTCAACTTTATACAAAATACAATAATTCAAGCATTCTGATTGCTCGCTCCATTTATTAGGCATATACCTTTCTGGATGTTTGTGAATTGAATTGTTTTTATCATAATTTCTAGTCAAATAAATTTCAAAATTTCAGTAACCGCTAAAGCCACAAAATTACCTGAATGAATGTAAAAAATCTGGCTAGAAATTTGCGAAATTTTTGGAAATGAATATAATTATTGTAGGATTTTTATTCCTACAACAAATATTATGAAAGTGATGTTCCCGCAGCATATTAAAAAAGGATTCTTCTCTGGAGTTGCATTTTCTCTTATGGGATTTTCTGTTAGTTTTGTACAACTTATTGTTTTAGCTGTTGGGGTTGTATTTGCTTTATGAGTTTTTTCTACATTCAACAATGCTGGTGCAAAAGGGACAGGATTGGTTTTGGCTATATTGATTTTTTTAATATTCCTTGTAATAGCTTTCTTCCAAGTATCAGAGCTGAATCTTGTAGCATTCATCGCAAAAAAAATAAAAGATACTTTTCTTGATGTTCAAAAGAAATTTCAAGTTAACTACACAAAACATAATCCTACTGAGATTACAATTGCAAAATCCAAACAAGAAAAATGAAAACAAAGAATTGAGATTAAGGAATGATTTGACTCTGCAAAAGTTACAGAAATTGAAAAATGAGGAATTTTGTAAAATGGTAAACGTAACAAATATATAAATCAGACTTTCTCTTGACTAATAGTTATAAATTTCTACTATGAAGTTAGTTTTACTTTTTCATAAACATAAATATGCCAAAATCTAATTTCGACAAAAACATGGAAAAAGTATCTGCAGAATTCGATAAAGTTGCAGATGATGTAAAGGATACTTATGAAGACATTGGAAATCGATGGACTAGATCTACTCTTGAAGAAAAAATTACTATGTTGGTTGGAATTGTTCTATTAGTTCGAGCTTTGATTAAACTCAGAACTATTTTATGGGGAATTGTTTTGTTGACTCTTGGACTTTTGTCTGTTTCTGGATTCTTTGATCGTCCTTTGAGAGATTTGATTCATTATTGCAAAAAAGAATGTGGATGAAACAAAAAAACAGTTTCTTCTACTGCAAAACCAGCAGAAAAAGAGACTAAAAAAGCTCCAGCTAAAAAGAAATAATGTTTTAATATATAGTGTGAATGATTTTATTGATGTTTTTTGTGCTGAAAAATAATTTCTTAAAATCCCAGGATGGAATCTTGGGATTTTTATAATTCTCATATGGTGAATAAATAGATTAATACTTCATTATAGATTGCTTTCTTTGAAGCTGGCAAACTATCTTCTATCAATCATCTGAATAAAGATATTAGTTCAGTCTTATACCTACTTTTTCCATATTTTGCATAAACTGCATCTATCGCTTTTTTCAATTTATTGGCTACATTCTCATCATCTGGTGTAATAGTATATTCAGGAACATATGGATGGTAATTTCTACTAGGATTCCCTCATAACTTTATAAATGTGTCTCTGTCTACCACCACAAAAGCATCTGTTATAATATTCCTATTCCCTTGTGCCAAAACTTTTCATGAATAAACCATAGCTGAACTAGCTCCAGCATCTAAAAACAAAGCATTATAGCAGCCAAAATTTTCTTTTAAGTATTTAGCCATATTCCATACGCTCATTGTTCAAACTACTCACATATAAATAGTTTTTCAATCCTGTGTGGAACATATAAAATTTCTATTTCATCTTCATGTCATTTTACTGTCTATATATTCGGAAGCTCAGGCTGTTACATCATCTCAATTAATGAGCAGAACTGGAAAATTGGAAATTCAAAAGTACAACTCTCAAATACGATCATAGTTTATATTACTAATTAATCATGCATCTGTATCACTAATCTTATTTTGTACAAACAAAGGATTTCAATCCTGAGTAAATCAAAATATTCATCTTATACTTGTATCTGGTCGAAACTGGCTATAACTTGCTCCGTCTCACTTAAAAACTCTCTCGTAATAACTAAATGTACTGTCACAGCTAGAATAATCTTTAGGACAGAAAAATGCTCAATTGATAGAAGATGTTCATCAAACTTTTTTGGTAAGAGATTGAATAGTTTCTCATCATTCATCGGCAACTGATGCTACTACAAAATGTTCACCATCAAGAATCACTTTTATCACCCTGATTGCGTGTCCTCCACGATTTTCTATTAAGATTTCCTGGTATGCTGCTACATAATTTGACAATACTAAAAATGAAAATATAAGCAAGAATAGTGAAGATAATATTAATGAGAACCTATCTCTTAATGCAAATATTTTCATCTAAAAAGTTAGAAAATAAATTCCTCTTCATAGTAGGATTTTCTACTATAAAATTCAAGAGAATTTAGTGGCTGAAAATTTGCATTTTTACACAATTATAAATATAATTATTATAAGGTTTGAATTATAAATTTTATTTATAAAAATAACTAAAAATGGGTAGGTTGAGAATTAAAAAAAAGAACACAGACAAAAAATTAATCTGAAATAGAGTAAGGCATTACATAGATTTTGTTATTTTGGCTTGTTGCCTTTTGGTTACATTTAACATTCACCCCGTAAATGAGAATGCTAGTGATGATAATTCTGTAGAAAAGCAAAAAATGATATACATTTTCCATGATTATGCAGGTAATGAATACATTATGAATGACACACTTCATGGATCTGCTGATTCTCGAGATTATCTATTTGATGATGAAGTTCCTAGTGATTTAAAATGAAATGAAAAGGAATTTACAGACTCTGTTTCTTTGAGCAATGTAGCATCGGGAGACAATAAAGTAAAAGAGGATAAAAAAGATAATTCTGATAGTCAGACATCCGTAAAAGACAATCAAGTTTCTCTAAAAGATATGATGCAAGACTTATGAGTAGAGGATAAAAATTCATGAACAGACAGGACGGATAACAACAAGGTCGTTGTAGACTTATCAGATTCTTGAAACAATTCTAATCCAGATGAGCCATATTATATCGTAACGGAAGAGACCTGAAATAATGATAATTCGAAGTTAATTATAGAAAAAATGGAGGAATCTGAGAATCCAGAACAATCTGTTGAGCTATTATCAGCTAAAACTTTTACTTTTACTGAAGATGGATGGGTCTTACCTATTTTGGTTTATCGAGATGAGTTACATCTCAACAAATCATGATCAGCTCCTATAGCCTATATAGATAATTCCTGATCTAAATATGGATGAAACTCTTGATACTGAAATTCAAAATCTAATTGATCTGGTGTAACAATCATCAAAGATTATGCAGATTGTATGACTCCGTGGTGATATAAAATTGAGCATTGAGATAGCGTATTAGCATATCAGCAAATGGATAATGCTCCGAATATCTGTAATATAGAAAGAAGATTCTGTCGAAATGGGAAATTATCATGAACATATACTCAGCAATGATGTTCTGTTAACAAAAATTATACCTATGAACAATGGTGAGAAGCCGTTGTAAATACTGATACTTCTAATAATAAGAATGATTGAAGACATCCAGATGTAAAACAGAATCCAGATTGATCTGTAACAGTAAATAAACCTTTATGAACTGGTTCATTTGTATTTGACAAACCAAGCCAGACATCCACTCCAGAATATCACGTTAGTGATAATGTGAAAATCGATGAGGAAATCGAACAAACACATAGACCACACCGAGATTGTACTGCCCCTTGGTGAGAAAAAGTAAAACACTGACAATTTGTTCAAGCATTTAAGCATGCCAACTGATTTGCAGATGCACCATGTGAAATGCAAATACGCCTTTGTTCTAATGGAGATTTAATGTGAGCTTATACTCAGTCTACATGTAAATATCGAGACGCATCATTTATTGACTGGGTAAACTGATATCCTAATTGAGATAAATCCTCAAAAGAAAAAATTGAATGGATAAAAAAACAAATCGAAAACGAACAAGCTGACTATGAAAAAGCTCGTAAAAATGCAAAAAGGTCAACTAAAGTTGATGAATTAGATAAAATTTTGTATATACTAGATAATTAATTGAAATACTTTTGATAAGATTTGATTAATTCTGGTAACTTTATAATTTCATCGTCATCTGCCCTCTTATTTCGATGTCTTTTCCCACATTTCGAGCAGACAAATAAGATTTTATAATCTGAATTTTTTAATTGATATTCTACAGGATACATTACTCATTTACATGTTGCAGATCTATCTCATGGAATTTCTCAATCTACATGTAAAGAAGCAAAACAGTATGGACAATGATTCCTACATGTTTTCGCTGCCAAAGGAATCTCCTGCCCACAATTAATGCATATAAATGATTCATTTATCTTTTTCATAATTGAATATTCCATACAAAAAACCAAGTAGCCGTAACCGAATAGGTCTCTCCCCCAAAGTCGTTAAAGTGGGTAGCTCGCATCTTTCTAGGAAAGATGATACCGGCTCCCTGGAGCAGAGTGGGAAATTTTGTTAATATCCGATCTCGAACTACTTAGTCTATTTTCAATATATATAAACTTTTTATAAATTCAAGAAAATAAAAAAGCAGACTCTTATATAGAGAATCTGCTAATTATTTATTTAGAACTTTGCATATTTTGGATATAATCTGACTCGAACTTTACCGATCAAGTAATTATCTGGGACTACATAATTTGCTCCATCATAACACTGTATTCAGAAACAGCATAATGAATCTGTAGTTCTTCATCTATTATCTCCCATAACGAAATATCCAGATTTTACTTTAAACTCTTCTTTTCCACATACTGCATTAGTCTTTAATCATTCTGGTAAATATGGTTCTGGTAATACTTCACAATTATTTCATTCTGAGTCTTTTACTAGAGAACCTGATGGAATATTATCTGAACAAATATAAACAGCTCCGTTTTGGAAAAGGACAGTCTCCCCAGGCAATCAAATTATTCTCTTGATATAAGGAGAAGTCTTTCATGGTGCCACAAATACTATCACATCTCATCTCTCAAAAGTTCAAAAACGTTGAGTAATTTTTTCTACTATAATTCGATCCTTTTGATAAAAATTTGGAGCCATACTAGATCAAATAACTGTATATGGAGTGGCAATAAACAATCTAATAAACAATACTATTCAAAATACCAGCACCAAGAATACTAACAAATCAAATACTTCTGCCCAGAATTTTGCATGTTTTTTTCGAAAAGATGACATATTTATGTATTTTGAAATTATAAATTAAACAAAAACCTCTGCGGAATTTTATTCACAAATGAGTTATATAAGAATTATTCAAAAAAACAAGCTAAAAAACATGAGAAAATAAAAAAAGCTGAATGCGACAAAAAATCCATATAGTATACTACATTCAGCTTTTATTTTATTTATTTTAAATCATTAATTTAGAATGGCATTTCTTCATCCATTGCTGCTGGCTCACTTCATTCTACTCCGAAGCTTTCATCTTCTCCTCACTCACCCTTTGAATCTAAGAAGATAAAACTATCTACTATAATTTCTGTAGAGAACTTGTCAGCTCATTCACTGTCTTGCCATTTTCTAGTTCTAAGTCTACCTTCAACGTAAATCCTTTTACCCTTTACAAGGTATTTACCTAAAACTTCTGCTCCCTTTCCATAAGCAACACATCTGTGGTACTCAGCGTCCTCCATTGTGTTTCATTCTTTGTTTGTGTACTTTCTGTTCGTTGCTACCGTAAAATTCACAACAGGAGTTCATGTCGTTTCAATCGTCTTAACTTGTAGGTTGTTTGTTGCTCTTCAAATAAGCATAACCTTGTTCAAATCCATTGCCATTACAATAAAAATTAGAGTATAAAACACCTTATTAAAGGTACTCATTTTCTATGTAATAATATTTAATAAAAAATCAAATCTTTTTTTATAAAAAATATGGCCAGTTATCTACTGGCCATACGTTGAAAAATGGAATAATTTTTATCATTCATCTTCATCACTGCTACCTAATTTTGCTTTAATTGAGAAGAACAAAATAATTCATCACATAGCAAGTAATCATCCAACCAGAACAAATATCAATATCTTCATCCATGTTTTTAATCAACCTTTGCTAGCATTTGGAACGTTTGGTGCTGGTTTAAAGTTATCATTCGGATTTAAATTACAAATATCTGTATAAGATGTAAGATTATAATATTCAACAATAGAGCAAAAGTTTGGCTGTATTACAGATGATATATCCCCAGGATCTAAGTTTCAATTGCTTACGATGTTATCCATAAGATTTGTTAAAACATTCACTCTTTCTTCTGGTAATGATAATTCTTCAAACTCTGCAAACGATTCTTCTACTTCTCACCTAATATTACTATTTTTTGGTACTAATGCTAAAATTTCCATTTTGCTAATTTCATATTCACTCATTCAAACTGATATGACTGTATCTGGATTTGATAAATTATCTAATATGGAGTCTAATAAATCTTTTTGTTTCTGACTTAATTTAATTCATCATGCTTCTATTTGTTCATTTATTGAAATAACTGTAGGAGTCACTACCGTAATATCATTAAGATTTGTACGCAATACATTCAAAGAATTTTTTAAATTTGTATTTTCTATAGAACTGTCTTCTATTCAATTCATCAAAGTAGTGATATCTTTATAAATTACCAATTTCTCATCATCTAATTCTAGGATATATCATTCAAATTGTACATAAAAATTTTTGAATGTTAACTGTCAATTATTTGTAAAATATATTCTTCAAATAGCGCTATCGTAAGTTGGTTGATATACAATCTTAGCCATTTTATTACATGTTATATCAACATCATTATCAGGTTTACCATCTCAGTCAGAATCTTTAGCTGTATCCATATCCACATAACATTCTCATCATGTATCATTATTAATATACATAAGAACCGTATTATTCATAACTCTACTCAAAAATATCTCTGGATTTGTATTGTTAAATGTTGTTTCTGGAATAGTAATCATATTTATTCCTGGAGCTATTCTTCAATTTTCTGAATTATTTGAAGTTTTTACTACGAATCACGTACTTACCTCAATTCAATATCTATTTTTTAGGTATATAGATACATTATGTGCTCAATAATCAGGATATTTTTGTAAAAAGCTATCATTCTCTGTTATAACAGTAGATGGCCACACACTAGCATTTTCGAGTTCTTTAGTGACTGTTACAATATGTGTTTTCTGGTATTTGGTGTTTCATAATTTACATTCGTTTACTTCAAAACAAAGTTGTCTCTGCTGGAATATTCATATGCTTAAATCTCTAAATATTACGGTATTACCAATGGAATTGTACAATAATATTGGCTTTATTCCATTTCTTACATATATTACAATAGGATTAGGTCAATCAGATGTTCATAGTTTTCATCTGTATTCCACAGCGGCTCTAGGCTTAACTCAACCTTCATATGCTTCCATAAATGTATAGTCTACTTTATCTTTCTTAGTAACTAAATCTCGTTTACCATCTCACGTAAAATCATAATAAAATGTTCTATCTGTATCAAAATCTTGATTGCTTGATACAATCCTTGATACTACAGAAAATGTTACAGTGTCTCATATTTCAATATTTTGTGAGCTTGCTCTTAATGTAACTGTTGGAGTCTCTGAATCATTACATGATGGCAAATATATTGATGGATTACTTCATAAATATTCCTCAGTATCAATCATTCAATCATCATTATCATAAATCATAACTCAAAATTTATATTCTCATCCGATTCTTGGAAGAGAAAAATATACGTATGGATTGTTTATCCAAGTTTCTTTAGAATCTAGAATTCTACTAGGATCATCTGTATTGTAATAGTAGAATCTAAGTCTTGATATTGTTCAATCTGAATCTGTAGCATCGACCGCCGTAACTTTTATTGTAATATTACTACTAGATCATGTACAGTCAAACATAGTTTGATTTGTCGTGGAATTTGTATTAGAGAATCCTATAGGAGCACTATTATCTCAATATTGTGGAAATGTTAAAGTTACATTTTTTACCTTAGGACGTGCATTTTTTACTTTAAACCAAATTCTAGTTTTATCCTGTTTTCAAATATTGGAGTCTTGAACTGCCAAATCTACATAATGACATCCGACCTGGCTAAATTTATAAGTTAAAGTTGATTGGATTGTCGCTTTATTAGATCAGACCAAAGATTCTGGTTCAAATACATATGTTAATCACTTCGAATTACCTTGTGTATTTACTGATATTGAAGGATTAATAGTAAAACTAGCATATCTGTCTATAGGGTATGCTAATTGAGGCACATCGGAACCCTCTATTTGACATTCTTCAGATGCCTGAATAAAAAATCATTTACTATTTTTTACTCTGTAGGCAGCAATTGGAAATTCTGTCTCTCAAATAAACACTCTCTCAGTAACTGTATTTGAATTTTTTCAATCTTTATCATACACTGTCAAAGTAACTGGATATACACCCCTTTGTCAATATACATGTGTAACATCTGTTGCATATTGACTATCTTTAGTTGTTCAATCTCCAAAATTCCAAATATAAGTACTGATTGTATCTGCTTGATTAACTGTTGCCTTAAATTTCATTTCTTTTCATCGAGTAATAGCACCAGGTATAGCTTCTATTTCAGGTCTAAGTGTAGATTTTATGTCTAATGTCTTGGAAATCATTGAGTATTTTCAATACTGGTCTGTTACTTTTAGTTTTATAGTATGTTTACCTACATCATCAAATTGCACAACAATTCTTCTATTGTCATCTTCTGAAGATACTATTCTGTAATCTTCTGTAGAAAACCTTCGGTCATATTCAAGCGAATCTACTCAATTC